>OJNH01000110.1_pt1 | contig 69761 bp, 80 predicted proteins | sample 1597361 | NCBI WGS metagenome assembly OJNH01 (sample SAMEA2452136, study PRJEB22498) | human gut metagenome | biome: human feces; feature: human gut; material: feces | place: Australia | collected 2012
CGCATAATTATGCTAATTATTGTTAACCGTAGTCGGCTTTTATATTATAGTTCATGTTATCTCATTGAACGTCTTTTCACTTATATATCTACACCTTTCCTGCATTTCCTCGTAATCTCCAGGAGTACCAACAAAATAATACTTTCCACCCTTATCAAAAATAAACGGATCATCGGGCTTTCCAAAGCCTGTACCCGATGCGCATTTACCATATATTGGTAATAAATAGTCATAAGTTTCCTTGCCTATCTCGTAATTTCTAAAAGCAAAGCATCTGTACCCACCCATGTTTATTCCCCTTCCTTATTTAATTTCTTTTTCCAGTTGGAAAGAAATCCTCCATTGGCGCTTCTTACATCTGCAAAATGCTCATTCAGTTTCTCATAAAACTTTGCTTGTTTCTTCTCCAAAGATGTTTTCAAAATATCTAAGCTACTCATAATTGATTTGCTATTGTTTACCCTGCCAGCTAAAGCAATTTTAATTAATAATTAGGACGTAATCCCTTATTGATTACACTGTAAAGATAGTGATTTTCAGTAATATAGCCAAATTTTTAGCACAATATTTTTGAACTTTTTTCCTGATTTTCAGGATGTTATTCATTTCCCTATTTGTTTAAAACATGGGTGAGTAATAAGTCTTGAAAGGGTCTGTTTGGTGTAAAAGGTCATACAGAGTATGGGCGTACATAAAGCAGTTCCTTTCAAGACGAATGTTTCTCTTTGCCGATCTTTATTCCAGAAGTGAAATTTATGTAATGGAAGGGATAGGGATAGACAAAGGATAAGAAACATACCTTAGCAGGGCGGGTGGGAATACTGGAGCAGTAAGGAGGTCGGCTTTTGCCGACCAAAATTTCACAAGAACAGCTCCATTTATAGGAGCTGCTCTAATTGTATCAATCAAATAAATTTAACTGCAATTTTTTAGCTTCTTCCCGCTTTTCTCGAATATTATTCTTTTTCACTGGATTGATTACCTGTACATCATTTCCTTGATTTTGCCAATTTTGCCAAACGATAGACTCTTCCTTTGTGATTCGGCGAACTGTCGGCAACCCTGTAACAGCCAATACCTCATTTACTTTCCAACCATCATAAAAGGTATCCGGACGAAGTGAGTCATGCCAAATTACCTCTCCAACACAACCATGTATAAGAAAATTGCAAACAGTCATTAAACAACAAGTACGGTCTATATCTTCCGCACAAAGATAACTATTTAGATGTTTCACGTGCCAAGCAATAAGATTTCTTCCACTTCCACAAGCTGGGTCTCCACAAAGTTCTCCTGAATTATCCTGCGAACCGTCAAGTTCTACCATTAAATCACATATATGTGCCGGAGTGAAAAACTGCCCATTACTTCGTTTTCGTCCCTTTCCGGCCACACAAGACATATACAACTCACCAAAGGCATCATACCATCCAGAAAGATAAACTTGCTTTTTCATTATCAGTACCCATTCCACATACATCTGATAAAATACAGCAACGTGCTCTTTCTCATATTCCCAATTTTCAAGAGCCTTTTCTCCAGGTGAGAACCCATGAATTATATAAATTAGAAAATCGTCGAAAATACGGTTTATATCAGTCTTGCATTTATATGCAAGACTGACAATCATTTTCTCTAGTTTTTTTATTTCCATTGGTATACGTGCATCCATCTTTCAATTTAATTTTGAATATAATTACGCACTGTTACATCATCAGCAAGGTGTAAATCCCTCTCGATACCTAATCCATATGGAAGTTTAATATTCTGAAGTTCCGACAAGAGTACGTATCCCCACTCCCACTCAAAGATATGCATATACCCAAATAGCCGCCAATCTCCATTAGAAAGTTGTTCAGCTTCTGTTATAAGCCATGTACCCGCTCCCACCGGATTAAAATACTTTACAATTACTCTAGCATCCAATATCATGCTTTCTTGTGAATAAATAGGATACTTTGAGAATGTTCTCTCCAATTCTTTTGTTATCAGTTTCATAATGCAATTTTTTATTTTTCCCTATCCGGGTAGTGACTTTTTTTTAAAAAGTCCTGTCCTAATACCATTCTCTGTCTTTTTGTATTGGCTATAAAGCTCCGGAGATAAATACCGCAAATTTTTTCAAGAAATACTACCCGTTTACGGGCTGGAGATTTCTGCAATAAAAATTTGCGATATTTCCAGCTCCGGAAATAGCTTTGCCGATACAAAAAGACAGAGAATGGTATTAGGACTATCAGTTGCTACATGAGGAACTACCCTAATAGAGTAAAAAGATATATCCGCTCTCCCTGGCATATAGCCAGGGGGTGAAGGGATAAGCGACAAGGTCATTTATTGGTTGTTGGGTACTTTGTACTTGATAACCAGTAAATGACCGCCAACCTTAGAGGGCGGGTGGGTAAAAGACATTTTTTAAGAAGCATATGAGTAAGAAACCATATCTTGCAAAACAAAGACACAACAAACACATGAAAACATCCTCGGTCGGCTTTGCCGACAAATTTTAAAAAAGGGTGACAATTAGTTCAATCTAATTGTCACCCATAATTTATATATGTCTATTGTAGCTTAAATAACCAGTTCAAATTCTGTGTTTATATGATTATCCGCAGTCAGCACAACTTCTTCATCATAATACATTCGTTCTACTTCATTTTTAGCTTCATTATAATCTGAAGCTTCAACCTCAACTTTTTTCTCTAATGTCTCAATTATAGTAAAAGAAAATTTCATACAGTATATTTTTATAGCAAGGAGATAGAACTCCCTGCTATATAGTTTATCAATTATATTCAGTCTTTCTCATCCATTGCTTCAATACGTTCTTGCAGTCTATTGTTGCGATTTTTATAAACACTTTTCAGTTCAATATCAATATTCTCTACTTCTTCCGCTTCATGCAGATTAAGAAAAGCTCTCAATGGACTGCTTTCCTGTGCTTTAATACCACAAATATAAAGTCCTCCAAGATGTGAAGCTATGAAACTTCTCTCAATGATATTCTTTTTTTCTTCTGTTAATTCAAGAAAATCCACATAGTCAGTCCTATACACTTCTTTTCCTAGTTCTAACTTTTCATAAGACTTTACATCCATTTTTTTTGCCATAAAAGAATACATCAAAGCTGCTTCAACATCTGATATGGTACAACTTGGAATATCCATTCTTTTAATCAGTTCCTTTTGGCGTTCAACGATTTTTTCACTGCACAACTCATTATTGCGTGCTATTTTCTTTTGCAATTTCTCAACTTCGGGGTTATGCTTAATCTCAACTTCTGTTTTTCCCTGTGCATTATCTTCTGCCGTTCCCTCTAGAGTTTCGTTAACCTCGGCATAAGCAATTCTTGCACATTTATTTGTAATCTGAATATAGGCTTTAATTTCACCATTTGCTAACCGTTCGTCCCTTTCCGCCAATTCCGATTGATAATCCGCAAGTTCTTCCTCGTACTCACTCTGTGCATCCTCATATTCTTCCTCTGTTTCAAAATCATCCCTATTAGGCATTTCGGGTTCTGCATCAAGGTAACTATTAAGCAAATTCACAGTTTGAATTTCAAAGCCTTTTTCAATTAATTGTTCTATCGCTTCTTGACAAGTCACCCAAGTGCTATCATAACACATCTGCAATTCAGGATTTTCCTGTTGCAGCTTAATGCTATTTTCTACAATATAAGCTACCTGTTTTTTTCTCAAACACTCCTTTTTAAGACACTTTCCCGTACAATCCTCACCTGCAAATAATGAAAATGTTGCAGTATTAAACTGACAATTTCCACATTCCGTCTTATCAAAAGAATAACTCTCCAATTTAGTCGAATAGTAATCATTGATACTTTTTTGCAATTTTGTTACACGATAATCATTCCATAGGGCATATGGTGCACAATTCTGCCCAAAGTGGTTATCAAAAATATCTTGTTGCAGTTCTTTTTCATAATTCGCCAATACACCTGCTACTCCTAAATTAATATCCTCTGTATCTAACAAATCACGAAAATCGGCAACAAGATTTAGCAGTTGTAACCGTCCCTTAATATACACTTTATTCTTCCCAAATTTAACAGCTAAAGAATCAATATCATCCTTTCCTTTTTCAATCAACCTGGCATATGCTTCTGCTTCTTCTAAGGGTGCAACATCTTTTCTATGCAAATTCTCAACGATAGCAGCATCTTCCGCTTCATCATCAGACATAACTGAAATCATTGCAGGAATATTTTTCAATCCTGCAATAAGTGCAGCACGATATCTGCGCTCACCAAAAACAATCTCATAACGATTTGTTCCCGTAATAGGACGAATTTTGATAGGTTGCAAAAGTCCTTGTTGCTTAATACTTTCAGATAATTCATTAAGAGCCGTTTCATCAAACTTTTTACGAGGATTAAAAGTACTCTTGTCAATTAAAGACAAATCTACTAATGAAACTTCATTAACGGCTTTCTTTGTTTTTTTTGAATTTCCCATAAATAGGTTTGCTGTTCTTTATCCTGCCAGCTAAAGCAGTTTTAATTAATAATTAGGACGTAATCCCTTATTGATTACACTGTAAAGATAGTGATTTTCAATGATACAGCCAAATTTTTAGCGCAATATTTTTATATTATCTTTTTGATTATCAGTATTTTATATTATTATCCCTATGTGTGTTCACATATCAAAAAGCATTCCCATTTTATGGTTTAAATTGCGTTAGGGATAGTAGGCGAGTATGAGTGTAGCGAATATGTTTGAGCCGGAAAGCCCGACCGGAACGGGAACGCCCCAATAAAAATCAATCCATATCAGCCTTACTTAAAAGTTAATATATCGTAATAGATTAAAGGATTTTTTAGAGAATAAAAAAATGTATGTAGATTTGTATCGTTAAAGAAATTAACGGGATTTCATTGTTAATTTTTGGGGACAAAACTAATTGATATGAGAAGTAATTTATCAAGTCAAACAAAAGTAGGATGTTCTGTTAGAACTAACCGTAAAAGTATAGCTGGCTGAAGAACTTACTTTCGTACCTCCCTCATACCAACCGTCAAAAGAATAACCGGAATATGCTGAAGCATTTACGGTACAACTTTCACCTTCTAGAACTGTTCCACCACCTGATGCAGAACCACCTGTACCGGCACTGACTGCAATAGTGTACTCTTTCTTAAAAGACACACTGAATTTCCAGTCACTATGTTCGATTCTAAATTTATATTGACTGGAACCAGCATACTGGCTTAAATTGCCGCCAACCTTTCCTCCGGTAAAGCTGACAAGTTGATAACCTGAATAAGGAACAGCTTCTACTACAGCTTCTCCATCTCCATCATACAACCCTGCACCGGTAGCGTAGCCGCCGGCGAACTCTACACGCCCATTGGTACTGCGCGTTGTTATCATACTGTCACCCATGATGGTGATGCTCGCCTGACCGTCTTTTATCACAGGGCTGTGAATCTCTTGGTCGAGCATTTCACTCTCGCAACCTACGGCCAGTAGCATAATAGCCAATAGGGTAAATAAACTAAACTTTCTCATAACTAATTTAAATTTAAATTATCCAACAAATATAATGAATGCAGAATGCAATCACATTGCATTTTAACAAAAAGATAATCATATCTGAGACTAATTGATAGGACATATACCACGAAAAAGAATATCGACTCCTGTGCTCATAGTTTCCCAATCCAATCCATCAGAAGAGTATGCTACATTACCCTTGCTGCCAATGGCAATAAATCTATTGGTAGCATATGTAACCGAATAAAAGCTCCAGCTTTTATAACCACTCATCAATACATTTGTTGACCAGTTCTTACCATCAGACGAGCAAGCAACTTTGCCATTGGTACCAACTGCAACATATTTACCATTACCATAAGTAATGCCACTATAAGCCCCAGTTAAATTAGAGCTAGTCCAATTCACCCCATCGCTGGAATAGAAACTATAGCCGTTACCAACCGCAACAAATTTGCCATTACCATAAGCTACGGCATACATGGACGATGGTATATCGACTTCTGCCCAGTTGATACCATCTGAAGAATAAACAAAGGTTCTATTACTATAGCCACCAACACCAACCGCGACAAATTTACCATTACCATAAGCTACACCATTTAAACCGTTATAATTATACTTTCCTATATTCGTAGAAGTCCAATTCATCCCGTCATATGAATATGCTAATTTACTATGGCCTACTGTTACAAATTTGTCACTACCATACGTTACACCATATAGTTCAAGTACATCTGAGATATCGGAAGTATTCCAGTTCAAGCCATCAGAAGAATAAGCAACTTGGCCATAGCTCCCATTTATACCTACAGCAACATACTTTCCGCGACCATAAGTCAAAGACCGCCAGGTTATATCGTCAAGTTGACGTACCGTAGCATCTCCCTTGTCATAATAAAGGATATGACCATTTTCACCTACTGCTATAAAGCGTAAATCTATCTTTTTCTTAAAAGACACACTGAATTTCCAGTCACTATGTTCGATTCTAAATTTATATTGACTGGAACCAGCATACTGGCTTAAATTGCCGCCAACCTTTCCTCCGGTAAAGCTGACAAGTTGATAACCTGAATAAGGAACAGCTTCTACTACAGCTTCTCCATCTCCATCATACAACCCTGCACCGGTAGCGTAGCCGCCGGCGAACTCTACACGCCCATTGGTACTGCGCGTTGTTATCATACTGTCACCCATGATGGTGATACTCGCCTGACCGTCTTTTATCACAGGTCTTTCAGTTTTCTGGTCATTCACTTCACTCTCACAACCTACGGCCAGTAGCATGATAGCCAATAGGATAAACAAATCAAACTTTTTCATAACTAATCTTTATACTTAATAAAACATTGTTTTTCTTCTCAATCTTGTTTTGAAAGGGAATGCTCTTCTGAAGATGAAACCTTGATTTCAAAATGATAAACCATATCAAAACTGTTTTTATAGTAGTAAGTGGTATGTAACTCATCAAAGCCTATCTTAGCTCCCATTTCGCGGAGTTCATCAAAATAATTGCTTATAGTACGGACAGAAACGTGAAGCCTTGCAGCCAAATCTGTATAACGGCCTGTGCGTTCCGACCGGATCAGCTTGTGAAGCTCCAATATTCTATGTAGTTGAACCAGTGTATTCATGGCATTTTCTTTTTTAATTCGCTAAGGAATGTTCTCCAATAAAAACAATTGTCGTCAAGGAACAACTTGGCCTGCTTGTTTCCGGCGGACAACTTATATTCTTTCAGGCAAGAAAAGTCACTCTGAATAGACGCTGCGTGTAGCGAAGCGTCACTCTTTACCGACTTCTCCAATAGGCGTATATCACCGCCTCTCATTGACCGGTCTACAATCTCAAGATATATATTCAGCAAAGAATGACGCCGGAGGAAATTATAATCCTGGGGCATCGCAGCATAACCGTATCTGGTAATACTAAGCAGGATAATTTTTTCTTTTTCTTTGTTCATCTGTTGGAGCTTCTTCTCATCATGTTCTATCATTTCCATGTCGCTGAATAATATTAATTAATAAATAAAGGTTTCACTATGCGGCCATTCTTTCTCACTTCATAATGCAGGTGGCACCCTGTGCTTCGTCCGGTACTCCCTACAAAACCGATCACCTTGCCGGCTGGGACATACGCCCCCTCCCCCACGTAATAGCCGGAAAGATGTGCGTAGATAGTGCTAAAGCCATACCGATGGTTGATTTCAACACACTTGCCATAACCGCCCCGGTTACCAACAAAAGTGATCGTACCGCCAGCGGTGGCATGAACAGTAGTTGCAAGATCACAGGCATAATCAATACCGGAGTGGTATTTCCGCTGCCCCGTAAACGGATCTTTCCGTAGCCCATAAGTAGAGGATATACGTCTGGCATCACGAACCGGTTGGCGTAAAGGCAGATAATCAAGCATCCCCGCAGACAGGTACAAATCCGCCACTTTCAATATAGGTGATAGAGACTTCGCACTAACGGCAAGCTCTTCCAAAAGAGATACGGGGACACTTCCGTAAATGAATAATATCAATATCAGCTTTATCATTTTAATAAAAAACCTGTTTGGGTGGTAATAGACTTTTTTCTTTTGCACCGGGATTAAGGATCTCAGCGGAGATAATGGGCTCATTATCCAGTTTATAGATAAAGTGCCGGCCACCACCAAGCTCCTGCATTTCTATAATGAGTTTCTTTTTGTCCGGAATGGTAAACTTATTCATGGCTGCCGTAAAGCTCTTGGTCTCATGGGCGGCCACACGTTCCGGAAGATCAAAGAAGAACAACGGTGTCTGCTCGATCTGTTGAATAGCCGTTTTCTTTCGGATCTTGGAATCCTGAATATAGAAACGGACGAAATCGGGTACATAATCAATGTTACTGTAATTGGTAAGTTTAAACTTGAAAAACAGAATATCCTTGTCTATAAAAATGTTGGTTATGGCAAAACGGATACCGGCATAATCTTTATAGAGCTTATTGAGAGACTGAAAACGGGAATTGATCTCTTTCCGCAAATTCTCACGTTGTACGCTGTTCAGTTCTTTGTTATCCAACAAAGCCACACGTTTGTTCGCAGCATTAGCAGCCGGATCAACCACAAAAGAGAGTTGGGACGGCTTCTCGGCAAACTTCAGATTAAAAGTATAGAACTTCCCGGACTGGGTAACTACCGTAACATTTGTCTGCCGTTCAAAAGCCGCAGATGCGCGAACAGCAACAATATTATCCACTCCGGAAGCTTTCACAACCTCCACATCCGTTGTTCCATAATCGACATAAATCACTTTGTCGGGAAATATTAGATGACTCTGCTGGTTATCATTTACCGCTATAACCGGCGGCTGCTTATAATCTTTCCCTACCTGTAAATAAGTTTCAAGAAGTTCCGGGGCAAACGAAATATTATAGCTGTAATATTGGCCGTCGGCTGTTACTACACTCATATTCGTTAAACCCTCAAAAGAAGGGACAACAGACTTCAGACGAATTGCGCAAGGATAAGCATCTATCTTCTCTCCGGCCACATTCTCATCACCGATTGAGAAATACTTCACCTCATTAGGGAAAATAAGATGAAAGGTTTTATTTGTCGACACCGAAAAGAACGATGAATTGATTTCCTGTAAAGCAACCCCGCTATCTAAAGCTTGTCTCTCTGCATCAACCTGTGCAGAAACTAACTGCACACAAAGGAAAAATACGGATAGGGAAAATAATATTTTATTCATTGTTTTACTCATTTAGATAGAAGAAATGAAATTCAAACCTAATTGATAATTAGCTGAGTAATCTTGAGCCACCCAACTCTTGATTTGCATCAGTTCTAATTTCAAATCAGATGGTAAACTCTCGTCCTGAAGAATGGCATCCAAATATTCCATTGCAGGTTTCCATTCTAAAAAACCGGACTGCATATTTTCGCCATCCTCATTCATCGCTAAACATTTAAGCTCGCTATTGATTACCATCGGCCAAAATATGGCATTTGTAACCATCAAGTTCCATAGATTCGGAACAAGAGAAAAGTATTGCTCAGTTGCCTCCCAACCACTCCTGCATTTTCTCCAAAGCATGAACTCTAATGAACGGTCTGAACGAATTTTCAACATAGCTTCAAGTATAGAATAAACGGCTTCAAAATGAGCACCTTTAATCAATTCTTCTAAACGAAAAGATGAACATTGAAGTATTGCATGTATAATGGGCATATCCATTTGTTTAAAGACAGTATCCGTCTGCTCTACAATGATTGTTTTTCTGTCACACTCAAACCTGTATTCAAGTATTTCCAAAATAGACTTACGAAGTTCAGGATGTATCAGGACTTCATCAAGTATAAGAACTTCATAACTGCAAAAAGAAGATATACCTTCCGGAGAAAATAAACGTTTGAATAAGTCTTTAGAGGAAGGATGGAATCTAGCTCCATCCAAAAAACCGGTACTACATGGATGTTCCTTAAGATAGTGCTGTACAAGGGTAGTTTTACCTGTACCCGATGCGCCAGTTATTGTGATAAAATTAAACTTGTTCATATTCATTGATTTTATTTTTTTTCCTCCGGACGGAGGTAAATCTCATAGTTTGTTTTTATAGTGACCTTTATCTTACGCACATTTTTCGATAGGGCCTGTTTGCCGGCATTGGCCGCACTGCTGGCAACCACACCGGCTATCTGGGCAGCAGCATCTACACCGGGAATCCCGCTGGTTGGCAAACCATCTAAAGCGCCACCGGTAACATCCTTCGTTGCATCGGCTTTAGGATTACCGGGAACATAAATGCCTAGAAGAGCATCTTTTGAATACACTTGCTTTTCAAATGGAAGAATATTACCATTAACATTAATATGAGTAATCCGTACATTTACCCGCTCACCGTCAATACTGGTGACAATACCGAACACCGGAGAATTTTTAGGTATCGCAACCCCATTATCCGTATATGCAGCTTCTCCCAAACGCATTTTCAGCGTGCTGCCGGCCATTACCACTTGTTCTGAATGAACGTATGCTTTGACTGCATTTCTATTCTGAGTATTGGTAAGAGTGATGGTGTGAAAGGGAGAATACTTTACCGGCTCGACAGGCTCGGTGAACTTAACACTATCCGGTTCCTCGGCTTCTTCCCTATTCGTATCTTCTTTCAATGAAGGTCGCCGACGCTCACGTACAGAAGTATCGTTTTCCTTTGAAGATGAAGATATCGCATCGCTATTACGTTCAGCCTCTATATCCTGAAGCCCGGAAGAGACATTCTCTTTATTGGCCCGGATAAGAGCCTGTACACGAGCAACCGCCTCAGGATCATCAGCCGGTTCCACCGATAGGGAAGAAGCATTATTATAGGCCAACTCGGAAGATGAGTTGAGATTAGAAGCGCTTTTACGGTTCTCCATTGTTATCAGCATATCTGACAGAGAGACATCATTCACATCAGCTCTAAGAGACACTTCCTGTACTTGCTGCTCTTGTGTAGGAGCCGGGCTACTTGAGAAGATAGACAACAGTAACACTCCAGACACCGCAAGACAACCGCTGATAATCAATATGTTCTTTTTTCTTTTTTCCATTATCTTTTAATTTATTGGATAATATTCCTGGGTATAACTCTTGAAATAAAAACCTGTAGGATTTTCAGGGAAACGAGGTGTAACTCTTATGGCCGTACCTTTTGACCGAATCTGGAACTTCTTTGTACCGATATTATCCATAATACTGAGAACAGACGTAAAGACAACCTCATACATGCTGCCGTTATCAATGCTCCTGATATTTTCCATTTGGTTAAATTCGCTTTGATAAACCACACCTTTATTGATTGCGTCCGAATATGCCTGGTCATATTTGTACTTGCCATATATGGCATTAAGATCAGTCTGATTAACCAAAAAGGCTGCACGTGACTGGTTGTTCTTAATATTATTCACGTTAAAGCTATTGACATAATAACTCACTGAATAGCAGTGGGCGGCAAGCAAGGTCTTGTATAATTGATCAAGCTCCATTGTTTCAGTAGGAAGAAACTGCCCGCCGGTACTCACTACCAATATCTGCTCTGACGCATGTTTTGTTATCGAATAGGCATAGAACAACACAGAAACAATAATGACCGTAGCGGATACGAAGAACAGCTTCAGATATAATGCTTGCTTACGTTTAGCCGAGACATACGCACAAAACTTCTCAATCAGGAGTTCTTTATTTATATTTTCCATTTTAATAGACTAATCTTCTTAGATATGTTATTAATACACTTATAACAATGGCGGCAACTGCAAGTACCAGTTTCACTTTCCATGTCACCCTTTTAGAATTGAAAGAGTTGAATATTTCCGATAATATTAAGAGAATTTTACCATTATGCATTTTATCTTTCATATTTAGAATAATTGTGATGATTTGGCCCTTACAATACTGAACATCTTGATTTTCACCCACACACCTACACAGACAACAAGTAAAACGGTAACATGCCCGGCAGACTCTACTCCTTCCATAAAGAAGTTTGCCACCTCGTTCGAAAATTTATCCGCCAGTAAAAACATAGGAATCAATAAGTAACATATCAGCATATTCTTGACCCATGTATAAAAGTAACTACGGGTATTCTCATGGATAATAAGCACAATCGCGACGGGAGCAATCAATTCCAACAAAAGCAACCACATATAACGTCCTAAGATAAAAAAGGTATAAGTATATTTGAATATAAACACACCTACTGACATTAAAATTGCAGTTAAAGACTTCCATAATATATCAGTGATATAGGGTATATCCATTGTCAGGCCTTCCGCTTCTTTTGACTGGACAGCAAGAACTTGGCGTTTTACCATATCTGACATCGTTCTAAAGGACTTGTCTGAAAGGTCACCTCCAAAATCATTGATTAAATTGGTCTGAAGTTCTCCAAAAAGGCTCTCAACCAAATTAAATAATGTTCCGGCTGAAGTAGAGATCACGCATACAATTATATAAATCCTAATATGCCCCCAATAGCTGGCTAAATCAAACGTATTGTTATTATTTGTGATGTTTTTCTGATACTCATCAAACAGCTTCATAAAAACCAGAAACAAGACAATCGCAATCATTATGGTTTTAAAAGAATCATAAACGATATAATGCTGTGTCCTTTCATAGGCCGTATGTATAGCCCCTATATTTCCCATTTTCATAATATTATTTTAAAAGTTGATATTCCATTATATCATTGGTAGCAAGGGTAGTCGAGATAATCATATCGGTTATATGCAGGTTCTGAAGCAATTGCGTTTGTTCTGCCTTTATGTTCATCAGCATGCTCAGGCGTTCCGAATCGTTCATTTTGAATCTAGTCGTCAGCGTTGAAGTAAGCAAATCAATAAGAGAATTATTATTCACAAGCACAGACGAGACGGAACTCTCCACATTTCTGTAAAGTGAAGCATCCAAGCCATCCGCACGTTTTAGTAGTTCGGTACATCTGCCAACAATATACATCTGACGCTCCAATAAAGATTTGGCATAAGCAACATCCCGTACTGCGGATGAGACATCTGTCACAAATTTCAGAGTTTTCGTAAGTATAGAGGACTGCTCTTGCAAATTGAGAAGCTGTTTACCCCAAGTAGCAGCATTAGTAATCTGATTGCCGACATTCGTACTCAACGCAGCACCATCGGTCACAGGTATTTGTGCGCATATGTCTTGCATAGCGCACAGGGACATTACAAATAGGGAAAAGAATATCTTTTTCATATCATAACTGGTTATTTAGATTGTTCTATATATTGTTCTATGGCTTTTTGCATATTATGTCCGTTTTCTCCATAAATCCGGTCCAGTTCCGAACGGATTTCCCCTTGTGTCTGGAAAGCAAGGTACTTAGGATGGGAGGCCTCCAACCGAACAGTCAGTGCATAGCTCTCTCCGAAACGAATCCAACACTCAGAATAGGGATGTAAACATGTATAGTTGTTCTGAATGGATTTCAACTGATTAATTTGAGCGGATGACTTTATTTTAAACGTATCTATGACAGAATCATAAACGACTTCAGTACCTTCCAGGACATAGAGCAGTTGGGTATTGGCTACGATACCTCTGGTATATTCATTGTCCGGTAGTTGGACTGGAGACTGGATAATAGTCATTACCGCACCGTTTTCTTTACGGATTTTCTGATAGAAAAAAGCCACCGTCTGATGAATATCCACATCCAGAGAGGAAGCGGACTTCATTTGAGCCGTTTCAGCATATTCATCAAAGACAATCAGACCTTTTTTGGAAGGATCGGATAATATCTTATTGTTGATAGTGTCAAAAAGCAATCCCATTACAACGGATGCGACAAAAGGGCTGGCTTTGACCTTGGTAAGTTCAAAATGGATGAAACGTTTGTCACTAAAGCTGGAAGCCACCCCCGCCGCAGAACACAGGTTCTCATAAGTTCCACCAGGCATAAAGTCACTACATACATGGCTAAATGAATCAATATCGAAATATTCCGGTTTCAAATTCAATTCCGGGCATAAGTGCTCGTACTGTTCTGTGACAAAGATGTAGAAGCCCTGAAAGCTATGCCCGGAATGTACATGCTTATAATAGGCATTTATCAGTTTACGCAACGATACGGTAAGATTGGCATCCGCATCCGGCCGGCGCCAAAAACGTAGGCATAAAGTTATCAGCGTGTCCTCTTTCTCCGTCGTCAACGGCTGCCCTTCAAGATCAAAAGGGTTAATGCCGAGCGGTTGGCTGGGTTCGTATTCGATATGAGCCGCTATATCCGGATAAAGATAACACAATTGTTTGAAGGAGTTACCAAATTCTACGGCAACAACCGTAAATTCCTGGTCAAGTAGCTGGTGAACGATATTATTAGTAAAGAAAGACTTTCCGCTACCGGTAGGGGCAACTACAACGGCATTTCTCGCTTTGATACGACGGTTCTTGGCATCCCAGATATCCTTGCGTAAAGGAATCTGGGTTAACCGGTCATTAAAAAAAATTCCCTCAGGATCATTCTTAAAACCCGAATAATGCACAAAACAGGATACGGCAAAAGACAGAGATGTCGTAAACATGTAAGGAACTCCAAGTGAAGAAGAGCAACCGATAATCCCGCCGGCATATACATCCGCCAAGTTTCCATAACCCGGTATATAATAATTGATATTACGAATATCAAAGGCAGAGCGAAGATCCTTATCGGCCGTGTCCAAACGGTCAGTATCTTCATCCCACAACATGACAGAAAAATGGGCATAACAAAGAATGTCCTTGTTCCTGCTTATCTCATCTGCAAGTCCTTTTAGTGCCTCGATCTTCCCCGGAAGATTTATCTTGTCAAACCCCCTATTTCTGATATGATCATCCAAATTCTTTCTTAACCTCTCCTTCAGCAGTTTGTCAGAATAGAAATACAGTATCTGGTTATACACATGGTTATGCCGGAGATGAATGCCACCAAATATTTCGGCAGGCGGCATGTACAGTTCCGACTTATCAAGACTGACTGTATTATCCTTATCATACACCGGATAAACCCCGGCCGAAAAAAACTCCGCATCTGTTAATGCATACATGTGAGCGGTGTACTTACCGGCAGTTATCTCCTTCCCGAAATGAATATCCTTGACTCCTTCCGTTTCATAGAAATTGGCAGTAGAAAAGACATACGCTTTCAAAGCATCTACCGAGAATTCTGAAATTTCCAAATGCAAGGAAGCAAGATTATTCAATGCAAATTGTACGGCGGAGAGAAATTCGTCCAAACGTTCGGCATCAGCTTCCGTCAGGGCTTCTTTATAAGAGAAGCAGTTCTCCTCATAGGCCTTTGAGAGAGAAGAAAGACCGGAAAGGGTAAATGCAAGCACACACGTATGTTGCATATACTCCCTTCCGGCAAAGTGTTCTGCATCAACCTTTGAAAGATAAGACGTTCCTATACAGGAAGAATGATACTGCATACGACGATATACATCCTGTTTATGTACATAGGAATTATGCGGCATATGAGAGAAGGCTTGCATATAAACAGCATGGAATCTTTCTATCTCATCCTTATAAAGTGAATATACTTCGGGGAAAGAGAGACGGACGGCATAAGTCAGGCTTCCATTGTTGCCGATAATTATTCCATGACCTTCATTGTCAGATATAACATCACATATAGGGTAAAAAAAAGCATTATCCATATTTGACTATTTATACAGTGTTCTATATATTTCACGATTTGAGATCGTAAGGGCATTTGTTTTCTTCGGCATTTTCGGGCGGTTGCTTTTCCTATGGAAATATGTATATATCACCAGGAGAGCAACGACTTCAAGTAGTATCTCAATACAAGCTGAGAGACTGCCTGTTAATGCGGAAAGGACAGACAGAGCTGCAAAGAGGAGAAAACCCACCAGACAAGCAAGATAGATAGTGAAATATTCACTGTTCAGCCCTCTGATCTTCAGCTTATCATCTAACCCCATGTACACTTTACACGTATCCATACTATATCTGAAAGTTCATACTTGCCAATTTATTAGCAATCGCACCGAGCAAAGAAAGAATGACAAATATAAATGCCGTACCTTTGCCAACATTCATCCACCCCTCTTCAGCACTTGCGCCATTTTTTCCCCTTATGGAATCAAGATTGGCTATTACCAAAATGATAAACCCTAAAAAAAGTAAGAGACCCGCAACTGGAAGAATGTAATTTGTCAATATGTTATTCAGATCTGTCCGGGCATTGATTGTCTGGGCAGAAAGCGCTTCCGACACCTGAAGTATCAGGACTAATGATATTAATTTCTTTTTCATCGTAATCATCTTAAATAATCAACATGGTTTTCACGAATCACCCAATCCACCACAGAGAACGAGGTTATTTCAAGCGTTTCGCGGTTTGCATTCAGTTTGAACTTGAAAACATAGGTCTCACCCGGTTTCAAGTCCATGTTTGCGAGAGAATACTGATAACTGGAACCGTTCTTCAGACGGATCGTCATTTCTGTATTTACCGCTGGAGCGTGAGGGATGATTAACAGGTTGTCAGAATTTACATTCACAACACCTGTTACTTGTTGGGCAAAAAGGCCTGTGCATACATTAAACTCCGCTGTCAAAGGGGAAACCAGCGAAATTCCGGAAACCACTTCACCTTCTACTGTTACCGTAATCTGCGAAAGCGCATGATGTAGTTTTACCGATAGGGAAGAAGAACCTGGAGCTATATTTGCAACGGCCTTACTGTATAACAAATCGACCTGGTTTGCCATGTCTACCGCCAACGCTTCTGGATTATCACCGGACCGGTAAGGGTAATAAGAATATACCTTTCCTGGTTTTTCCACATATACGGGAACTGCAATCTTCCATTGTCCGCCAACCAAACTGGCCGAATTCCTGTACGAAGTGTTATCATAAGGCTGGTTATCCTCTGAAAGAAGATACAGACCAATCGGAGAAGCAAAGTTCTCCGATTGGCTATTATCATTCTTTACCACGTAGCATGAGCTGATACTCATCTTCACTTCTTCCCCTTCAGCCGGATCATCATCATTGCCGTCCTTGCTACATGACACCAGAATAGAACTGATAAGGAAGAAAAAACATAGTAAATTTCTCATTTCAATTAGTGTTTAATTAATATCTACTGAACTTTTCTTTAACTGGAGCATTGTAACCTGAACAGTTTTACCGGATTCGCTTTGGGTGAAAGTCATCACACCGCCGCGAGGAGCAGTGCTGTTATTTTCCGAAACGGAAATAGTACCGCCGGATGCAGACGCCCAATTTACATTTGCTGACGAAGAATAACCTGGATACTCGGTACGATCCAGACGGCCATTGACATACACCTTTTTAGACGAAGTTATTGTATAGCTGCTTGACGCACCCGACGCGGAAATACTCGTCCAAGATTTGCTTGTACTGCCATCACTGAAAGTAAAGGTATAGTCTGTCGTTATAACTCCGGCAGATTGTTCGACAAGTACTGTGATCTGTTTCCCGGAATTTGCCTGTGTAAAGGTGACAGTACCATTACGCGGAGAAGTCGTACGGTTCTCTGCTACGGAAAGGTTGTTTCCGGATACTGTTACCCAATTCACATTGCTTGAACCGGAATAGGATATATTTTCAGTAGCATCCTTTGCACCGTTTACATAGGTTTCCTTAAGGGAGGTTATCGTATAGCTATTAGTTCCACCGGTAGCAGAAATGCCACTCCATGATTTACTTGTAGCGCCATCGCCAAAAGTAAAGATATAATTCTCGGAAATGGTACCGGCAGCCTGCCCTACTGTTATTGTAGTTGTCAAGTTAGACTCATTCTGAAGGAAAACGACAGCTCCGGCACGTGAAGAAGTTGTACGGTTCTCAGTAACTGTAATCTCATTGCCGGAAATTACTACCCAATCAGGTTTGCTGCTCAAACTATAAGGCTGCGATACTGTCGTTCCCGGCAATATAACTCCATTAATAGCTTCACTTTTTTCCGAAGTGACGGCAAAAACATTTCTAGTGCCATCTAAGGCTGCATAATTCAAAGATGCAGGGCTGGCAATAAACTTGTACGTCAGTTCCTTAGGCATAAACTTCACATCGTTCGTCTCCCCGGAGACAAAAACACGCTCCTCCGCAAAAGAAAATGGATAAGCAGTACCCAAATCTGTATATGACAACATACAGAACTGTTCGCCGGGAGCCCATGTCTGCGGAGGAACTATACCGATAAAAGAGATATGAGTATCACCGGACACTTTTTCAAGTGGAAGATCCGTGCGACGGTTTGCCGTAGTATTTACTACTCCGGCCGAAAGGTCTACTTTCGTATCCGTATAAGTATGGATGGTCATAGCAGTATGCTCCCGGTTCTCTGAAGAGGTATACATCACATTTGCCTTTGACAGCAAATGATGAAAGTTTAGAGGTATATCCTTTTTCCCTGTGTGTTCGTCATTAATCGCGAAGAGAAAATCGTCAGTCTTACTGTTTCCTGTAATGACATGTGGCATGGAAGTAGCATCCACTACTTGGGACTTATAGGGAAAATAGACATAGAAATCCAACTGCCTGTCCGGGGAATTGAATATCAAATTATCATTATCGGCCGCAATGAAAGCTTTCTTATCACTGTTCCAGACGTATTTCTTGTTATCCGCATAATTCCCGGCCGATTTAAGAGTGGAATTATTAGTCCTGTCCAAAACATAAACCCCGACAGCATCACCTTCGACGAACTCAATAAGTTCATTCGCCCTCGTAGTAGGGCTCAGGGTAAATGACACATTGCCAATCACCATGCCATCTTGATTATCCTCTTCTGTACAGGAATATGTGAAGATACCAAGCAATATGATCAATAAGTATCTCATAATAATATTTTAAAGGATAGGTACTAAAGAAATATCTGAATCTTTATTGTCAGTCCAAGGCTCGATGGTGATACCGTCATCGGATGTTCCGTCACCATCACCATCTCCACCGATATCCACAGAGCTGTTCGTTACCGTAAGCGTATAGATATTTCGGTAGCCGGGAGCCCATGTAGTACCTACCGGAAACTCATATCTGAATTGGCGATTATCAATTGTGAACACAGCCTTGATGTTCTTGCCAGCAGTAGCAGTCACCGGGAAGCATATACTGCTTACTTTTTGATATTCCTCCGTAAGTAACAAGGTGCTTCCGGGTATAAGTGCGAGCACACCATCTGTCGATGTGCCGGTTATATTTCCGGTACTCAGGTTTAGCGTCCCGGCAGTCTTGAATACATTATTGGCGTCGTTATTTTCAATAGTCAAAGCCTGGAGTAAGCAATCTCCTTCATTATACGCGGCGGATTTTCTCAATTTAAAGACTACTTGTGAAAGAGCATGTTTCATCCGGATCGTAACGTTTTTATGCGTAATAGATGCAGGGGTATCACTATGGCCATAAAGATAATCAGTCTGAGTGGTGGACTCAATCGGAATAGCACTACCCGTTGTACTATTCACATCATAAGGATAATAGGCAAAAACCTCCGCCGGATTTTCATCCAAATAAACATGTTGTGCGAAAAATCCCTTGCCGTTATGTTTGAATAAAACATTCGTATAGCGGGATGGATTGCCTAAATACGGTTGGTCAATCGTAGCGTCACACACGAAAACGCCTAAACGGTCGTTTTCTTCCCAATCAAACTTATCGGCCCTGGTCGATGCAGCTCCCTCGATATGTGCAGCGATACTCATTTCCCCATCGGAAACAGGGAGTGCATCATTCTCGTTATTGCAGGATGTTAATGCAACAAATAGCAGTACAAAAGCTGCTGATAAAATTTTCTTTTCCATAAATAATTAATTATTAAAGTTTATATCGTCTTGTTCCATATCTTTCCATCCGTCGATGTAGATATTGCCCATCTGCATATTCTCACCGATCTCAACAACGACATCAATGACAATACCATCTGCATTAAAATCCTTTAGGACAGTAGATAGGTCAACCTGCGAATGTTGGGTAAAAGTATCACCGACACATTCAATACGTAGCAGATTCTGAACGGCGTTAGATACACCAAAAACATAGGCCTCCGAAGTATACTTATACTGAGTATCAGTTTCGGTAAAAATCGGAAAAATCAGCCCGGCATACTCAGGGACCGGTTGGTTTGTATAAATTCTCCGTCCTGTTATAACTCCGGAAAGCATCGCTTCCAGAGTCTCTATCTCATGCTCTGCGGACATGCCTCTCAATGTGATGTTGATTACTATCTTCTGTACCATTGGTACAAGATTGAAAGTACGATAAGTGGTATCTTCCGGAAAGATAAATCCGGATTCGGAAGCCATGTGTACCGGTCGTAGTTTATTGGCATAGACCGGAACACCGTATTTTTCCGAATTGACCGTATCGGCATAAATTTCTATCTGGGTAATATCCGAAGAGTTACGCACCTTATTATTAAATGTACTGTATGCAAGAAAACGGTATTCACCCGTTCTGATACGGCTCAGAAAACTCCCTTCAGCCGGAAAATAATCCGGTTCCCCCAGTTTCTCTGTATATTCCTCATTGGAATAATTGTCATAGTACCTCACCTGTATTTCTTCAGGTGTGGAAGGCAAGATTGCGTTGTCTGCCAGTGTTGCATTTAGGAATCCTTTCGTTCCTGGATTTTCAGAGAAAAGCCAATCACAGGAGCTAAAATGAACAATCATTGAGAGCATGCACGCGGATGCTAAGATTTTCTTTTTTATCATTCTCATTGCTCAAAATTTAAGTTATAATCGTTTATTAATTTGCTGATTTCAGGATCGAGCTGGCCGCGATACCATTTTCCGGGATCAAGTTCGCACGACGTTTTTAAAGCCTTGATTGCATCCGAGGAGCGGTTCTCACGAGCATAAAGTATCGCCAACAGATATAGTATATCTTCATTAGGTTGGAGGGTGGACAGTATTTCAATGGCCGGACGGTCATACCCCAGGCTCATAAGGCAAACTGCGGTATTCTGATCGTTATATTCGCTAAGTACCGATAATGCCGCCTTGTACTGACGGTTATCCAACTGTTTTATCGCATCCATATAAACACTATCAATCACCGTAGTATGAATAGTGTCTTTCACCATTTCGCGACGGTGAAGATGGAACTCAAAATTAACTGCACGAAGTTTCGGATAGAGTTCTTTGCGGATATAGGCATACTCCTTAAACTTACGTAAGGCTATTTCCTTTGCATCATTATTCTTTATTTTAGTAATTGTATTCAGTATCTCGGAACTGTTCTGGATATTTTCATCATTGCGGATAAGATAAGTCAGTTTCTCCCAGTCCTCACCAATGGTACGGTTCTGAAACAGAGAAATCCCTTCACTGTCATCCGTTCTTGTGAGAAGATATTTTTTCAATTCTTTTGCACTCTGCATAGCCAGGTGTTCATTCATTCGTTCCGGCCCTTCAGGGGAAGATGTAGCAATCATATTCACACTATCCAAAACCAGCTCCCCAGTGAATGTCAGTTTATATAGTGCATCCAGCACCTTATCTATTTCTGCCTTATTATTCCCTATCTGTTCATCAAAATGGGTTGAACCGGTCTTATAATTAATTAAGGCGGTAGTGTTCGCCTGTGCGTGTCGGGAAACGATAATCCTTTTGTATCTTGGATTGCGGTCAAGAAACTGTACCATGCTTGATATGTAATAGGTCAGTGTATCACCTGGCGGCATATGATAACGGCTTTCATCCAGAGCGATGACCTCACCATCAATGGTAACATCTATCTTCCTGATATTTTCATCTGCTTCAATAACCTGTGAATAGTAATATTCAAACTTATCCCCATTCTGAATCACTGTATCAAGTTTGCATGGCTCCTTTGGGAACCGGATATACTCCTCGCGTTTCTCATCGACAAGAGCTTTTTTTCGTTCGTTCTCGGCCATCCGCTTATAATCAAAGTAGCGCTTAGAGATCTCAATAGAATCCTCAGTTGTAATGGCTTTCTGCTCCAGTTGATAACCGGGGGAAAGAAAATTGTTCCAATAGCCCGGTACATTGGCTATATTTCTTTCCAACCAGAACGCCGGAAGATTTTTTTTCCAGCTTGATGGATTGATAGAAGAACGGTTTCTCTCCATTAAGCCGTTAAACAGCAAGTTTCGCTTATTGCGTACATTACGCCAGTCTATAAAACGGGATTGCGACAGTAGTTCTTTCTGCCAGGAATAATAGAATTGCTCTTCAATGTCAAATAAAGCTTTTTGGTATCCTTTGGAATCAAAAAGATATTGCATATACGCACTGTCAGGAATAATAGAGCTAATAAAGTTCTGATACATCTGATATCCCTTTTCCTGCTGTCTAAGGAACTGTGCACCGGAAATCAGTATCTTATCGAATTGGATCTTATTACCGTTCTTGTCGGCAACAGGCGTCAGTTGTATTTGCCACTTGTTGTTAATAAGGTTGGCAGGAACATCCACTTTAAAGTCCAATGTTATCTTTCCGGCACGCTCCGGAATATTTCGACTTTTGGCCACAATATTTACATCAGCCAAAGATACGCTCATCATGTCCTCACCGTTTTCATCTTTTTCATATTCCGTATATTTATCACGAAGCTTTTTCTCTGTCTCCTTGCTATATACCTGTGTCGTATCTATCACAGGCTTGCTCCCTTTTGTTTTTTTGCGCTGTACTTGGCTCAACCGCACACGCTGATTATCATGCTCCAGCACCGAAACGATGGGAGCGCTGCATGAAAACACAAGCAGAGATAACGTCGTAAACAATAATATTTTCCTTTTATCAATCATTTTATATGTCAGTTGATTATCATTTAATTATGAATGAGAACTAATACTCGATACAAAATCCAAAGCAGGGCTATACAGCCAATCAATACGGCTATTCCTAATCGCATACGTAACCATGTCTTTTTCAAATATTCCAATATCTCTTGTTCTGTTTCTGTCATATTTTCCTTACTCGTCTTTGGTCATATTATTTTCTGAAGAAAATGGAGATGCAGCGTAAGAAAATGAAGAGGTAATCTTACGAGTTAAAGAGATTAAACCATCATAACTGTATGATGCTATATGATGCTGACCACCCAAATACTTAAAGGTAACCAACCCAAAATTTGAATTATTCGTCCAAGCGATAGATGTAAGAGGGTTGATAGTGATATCAGGCAAATGAGATTTACTCATTTGTTCTCGAAAATAAACGTCATAGTTATTTTTTATATGATTATTGAAAATAACATCTTGAAAGGTTAAAAAGGAGCTTATCATTGACAAAGCCAGAATAAGAGGAAAGGATACCAATGACACCTTCATAACCTGTTTCCTACTAAGAGATATGTTACGGCAAAATATTACGACTACCGACAAAGAGATCAATAATACAGTAATAACTGACAGCCAGAAATACCATTCAAAATCTTCTATTCCTAACGTTATATCAATAGTTTCCATAATAGTATCAATTATTATTTTTAAGAGACTTTAAACAACTGTTATTCATAAATATGCACAGTACTATTAGAAGTGAAAATAGAACGCTGACCAAACGCCACCATATGAAATCGAATATGAACGATAAAGCGAGGACGACAAAGTTTAACAATGAAGCCAATAGAAGGAAACGTAAATTATCAATTATACGATCTTTCTTGCTCTGATATTCTTCCTTCTCCATTCTATTCTCCTGAACTTATATTTTTCATCCCGCACAGTTCCACCGTATTCGGATAAATCGTAATACCGGACTGTGGCTTATTCTCTTTATCAAGATATGCCGTTACCTTTATGTACCCGGCGACAAAAACCTTTGTACCTTTCTTTAGGCAGGCAAGCATCTTGTCCGTATAACCATACCAAGCGACACTAATCCACACGACTTTTTCCACAGGATTACCTTGTTGGTTCCTTGACAATTCTTTATGTGCAACGCTAAATGCTGCAAACTTTTTCCCATTATCACCATCTTTGAGTTCGGCATCCGACCCCAGGTTGCCAATTACTTGTGTTAAAAACATAATTATTTATTTTTGAGGATTAATACACTAAAATTCTTCATAGGCAGAATCTATCTCTCGTGCCCGGATAATGCTTATCGTTACGCATAAGCCTATCAAAAAAAGAACTATTAAAGCCACGGCCATTTTCTATAATCTATAATAAATGTGATTACTAATACAATGATACATAGTACGGACAAGCCAAAAAAAACATATACACCGGTAGCACTCACGGTATTCTTTTTGAATTAATACACTGTTCCGTTGCCGGATCATCTTTTATCCTTGAATCGGCACACACCGTCCGCCGAATTACAATTTCCTTTTCGCCCGCGTCGATCCGTTCCGAAAACTGGTAGATACTACGTATCCGGCAGATATCCATAAAGAAAACGTAATCCGGACACCCCATGTTATCGACAGAAGCATCAATCCTCTGTAATCCACTGCTTATATTACCGGCAGAGAAGCGGAGGTTTTTCAACTTCGGATGCTCCGCATTTATTTCATCTACCTTGATACGTATTTCCTCTTTGAGAGTATCCAGGGACAGTTCATCCTTAATCAGAACACGTTCGAATTTCTGAACGAAATCAATAAGTTTCTTACATGCCCGATTCTTCGGCGAATAAGTATTGAAAGTCTGAACAAAGTATAGCATTGCTTTCTCCTTTCCCTATTTGTCAGAACAGATACACCAGGTTCACCGCCACCTTATGTGGAATGATATGCCACCCGTATTCATGGCCGAACTTATAACCGGCTTTCTTATGGACGAATTTGTCATAACTGGTCCATAAGCCGGCTACACCAACTTCCCACTCAAAATTCCAGCGCGGCGCCATCGGATAAGTCCATCCGAAGGAGAGGCCCGCTCCGGCTCCGTAGCCGTCATAACGGTAGCTGTCCCAAATGTTACTGATGTTGTACCGGCTGCCGATTACCGATAGAGCAATAAAGGAATCACGAAAACTTTCACGAAACCAGTACCGCCCACAGGGCATAACTGTCAAGTTCTGGAACTTGGTGTTGTTGCTTTTGCTAAAGACAAAAGGATTGTACTGGACAGGACAGTGAATGGAAAATTTCTTATTCAAAGTCATGCCGAACTCGGCATTGATATTGCCGGTAGCAAGACCTATGACATTCGTGCGAGCTGAGTAGAACTGGCTGTAGCCACCTATACTCACTATCAGGAATGTGAACAAAAACAGTAATCTTAATCTACTCATATATATTTATAATTAAATTCTCTAAGGAACTTCCCCTATGCTCACGCACCGGGAAAGTGTTTTAAAAAATATAACAATTTACACTATCATGCTAAAAGCATGAGAACAAACAAACAAAACAAACTGACACGCTTGTCAACAAAAGGTAGGGAACCCGCGGCTACGGAGAACCACGAATTGACTACTATTAAGAAAAGTGTGAAGAGAAAAGCTATTTATGGAACCAAACATAAAATAGCTGGAAACGTACACTAAGAAGGGGATTAAACTCTCGGAGAGCTTAAAGAAAAAAGAGGTTGGAGATGTGTTAGTTCTAACAGAACTCTGACAGCTAAATTTGAGCGAAATGCCACCCCCATTAATCTTACTATAAAAGAATGGGGAGAGTCCTCTGGAAATGCTGGTTATACAAAGATTAAGTTTGAGGTTAGCTCCTCTGTAACTGTATCTCTAGAAATAACCTACTTGGTTAAGTACGAAACCTGGAGAGATGACGGGTCAACTGACGGTGCAACTATCTCTACGACTATTGGGGCAAATAAAGAGCTAGAAATAGATTCGTATGATGATGATGGTTATGGTAATGGTGAAAGAAAGACTTCTACTTTAGAACGGTTTGTGATTAAAGTCAATGGCACAGTTATATATAATGCTGCTGACTATCCTGATGATGGCGCTATATATAACGGTTATCAGATTAATCGAACTGACATAAAAGGCTAACCCTTTTATCGAATTGAACCAAAGGCTTCTCCCCAATGACAGGGAGAAGCCTTTTTTTGTGTCAGATATATTATTTTCTCTTGGAAAGATGAATTTCACTTAATTACGTCCCTTCAAGGTATATGTCACATTATTATATTTCAACGTTGCATTAATATCATTTAGACTGGTAAAACTTCCAGATGTAAACTCGTCACCTATGGCCCATTCCCAATTTGTAAAGCGTACGATTGTAGGCTGTTGATCTCTGTAAAAAGTCAGTGGATAATAACTTTTTTGATGTGTCAAGTTATAGGTATGTGTTGCGAATTCTGACTGCTTTAACCTTAGAGTGCCTGTAATGCCATTAGTGGAAGATAGCTTATATACATGCGCTTCTGCAAAGTCAGCCGGCCAATCAAGGGGCAATGAGCCACCCTCCAACCTTACGTCGGCTTCTATAAGTCTGATTGTAACAGTTGCACTACGATCCACAGCACGCCTACTAAAAGAAGCATATATCTCTGAGCCTTGTAAGTACTCAATGTCTTGATCATCTAATGTACTAAGAGATGTAAATAACTCACCACTTTCATAATACCATCCTAAAAACTGATTATCACCTTTAGGAGTGGCTTCTATTGCAATTGGTGGATAAGGATTTCCATATACTGCATACGTTTTGATACCAAATTTCTCATCAATAGTATAGTCCAAAAGTTCATCATCATACTCTCCAGGTGCGGTGATGAATCCAAGATCATAGCTATCTCTTGGCTCTAGTTGCTCATCCACTAAAGTGATGTGAATAAAAGGTTTTCTTATGCCAAATTTCGCCGTCAGAGTTCTGTTAGTTTATACCTGGTACGCTCCCCTTACTCGAATATGCAGATAGGGAAGGATGATTAGTTGGAGTGTGAACCTATACAATAGATTTGAAAAACGAGGTTTTGATACTTGTGAAAGCAAAGCAAATAGCTACAGTTATAAATATTGTGCCGTAACATGGTTATTGCTGATATAGCGTATAATGAAAGTAATTTCCCCATCTTTTTGATAGACATTGAAAAATACATACCACTGTGTAGCCTTGTTCTTCCGGAACGTGGAATATAGCATCTTTTTCCCGTACCGGTCAAAATAAGGAGGTGCGGGCTTTTTAAGTTTTAGTGGAAGATTGTTTTTTATATCAAGGAACAGTTCTTCCACGTATTTCTGTGCATTTTCCTCAAATCCGAAGTATTCTTTTTCATAGAGGACGTTAATCAACTCCATGAGGTATTCTCTGACCTCTGGTAATGCGATTACTCTCATTATCCCCGCTTTTGTTTGTTTTTGAACATTTCGTGAATATCGGCTTTAACGCCTTGAAGAAGTTCGTCCATTGTTATAGCCCGTTCAAAATCCGCGTCCGGTTCAAGAATGTATTCTTTGCTTATTAACGTGTCATGTTCACTTACAGGGACAAGCTTAAAACTTCCATTCTTCCGGGACTTTAAAATAATGTCCTCGCCATTGTTAGCCATATCCATGAATTTAGACTGGTTGGCCCTGAAATCTCTTGTGCTAATTACTATCATAATTTTCAGTTTTTGGGTTCATTGACAAAGATAGTGTTTTTATTATTTGGTTACCAAATTGGACGCATTTTTTTAAGTTTTTTAGTTGACTGGTTAACTGAAAAGAAAGGTGTATATTCTATACCACAATCGGTCGCAAAATGTCCTGCTCCTGCTTTCTGATGAATGCCACACCTGGTTGATACCGTACTCTCGAAGTACTCCAGTGTACAGGAAAGGAAGTCTTTCTATATTGTCAATGAATATTATCTTCCCTACCCGTTCAAAAACAATAATCCCCCTGCCCTGTGTTGAAGTAAGGGGATTATTTATTACTAATGTATTTTAAGAATCAGAGTATGATACAATTCTGCGACAGGCTGTCGTAGTTATTGATAAAACAAAAATTATGGTGGCAACAGCCGTATGTGCTGTTATTAGTACGACTCATTAGGAAATAGGAATGTTACTTTATGGCAGAAAAATTAAGAGTAAGCATGGAAGTGGTGTGGTTAATCGATTATCCTATGATTTGAAGTTACCCTATCCACAAATGGGTGTTTAACCACGGAATATGTGGGATTTGAAGAAATTCTATGAACAACTTCTACGATAAAAGAGGTTGTATCGAAAAATTCAAATTACAATACAGCCCCACATCCAATTTTCACCAAAGGATTACGTTTAGGTCTGTCACAGATACCAGCGGTCCTTCAACCATAAAGTGCTCGCCAAATTGGCAGTTACATTTATGGCAAAGTGGTACGATATACCATCGGTTGTCATTAGATTACCAATGTTTGAAGGTTTTTAACTCTGCTACAACCTGCCCCTGTAGCATTAGGCTCTTCACTAAGCGGAGAGAATACTAAGGGGGTAACCTCTTGGAAGAAAAGGATCGTTTCCATGAGAATCCCTTTCCCGAATCTGGTCATTGCAACCATGAATGAACAGCTAGGAATGCTGATTCCTGGAGATTTGGCGAGCTGCGGCAATTGTATCAGATTGTCTGTCGAATATGGAAATTAATTTCGAATTGTCTTCACCTTTAATTCCCATTTTTCTCCTATCGGAACTACATGTTGGTTCTTCCCTATTCATTACATCTCTCTTTTTGCGCTTAGTTTTGACGTATATGCCACAGCGCGCTTTTAACTTTGCAAAAGACATGTTAATGTCATATATAACACATAATATTGTCATAATACGACTATTGTGTAATATAATAGCAAGATTTTGTCAATTTATTACATTTTATCCTTGTAAATGTGACATGATTAAGATGCTTTTATTATCTTTGCACCGATTATTTACTAAATATTCGATGTGACATTATGTTGTTATCTGCAAAATTTGAAAATATCTACTCATTTAACAAGGAAACACGCATCTTGTTTACAGCCAGCAAGAGCGACCAGTTGCCACTGCATGTGTCACGTGCAGAGAAACGTGATGACATCTCAGTGCTTCGTATGGGATTAATATATGGAGCCAATGCTTCTGGAAAGTCAAACATTATAAAGTGTTTGGCTATTATAAAAGCATTTGCCCTGAATGGCTGGAGTAACCGCAAGTACAATTATTTCAAGATGACGGACAATCCGCAGGAATGTTCGAGCATTGAATTGGAATTTAAGGCGAATGACCAATTCTTCGCTTATGGCGTGGCGTTCTCGAAGGGAGGCTTACTGGAGGAATGGTTGTATAAGACAGGTAGTCGGAATGATACTATGATTTTTGAACGCAAACGTTCAGGTAACGATTGGGAGAATGTTATTGCACCTCAATTTATGAAAGAAGAGGGCGGGCAATTCCTAAAATACTTAATTGATGGTACGCCAACGAAAGGTACTTTTCTCAGTGAATATATTGAACGCAACGGAAAAGGAATTGATGCGATCAAATTGGCGCGAAAGTGGTTTGAGAATCTGAATATCATATTTCCGGAAACGCATCGAACGGACTTCCCGTTCCGAGTTGTGAATGACACTCAGTTCAGAACTGTGATGCGTGAGCTACTTGGATATTTTAATACTGGAATTTCAGATCTTTGTCGTGTGGAATCGAAACCCGAGGAGCTGAGTATCCCAGACGAAATCAGACAAAAAATCGAGGAAAATCTTGAAGGAAAAGATGAGAAGACTGGTGTGGTAATTCACAATGAGAGTCGTTTTCTCTTTGCCGAGAAAGATGAGTCTAAGAATTTAAAGTGGTATGAGTTGAAAACCATCCACAAAAAGGAAGGCTCTGATTTAGATTATATATTCGAAATGTTCGAAGAGTCTGATGGAACATCACGCCTTTTCGACTTCATACCCATGCTTATTGATATGCGTGCCAACGATGCAGTCTATGTGATTGACGAAGTCGATAGAAGTTTGCATCCCATGCTAACATTGAAGTTGCTGGAGATGTACAACAGTCTGCTCAGAGACGACTCACAAATGCAGTTGATATGCACTACTCACGAGGCAAATCTGCTTTCCACTGCTCCCGTCCGTCAAGATGAGATATGGTTTGTAGAGAAAGACAAAAAGGGAGAGAGTCATTTATCCTCACTCTGCGAATACAAGCCAAGAGAGAATATACAGAAAGGTTATCTAAACGGTCGTTATGGTGCAATTCCATTCTTTGGTGAATTGGATAATCTTCATTGGGACAATGCGAAACAGGAATAGTTTGATACGTGAGCGTCATGAAGCATTTCGCGATGCTCGCCTGATAGTCATAGCCTCTGAAGGAAAAGATACGGAGCGAATATATTTCAAAGCATTGGCTAAGGAATATACAAACCCTCGTGTGCACGTACATATACTAGAAAGACGCGAGAACGAGCAGAATAACTCAAGTCCTGAGCATGTATTGAAACAATTGAACGATTACAAGAGGCAATATGAGCTGGAGTCTGATGATGAACTATGGTTGGTTATAGATAGAGACCGTTGGACCGATGCGATGTTGTCACATGTGGCTAAAGAATGTGTACAAGATGATTATCTACACGTAGCTATGAGTAATCCTTGCTTCGAACTTTGGCTGTTGTTACATTTGGTAGATGCGACATTGCTGACGCCAGAGGAGCAGCAACAATGGATGGTAAATCGTAGAAAGTCAAAGAATGCAGATCCATATCTGAAGGTACGGTTGCGTCAGAAGATGTGTTCTTATCATGAAGCGGACTATGATGCCCTGATACTAATAGAGCACGTAGAAGTGGCAATAGAACGAGCAAAATTGTTAGATAAGATTCCTGCAGACCGTTGGCCGCAAACACTCGGGACGCGAGTATATCTGTTGGCAGAGAGTGTGATGAGTAGAAATTAGCACCTTGATGTTCTTCTCTGCTATTTCCGATAGGTATCACGTTACTTTAAACGAAATGGTGGTAGCTTTGAGAAAGCAGTGATCGACACGATATCGTTCCACAGAAGAAAAACAGGTGAATGATAGAGAATACATATATTCTAAATATGTTAAGCTCTTTAAGAAATTGAGAGAATGCCACAAAGTATTGATTATTGATAACAGACATAATAAATATTAGAAATGAAAACGATTCTTTTATATTTTTCAGATATTCATCTTACAGGCAGGAAACCAGAAAATGAAGGTGTAGTGATAAAGGCGTTTTGTGAGGATGTGAAGCAGCAACTCGCAAATCTGCAATATAATGATGTTTACGTATTGATAGGAGGAGATTTAGTTCAAGCTGCCGATGACATGAACAGTTATCATACTTTCTACGCCAAAATACTGAAAAAGTTGGTGTCATACGGTATATCGTCAGAGAAAATAATATGCGTGCCTGGCAACCATGATTGCCAGCGCCAATGGATCATCGATCATAAAGAGACTTATGGACCAGTTGTCAGCCAAAGCTTTACGGAAGACCGATTTAACAATATGATTAATGAGCAGTCGGGAATCTTTTTTGTGGAAAAATTTGCCAACTATAAAAGTTTTGTAGAACAATACTTGCCCAATGCAAAGCAAAATCTGATAGGTTTCTCTGTTGAAATCAATGAAGAATGGAGCCTTTATTGTCTGAACAGTGCCCTTACTTCATTTGCTGGATATGAGTGGAGTGAATATCCACAACTGAAAGATGATGAGCGAAGATTGAATATTGATACCCGCAACCTAAATGATTGGGTGCAAAAGAACTCTAAAAAGAAAATCCTGATGATGCACCACCCGCTACCTTTCATGGCGGAATGGGCAGACAATGAGCTTACTCAACTGCTAAGAACGGATTTTGACCTCTTGCTTACAGGGCACACTCACCGACAGAATATTCTCTGCAATCAAGTGAAAGGAGAAAACTATGTCTGGTGTCAGACACCGCAACTATACACGAATAAAACAGATAAATTGGGGTATTGCATCATAGAACTGGAAGATGACCATGTAGCGAAAGTAATATATCGTGAATGGTTCAGTTCCAGAAACTGTTTCAAAAAGGGACTTGATTTTACTGATGGCGAAGACGGCGTTGTTGAAATCGAAAACGCCAAGCAGGTTGCAAAGGACTCTATCTGTTTGAAATTTGAAGACCGGTTTCGTGATACAATGGCTGTTTATGGTGATGAGCCATTGATATGGATTGACCGTTATTTCAGCATTAACAGATTTGACAGGGCGTTTTCATTCAACCAGAAAGACTTGTATACGGAAGATGACATCATGGAAACAGGAAGAAGCCTGAAGATTGTTACCCCTGCTCAATACGGTCTGACTTCTTTTGGCTGGCACTTCCTACTAAGACTTTGGAAAGAAAAAAGGAAATTCGGATTGTTCCTTGACTGCCGCATTGTGAAAACAAACAAAATAGAAAAGGAAATAAAAAGGCAGTTGGAAACGTTTGGTGTATCAAAAGAAGACGTGAAATGGTTGGTATTTGACAATTGGGATCTGAACAATAAAGATGCCAAACAAATATTGTCATATGTGCAGGAAGAGTATAAAGACATTCCATTGTTACTGTTGTGCCCGATGCTAGAAAAATCGTTCGTAAATAATGAAAATATATCACAACAAGAATTCTCTATTACGCCTATTTTTATGGCTCCTATGCAGTTATGCCAATTGCGTAACATGGTGGCAGTATATAACAAAAAGCACAGAATTGGTGAAGAAGAAGTTGTCTTGAAGAGACTGAATGATGACATACAGAACTTCAATATGCATAGAACACCTCTGAATTGCATTTCGCTATTGGAAGTGTTCAGTAATTCGTTCGACGAGAACCCTGTCAATAGGACAGCCATGATAGAACGTCTTCTCCGCATAATCTTCGAGAATGAGGAGGTGCCCAGTTACAAATCGCTTCCTGATGTCAAAGACTGTGAGTTTGCCATTGGATATTATTGTGAGCAGATGATTCGTAATGAACAGTACTACTTCAGAAGCAAGCATTTTTATGATCATGTGTCGGATTTCTGTAAGCTACAAAAGATAACACTTGATATAAACTACCTCTTTTCCATTTTATTAAATAACCAAATTATCTGCCAATACGACAATGACCTCTATGGATTCAGATTTGCTTTTTGGGTGTACTATTTTGCTGCAATGCGGATGACAAAATCACAAGACTTTGCAAGCTTTATTTTGGATAAAGAGAATTATGCTCGATACCCAGAGGTGTTGGAATTCTATACAGGCAGCGACCGAACTAGAAATGATGCTGCGGAGATAGTCATCGAAGACATCAAGAAGGTCACAGTAACGGTTCATGACAAAGTTGGGCTACCGGACAGAATGAACCCTTTACAACAGTTGCGCCTGAATATAACGGATGAGCAGGCCACTAAAGTTATTGAAAAATTGGATATTCATCTAAAACAATCAAAGCTGCCAACCAACATTAAGGATGCGTTGGATGATTCACGTTATAACCCATCTATGCCTTTTCACCAAGACGTAAGAAAGGTTTGGGAGAACTATTCTGTGAACTACCTGCAGGAAATGATAGGAATAGCATCCAAGGTGCTAAGAAATAGTGACTATATACTTCCAGAGAACAAAGTGAAGTTACTCGATGTTATCACAGATGCTTGGTTGAATACGATTAGGGTCGTGTATCTTATGGCTCCAGCTTTGGCCATGGAGGGTAAAGCTGGTTATGATGACTTTAGATTGCATTTGGATAATGCTTTTGATACCCAATCGGGCGACAAAAGACAATTGTTGATTGACATTATATCGGCAATACCTCATAATATCGTCACATGGTATAAAGACAATATCTATTCCTCTAAATTGGTAGACCTACTGTATGAGAAAATAGAAAACGAGTCGAACCCAGTCATCAAACACATACTAATAAACTTGGTAGTCTATGAGCAACCCGAACATTGGGAAGGTGTGGTGAGAAAATACATGGAAAAAGCAGATAAGAGGTCTTTCTATTTTGGAGACACTCTATCATCTCTTCGCGTCATGTATGCGAAGGGAGCTATGTCAGACAGTAATATTGCAAAGACAAAAACACTGATATTATTAGGGTACACGAAATTAGCTTCTAAGGACAACAAAATGAATCCTAGTATGATGAGAGTGATAGCTCCAGATATTTTACCACAACGAAAGCTTGATAACGAATAGAATGATTGATTATAGCCAATTTATCGCTATTTAGAAGTTCATTTGTTCCTAAATAGTTTATTCAGGAACAAATGAACTTTATAAAAAGAATTATCCCTACTCGCTCAAATACAATAATCCCCCTACTGTTCAGAGCAAGGGGATTATTTTGTTATTGTTCCTGATGGTTCATGACGTATTCTTCATGCCAGGCTAGAAAAGCCCTGGCGCTTTCATCACTTATCGGCCGGGTGTCAATCCATTCTTTCCACTTATCGGCCAGTTCCGTCTGCGCTTCAACGAACTCTACCAATGTTATTTTCCCTTCTTGTTGGAGTTGTACAAGCTCTTCGTAACTTTTGTTTTGTAATTCTTTCATTATCATAATATTTAATATTTGAGTATTCGAACATTTAGATATTTGAATATTTATAAATCTGGTATTTTAATTATACCGGGATTCTCTTCCCTGTACTTCCTAAAATCCTCTATCAGCATTTCCAAGTCTTTAATAAATTCCGGACTGCATTCTTCTTTTGCCAGGGAATGGTAGTATTCCAATGTCTGCAATGCAAACTTATCTTTCCCTATCAGGGTGAATAATGGTATATCGTTTTTAAGTGCATTGCGGGCTAATATTACTTGATCTCTCATTCTATATTTATCACCTGTTGCACTTGTAATTTAACTCCTGTTATATCTTTAAATTCTTGTACACTAGCAGAGTAGTTAGAGTGAAAAAAAGGGCGTTGTTTATTACATATACAAGCAGTAACTACATTAAAATTTTTCAAAGAAGAATTTTCTTTAAAATACATTATGGTAGCAATAAGTTGCTTACACCCATCTCCAAGCCATCCTGTAGCTTGTCTATCTTTTAATTCAACAAAAATCAGTTTATTTTCATAATGGAGTAACCCATCACATTGTCTTTGATTCTTCTTAAATCTGAGATAGTGATCAATAGCATAAAAACCAATATTTTTTGTTCGTGGATTTTCAATAATACCAATCCATTGGGTCTCATCAAATTCAGCTAAATAAGCTGGATTTTTTGCAGGATCTGGATCATCACATATTCCAATTCTTAGTTTTCGAGAAACATATCTACAGTTGTCTGGCATATTCATCTTCTAATTCTAATAATTGAGAAAAAATAGAACCTGTCTTAGCTAAAAAGACATTTAAATAATTATCATCTGAAGGCAATCCATGATAATCATTTAATTTGTAAATGGTTCCTTGGTTATCTATTTCATATACAACCCATTCTTGTTCAGAAATTAAAGACTTTACAGGAATGATCTGATTTAATCTATTTATTTCGTCTTTCCTACCTGAATTTAATATAAACTGTTGTACTTGCTCCGCTTTAACAACCAAAGATAACTCATTAATAATATATGGACTATGAGTAGTAATGATCAGTTTATTATTAACAGATAAATTATTTAATTCCAATAGATTGTATATCATTCCTCGCTGAGAGTCAGGATATAAGTTTAATTCTGGTTCTTCTACAATATTGATAAATGCGGATTTGTTAAACTGAGATGATAAAGCTGATAATGCTATTCTTCTTTGTTCATCTGTTAAACTAATATCTGCCCAAATAGATTTTACTCCATCATTAAAACGTTTAGATTCATTAGGACTCATTTTCTGCGGGTTTTCTATTTGCCTTTTTACAGTGTTAGCAAGGTACCAAGATACTAAAAACAAAGGAACTAATGACTGAAAACCACTAGACGCTTCAGTTAATTTTACTTTATAATCATGCCCGCTTATATTAATTATATCGCGTTGTTTATCATATAAAATATGTGTTCCATTAATGGGTAAGGCGATTTCTTCATTTATTTCACTTTTCGCATTATTAAATTCAGTAAGGTATTCCAATAAAGAGTCAGGCAGGGATTTGAAGGACTTAGCTTCTTTGATAATACTAATAAAGTTTCTTTCGGTCGGAACATACATAATTTGTGGCAAATGATATTGCTCAACAATATGTTCCGTTATTTTAAAGATTCCTTTATTATATTTCATATGATAGGCATCACCTTCATATTCTATTTCTGCGATATCTTCATGGTGCTTATTGAAAAAATAGTTTTCGATACGATGATAGCCGCAGTAGATTCGTCTAAACTTGTCTGCAGAAAAATCAGTTATAGCGTAATCTCCACGTACCAAAACCTTTTCTATCCACATAAATGTTGAAACCAACTTTGCAATACAGCTTTTTCCACTACCTTGATTTCCAATAAAAATAGAGACTTTTTTTATATCTATCCATCCGTCACTATCTTTATTACCTTGCTTAATGGGACCAAAATTTTTTATTTTGATTTTAGGCATATTTATATATGTTTTTAAGGTGATTTATTTTCTAAAAACAAAGATATGGTATTTCCCGCAATAAATAATGCTTTAATCCAATGGTTTCATCGTGAGCTTTTTAATCATTATTCCAGTGAGATTGTATGAAGCTGACGTAATTTAAAGCAATTCCTGATAAACTCCACTCTGATTGTTCAGAATTTAACTTTGTAGCCAAAAGAAAGAGTACGCATAGGGAAAGAGTCTACTCCTGTTGCAACATCCAGTTCCAATTTGAACTTATATTTCTTCTCTTCCATTATCTAAAGCCTATCGGATTACGCGGTTTTTCCTCTATTTTCTTCCGGGACTGAAGTTCGGCCAATGTCTGGTTGATTAGCTCCAGCTGCATCCGGGTATCATCATTGATGTCGTTATAATCGGCAAAGACATCTTCCATGTAATCTTTCAACTCCTTCATCTGTTTTTCCAACTCCCCTACCCTATCTACCGGCGGATTGGCTATCAGTTGACGGATGGCGACAAAAGCACGCATAATACTCATATTAACTTGTATGGCTGCCTTTGAATTTAAAACACTGCTAAGCATGGCAACTCCTAATTCCGTAAAAGCATAAGGAGAACGTCTCATACCCATCTTTATTGAATTGGACATCACAATTTGTGATTTCCAATTCAATGTTTCTTCTTTTGTCAGTTGAAACATGAAGTCCTTTGGGAAACGCTCGATATTACGCTTCACCGCCTGATTGAGAACTCGTGTTTCCACTTCGTACATTTCTGCCAGATCAAAATCCAGCATCACCTTCTGTCCCCGGATCTCGTATATCTTGCTTTGGATTAATTGCAGCTCGGGCATATAATCTCTATTGTTAGTCAATGATTAATTGTTATACCAGTGAGATTGAATGAAACTGACATAGTTTAAAGCCATATCAGATAAATGCCATTCTGGTTGCCCTGATGTTAATTTCGTTGCTAAAACTTCATCTAAATCACAACGTAACAATACCCATTCGGAACTACCTTCAGCTTTCCAGTAAAGATGCACCATTGGAGTACAATATCCTATACCATTTGACATTGTTGGCCTTTCTCGCTTAACAGGGAATGTACATGGAATAGCACCATACCAGAACCGTACAGTAGGTTGCAGATCAATAGAAATGCGTCCTATTTCATCCTGCCAGGTATAATCATTTGTTGTATTTGTCCGTTTGGAACAAGGACGGTAACAATGACCGGTATAATCAAATGTACGTTCCCAAACTGCTTTTATTTCGCCCTTTAGGGCAATATTACCTCTGTTGGATAGAGTATAGACAATATTAAAGCTGCTGTCATAAGGTCGTTCGTGTATGACTACTCCGGTATTAGTTTCTTCCTCTACCTGTATCATCCGTAAAGCCGGGAGATTTGTCTGTTCCTTAACAGTAAAAATCATATCCTGTTTGGTAACATTATCCTTTCTATCTGCTTTGATCCAAGTAGTTTCTCCTTTCTTCCGGAAGAGTACACCCAGTTCATAAGTTCCGGCAGGAGCAGTGACATAAGAACGTGCTCCCGTATTCTTCATCATTACTCCATTCTCTACAGTGATGCTGCAAGGCTGGAATTTTTCTACAATATTACCGGCATTATCCATGAATACCATCCGGAAATCTCCTTCCCACTTATCAGGCATATTACCAGTAGCTGGGTCAAACCCCATCCAATAACCATAAAATCCCATCATGTATCCTTCATTACGGTAAATGTCACTCCCATACGGTATCGCACCTGGCTCTATCGAAAAAAAATCCTTATCAGAAGTTCCCAATACTATATTATCCGTTTTACCAAAACTACTCCAGTGCGTCACATCAATAGGATATTCTTCCAAGTCAACCGGGCTATTGTATCCACCTTTCAATGTTAAAGTATAGGTATATGCTTTTGCAGTCTCCCATTGATGAACCGCAGGTATCTGATAGGTTCTGTCCTCGCCGTCCACTCTTACCGTCAAAGATATTCCTTCAGCCGTACTGACCGGTAAAAGAATTGCTTCAACTACGACTGGATCTTTGCTGTCATCGACAATGAAGTTTCCACCGGCCTGATAACTTCCTTTCTCTCCGGCAGGTGTAAGCGCACCGGTAATAAGATTGTATTTAGCCTGTTTGTGAATCCCGTTCCAAGTAACTGACTCTATATGCCCGGCTCCCGGATAGTTATTCTTCTTGAAAGTAACACGCACCAATGAAAGGATGTGCTTCATCTTTACTTCTGCGCTGGCTGCACTTGTTCCGACAGTCGTAGCACCCGCCAGGTAATCCGTTTGTAAAGTCACATCAACAGGAATATTATCGTGGGTCTTGATACTTGACGAATAGGGAAAATAACAATATATGTTCTTCAAAGTAGAAGAAAGAGCGATAGCTCCCCCACTCCACGAAGCACCGTTGAACGTGAATTTCTTATTGAGACATGTATCGTTATAAAACAGACCGATCTCATCATCTCTCTGAAACTGAGAAACCGGAGCTTTTGTTGTCACCTCATCCATCATTTCTATACTTGTCGAGAACTTTAAGAATGTTGGTTCATCCTGTGGCTCATCGGGTTTGGGTGTAGGTGTAGGTTCAGGTTCCGGGAGGTTAGTACCGTTTTCTTTATCACAGCCAGTAAACAGAGTAATGGCCAATAGACCGAATAATAATAGTTTTTTCATATCGTTTTTTTACATTGAATAATCATAATCGTTATCTTTAGTCATTTCTTTTTTCAGGGCGATTTCCGTTTCCATTCTTTTAATGGCCGTTTTGAAGTAGAACTCAACTATCGGAGCAAGGTTACGCTCATCCCTACATGCTTTAAGAGCGCCTATATATTTTTCCCTATCCTGCTTTTCAATCAGTATCATAGGGTGTCCCAGTTTGAGTAAAATGAAATTTGATAATAATCGGCCAAGTCGTCCATTACCATCCCGGAATGGATGCAGGAAAATGAAATGTTTGTGGAACTGTGCAGCAATCTCTACCGGATGTATAGGTAATTCCTCTATTGCCTTTTGTGTAGCTTCCATTAGTTTAGGAACACGTGCTATCAGTTCCTCATGATCACCAAAGATCGTGTCACCGGCTCCCATGTCAGTATTTGTATATTCTCCTGGCACTGCATCCTTGTATCGGTATGTTAGTGTATGCTGTGTAAGAATCCGGTGTGTATCTTTAACCAGTTGTTCGGTAAGTGGCTGTTCTGTCTGTCCCATTAGGAACTCATACGCATTGAAATGATCCAATATTTCAAATGCTTCAAAGAGAGTTTTGCCCTGCGGTATCATTCCCAGGCCCTTTTCTTTCAAAGCTCTTGTATCATCCACAGAAAAAGTATTTCCCTCAATAGCACAACTATGAGCGGAAAAGAGTATTTCATTATACTCTTTCAGATCCTCGACATTGAATTTGTCAATGACCGTTGCTCTGTATTCTTTCAACAAAGTATTATACCTTTCAATCTCTCTTTCAAACATAATCATTCTATTTTTATTCGTCCTCTATAAACTCATCTTCATATACCCAAATATGCTTGCCACTCCCACAAATCTCCACTTCCCATTTGGTATCCCATTTCTCGATCAGGATAATGTTCCGATATCCTAAATAGGGTTCAATCAATGTCGCTGTTCTCATTTGTATAACTTTATTAGTATTACTCTGCAAAGATAGAAATAAAATTATTACGGGCAAATATACCCGTAATAAAAATTACTCATATACCCTATGTTTTGTAACATCTCAGTTATTGAACGGCTCTGAAATCAATTTCAACCCCTAAAGCATTACCTATACGACTCAATATCTCCAGACTTGGGTTGTATTTTCCAAGCTCTATTTTTCCAATATTAGATGAATCAATTCCGGTTAGCTGCGCTAACTGGAATTGTGACAGTCCCCTCTCCTTCCGGAGTTCGGCAATTCTTTTCCCTATGCGTATCTTATGATTAATTTCTGTTGCTTCCATATTCTAAAGTAAGTTAGTTATAACTTTTGCCGGTACACTCATCTTGGAGAACGCGAACCATTTCTTCCCCAAGTCTTTCAGGGATGCACCGATGTGATATACTTCGGTATCATCAATGATGAGGAAACGGTCATGGGAAAGTTTGCACGTCCGGATATCGATAGGCGGATACTGGTCATTGAACTTATCCAGGTCTAGCTGAAGCTGCGGAGTGATGCGCTGCGTATAGACAGTGGCCGTTACTCCCGGCTGCCGTTTGCTCAGCATGAGAAGCACGCTCTCATCCACATAGTTGTCAATCAGCAGGAGTGACTTCCTGGCAGACTTGATAAGTTCTGAAGCGAAATTGTAGGCATCGAAAATCTGTCCGTCGAAGAAGATACCCTCAACAGGGGGAAGGGAAGTACGAACAAAGAAGTCAATCTTCTTACCATGTTCTGTAATAGTTTTCTCTATCTGAAAAAACCTGTTATCCATCCTCTGCTCAATTTCATTCAAACGTTGATTGATAGAATAACCTTTCAACAGATAATCTTTTAATACACTATTTGCCCAACGTCTGAAAAGAGTTGCGTTTTTACTATTTACCCGATAACCGACAGAGAGAATTGCATCGAGGTTATAGAACTTGGTTTTATAATTCTTACCGTCTGCAGCAGTTAGTTCCAAAATGGAACATACTGATTCTTCATTCAGCTCTTCGCTATCAAAGATATTTTTTAGATGCTTAGTTATTGCCTGCCTACGTGTTCCAAACAACTCGGCAATCTGTGCTTGTGTAAGCCAAACGGTTTCACCTTCCAAACGAACATCCAGTTTAACCGCTTCATCCGGCTGATATAATATGATTTCTCCTTGTTCCATTTACTTCTGTTATTCTTTTATGTCTGCAATAAGATCCTTAAATAGTTTCTGCGAATACCGAAGCCCCTCTTTGAAAGTTGCTTCATTTTGAGAAGGTGTGAGAGTATTGTCGTCAACAAAAGTCACATAAATAAATCCCAGTGCATCGGCTATTTCTTTTTTAGTTTTCGGATCAGTGTGAATTTCAACGCCACTTCTTACAAAGCAAAGCCCATCATGTACTTTCATTGCACGTTGAGCAGCTTCGCCATATTCTTGATAGTTCCTTTTTATATCCTCATTAAGTTCTATAGGGAGAGCTATTTCATTTCTTGTAAAATAGCGGCATGCTGCTTCATTAATGTTTATCTCTGTATTATTCAACTTCCGCTCTCTGTAACGAGTAAAGAAATGAGTACTATATGCATCAATTCTTCTAGTCCAAATCATTGTATCTGATTCAGTATGTTTATATGGAGAACAACCCCATTTCAGTACAAAGCGTCTGCTATCTACATTTACTATAGAAAATTGGTCAAATATAGGATTTTCAGCAGCTTGTCTGTTAACAGCATAAAAAAACAGAATATACGAATTATGCCGGCTGGGAATTGTGTATTCAAACCATTCCCAAGCCGGATAGCTATTTGCCTTCCGAAGGCTTTTTATTGCCTTAGGAGTTAACTGCTGACGTTTATACTTTAGTTTAGCATAGTCAGCAGCTAATTCTTCATACATTTCATAAAATGTCATTGAGGGAATAAGCATAGCAAAACTAATATATTAATTTATCTATAAAGGTGGTATTGATTACTCCGTTGACGATTGCAACCATAACAGTATCAATGGTCTGTATTGCTTTCTGTGTATTCATATATTTAATATTAAAGGACTCATAGGGAAAATAAGCAGACTTTACAATGTTAACTCATAATCTGTTTCAATAAGGAAGAATACTTCCTTTGTGTTCTTATAAACTCTACGTTTTGCACCGAGAGCTTTTAGCTTTCGATAAAAAATTGTGGCTTTCCTATCCTCTACGGAGTCCACGCCATCAATAACTGTATGGATCTTGATATTCTTTTCAGTAACTTTCCATGCCATAATTTTTTCCTCTATTAGTTATTAAAGTTCCATTCCACAATCCGCTTCAATCACCCGATTGTTCACCAGGTCAAAGGTGTCCTCTCCAGACAAAGATAATTCATTAATTCGCTCTATCTGCCGATTAAGGAAATAATCTGCATATCCGGAATAATTCCCTGTTTCGTAGAAAGAAATCAGGCCTTTCCTATAGTGCAATATATCCGCATCCCTTGCGGAATATACCGGAATGATATCAGCATTCATCATAACGATACTTTCCATCATACGTGAGGTACGCTTGTTCCCATCTATGAAAGGCTGGAGCCTGGCTATGTTACAATGCAGGTAAACTGCCTTTTCTAAAGGATTAACGTACAGTTCCTGGCTAAATAGTATCTCATTTAAGGCAATCCGTATCTCCCGGATTTCTTTTGGTGGAACATACTCCGTACCGGTAATCTTGACCGCACGAGAACGTAACATGCCGGACTCTTCACTGGACACCAACTCGCTGGAAATGGATCGATGCAACCGGAACAAGGTACGTTCATCTATCTGTTCCTGATTATGCCCTTTATTGATATATTCCATTTCGGAAACAAAAGTGTTATAGAGGTTTTTCAACATCTTGGCATCTTCATATCTCTTTTCCGATGTGATATTATCCTTCAGGAGAGATTCTGTCTCCACATAGGTATAGGTGTTTCCCTCTATCTTTCCGGAATAATAACACCACACTACGGCCAGGTCTTTTATTTCAGAAGATACCAATGAAGAAAGTTTGGCATGCTTGTTCGCCATGATAAAATCCGCCTTTTTCTTTTGTATGTCGTTGAATATAGGAGTCATAATTTATTGTTTATGTATTTACGAATAGGGAATAACGATTATTCATAAGCCCGGAAGCCAATCGGGTTACGTGGCTTTTCTTCAATCTTCTTCCTGACCTGAAGCTCGGCCAATGTCTGGTTGATCAGCTCCAGTTGCATCCGGGTATCATCATTGATGTCGTTATAGTCAGCAAATACTTCTTCCATGTAATCCTTCAACTCCTTCATCTGTTTCTCTAACTCCCCTACCCTGTCTACCGGCGGATTGGCTATCAGTTGACGGATGGCGACAAAAGCACGCATGATATTGATATTAACTTGTATTGCGATATCACTATTCAATACTCCGGAAAGCATTGCCAAGCCTCCTTCAGTAAAGGCAAAAGGTAATTTACGGGTACCGCCCCATCTTGATATCACAAATTGTGATTTCAAGTTATCCCATTCGTTCACCGTTAACTGAAACATAAAATCATCAGGAAACCTTCTAATATTACGTTTCACCGCTTGGTTTAATACTCGTGTTTCCACTTCGTACATTTCTGCCAAGTCAAAATCCAGCATTACCTTCTGTCCCCGGATCTCGTATATCTTACTTTGGATTAATTGCAGTTCGTTCATTATTGTATTTTTAAACACCAATTTTTATACTGCTTCAATTTCATATTGTTTGTCTTTAATATTAGGCAAATACTGCTTAATACCATCAGAAACATCTATACCATATTTCTCTTTATACATAATTGGCTTCCAGTGGAACCAGATATATCCGCAGCTCGGCTTAACGTCAATTCCGAATTTATGAAGAAGAAAACCATTAAATCCTTTGAATCTGCGTCTCCATTCTTTCATAAACTTTTCTGCAACTTTATCACATCGGTTTGGAGTGAAAAATATAATCCCATTTATTTTGTAGGGAACGACATGGTTAGGGTTGCAATATTCAGGAAATCGGATGTAGTCATAACTCCATAGACAAGAAAACGATGTTGCTGTCGCTCTTCTCGTAGAACTATCCATACCGTCTATCTCTATTGGAGTAACGCTGGATAACTCTTTAATCATTTGAACTATTATTTTCTTGTCATCAATCATCTGTTCATAAAACTGCTTGAATAGACTTTCAAGTTCGGTTCCTCGTATTCCTGTTATGATCATACCGGTACATTTATTCATGTCAACACATGTTGTTGAACTATTTAAGGTCATTCATTTATTGACCATATTAGGAAGTCATACTTTCATTAACCTATACAGTTCTTTGTTCAAGGTGCCAAAATTGCACCTCAAAGACTCCCATTCTTTATTCTATCTTAATAGCTTCCATGAACTTTAATAACACAGTGACTCTTTTCGTATGAAATGAAAGCTGATCGAATAGTTTGTGTGTCTTAAGCATTTCAATAGCCGCATTTGCTGTAATAACTCCTTGTTCGTACAGCCTGATAGTGGCATATAACTGATCATTAGCAACAGGTCCCATTACCAATTCGTATACCCCTGTCGTTTTTCCTTTACGGTTGTCGACGACAAATTCCAACCACTCTTTTGTTGCACCTGCGAAATGGCGAACAGTAAATTCTCTGTCAAGGATATTATCAGGTACTTCATAAACCGAGACAATCGCCCTATTGCCTCGTTCCCTATTCTTTTTGAGTAAAGCCCATTTTTTTGCTTGCTCAAAATTGGTTGTTGTATAAAATCCTTTACCGAAGTCTGTAGCGTTTCTTCCTTTTTGTATATTAGGATGTTTCACGATAACCGTTGAACCATGATATAACTTCATCTCTTTTTATTTATGTAAGTTGTTATTGTGTCTAATATATATTCACTGTCTTGGGTATGCAACATTTCAAAATTATCATTTAGAAACTCAAAGACTTCATGAGCTGAGAATAAAAGAAGAACTTCTTCCGCACTCTTCTTTTTAGCTTCCCTGTAATTTTCTATACAGAACATTTTGAAAAGTAGAATTTTAGAGTCATCACCTTGCGCTTTTCTCTGTTCCGTTTTCTCTTTTTCTAATGCCTCATAAAGTGATAGTGTACTTGAATACCATAATTTAGTATTCAAATCCAATAAGGACTTATACAGTTGAGAAGAATAAATATAATATAAGGCATCCCTTAAAGGTAATGTCTTTTTCTTCATAACCATATTGACCAATTCACGCATCACAAATGGAAGCATGGCATAACCTAATTGATTTTGATCTTTCTGAAGCATCTTTTATATTTTTATGTTATCTACTTTTATAACTTTTTTGCCCCTATCCGTTCAATTCTTTCTGTTTATTTTCCAAATAACTAAGGCCTTTTTCATCTAACTCGCCGTCTTTCATGTGTTCATCCAAGAATTTACGGATAGCAATGTAGGTAACGTCTTTCATCTCAATGCCATATTCCACCTTAATGCGCCCCAGCATTTTATGTGTATTTACATCCAACCACACATTCATGGGTTTGACCCGTTCCACTTTTAGAATTTGCTTTGGACGCCCCTTTGTTTTTTTAGCCTCTTTTACTTCAACGGTATCAACAACAGATTGTTGTTCATCCCTTTCCAGCTCTGCATCTAACATTGGTTCGTTAGCCTTATTCTCTGCTTTCTTTCGACGTAGCATTTGGTTCTCTTCTTTTTGGTTCTTTACCATTGAACCTATTTCGCTTAAAAAGTCTACTTTTTCATTTTTTCCTGCCATAATATCAAATGTATTAGTTTTCATTATCATTTACCGGGCGTTCATCCGGGTTCTTTATATACCATGCTTCCAAAGCTCGATGCTGCCAATCTTCAGGCCTTTTCTCTCCTGTAATTTCTTCAGCAAGGCTCATGTAATCCTCAGCACCGTTACTTTCCGGATCGTGTTCGAATATGGTTTTATGCTTTAAGGGGCTTTCATCAAAACGGACACTTTTACGTATTTTTGTTTTGAATACCTTTCCGGGGAATTGACTTTCAAAATACTCTATTACACTTTTGCTAATGCGGGTATTTCGATCATATCGTATAGGTAAAAAGCCTAGTATGTCCAGGTCCTCATTAAATTCATCATCCTTGACTTCATTTATGGAATCAATCAATGTCTGCATCCCTTTCAAGGAAAAGCCACTACAATCTATGGGAACCAACACCCGGTCACTGACTACCATTGCATTAAAGTTTACGATACTTTCTTTAGGGGAACAGTCAATTAAAATATAGTCGAAAGCATCCTGAAGCGGTTTTAATTTGCGTTTTAAAATACGCTCTCTTGCCTTCCGCGCAGCCAGCATCATATCGGCATCACGAAGTTCTCGTGAAGAAGGTATGTAATATAAGCATTCCTTTCCGCCATATCTATTGTCTATAGCGTCATATCTTACATACACCGGCACAGAACTTTCTTCGCTTTGCTGCATAAACCATTCGTTGAAAGTCTCATCTCCCGCTGCTCCATCAAAGCCCAGTAGAAACGTAAGATCGCACTGTGGGTCTGTGTCTATCAAAAGCACCCTCTTCCCAAGAATCCAAAGTGCTGTGCCCAGACTGGCAGTTGTAGTGGTCTTTGCCACACCGCCTTTGTAATTTAAAACACTTAATATTGTTGCCATATATTCAGGTATATAATTTCATGTAGCAAAAATACGCTTTCGTTTTTGAATAAACAATTTTAAAAATATAAATATCTGAACATTTATATTTTTTTATGTTTGAAAATAAACACATTTAAAATCTCGAATATTTAAATATTTACATTTTTTTTGATTACCAACTTTTACATATTTAAATATTCAACTATTTATATGTTTATACACTTGAATACTTAAATATTTAACCATTTACATGTTTACATATTCAAAGGTATAGAATATTTAATATTTACAATTTCTAAACATTCAAATATGCAAACATTTAAAAATATGAACATTCACATGTATGCATATTTAAATATCTACATTCGAAAATGTCAAAATATAAAAGAGTTTAAATATCTAAAATACAGATGAAATATTTAACGCCAATATATCAAAATATATAAATGTGTAAATATTTAGAAATATACATTTTTAAATATCTATATATGATAAGCAAATTCACCAATCTACCCCACCAATGATAGGGTAGGGGAGTAGTTATATTTGAAATATTATCTTTCCCTGCTTGTTCAGGATAACTTTGTACTATTTTTGCATTTTAATAGACAGAGCGAACAACGAATGGATCTTACAACAGCGATAACTAATTTCGAGAAGGAACTCCGTAACATAGGGTTCAGCGAAGCTGACGCTTTATTAATTCAGATAAACATAGGTGGTGAGAATTATATAAAGTGCAGCGGTAACTTGAACAACCTCACCGGCCCACAGATCACGATAAAAGGAAAGAGTGACAGCCTGGTTGAGTTTATGAACAAAGAAATAGCTATTGCCACAGTCAAAGAAAGCACCAAAAGCCTGCATCGGGACACGCTATCTTTATTGACAGACTTTTCGGCCGATATAAAGCTCCACGAAGTCACTAGCGAGTACCTGCAAAAGCTGGAGATATACATGAGGGAAGAGTGTCAGCTATCTATCAATACCATAGCCCGGCATATGAAAACCCTCAAACGATATATCAATGTAGCCAGGAAGAAAGGTATCATTACAGCTTACCCTTTTCTTAATTACACAATAAAAACCGAACAGTCACATCGTGATGCGCTGACAGAAAAAGAACTGGAGAAGCTGGAGAACTACCGGGACCAATTGAAAGAACCTAATGAAACGTTGAACGCTTTTCTTTTTAGCTGCTATACCGGGTTACGGTATTCGGACATATGTGCATTTACAAAACAGAATATACGGACTATAAATAGGAAAAAATGGATTGTACTCCGTATGATCAAAACCAACAAAGAAGTTCGCATCCCCTTATCCACAATTTTTGAAGGCAAAGCCCTTAAGCTGACAAAATCAATAGCCCGGTCGCGAGGTCTGCTATTCCACATGGAGAACAACCAACAGACAAATCGCATATTAAAAAGAATAGCCAAACAAGTAGGAATAAAAAAAATCACTTTTCATACGGCCCGCCATACATGTGGTACATTGTTATTATATAGAGGTGTCAGCATCACCACAGTCCAAGCGATACTCGGCCATCAGAGTGTGAAAACAACCCAGATATATAGTGCGGTTACAGACCTGACTATGGAACGCGAGCTGAAAAAAGCAAATGGGAAAAGGCGAGTAGGGAAGGGGAGAAGATAACAAGGGTAGGGGAAGTACCATGCACTACAAGCTATTCGCATAACCAGGATATTTCCATTGCTTATATCTCCTAAAAACAGGTTAATAAAAAAGCCGGACTTGAGTTCCGGCTGATTTAAACAGATTAAATAAAGCTCTGTTATTGAGCAGGGAAAATAACATAGAGGTTATAGCTTCCTAATACAATTTTTTCAGACCAATTTATTCCATCAGTAGAATACCGAACATTTCCATCATCTCCAACTACAATATACTTTCCATTCCCATAGCAAACATTATTCAAAGTAGTCATATCTATAGAAAATCCATCTTTAATTGTGACGTTGGTCCAATTTACTCCATCTGTGGAATAGGCTACTTTCCCATCGTCACCTACTACTACAAATCTCCCATTGCCATAGGCCACACCATTCGGATAGAAAGTAAGATTATTCGAATATCTATCCCAAGAAGAACCATCTGCTGACATACATGTCTTTCCTTTGAGTGGTATGACAAACTTCCCATCAGCAAAAACTTTAGGACTTTCTGCTATAACCAAATTTTCATAAGCAAGATCCCAGGAATATCCATCAGAAGATATAATAATATCTCCATCAGAGTATGTACTTGTGACAAATTTACCATTACCAAAAGCTACATGAGAATAATTGTCATAAGTATTGTGATTTCCTGCTGATTTATTCCAATTCACCCCATCGGTACTATATATCTTATTCGCTGCATTGGATGTAAAATCCCGAGTTTCTCCAACCGCAACAAATTTGCCATTACCATAAGCAACACTACGTAACTCGAATATTTCCAAATCACCAGAATTCGTCTCTGTCCAATTTATTCCATCAGTAGAATAAGTGGATTTTCCATATTCTCCTACGGCAACATATTTACCATTACCATAACATATTGCTTTCCAATTTGTTGTACCTATATGTTTTTCAATAATTTCTCCGGCATTATAATAAACGATGACCCCATTATAACCGAGTGCTATAAACTGAAGATCTTTTTTAAATTTCGCCGTCAGAGTTCTGTTAGATTTAAAACATCATTCTTCTTATCCGTAATAAATCCCCAACCTGCAATGTGTTTGCATCCCCACTAGCTTACATTTGCACAAACCCGTAATAGAAACTAATATGAGTAATCAAGCAATCCCTTCATTAGAGAAGTATGCAAATCTAATGATTGAAAAGATGAAAGAGGTAGAAGCTTCAGATTGGCGCAAGCCCTGGTTCTCTCAGCAATTTAGAGGATTACCTCAAAACTTATCCGGCAGGAAATATAATAATCTCAATAAAGCTATGTTATATTTCCTCTGTGAAAAATACAATTATCAAACACCTATATTTCTGACTTTTGCTCAGGCACAAAAAAAGAATGTGCTTATCATAAAAGGTCAATCGTCTTTCCCTGTAAGTTATTACGAACTAAATATAAAAAATTTAATAACCGGTGAACAGGTTACAAAAGAATTTTATAACAGTTTGAACAAAATCGAACAGAAAAAGTATAAAGTAATTCCATTTTTGAGATACTTCAATGTATTTAATCTCGATCAGACCAACTTCGCTGAGAAATATCCTGAAAAATGGGAGATTATAAAGAAACAGTTCTGTTTCACCGAACCCGTCAATGATGGATATCGGAACCAGTTAATAGATCAAACCATAGAAAAGCAAACATGGGTTTGCCCCATTGAATTAAAAGAGCAGAATCACGCCTTTTATTCTCCAGGAACCGATTCTATTACTTTACCTACAATAAAACAGTTTTCCAACGGCAAAGAATTTTATTATACCGCATTGCACGAAATGGCTCATTCCACCGGCCACCCTGAAAGGCTAGCTCGCAAGTTCGGCTATCAAGGAACTTTCCTGTACGCCCATGAAGAACTTATAGCCGAATTATCAAGTGCAGTAACCGGTAGAGACTTGGGATTAGCTGTTTTACCAAGAAAAGAAAACGCACAATATTTGAAAGGATGGCTATCAGAAATAACCAATGATTCGAAATATATCCTGAATATTCTTCAGGATGTTAACAAAGCCGTAACAATGATAGAAGAGGGAATAGGGCTAAATGCAGAACAAAACAACAGTCAGGAAGCTATAATCTCTCCAACTCCAGTTATGACAGAAGATGAATATCTTGCCTCAAAAGGATATAGAGATTCTTTCTGTTCAGAGCAAACTCTACATAAAAGAATACAAACAACTGCCTGCCAACAAGAAAAATCATTGAATTTCAATATTGAGAGGAGTAGGAAATACCTAACTGAACGTACTGCAATAAAAAAAGAATACCAAAGCTTACTTGATAGGGGAGAGATACGCCAGCCTACGAGAGTAGAACGAATTATTAAGGCTGCCAATGGGCATCCTGAGCTAGAGAGTACGCGAGCAGCAAGACGTATTGCTTTAGCTGAAGGTATTTCCTGGCAACCTACAAAAAAAGATTTGCCTATCATTTGCAAATACTATTACGATTCCAAGCAACAACTCCATGCCAGATTCTTCCAAAAAGGGAATATCTATGATCATTTAGTATGGAATGACAAAGGAAACTATATTCTTTGTACAGGCTCTAGAGCAGAAGGAAATTATGTCGAACATATATTGCCTCCTGAAGAAATAGTCGAAATAAATAAACTAAACGACAATATAAATCAAATAGAACTTCAATCATCCGGATGCAAAAGCCTAATTGGTGACATATCCAATTCTTCCGACCGAGAACAAATTAGCAATTATCGCATTCTAGATAAATCTACTGGTAGGGTAGAACCTTTGAATGTTGAAAATATCGATTTGGGAAAGCAGCCTCCGGAAGCACTAAAAAAGTTGTTGTCCGGACAACAGACAGAAATAACCAGCAAGTCCGGCATTACTCAGATGATGGGATTAAGTAAATCACCAGCCGGTTGGACGCTCCAAGCCGGAAAACAAATTTTTAATATGGCAGATTCTTCCGCAGAAATATAAAAAATATGAAAGACCAAAAATCACTATTAGCAAAATGTTTGCACAACGATATCCCCGCCATTGTATTTCAAGGATCGGACAGTTGTGCTATGGAAATTCTCCAAGCTGCCGAAAAAATATACAGCAAAAACGGTTGCAGCCCCGAATTCCTAAAAGATTTCCATGAAAATGTAGTAGAAAATTTCAAAGCCTACCAACAGGAAAACCAATCAGAAATTAAACTTCCTGATTTAACCCCCAGTGAAAAAGAAGCGTTCCATATCTTCCAAGAAAAGAAGTTTACTGATTTTCCTGCTCCAATAAAAGATTTTGAAAGATATCTAAAAGGGAATGGCTTCTCACAAATCAATGAGAATACCGTATCTCATGGCAAATATATTATATGCGATGAAAAAGAATGGAATGGAATAACTGCCCAAAATGGAGACTATAATTTTGCCATTAACCATAATAAGGAAACAGAACAAATAAGCTATTTTCTTTTTTCCAATGATAGAAACTACCCAGAGCGAATAGGAGATTATAATAGCTTAAAAGCATGTTTTTTTGACATAATGGCAAAACACCCATTATTTGCGCAGAAAACCAGTCTAATTCCTATAATTGAAGCATACCGCAATACGGGCTATAAAAATATAGCAAATGCTATAGAACGATATTCCATTAACATAGAAACGACCTTTATCTCTGGAGAATCCAAGTATACAATCAAAGATATTGAAATACAATCTTATGGTGCAAAAAGAATGACTGTTGATCTCACAATCTCGCAAAAAGACAACAAACCAATAACTGAAACACACAATTACCGTATTTTAGATAAATCTACTGGTAGGGTAGAACCCTTGAATATTGGAAATATCGATCTGGAAAAGCAGTCTCCGGAAGCACTAAAAAAATTGTTGTCCGGACAACAGACAGAAATAACCAGCAAACCCGGCATTACTCAGATGATGGGATTAAGTAAATCACCAGCCGGTTGGACGCTCCAAGTCGGAAAACAAACATTTAATACAGTAGATTCATCCGTTGAATTCTAAAAATTAAGAATCTCTCTTTCAAACTTAAAAATAATATGTACCTTTAATTTTTAAAAGACAACTCAATGGACTTCAACGATTATAGAGCAAAAATTACTATAGCGGAAATGGCTGAATATCTTGGTTACACCAAAATATCCGGTCCAAATGCAAAATATCTTGAATATATCTTAGGGCCAAGACAGATGCCTGAAGATAAAATCATTATATACCCAAACGGAAAAGCCTATTTTTCCTGTAAAGGAGATATAAAAGACAAAGGTGATCTTACTAAATTCGTTTTATACAGATTGGATAAATTTACTAATTGCACTCAAACAGGCTATAAAGGAGTAAATGAAGTATTAAGTAAATATTTAGGAAGTGACCTAAAAGTTGCTACACCAACAAAAAACAATATTACACAATCTAAAAATACCGTCTTTGACATTAACAAATATTCTCCCCGTCCATTAACAGAAACAACAGCCACTTATTTAAATAAAAAGCGCTATTTATCCAGAAAAACAATAGAAGATTTCAGCAGTAGGCTACTTATTTATTCTGTGGGTAGTAAAGACAATGCCGGTTTCCCATTCCGTAAACCAGGACAAATGGAAATTACAAATTTTGAAATGCGTAATTATGATCCTGCCCAAAATATTAATTTCAAAGGATTTTGCATTGGCGGCGATAAATCAAACAGTTGTTGGATCGCAAACTTTGTACCATTTGATAAAGTAACAGAAATATATCTATTTGAATCCGCTATCGATGCTATGAGCTTCTATGAAATCAATCATTTCAATAAGAATACAACTTGTGCATTTATCAGTATTGGCGGTAACGTTACTCAAAGTCAAATTAGAAGCATTAAATCTCTTTTCCCTAATGTGAAATGGAATTGCTGTTTTGACAATGATGGTGCTGGTAACGGTTTTGATATTGCTACTGCATATTATCTGAAAGGAGATGACTGTAAAGCATTTTCAAGGACTATTCCTGGAGATAACTTTAAAACTGTTTTTATTAGCTTTCCAAATGGGCAAACACAGTCTTGGAAAGAAGAGGAGTTTTCTTCTAGTCATTATCTCAGTTCCATGAAAATGGAAAATACCATTAATATAGTAAAAACTCCAAAATGTAAGGATTGGAATGACCTGTTACGTTATTACAAGCATTTTGACCTTAATTTAGGTCCGGGGATGAAATTCATTCCAGCAATAGAAAATACAGTATCACAACTTAATCTAAGAGGCTATCATCTTCTTGCAGATATGTTTCAAATAAATGGAAAAGAACTCATCCAAAACCTAATTCAACGTTCTACATATTGCCTATCAGCTCCACTTGCAGAAACCAATGCTTACAAACTTATCGTCGATTGTAACGTATTCATGGGTATTGATACAATGGTTCCTATCCCCAATAATCTTTATATATTTGACAAAACAACACAAAAAACAGTGTCTGCATCTGCAATCAATGAATATCTTAAGAAAGAATGTATCAATATCTTCAGAGATTTAAATGCCAATGATTTTAAAAATTTATTAGAGAAACAAGTACTTACCTATACTAAAGGAAATGTAGAAAGAAGCTTTGAACGCATTCTTTCCCCAAAAGGTTGGGGATTAAAAGAATATACCCCACTAAAAAAAAAGGATATTAATTTAGGATTAGAAATATGATTAGAAAGGAATGTAACAAACTCTTGAATATGTGTGACTATACGTCACACTGGTCTAAACTCTTGGCATGGGCCTCGCTGTTCTTTGGAGCGACAGCATGTACCAAAGAGCCCATAATTCCCGAACCTGAGCCTGAACTCTCAGGATTTACCATACACATGGACAAAGAAAACATCGTAGAATACCAAGAGGACGAACAAGGCATTTATCCCCACCTATACACGGCTTACCTCGTCATGGAGAACCTGCCCCCAAGCGAAAATACTATACATGGGCGGATGTTACTCAAGCTCAAATGGAAACACGAAACTTGATCTCAGCAATTACACGTTTATTTGTAAACATCCGATAATGAAAGCATGAAACCGGATACGATTCATTATCACAGAAATCCTTTATTGTTAGTCCACTGGACTGTTGGCGCTTATATAGCGCTAAAAAGGGACATTCATTAAATATAACAAAATTAGCCAACTAATTCATACACAAATTATTGCGAATTAGTTGGCTTTTTTGTATCTTTAGGTAGGGATATTCAGTAAATGTCCCTAAAAAAACTCTTCTTTACTCATTGTTCGTTTCATAACTACTTTTTGCCTGCAAAGTAATAGAAGAATTTTCAGTACTACAATATGTACTTTATCGGATGCTTACAGAACTTCAGTTCCAAAAAATTCTGCTATTTGAGCCTGAACCAGCCAGACCCTTTCATCTTACATCCTTACTTCCAGCTTGACGGCTTCATCCGGCTGATATAATATGATTTCTCATTGTTCCATTTATTCTTATTTTATATTATCAAGTATTTCATTTATATTAAGTAATTTCCGCCGAATATCATAATTCCACTTTTTTTCTTGATTTTCTTCTTTTAACCATTTAGCTGCTTTTACCAGATAACTTATTGTCTTCTCTGAATTTACTTTATTAAAATATCTTATAGCTTGTTCTGCAAACGTTATTGCATGAAAAGTTTTTCGTTGGTCATTTTCATAACATTTATGTAAAATATTCATACTATCATCTAACATCCTCTCTGTTTCATTGGAAAATGGAACATCAATATTGGCTTCAAAAAGAATTATTGCATGAGAATTCCTAATAGAAAAGTATTTATTATTGGTCATCATCTTTGCTCGGTCAATCCAATCAAAAGCTTTCTGATACTGTTTTTTTGCGGCCAAATACAGTGCCCCTTGTTGTAATACATAAGGGTTTTTATAATCATATAAAAAAGCTTTCTCATAAAAAGAGACCCCATCTTTCCATCTTGGAAAAGCTTGTAATACAAGTTCTTTATCAAATGCGAATTTTTTAAATTTATTGTAACTACATATTTGAATTTGAGGAACATTCTCTACTACTCCATGCATTACCTCTGCAAGTAATTCTGTTTTTGAGTATCGCAAAATAATATCTGCAATATAGAATGAACGTGGATAATAATAATCAATATTAAATTCCGCTTCTTCCTCTTCAAATTCATTTAATAAATCACTTAATTTCTCTTTTATTTCATATACATACTTATAATCATATGTATTACTAAAAAAACTATAAGCTACTTCCATTGACAATGGAACCCTACAGTAATGCATATAAGCGCACAAAATTAAGAAAACAGCCAAATCCCTGTCATCTTCCTCCATTTGTGCTAAAATACTTTTATATCGTTCCTTAATATTCTCTCCTTTGATGTTACGAATTACAAATTCGAAAATCGAGTCTCTTTGATATTTATCGCTTTTTCCCTTTTGTAATGAATCACGCTTTACTTCAATAGGTAACATGTTATAAACCTCTTGAACATCATTATCAGATAATTCTGTAACATTTATTATCTGATAATGATCTTCTGAAAAATAATTACTAACAGTTTCAAAACTATGACTTCTATCTATTCCAACCAAATTTATATTAGCAGCCTTAGATAGAGCAATAAATGCATCAACTTCATCTGTAAAATTTTCTATAAATATTAAAGCTTTTTGTTCTCCTAATATTTTCAATATATACTCAGATTTAGTCTTTGTTAAATCATTAAATATAAGTTTTGTATCATATCCTGATATTTGATAAGCTACTTGCATTATCAATGTTGTTTTACCACTTACTGGCGCACCAATAACTAAAGTATGTTTATGTGGATTATATATAGCATCTTGGATTATTTTAAAATAAGATGTTTTAAAGATATTATTGCTCATTATATCTCCCCAAATTGGTGGCATACCTTTAAAAAACTCAACAATAGGTCTTACCATTTGTTTTTTATGACTTGTTGGAACAAGATTAGCTTTAAATAACTCTCTTAAGGTATTCTGAGCAGAATTTTCTACATTTTCTATTGAAGTACATAGGTGAGGTAAATATTCTAAAAATTCTTTTATATCCGCAATTATAACATTAAAATTCATTGTCTCAAAATATTCAATCTCGTCATCTGTTGGATTATGTAGTATTATCCATTTTTCTTTTTGCACATCTTCAAAAGTATTTCGAGAAGTAAGAGCTTGAAGAGTAGAAGAATCATTCAAACTATATCCTATAAACAACGTTGGATACTTTTCAACAGAATGTGATACATAATTCCATATTCTAGGAACATTACTATATATATTAGCTAATGACGCCGTATCAAAAATATATGTATCCGAAACACTATCAACATTTCCATGTAAAGGCAAATAATTTATAGCATTTACATCAGGACTTTCTCCATTATCTCTTTGATCATTTATGAAATAAAGGGAATTCTTTGCTATAATTTGAGGTATCAAATTATCAATATTAGTTGTATATATAGATTTTATTTTAACTAAATTGAGATTCTCATATATACTTGGAACATAAGTAACTGTAAAGCGTTCTGTTAAATATGCTCTAAATTTAAGTTGTTCTTTTTTTTCAAGTATAGTGCATAATCTAGGCAAATCACACATATTTTTACCGAACTCATTATTAAGTTCTGCCAACAAATTAGATGCTAAAGGTAAAGTTCTGTCCTGTTTATCTTTGGCCAAAATAGAGAAGCCTGCACCAGCAAATATATTAATCCCTGTCTTCAAAGCCATAGATAAAGAATTTTCATTCGCTATTTTCATAAACAAACATTTTAGAATAATTTTATTATATCATTTTTTACAAAATACAAATATAAAAATATTAGACTTAAAATCGAACTATTGATGAACACTTAATTCATTAATTCTGTTAATAATAAATTCGCTATAATTCCCAATATTATTAACATATTGTTGCTTTTTCTATAAAGTACGATGTACAAATATTGTGAAAGCAGATAATGCTCTATATCATTCACCAATTTGGAAATAACAACGAGTAGACTTTTTATAATCTTATGTTTTGCAAAAAAACAAAGATTATAGTATTAAAGGCCAAACTCTTTCTTTATTATTTGGATGGTAGAAACGGCTCTGCCTGTCAGCTTAGCCACGTTACGAATAGAATAGCCTTTCTTCAACAAGGCAATAGCTTCCTTGTATTCTTCTCTTTTCCGTTCAAGGCTTTTCTTGCTTCCTATATTTCTACCCAAACGCCCGCCTTTTTCGATGTAAAGGGCACGTCCACTGTTTAAGCGATCAAGTATGCCCTGACGCTCCATTGCTGCCAGTTCGCCAAGCAGCGTGGTAATGAGTGAGGACAAAGGATTTACCGTCTTGTCCGGCAAAAGCGTTTCAATGTTCAGGTTTTGTATATACACACTGACCTTATGGCAGTGCAATGTATCGAGAGCCTTCAGCAGTTCCAGCGTAGAACGGCCAAGGCGTGAGATTTCGGTAACGAGCAACATATCCACCTTGTTTTGCGGATTGGTACAATACTCCAGACAATTGAGCAATACTGGACGGTCAAGGTTCGCCTTACGTCCGCTTATCTTCTCCTCAAAAACCGTACACACCGTATAACCCCTATCGATTGCGAACTTGCGAAGCTCTGTAACCTGCCTCTCGGTAGACTGTCTGACAGTCTGAGAACTGACACGTGAATAGATAACCACATTCATTGCTTTTGTTTATTTTCTTCTTTTTCTATCACTTTGCATACCTTATCCACCTCTTTTAATGAAGGCATAATTGCCGGGTCTATCCATGTAAGAAAATCACTAATCATCCTATACATATTCCTCACATAAGAGAAATCGCATTTCCTATTTACGAAACATATCGGCTCGTTATGGTTGATGCGGTTGCGCAGTTCGCGAACCTGCACTATTATATCGTTAATTTCCTTGCGTCCATACCCGTAAGGTAGCTTCTTGAAAATCTAACAAGGGACACCAGCCAAAAGCGCATAGTGGTGCGTTTCGTAAAAGCTGTTCCAAAACCCCAAGGTCTGTTCGGCTATTACCCTACCAGTCGTAACCTTAACACCCCTATCGGCAATTTTCTTTTCTGCTTTCAGAATTTCCTTCAGTATATAGTCATTGATCACTTTTTTCTTTGTCCGCTTGTTCGTATATGTCAGGGAAGGAGCAACCATGAATCCGGTCTTCTGATTGATAATCCAATTTCCATCGGAGAAATGGTGTGCCAGCGCATAATGCAACTGGTTGCGCAATATGACCTCAAAGGAAGACAGCAATGGATGAAACGCCTGTGCAATCTTCATATTGGCCAAATAGAGCATGACTGCCTTGTTCTTATTGCGGTTGGTCGCCCTATAATATTTAGCTACCCTCGAATTGGAATATAATCTGACTACTTTTTTATATTTCATTTTGCATATTCAAGTAAAAAACATACCTTTGTATCGTAATGCTTGGTAAAGCCTCTGTTATCAAAACACGTAACCAAGTCAAAGATATACCCGTTCATCAAGAACGGGTTTTTTCGTTTATAACCGTCCTATTCGGTTTACCCCACAAATATACTGAAAAAAATCAAAGAATTTATTTGATATATAAAAAAGTGTACTAAATATATGCTTATAGATTTATTTCAGTACATTTCAGAAATCAGCACAGAATCAACAAAGAGACATTGATTCATTCAACATACTTTCTTTTCAAAAACAACTCCTATACACCCCTACCACATAAATCATGCAACAGCTTTAAACAATCTAACTGTATATTATGATAATTGTCGTCAATCTCCCTACTAGTAGTAAGCTTTACAATCGGAAGCGGTTTTTCCTCTAAAATAAATCTTTTAAATCGAGTTTTTATTCTCTTTATATTAGAGTCTCCGGCCGATAAAATAAATTCTCCTGTTTCTAATTCTACAAAAGTTTTGCTATCGTAAACCTCTTCTTTTTGTTTACTGGTAGTAACACTACTGTTACTGCGACCAGAACTAGAACCTGCAGACATACTTTTTTTCACTTTTTCTTCTTTACCATACAATAAGGGATATGTTTTCAAAGCTTCAGGATCTTTCGTTCGGCCAATAAATAAATTCGCACTATTCGCCAAAATAGAAGATCGATCTTCCTTTCCATACAATTTATCAAACTTAGTAATAGATTGGGTCAATACAAGAAAAGCAGCGCAAAACTCTCGCAAGACACTCAGCATACCCTCAAAATCATTCACTTTGAATGTCGTCATTTCGTCCAGTACAAACGCAAACTTAACCCTATTACCAAACTTGATACGGCGTGAAGCAATAGGAACTAACATCGCAACTATTGGAGATATGATACCCTGTAAAGCATAGTCGTTACTGACAGCAAACATCTTAGGATCTTCCGGGTCAACCAGGTCAAAAACAAAGTCATCACCCGTTAATACATAACAGATATTCTTGTTGGTAGCGATGCCGGCCAGCATATTGTTCAGCGTAAAGATGATAGAGCTCTGTGTCTTGTCACTGCCGGCAGAACCCAGAAAGCCGGAAGCCATCATAGAAGCACTCGTATCATTACGCAGAAAAGTGGTAAGCTCTTCAGGAGAAGCCATCAGGGTAAATGCAAGAATATGAGGCAAGGTGCAGTATTTCTTGTAATCTCCCTCAAAATGATAAAACACGATTGCGATACCACGAAGCAAACCCAGCGCAGCCTGAAACCATTCATTCTCCTCAGCCTTCTTTGACTTCATCGCCTGAAGAAAGTCATCCATCGCCTGAAGAAGCGCTGCTTCCGTAGTGATCACACGTTTATCCAATATATTGAAACGGTAGGTACGGTTCATATCCGTAAAATTAACGTAGTAAAATTTATAAGGATAGCCGTATTTCTGCATCAGGTTCCAGGCAGTCTGAGTATAGTCGTAATTCTTAAAATCATAGATAAATCCAGCCCAGCCAAACTTGATGAATTGCTCCATGATCGGCTTACCAATGGAAGCAGTCTTGCCACTACCAGCACCGCCCAATACTAAAAAATTATCTCGTGGATAATAAAACTCTATGGTTCCCGATTCACTTTCCAGTTTAAAAATGTCCTCTCCTTTTCGAGGATTAGATTTCGGTTTAACAAGCCCATAAACAAAATAACTAATAGTAATAAATATTGAATATGGTATTAAAAGGTATAAAGGTTTAGTAATGCCAATAACTAATTCAAAGAAATATGAAACAAACAATAAAGCGACGGAACTTAATAGTATATAAAAAAGCACATTTTTCCACCGTTTAGTAAATATCTTAACACACCATAAAGCTGTTAAAATTGAAGAAAAAAATAAACATTCAACAAAAACATAATTCATATTACCGATTCATTTTCTGATAAAATATCTTTAACTCTTTTCATTATATATAAACTCATAGCTTTCTTTGAAGGGTGAATGATCATATTAATCTTTCTCATTCCTGATAATAATTTATGCTCTTCATGCATATCTTCCATGACCTCATTCATTATCACATTTTTTATTCGGGACTTATGTTTCTCATAAGAAACATTATCGTCATAAAAACGTTCATCAGTAGTATATATATATCTAAATTTATTACTAAAATGTTCAAAACATTCCTTTTGCCATTCCTTCATATTAAAACCATTTTTTACCTCTTTGCCATTAAGAAAATTAGTATTCCCTTTACTTTTAGCTCTTGGAGATAATGCAATAGTTTGAGTCACATCCATACGGGAAACAATGATATGTGCATGCAAATTGAGTCCTTCCTTGAGTTGACCTCTTTCTTTCAATCCAAGACGTACTTCTTCATCCTTATAAGAATAATGCCGAAATTCCTCAATCCTTCCAAAATAAATAAGATCTTCAACGTTCAAAGTCCGTTCTCTATTAAAATTCCTGGCGTATATATCCATGCAATCCCGAACATAATTTCTAAACTCAGCAAAGACTTTTGTCTTTTCTTCATTTGTTAACTCGGCCAGATCCGTTACTTTTTTCCCGGTAGTCAGATACACCAGATGAGCAATTTCTTTTTGCGAAGGATTGTATGATAATGAGTAAAATTTCTCCTGATTCTTTTTTAATGTCTTTTTATTATTATCTATTTTTTCAATTACCTTACTCAAACTTACATGATTCTCATGTTGTGAAAAGTATTGCTTATTATCGTCTGATTCTTTATTCAGATAGTTTGCCAATTTAACACAACTGCCAGCATTAACAGGCAACTTTAGCTCATTTTTTTCTAATCGGTCTAATTTACTATACATTAGAAATTGTCTTAATTTTTTCAATAAGCAGATCCCTATACTCACGTGGAAGGACAAGATTGCCTTTTGTGTCTATACTTAAATTATTTTCAGATAACAGTTCCTCAACAGTTTCTATAATAGTCTGTATATTAGTATTTTTCTTCAAATATACAATATCCCCTTGCAATTTTTGTATGACATTTTCCTTATCTTTTGCATTTTTAGCTAACGTTTCATTCAATTGGATTAGACGATATATTTCATCCTGATCAAAGTTTTCTACTACTTCAGGAGTATTACTAAATTCTCCCGATTTTAAGTCTTCCAGATCATGTAGTATTACATCAATCTTAGTTGTTTCGATATTACGTAATATCTTAATCACATCATCCATTCTCTTATATAGAGCCGCTGATGTTTCTCCTATCGCTTTGTTAATGATAGCTGCTGGTGGAGTTTGCCCAAGTTTTGGTTCTATACCTGTCATTTCAAAATAATCAAGCATCTGTTCTATGCAGACAGAATAAGTAGATCTTTTCTTCTGAAAATCTAATCTTTTTTTTACTTCACTATCTATTTTGATTGATTTTAAATCCCCCATTGTTTTTTACTCCTATTTATTTGCGACAAAGATAGTTAATATTAATAATTCCACCTATTTTCCACCAAATTTTAATAAAAATAACAGTAAATCACTGAAATATAGATATTTAAAAAATACATAGAATATATATTACCACCTTATAACTTTCTGATTATATGGCATTTAAAAATAAACATTCTACCAAAATTCTACTTAAAAGAAAAATATAAAAACATATTTAACTGATTATTAACGCTTTGCGTTAAACGTTCACTTTAATGCGTGAACTCTTCTTGCTAATCACATTACACTTCGTTCCATTTCCTTTACCGGGAAATCCACCATTAGGGAAAAAAGTTTAAAAAATATTTACATTAAAACGCTAGTACAAGGCTCGTATACACGCGTACGCGAAAGAGAGGCTCCTAAAAGAAAACATCAGAATACTTAAAAGACAAATGACTACAAATTTCAGAATGCGCTGTATAGGCTTGTTTTTTCGTCCTGATTGGCTTTTCTCCAATCATCCGAGGTATTTCTTATCAAAAGCTGGAGAGTTCCTTAAAACGGCTAAAAAAGGCCTATCAGAACTCTTAATTTATTTTTCCCTATTTGTGTTTTTTGTTTGAAAGTCATTTTTTGTAGAGCTTTTTGAGTTTTGGAGTATTTTTTGAGTTTTCTCGTAATATCTTTAGCAAAGAAAGAGCAATATAATTCTTTAGCTAAAGCAAGGAGCTTTTTTTAACATTTGTAACGCTCTGATTTTCAGAACTGTGTCGTTACACGCTTTCCCTTTTGGAAAACGTTTTCCCTTTTGGAAAGGTTACGCTTTCCCTTTTGGAAAACGTTTTCCCTTTTGGAAAGGTTACGCTTTCACCTTTGGAAAGGTACGTTTTCCCTTTTGGAAAGGTACGCTTTCACCTTTGGAAAGGTACGTTTTCCCTTTTGGAAAGGTACGCTTTCACCTTTGGAAAGGTCTGATATTTCGATGTAAAAACAAGTTTATTTTTCCTAAATTGGTCTTTTTTGCTAATAAAAGTTAAGCCGGTTAGCTTTTAAATACACTCTCATTAACATATTAGTGAAAATAGAAAGTTTTAATTCTTCTTGCTAAAAAAATACACTTTCATAAAATAACAACTTATAATACTCTTGCAGTATTAAAATATAATCCATACATTTGCAACAAATAAATACTGTATTATTTATATGGGAGACATTACAAAAAAAAATATGGAGTCAGACAATAAAGTTTTGATCAAGCGTAATAATCAGGCTCCAGGCTTTACTTCCTCTTTGGCCGGAAATAGAAGCCAGATGCTCATTGAGAGATATATCCAGTATAACAGCATAAATGTACAGGAGTATATAAAAACAAATCGGATTCTCACAATGGTAATCCCTATAGATATATTGCGGAAGTGGTATCCTGGACCCAATTGGAAAAAAGATATTGCCAAGGTCTGTTTCGGTAAAATGCGTGATATCAAACAGGAAACTATGCCAAATGGGAATTTTAAAATGATGACACTATTTGCCTACGCAGAGTTGACCGATGAAGGGCTATTCTTAGATGTTGTTCCTAAGGTCCTTCAAAATTATATTGTTGGAAACGGTAATCCTTATACTTCTTTAGAGTATAATCTAACAACTAAATTTGAGTCAAAATTTTGTCATGAAATTTATTGGGAAATTTGCAAGCATGATAATCCTCGTGAAAAATATAAATTCTTTCTGACCCCAAATGAAATCAATGAAAAATTCGCGACCAAATATAATGTCACAAACATTTTGGAAAAAATACTAAAGCCAACACAAGAAGAAATAAAGCGGTTATATGAGCAGAATTTTTCACCTCGTTTCTTTACATTTGAAGAAAGAAGAGAAGTTGTAGGAAAATGTAAAAAGATTACAGGCTGGGAATTCACAGTCTATAACCAGGAAAGGAATAGAAGGCAAGATATAAAGGCACAAGAGGCATATCTGAAGATTGATAAATTTTTGGAAGAGAAGTTAGATAAATATCGAATTAATATACTCAGTCAAATAAAGAACTTCAATAGCGAAAAAATCATACTAATTTGGATGAGATTAGAAAATTATATGTCACAAGATGTAACGACTATCAGAAATGAAGTAGCATACCTCTGTTCCATTCTTTCCAAATATGGCATAAATCCCCATTCTTCAACAAAGGGAAAAACAGAATATTCAGATATGCCCTTATTCGAAAAAGAAGAAAAGGATACAAGCTACGGCATTAGATGCTGGTTACAGTGCAGTAATCATATTGCAGAAAGTTCTACAGCTTCTAACGATGTAAAGAAACTATTTGAACAAGTACACTTCTATTCTTATGCAAGTTCTGACGAAGGCAATAAGTTAATATTAAGTGTGGATAATGAAGAAGTTCATCGCAATATCAAAACATACTTATTAAGTAATTTGCAGGAACTGCTTTCCAAATATTTCCCTCAACCATTAACATTCAATTTCCATGTTAACCAATATTATTCAACTACAGAGACTCTTTGATAAGTATATTTATTCACTATATGACGAAGCTAGCTTAATTGCAATTGAGAAGCAAGAAAAGTATATAGAAACGACTTTGGCTACGGAGAACATTTACGAGTTTTTTGATAATAAAGAAGAGTTCTATTCAAATCTATGCGTATATACAGATACAATTATTAAGCTATATACTAACGATGGCTATGAAGTTTGTAAACTTGTTCATTTTATAAAAAACGAAAACGGAAGCATTAGAATAAAACATGATCCTCTTGGCCTCAGGCTATATCTCTATCGTCATCCTGATGCAGAAATCAACAACAGTTACATTAAAGCCATATTTATAAAATCCTTTGAACGATACAAAATGAAAGGTGATGTGCTATATTCTTTCTTAACGAAAGGGTATCAGTATAGTTGCACACCAGAGGAACTGAAAAAGCAACTTGGTATCAATTATATCAATTCTATGCTGAAGGTGAAAATTCTGTCCCCTGCTGAAAAAATTGTGCAGGAATTATTTGATGACAAATTAATTCCATTCTACTTTACTATAAACCTCGATCGGTCAGTAATGGAACCTGGTAACAGAATTATTAGAATAAATTTCAGCATAACAGACAACCTTGTTATACTTAGACGAAAAAGATTACGCCCCAGTTACATTGATTTCATAAAGTCTATTTTAATAAAAATCTTCCCATTTAATTATCCATTCATTGAAGAAGATATAAAAAAATTAGATGATGTAACAGTCGAAAGGATATACATATTAACACGAGACATAGAAAAAGATCCTGATTTTCAGAAGATAGATACGGCAACATTAATAGGATACAAACTACAACACGAATATGGGATTAAAATAGAGAAAGAATAGCTTTATTTATTCCCTCCATTCATGAGGGAAATCATTCTTTTATACTTTCCAAAAGGGAAAACGTAACCTTTCCAAAAGTGAAAGTGTTAATACATAGAATGGAGCACTATTTCCAAAGACTAAGGCAACAAATAGGGAAATAAAGACATCAAATTACCATATATGCAAAACTGATATATAATAATTTGATGTCTTATTACAACATTAATTTTCACAGATATAAAAAGAAATGATTGGGTTCTGAAGTCCCCTGTATATGTCTATAGGACTATTTCCTAAAGCCTGCTTTACCATGTAAATAAGCCGTTCATCATCAGGCCTACACATCGCTTCATCAAACTCAACTATCACATGAAACTTCAGTTCTATCGGTTCCGGTACTTGTTCCAGTTCACTGGCAAAATTTTCAAATAATCGGTGGTATTCTGTCCATTGAGAAGTTCCAAAAATATACTGGCCAATATAAGCATTAATTTCACTTGTCGATAGATGAGCATCTAATACATTGCCGGTAAGCTGTTCTATTGCCTTAATTTTGGCTTTCTTGCCAGCATATTTTCGTCTCGTCCTCATAGGTACGTGCGGTTTTCCATAAGCTATAATCAGTTCAGGTTTTGAACCGGCAACTTTATAAACTCCATACTTTACTTCCATATTACTTTCCCTATCTGTAATTAACTAAGCAGCACCACAGTTTTCTCCAAATGCTCCAGATGGTAATGTCCATTCTTCAGTGACCGATAGAATAATTGCTTGGTCATAATTGTAAGATGTTGCGAGACACTGTAACTCCGGAGTGATATTCTTATACACACATCCCATTGCAATTAACTCCGGTAAGCTTAGATTTCTTTTTAAAGTATATCCAAAATCCCGCTCCAACTTTATTATTCTACTTATCTGTTCCGGACTGATACTTGCAGCACTGGCAAACTGATTCTTGTTGCCAAAGATACAAAATTTGCAGGAACATCTCCCCCATCCCATGTAATAACATGGATGTACTCTTATTCGGTATCGCTTTATAATGTCCCACACTTGTTGTTCTTTCCAGTCCCGGATAGGACGAAACCTATCAACGTGCCTAATAAAGCACTTCCCATTTCGAAGGTCTGCGCGATCCGGCTCAAATATCTTATATTTAGCCCTCGCCGCCGACTCCTCTCCTCTTTCACCGGATAATACTAATGTACGGATGTCCCGGAAGCGTTGCTGATTGATGATGGCCGATGAACAAACATCGATCTTCAGATAGCTGGAGCACCACCTTACTTTTAAATCTGGAGAACATTGTGGAGATTTACACCTGGTAGACAACTTTCCACGCTGGCCACCTGTTCTATCTATTCCACCACCTGGCAGTTCAAAGCAATTAGGAGCAGTGAAACTATTCTTCCTCACCAGTTCCCGGTAAAATCCTCCTTCTTTCCACTGGAAATAAATAGCTACGCCAAAAGCTTCAGCAAAACGCCGGCAATAATCAGGAGTTATTTCCCAATCAAAAAAAGTCTTTTCCCGGCCGTCTACTTCCTGATGCCATAACTCTATTCGATCAACAGGAACTCCATGTTCAAGGAGATACAAGAAAGTAGCTGTACTATCCTTTCCACCAGAAAAGCTAACAACATATTTATCATAGGATAGCAAATCTATAATATGATTCTCCATACTCATTTTTTCACACGCTCTTTTTCCGGTAATACAACCTTCAGACATTTAAGTTCTTTCAAAGTTCCGAACATCTTTAGCAGATTTTCAACGCAACGGTCTTGTTTCTTATATTTCTCTTTTAGCGCAGCGCTTTTGTTAATTTCTTCGATATAGCGATTATTCAACTCCACGAAATGAGATATTAAATATTGAATCGCCTTAGTGTTGGTCTTTGTGCCGATTAATCCCTTTATCCTGGACAATTCTTTATATTCTTCTTCATTTAATCTTAATGTAAACCTTTTCTTATCATTCATATCTTTTTCGTATTGAAGGTTGTTTACTAACACACTCTGGTGATTTACTACCAAGTGGATTCATGTTCTCGTCATAGTAAGTCGCAGTGTACATGGTTTCTTTAATCTTATGCTTACCACACTTACTACATATATAGGTAAATGGAGCATCAAAAGGCTCTACCCATTTATGACGGTGCTTGTTTGTTGATTTATTCATATTCTTTATTGTTATACGTTAAATACTAATTGCTTTAAACTCTTGTGGAGTAATTGCTTCCTTTGATTTCACAGAAGAAAAGAATAGTTCTGCCGGGCAAACACATTCAGGCATCCCACATATACTGGAATCATCAGGGATAGTTGCCAAGATACATAAACCATCTGCGGGTAAATGTTCACAACTTACTCTATCATCTAAATCACCATCTAAATTTTTAGGCAAAGACACATAAATAGCTTTATCAAACTTGTTTCTGTTTTTTAAGATTGTATTATGCACAAAATTTGAATGGCATGGTCTTATGAAAATCGGAATTGAATTTCTCGGAAAACAGTAGTGTTCTGCATTCTTTTCGATTATGAAAGACAAAGGCTCATCTGGTTGGTGAATGTCTATTGATAAGACTTTACCATCATACATCGAAGCAAAAAGCCCTCTACCAGCACCACAATCTACTACTATTCTATCACCTGCGATTGCTTTTACTGCATCGCACATTTCTTTGTTTACTTTGCAAAATATTTGATTACTCATAATTTGATTCCTTTCTATTTTGATTTACGTTAAATAAAAATGTCCGAACAAAGAACCCGCCTGGACACAAAAAAGGCGGTAAAATATTGAATTTACCGCCCTGTATTTAAAATTATGTAAACTTTCTATCAAATCCAATTTAGAATTTAACGTATCAACAATTTTACTTGAAATATTACCAGGTACAATGCCCGCCAGTTCTGCAAGTTTGACCTGAGATAACACCTTTTTTCTCCTTACGGGCTTCAGCAATTCGCTTGCCTATGCGTTCACGATCGTTCATTGTTGATTATTATCTTTGTTTATCCGATCATATCGCTTAACGAATTCACTCCCCGCTTTTAACGCGTCTGAAAGCTGCTTTAAATTGCAGTCATCCTGTATCTCTATTGTGAATTTAGGGAATTTATTCCTGATAAGCAACAACCTGTCATTTTCATCATCTTCTCTAAATTCGAACATCGGCACAGGAAAGGCTATTGAATACCAATGGGAAAACATATAATCTCCCATTTCGGCCATTATAGACGCGAGCTTATTTGCACAATCAGGATCGCCTATAAATTTACTGTCCTCAAGCACAGAAATTCGTTGAGTATCATTGTAATCATGTTCTTCAAACTTGCATACAATCAAATTCTCCGTATCAGTCAAGACCCACCAGCCCGGCAGGTCTTTGCTCTTCTCTAATTTAAATCTGTTCATTGGTTATATTATTGTTACGAACGCTTCATCTATATAATCATATCCTCTATGCTTCATTTGGGCGTTTTCGTTAGCTCTGCACCACTTATGAAGCAAAACATTCATGTTATTGTTTATCTCTAATGCAAATTTACACTCCTTGCTTTGTTTAAAGGGAAATTCCGCATAACCGGATAATAACATAAAGTCATCAAGGCTTATCTCTGTGGAAAACCATACAGTTTTACCGGACACTGAAGCCGAACGAGACAAATGAAATTTCTTTCCGAACATTTCAACATCCATGCCATCAGGGTTTTCTGCAATAACTTTTTCTGCAATTTCTGCACGCAATTTAAGGCTTGTGCCTGCATATCCAATATGTGACGTGGCTTTAGGGCAGTCAATGTACTTTGGGTTGGATAAGTCTCTACGGATGTGGCTTGTTCCGTTAATTAAAGATGTGATTTGAGTTTTCATAATGTAAACAGTTTATACGTGTGTCTCACGTTTTATATATGTTACAAATATAGGTTTTAATTTGATAGCTGGAAGTAAAACAAGAATTATTTATTTACACTCCATAAAATAAAAACGGTAAATCCAATACGTCAAAGAACACTGTTAATTTGACCTCTTCATTGTATAATAAATTATCGTTATAAATTTGCATAAACATTCAACATCAAAG
>OJNH01000113.1_pt1 | contig 69303 bp, 71 predicted proteins | sample 1597361 | NCBI WGS metagenome assembly OJNH01 (sample SAMEA2452136, study PRJEB22498) | human gut metagenome | biome: human feces; feature: human gut; material: feces | place: Australia | collected 2012
GTAGAAGCGTTAAGATATTATCTTGCATTGAAACTTGGACACTTTCATTCGCACAAGATAATAGACATACAGCTCCTACGCCTATGTTGTTGTATACGCATTCTGATTATACAAGAGGGATAATAGTATACTGACATAAGGCGTGGGGCTATTGTTTACTATTGTGCGAAGGGTAGTCCAAGACCTCAATGCGGTAGTATCCAATAGTCTCCACGCTTCTTTTTTTTGTTAATCTTTCGAAGGAGGCAGAAAGAGCAAAATTATTTCATATGAAAAAGTATCTATTATTGTTAGTTGTTCTATTGGGTAGTGTATGCGCTTACTCACAGAACAAAATGGTTGAAGCTATTCATTTAAAAAATGGAAGTGTTATAAAAGGGGTTATTATCGAGCAGATACCAGACAAGCAAATTACTATTCGCACTTCTGATGGTAGTACGTTTGTGTACCCTATGGAAGATATCAGTAAAATAACCAAAGAAGAGAAAGAATCTAAAATTCCATTTAAAATATCCAATGAAAAGTACGATTTGACAGGGAGTAGATTTATGATTGATCTCGGATACTGGGCAAGTGGATACAAAGGCCCAGAATTATATTTTACATATGGAAGCCAAATCAATCAGTATTTATTTGTAGGAGGTGGAACCGGCATACACTATATGACCGATTATTCAACAGTAAGCATACCTATATTTGCGGATGTGAGAGGATATGCCTTGAATGGTCCAATATCTCCTTTTATTGCATTAAGAATAGGGTATAAGTTCAATACTAAAGAAGCACCAAGACATGCAAAAAAAAGGTGGATTGTATTGTAACCCTTTTATTGGCGTACGGTTTATGACCACTAAAAAACAAGCTGTTAATTTAGGTATAGGATATTCTATACAAAAGGTATCATTTGATGAAGAATGGGGAGATGGAAGTGGTGACATGAACGGATTTAGTATAAAGGTCGGATATGAATTTTAACAATAACATGAAACAAGTACTACATATATTATTAACCTTGCTACTTTTATTCACATTTTCGTGTAACGATGATAATGTGAATAATGACAATAACAGCATATTAATAGGTTCATGGGGAGAGCAATTCCCCGCAGATGAATTTTTCGAACTCACATTTTATAATGACGATACAGGCGTAATGACTGTATATTACAATGAAGGCAAAAAGAAAAGCCCAGATCCTTTCACGTACTCTTTTGATAAAAATACAATGAAATTAGTCATTGTATTTGATAGTGACCCTGAGCCACCTATTGTTTATGATGTAAAGGTGTCAGAAGGTTGGCTGAAACTTGATTGTATATCAGGTGATTTTGAAGATTTCTCAATGTACAAAATAAAGTAATACGAAACAATATGATAGTAAAAGCGGTGGTAACTCAGTTTATCACCGCTTTCTTTTTATAAATCAATTAATTATTCACTTTTAAAAATTAGAGTTATGAACGAAAAGTTAACATTCGAACAAAAAGTTTATGCATTTGCAAAAGAGTTTAGACCTTCTGATAAAGAAATAGAAGAATTTAAACAATTTCTAAATAATGATACACAAAAAGAATTTATATTTAAAGGTAGAGGTGTAGCATTAATAATTAAAGACAAAAATGATTCTTTATCCGTATTACGAGGTAATGCATATATAGATCCGCTATTACTTTAAATATTTATCCATTAAAGAACTTGTTAAATTTTGAATGTATTCTTTAGTAATATGTGTATTAAAATTCTTTTGTTCATAAATGGATAATATATTTTCATATACGATTTCAGAAATACAATTAGTTATTGCCTTTAACGTATTTGATGATATGATTTTATTAATATAATCTATCGCAATTGTCGGTTTATCTATTAAATAACTTGTTGTTTCAAACATATTTATCCCTTTAATGGTATAATATAATGTTTTATGATATTCCATATTGTCTATTTCTGACAAAAGAGAAAAATCTATACATAGATAAATACTTTTAAAATCAACATGAGGTCTTATTATAAAATCCAATAGAATATTTTTTGTAAACGAATAAGGCTCTGGAGAATATCGATTTTCCCAAAGACAAGAAGATGCATATTCCTTGCATTCAAAATTCATTTCATTTTCCATGATATTAGTATTATTAAGTTAGACAATCCTCAAAAATAGAAAAGAATTAGATATTTAACAACAAAAAAAAATAATTCAAAATCAGATATTCGATGAATTTAATTGATTTTTAGTTGGTTATATGAATATATTTTTGTATTTTTATAATCTAATATAAAGATAAGAAGTATGTTCGATTTTAAATCACTTCCCGAATTTTCAAAATTGTTCCCTGATGAGCAAGCATGTATAACCTTTCTTGAAAAAGAAAGGTGGGGAGATCACGTTGTTTCTCCTTTTGATCCGGAATCTAAGGTGTATAAATGCAAAGGAAATAGGTACAAGTGTAAAAACACGGGTAAATACTTCAATGTTCGTACAGGAACGATTTTTGAAAATTCGAAAGTCTCATTACGAAAATGGATGCTGGCTTGTTATTTTGTTGTTGAAATGAAAAGAGGAGTATCATCTTTACAGTTGTCTAAAATCGTGGGAGTAACACAGAAAACGGCTTGGTTTATGCTTCAACGTATTCATAATTGTTTTAGTATTGAAATAAAAGAGCCGTGTTTGAAAGGCGAGATTGAAGTGGATGAAACTTATATTGGTGGCAAAAACAAGAACAGACATAGTAAGGATAAAGTTAAAGATGCACAGGGGAGATCTTTAAAAGATAAAACCCCTGTGTTTGGGACACTCCAATGAGAAGGATTTGTTGTCGCTTATGTCGTTACAGACACAAAAGGTAAAACCTTACTTCCTTTGATATACAATACCGTTCACCCTAATTCTACCATATATTCTGACGAATGGTATGCGTATAACGGGATCGACAAAGAAAAGTTTGATCATCAAAAAGTATATCACAAAAAGGGAGCGTATGTAATAGGCAGAAGATCAACAAACACAATCGAAGGATATTGGAGCCATTTGAAGAAAATGATTTCTGGAACCCATTTCTGGGTGTCGAGAAAACATCTTCAAAGATATGTAGATTGCGAATCTTTCAGATATAACACGAAACATCTATCGGAATCTGAAAGATTCGATGTATTTTTGCAGAATACCAAACGACGATTAAGGTATTCACAACTAAAGAAAATTACGGCATGAAAAAAAATAAGAAATTCACAATATCAACCACTACTACGATCAGAAGTAGTAAAAGTGGAAAATTAGAGAAGGATATGAAGAGAATAGCTAAAGGTGTATTTAGCTATAATCCCAAAACAGATCCTAACGACCCTCTTTTTGATAAAACCACCTCTAAAAAAGGTGGTAACGAAAAAGAATTTTAACCATATAAAACAGAAGCCGGATATACGTTAATCATTATCCGGCTTCTGTTTTATATAGATGGTGCAAAGTTGTATATAATCACCTTAATAAATAAAAAGAAATGAAAACAGTTTTTGATTTAAGCAGAGATGAGATTGTGTCATTGACATGCAAAGAGATATATCTGTATATAGACAAAGAGCTTGCTGGTAAAGGTATTCCAATTGAAGCTAAAAACTGGAATATAAAGAACAAAAAAGAAGTCGTGTATCCAAGAACTGGAGTTCCAGTATTTATGTTAAAAGATGTCGGCATCGGTTTTAGAACCATAGAAGGTGCAACTGAGGTGGCTAATTTGCTTGTTAAATATAATGCATTTAAAATGGAATCAAAGTTTCTGATAGGATCGTATGAACAGTTTTGGATCATAAATGGAAGTGTTTGCCCAGCCATTACAGGAGAAGCAGGATATAGCAAGGAAGAGTTTGATAAGGTAAACAAGGAAAACAAAGATCCAGAATTGGAAAGTATAAATTCCTTCAATGATACTGTGAAAAAAGCCAATGAAATTAAAGACAGGGTGTTGAAATACGTGTACAACATAAAACAAGAGCGTTCATATAACAATGACCTGATTGGTATCTTTGAAAGGTATAAAGATATAGCAGATGGTGATATGGAGGTAGCTATGAATTTTATTAAGGAGGCCTATCCATTCAATGAAGAAACAGAGTCGTTTATCAGAAAAAAGTTTGACATGCCTATACCGGACGAATCAAAAGAGCAGTAATTAAGCTAAATTAAATCATTTTGAATCTTTTTTATTATCAAAAGACATATCTTTGTCCAAAAAAAACAAACAGAATAATCGAGAATAATACATAACTCATACAAATCATAACCAATTTGTATTGTATTATGCATAATAGCCAAAAGCTATTCCGATTATTAGCCTAAGTGTTGAAACAAACACTACGTTATTTAAGAATAGATAGTTACCTGCGGATGTTTGCCCAAGTCTGTAGCTCTAAGGTAAGTGATTAAACAGTTCTGGTATTCAGGAACAGTGTTGCTTACAAAAAAACTTAAATAACATTGGCGATGGGTACTAACAGAGTTTCACTCTGACTTATGTTGAATAAACATTAAAAACGTTTGTAGATATGGTGTACGTACAAGACATAAATGGTAAACCTATGATGCCCACAACAAGGCATGGTAAGGTTAGGAGACTGCTTAAAGACAAAAAAGGCAGTCGTTGTAAACCTATGTCCGTTTACCATCAAATTAATGTACGTAACATCTGATTACAAACAAGAAATTGTGTTAGGCGTTGATGCTGGTACTAAACATGTTGGTTTATCGGCTACAACGAAAAGCAAAGAACTTTACAGTAGTGAAGTAATCCTTAGAAATGATATTGTAGATCTTTTGTCTACCAGAAGGGAGCTACGAAGATCAAGACGAAATAGATTGAGATATAGAAAACCTCGTTTTGATAATAGAATAAAAAGTAAGCGTCCGGGATGGGTAGCACCTTCGGTGAAATACAAAGTAGACGCCCATATTCGTGTTATTGACAATGTATGTTCTATATTACCAATATCTCGTATTGTTATCGAAGTAGCTCAATTTGATACTCAAAAGATTAACAATCCTAATATATCAGGTAAAGAATATCAGGAGGGTGATCAACTTGGATTTTGGAACGTTAGGGAATATGTTTTAGCAAGAGATGGACATAAATGCCAGCATTGTAAGGGAAAGTCAAAAGACCCAGTATTGAATGTTCATCATATTGAATCACGAAAGACAGGTGGAGATTCCCCATCTAATCTTATTACCTTATGTGAAACTTGTCATAAAGAATACCATAAAGGTAATATAGATTTAAAGATCAAACGGGGATCGTCGCTTCGCGACGCAGCCGTAATGGGAATAATGAAATGGAGATTGTATGAAGAACTAAAATCTAAATACGACAACATTTCTATGACTTTCGGTTATGTTACAAAATACAATAGGATTAAACATGGTATTGAAAAATCTCATGTTTTCGATGCATTTGTTATTTCTAAAAACTTTGATGCTATAAGGTTAGGTTATTATTATAAAGTAAGATTAGTAAGAAGACATAATCGTCAGATCCATAAACAAAAGATTCCAAAAGGAGGGATAAAAAGACCAAATCAATCTCCTTTTGAAGTTTTTGGTTTCCGATTGTTTGATAGGGTTATGTTTGAAAACAGTTATTACTTTATATTTGTAAGGCGTAAAACCGGTAGTTTTAATATTCGAGATATTGATGGTAAAAACCAAAGAGATATTACATACAAGAAATTGAAATTATCAAGGTGTAAACGCTTTATGGTACAAAAGGAAATGGATTGATTAATTTGAATAAAAATATAGACATGAATCGTTGGTTTGAAATCACAGTAAAAGCCGAGATTGATAATATCGAGAACGGCAAAAAAAAGAAAGTAACTGAAAAGTATTTGGTAGATGCCTTGTCTTACACAGAGGCAGAATCAAGATCGTTGGAGATCTTTAAGGATTTGTACAATTCTTTCGAGGTTGTAAGAATTAATCCTATTAAAGTGTCGGAAATCTTCTTCAGCGGAGAAGCTGAGTACTGGTATAAGTGTAAGGTGAATTACATTACACTGGATGAAAAGAAAGGTAAAGAAAAGAAAACTCCATGCTATATGTATGTCCAGGCCGGCAATCCTAAGGATGCCGAAGCTGTGTTGACTAAAGGCATGCAGGGTACGTTGGGCGACTGGAATTGCGAAGCTATTGCTGAAACGAAGATCATTGACGTATTCAAATACGATCTTCAGAAGGGAGCTGAAAAATTAGGCGAGAAGAAGAGTGAAGAGTAAGGCTGATGTAGTTTCCAACATAGCGCTTGTTGTGGCGATAATATCATTGCTTTCAGCAGGCGCTTTCCTTCTGATAGTGATTAAGACAGACGAGGTATCTAAATTATTAATGAACGTACCTTATCTACTGGCTTCAGCGGGATTATTCTTTTCAATAATATCATTATTATTCGAATGGAAAGCAAGGAAAAGAAGCTATACGTCTGCGAAAAATGCGGACGAAAAGTAATGATAAGAAGTCATGGCTTATGCCAGGCTTGCAGGAGCAAAGAGTTGACTCCGAAGAAAAAAGACAGAATTACATCCATTAAAAACAGCAGCAAGAAGGAAAAGTTAGAGAACCCGGATTTATCCGGGTTTTTTCGTCTTATGTTGGAGGAGTTGAGTACTATTCGAATGTCTATGACCGGTAAGGCTATTCATTTTCCTACAGTATGTAACGTATGTCACATACTTCCGAAAAGGATATATAAGTCGGTTGCTACTTGCAGGGATAATATAGTTTTCCTACATGAATCGGAGCATACGGTATTCGACATGTATCTTGACAGGATGGAATTTGATAAACTTGAAACAGAATTTCCTTTTGTGTGGAAGTATGCGGTAAAGAAGGTACTGGATATGGAAAACAGGGGAATGATTAAAGAAAGAGGTAGGTTGATTATTGAAATAATTGACAGATATAACCCCAAATAGTATTAAACTAATATAATTCTATTATAAAAGTTTAATACATCTCTTTCAGAGATCGGGTTATTAGCCTAAGTGTTGAAACAAACACTACGTTATTTGAGAATAGATAGTTACCTACGGATGTTTACCCAAGTCTGTAGCTCTAAGGATGGTGATTAAACAGGAGTAGTGTATTTGACGAAACAGTGTTGCCATTATATAAAACCTCAAAATAACATTGGCGATGGGCACTTACAGGAGAAATCCTGACTTATCCCTAACGGGATTTACATCTACCAAGGAGACCGAAAGGTCTCCGAGGGGATGTATTAAAACGGATGAATAGCTTTAAATATATTTAATAGAATATGGGATATGAAAAAAAATATAAGGTTACAATAGAAGCTGACGATGAAATTATTTTCATTGCCAACGTAAAAAGAGGAGAGAGTGAGAGAGAAATTGATTTTGAGGGAGCAGCCGCAGATATGGATGAGGCTGAAACTGTATTGTATTATATTAAAGAAGCATTAATCGGGAAATTGAGATGATAGAACAGAAAATAAAAATATTGACAGATTTAGGGTTTGTCCCTATGGTGGAAGGAGTAGAAAATACGTTGTTTAGAATGAACGATGTTGTGATGTCGGTGTCAGATCCCAACCAAACACCAGAGCAGTTGAAGAAGGAGGTTATGTCTTTAATAAAGAACAGAGACATAGCAGAAAGAGGCGGACAGGTTCCAGTAGTTGAAGAGCCGGCGCCTGAGACAGAGCAGGCCCAGAAGGAGGAACCGGAAGCTCCGGCGGAGGAAGCCGCTCCTAACCCTGGAGAAGAAGATTCGAATCCGTTTACAGAAAATCAGGAAACGTTAGAGCCGTTTTATATCTGTGATGAGTTAAAGAAGATCGAGACTCCCAAATTCGTAAGATTGACATTAGACGGTAATCGTTTTTATGTAAGAAAGATGGACGATGGGACAGCCAAGATATACGCCTCGGTAACAACCATGATCAGAGACGGATTCGTAGATGACAAAACGGCTCTTCAAGAATGGAGACAGGAGATGAGGATGATTGGTCGCAATCCGGAAGAAGTATCAGAATATGATGCGGATAAAGGAACGATCATGCACTACCTATACGGATTATACTTGACAGGTAGAGATATGGTCTTAAATCGAAGTTTTATAGTTAAGACAGTGCAAGAAGGCAAACTTAAAATATCAAAAAAGAATCTTGACAAATTCTTTGGTAGCATAGATGATCTTGACGATATGATTGTCAGAGTTATGAAGTTTGCTAAGTTTTGTTCGGAGTATAAGGTTAAGCCGATGATGATTGAAAGAATATTGTCATTAGAAGATTATTTGGTAGCTACGCCGATAGATGCGATGGTTAAAATGACATTCAAGTACAAAGAAGAAGGTTATTTTGGAGCCGTGTATCAAAGGGCTACGGGGCAGTTCAAAAAAGGAGATCCGAAGAAGGAAGTGAGAGAAGTGGAGAAAGAAGAGATTGTTATCTTAGATTTTAAATCAGGTGACATACGAAATGAACATGCTTTTCAATTGGAGGCTGAAAGGAGAATGGTTAAAAACTGGTACGGAATTGATGCACGTATTATGAATTTTTCTCCAAAAAGCACGAACAGTAAAGGTTATACGCTAAAAGAATGGTCTGATAAAAATGCTGCTATGGAGAAGGCAGACTGTGTATTCCAACAAGGGATGTTGAATCATATCAGAAAAGACAAGAGGTTCAAAGTGAGAAAGGGAGTGCTGAATATCAATAAGCCTTACAATGAAGAGGATCATATTGTCGTATATGATATTGCTGAGGAAATGTCTAAAAGATTTGTAATATAAATAAGTATTATGCTTGATTTTAGAAGATACGAAAACGTACCCCGGTTTCAACTTGACCGCAGGCCCGGCAGGAGCCGACTGAAGCTAACCTGCCCGGCTTGCGGGAAAAGCCGGTGCCTCACTCCTTATATTGATGTGGCAACAGGTCAGGTTGTTGGCAACGAGTTCGGAAGATGCGATCATGAACGGACTTGCGGTTACGATAAACGACCCACTGGTAAGGATGTAGGTGACAAAGATCTTTGGATTTCGGGAAATAAGTGTATAAGAGCTTATCGTCCTCCTATAAATCCTGACGTTGTAAATTACATACCTTTTAGCGAGTTTGAGAGGACTGTAGTCCCAGACGATAGAAACACCGTATTTAGATTTTTATCGTCTCTATGGGGAAAAGAAAGGGTATCTGATGTATTCAGAAGGTATCATGTCGGAACAATGGACTTATGGGGATGGAAAGGGTGTTGTATATTCTGGCAGATAGACAAAGATTTTGTATGTAGAACCGGCAAGATCATGGACTTTTATATAAAGACCGACAGCCAGGGGAATGAGATTGATGTAAAAAGAGTGAAAGAAAAAGACGGTGACAATGAGCGGCCTCATGTCATGTTTTATCACTCGTTGCATGCAAGAGACTTCTTGTTTAGACAATGCCTGTTCGGAGAACATCTTCTAAGCCAGTATCCGGATAAGGTGGTTAATCTGGTGGAATCAGAAAAGACGGCTATTATATGCGCTGTGAATAAACCAGATGAATTATTTGTGGCCACCGGAGGGTTGCAGAATCTAAGGCCGGAAGTGATAGATGTTTTAAAAGATAGAAAGACTGTAGCTTTTCCGGACAAAGGACAAGCATTTGAGACATGGAGTAAAAAGATAGATGGGATGATGATGAAGTCAAGGATAAAAGTATCGGACTATCTTCAAAATGTTGAAAATGTAGGGGACGGAGATGATGTGGCAGATTTGATAATCAATAACAAGGTAAAAGAAAAACAGTATGAGCCTGGACGTTTATATTAAAAGTAAGAAGAAAGAAGAGGATCGTGAATGGGTTGCAAACATTACCCACAACATGAACAAGATGGCACAAAGAATATTCGTATCAGAAAATAAAGAAACGCTGTACGATTATGTTTGGAGACCAGAAGAATTGGGTAGGGAAATAGATACCGATGAGATGAAGAATGTACTTACAAAAGGTATATGTATTATGATCTCCAAGAGAAAAAGTCTTTTGAAATACGAGCCAGAAAATGGATGGGGGTCTTATGATTCATTTCTTAAGTTTCTTATCAAATACAAAGAGGCGTGTGAAGATCATCCGGGTTATATAATTGAAGCAAGCAGATAATATGGAAAATTACAAAAACACTTTAAACGAGGTAGTGGTGATCGAATCGTCACCAGAAACGTATTTTGTTTACGCTATTCGTAATGCTATTCGTATCTCTAAATGCGCGTATCCGACAGCCAAGAAAGTAATTTTCAAAAGAGAGGACGTAGAGGTAGAGATCTCAGAAATGGAAACTGAAAGCAGTTTGTATGAAAAGTTTAAAGAAAAACAAAAGAATAGGGTATGGAACTTAATGAGCGCCAACAACGGGTTTTAAGAGGCGAAATTTGTCCTTATTGCGGAAGAGAAACTGAGCTGGTAAATGCCGATAAAATATATAGCAGAAAAGGCTTAGGGATGGTTATGATGTGCAAACCATGCAACGCTTATGTCGGTGTTCATGAATCAGGGCCGAATAAGGGAAAAGCTAAAGGCCGGCTTGCGGGGCCATCACTGAGATCTCTTAAGATAAGAGTCCATGCCAAACTTGACAGACTATGGTCTACGCCGGAGGAACGGAAAAGGATGTATAAAGATTTATCTGAATTTCTCTCTATACCGGAAGAATACACACATATAGGTATGTTCGGCGAGAAGACGATGGGAAAAATCTTTCAGTTCTGTCATGTAAACAAAGAACGATCAGGTTCGAGAATAGAATGGCATAAACCTGGAGATAAGTGCCCTAATAAAAACAATCAAATAGTGTCAGGCAGTAGCGCATGTAGAGGATGTCCTGAGTATCTTCATGATGAGAAAGACGGATATGTCTGGTGTGATCCTGATATGAGCTACGGCAGGTTGAAATAGGGCGCGAATTGCCTATCTTTGTGCTATTATTAATCAAAAAAATATAAGCACATGGGCAGATCAACAGAGTACTACAGGACTCATCCCGAAGCCAGGAAGAAAAAGGCTAAAAAGGACAAGGAGATAAATGCCAGACCGGAACAGAAAGCCAAACGCCGAGAGCTTGGTCGTAAAAACTACGAAACGGACAAGAAGAAGGGTAAGGGCTGGAGAAAAGGAAAGGATTGTTCTCATACCAAGAACGGTCTTAGGTATAAATCAGTAAAAGCTAATAGGGGATCCAAGTCGGATACGAAAGGTGACAAAAATGCAAGAGGAGATAGCAAATAGGATAGATATAAGAAGGATATTCAAGACCTCTAAACAAGTTATGGAAGAGGCGTATGAGAATATCTTGAAATACAGGCGGGGAGAGCTTATCCCCGCTAAAACCGGATACGATTATATTGATGAGGCTTTGCTTGGAGGTATTTTTCCTCAGCACGCTATTGCCATAGGAGCCCGGCCATCTGTAGGTAAATCGTATGTGGCCCAAAAGATATTGAAAAATGTGATGAATCCGATGATCAACCCGCAAGCAGAAGATTATTTTCTTGTTAATTGCGAGTTCGAAATGAATCCTCAAGATCTTCTTCTTCGTAGAATGAGCCAGGATATGAAAAAGAGGGCTCCTGAAATATTAAGAAGGCAAGATTCTAATACAGTAGAAGAGATGAGGATGTTTGAAATCCTTCAAGGTGAAATCAGAAATAATATAATATACATCGATGCTCCGTGTACGGTAAAAGAGTTTGAGGCGGCTGTGTATCATATAGCTAACAAACACAAAGACAAACGTCTTATAATATTTAAAGTCGATCATATTGCTTTAATAAAAAGAATGGGATTAGATCCCAAGTCGGCTATAGATGATTTGGTGGCGGTTATGAATGAGGCTAAATTAGTATATAAAAACATATTTTTCCTCATCATATCCCAATTCAACAGAGAGATAGAAGGAAGAATAAAAAGCCCTCAAGAGCAGCCGCCTCGTCTTTCTGATTTTTACCAGTCTGATACGCTGGGTCAGTTATGTACGTTAATGATAGGTTTGCATAATCCTCGTCGGTACGGACTGGATAAGTATATGATATTTGGGAAAGATTGGTATCAGACTCTTGATAGGTTTAAAACTGAAAACAAAACATCATTCAGGACAGCCGGACTGGTGTTTCATCATATACTGAAGGTAAGGCAGGTTAGTATGGAAGAGCTTACTAACACAATCCACCCAGAGATTCTGCCGGGGCATGGATGGATGTACGGGGAGGGAGGGACGAAGTTCGTGAATCCCAACCAGCCGCCGACGCCGCCTAAGCTCTATACTATGGAAGACGTTACGGACAATCAGGAACAAGAGACAAAAGAAGAACAGTCATTGTATTAAAAAAAAATAAGAACCATGAGACTAACAGTAGAAGAAAACGAATACCTGATAAGTAAGTTCCTTTTGGTTCTTACTGAGTTTGCAGGGGATGAAAGAGAGATGTTTTTAATCAACTCCATACATGATAAGGCGGTGGCGGATATGAATTATCGTCTTCCGTCTTTAATAAGCAGAGAACGTAAAAGACGAGTTATTGAACTCCTTAAAGAAGGAACCAGAATAATCAAGGACTTTTCCGGCTATGCAGGTGATATGGGTATGATTAACGAATACGATCGCCTAAAGAAAGAAATAGGAACCGTCCAAGACCAGCTTGGTGACGTAGAAGGTCAACTTCGGGCAGCAGGAGAAGTTATTAAAAAAGAACTTGATATGATTGCTGACCGAATCAAAGAAGATCTTCTTGATCGAGAACTGGCTAAAAGTAATGCCGAGGCTGAAAGAAAAGCCAAAGTAGATCCGAGATACGAAGTAGCTTTAGGTGATTACAAGGAGATGCTGGAAGTGATTTTTACAACCAGAAACAAGTATTCTACGGTAGATTCTGTACATGACGATCTTCGACAGTCGGTATCTACCGGTAGAAATTCGATTATTAAAGAAGGGTACAACAGTTAAAAACAAGGAGGGAATATGGAAAAGAAGGAATTTAAAGTAGGAGAAGTGTTTACTGCCGGACTTGTAAGATTAAAATGTGTGGAAGGTGATACATGCGATAGGTGTATATTTGAAAAATACAATTATTGTTCATGTACAGACATGATTACTGGTCCATGTGAACATATTGATAGACAAGATAACAAGGATGTTATTTTCATTAAAGCTGATTAGGTATGTACATCAATTTCAGACAACTTGCAGCATCAGACATGACCCCTAATGATCTTGCCAATCTTCTTGCCATAAGACAGAAGGACACGGTTATGATCGAAGCCATGCCAGAAGAAGATGCCGGGAGATATATAGAGCTTGGCTTGGTTGAGAAATTAAAATCAGGCGTGATGAGACTAACCAACAAAGGAACGTCTTTTGTGAATTATATAGAGACACCGGAAATGACAGACGAGGTTCTGGAAACGTTGAAGATTATGATAGGGATGTACGAATCGTATTCAAAAGACATAGGTGTCAGCAGAAAAGAAGCGGAATCCAGATTGTGTTGGTTTATGGGTAATACCTCATTTAAGAAAGAGGTCATACTTCAGGTAACGGAATCTTATATAGCAGAGTCAGGAGATTATACAATGAGCTTATGTAACTTCATATGGAAACCGCCTTCTCAGGCTTTTTCAGTTCATATGAACCTTAAAAATTCAAAGCTCTTTGACTTAATAGCTGAAAAATTTAAGATCACTACCGAACCTTATTTGGAGTCTAAGAAGAATAAGGAAATGGATTGGTTGTTTGCCGTATCTAAATTGCCTACGCCGCCAGCTAAAGGCAATCCGGATTATTTGTTTACCGGAAGTTCTGAAACAGACAAAGAGAGATTGAAAAACATAAAAACGTATTTATTTAACAAAATTAGAAAGCAATGGAAAAAGTAAGAATCAGAAAGATAATAGAGGATATAATTATTACTCAGTTTCTTAATTCGGAAATAGATATAGTTCATGAAGAAGATGTGACGTTTAAAGAACTTGGATTAGATTTTCTTGATGAAATTGAACTTGGGATGGAGGTAGAAAAAGAGCTTGGTATTCTTATTTATAATAACGAGATGGGTAATATTAAATCCATCAAAGATATGACTAATATTGTTTACAAAATAAAAACAGAAGGACATGGGAAGTGACATAATTTTATGCATGGCTTTAATGGCATCATTTGCTTTTGTTATACAGTTTTTGTTGTCGATATTAGGATCTGATCTGGATACGGATATTGACATTGATAGCGCTTCTGATTTAAGCATGTCTTTATCGGACATCATATCATTTAAGGGTATAACACATTTTATTCTTGGATATAGCTGGGCCACGTACTTTTCGGGTTCCCATTTAGTAGGGGTCGTAATAGGGTCGTTTTTCTTTATTGTTTTGTTTTACGTATATAAGTTACTTCTTAAGTTAAAACAAGAAATGGTGTACGAATGTCCAGAAGATTTAAATGGCAGAGAGGTGGAGATAGTATTTAGATCAGGAAAGAACCATTATATGGTAAATATTGTGAAAAACGGGAGACAGGAGCAAATGAGAGTAAGATGCTTGTCTGGAAAAACTTACAAAAACGGTGACAAGGTGAATATAAAATACGAAGAAGGAGAATTAAGTATATAATTTAATATGGATTTTGGACAAGATTTAGAACCAGAAGAACTGACCAATCATTATGATCAGTGTTATGGAATTGATTTTGAAACAGAAGAAGAGGAGGATGAAGAGTATGACTGACGAGGAATTTGTATTGGATAATAAGAAAAAGGTTGTTGTAAGAAAAAGAATATCTTATTTAAACAAAGGTGATAAAGTGTGGATCGTGTCTTCCGATGGGTATCTGCTGCACACGGACGTAGTTAGAGCCGACCGGGGCCGATCTTATGTGGATATAGACGGGATACTGTATTGGAAGCGAGGATTAGATGGCAAACATCGTAATCGTAATAACTACATGCAGTTTGCCATGACACCAGAAGACGGTAAGAAGTATGTCGTATATTACCCGGAAGAATTTAAAGACAATGACTTATGATGGTTCCGGAAACGCATTTGCTATATAAGGAGTTTAATGGTGTGAAACGCCTTGCCATATCTTATTCCCAGATAGATACGTTTCTTACCTGTCCAACGAAATGGTATAAGACTTACGTAGAGGGCAAAAGGTCTACGGAAAAACAAGAAGCTACGTCTTATGGTACGGTTATTCATAAGACACTGGAATACTTCTTCAAGAACGGAAGGCAGCCTTCTGGCAAAGACCTTGGAGAAGCAATAAGTTACTATGCTTACCAAGAAGACATACCTTGGCAATCACCGGAAAATATGATGATAGCCATGAAACAATCTGGGGAGCTTCTTGCTTGGATTGTGGATCTGTTTAAAAAAGACGGCAATAGGTTTATGATAGCTGATAGTGATCTTAATCCCTGCGAGAAACTTATCAGACACGGCGCCATAGTTGGAGTCGAAGAAGATTTTGTGCTGCCGTACCGTCTTCCTAAGCCTGTTGATATAAATGGGACCGTTCATACTCATGTGTACATAGTAGGATCGGTAGACCTTCATCTGGCTATAAAAAGCAAGAACGTAGTTCACCATTATGTCATAGATTGGAAATCCGGTAATAAGGTTTTTGACTCTAAGAAGTTGGAAACAAATTTACAGCATCCTATATATTCATTTTACATCTATAGAAGATATGGCGGAGTTCTGCCAGATATGAACATCTATTTCTTTACCAGGACCAGACAGTACCAAAAGGTTAAGGTAGATGAGGAACGTAAAACAAAATCTATAGAGATGCTAAATGACACTTTGTCTAAAATGTATGATTTTGAAGATAATAGTGTAAAAGCATTTCAAGCATACATCCAGGGAGCAGAAGGAACCAGGTATAGCAAGCGGCGTGCCACCCTAGGCCAGCCTGTTCCGCAAAACAAGCTACCCTGTCCGTCAGCACTGTGTTATTATTGTGACTTTGGATTACATAACAAAAACGAATGCCCTTTCTCTTCGGATTGGGATCCGTCTAAAAAAATGAAACGATGAAATACGAGGACGTTCAAAAGTTAAGAACAAAATACCGGCAAGATCCGGAAGTCATATATCTTGAAGAGATGAGGAACGTGGCGGTACGGTGCGGAAATTTTAAAAAGGCGTTTGAGTTCCAGGAGAAACTTGAGGCTATTTGGTTTAACTACTTAAAAGAAATACAATGAAAGAAGCATTAATAGCAGGAGCAGCGGTCTTTTTATTATCATACCTGTTTGTAACGGTTCTCATAAAAATAAGCAGAACCATAGATCGGTATAAGATGAAAAAGAAAACCGACAAAATAAAAGTGGGTCAAAGATACGAATATGTGGGTTACTACATGGATCCATTTGAAAGAGGCAAGCGTATAATCAAAATATTAGATATAAAGGAAGGGTATGCGCTGTATGAGTACGAAAAAAGCTCAAGTTTGTTGTTTTCTATGGAGCTTGAAGATGTTGTTAAAAGATATATTTTAATAACTAATTAAAAAAATGTCATGGAAAAGATTGAAATCAAAAAAGCGAAAAGTATCAAGGAAAGACTGGATGACTTCTACAAAAACAAGGGGAAGGAATTATGGCTTTATAGTGGTCATTATGAAGATAATAATCTGACTATAAAAGTTGAAAAATTGACTGTATTGTGTGAAACAGATGTTGAGTATTGTACTTTATCCGAGGCAGATGACAAAGATTTTATTCCTGTAGCTAAAGAGCCGGAGTTTGATTATTGTTGCGCATACACGATAGGAGATGCAAATACTATATCGTATCCCGATTATGTAGAATGTAACATATGCTTGGATGAAGACGATATAGAGCTGGCAAGGAAAATAATGGTAGAAGAAATAAGATTTTACGCACAGAATTATAATATTGATTGCAGTGGGCTTTGAACTTAGACCTTACCAAAAAGAGGCGGTAGATGCCGGGCTTAAGTTTCTTACAGGGAGATCTAAGAAGCCTGGCATAATCGTAGCTCCATGCGGATGTGGAAAGAGCCTTCTGATATCCAAGATAGCACATGAAATAAATAGACCGACGTTAGTATTACAGCCCTCAAAAGAGATTCTGGAACAGAATTATGCAAAGGCTGTATCATTCGGTTCTAAACCTACCATATATTCTGCTTCATGTGGTATAAAGGAACTTTCGGCTATGACTTATGCAACATTAAAGAGCATAAAGAAAGATGTAGTGAGGTTGAAGGATATAGGGATAGATACCTTATTGATAGACGAATGTCATTCAGGATATTCTCCTGAAGAAGGTTCTGAATTTATGGAGTTTATGAACGAGTTCCCAGAGGCGAATGTGCTGGGCTTCACTGCCACGCCCTGCCGCCTCCGGACCTACAGTTCTATGCTGGAAGGGAACTACAGCAAACTTAATATGCTGACGAAAGACGAGCATAACTTCTTTAAGAAGATAGTTCACGTAACACAAATACAAGAGCTAACTTCTCAGGGATTTTGGTGTCCTCTTAAGTACGAACGATGGTCTTTTGATGAATCGGCTCTGATGTTAAACAGTACCGGAGCCGAATACACCAACGAATCTATCAAAGAAAGCATTGTACGAAACGGCTTAAACAACTCTATCTATAAGCGTCTTCTTCAGCTTATGAACGAGCGTAAGGCCATTTTAGTATGCATGGATTCTATTGAGTCATGTACTCGCATATCGGAGTTTATGAATGCCAAAATGGGGGCCATAACAGGTGTCGTAACATCATTAACAACCAAAAAGAAAAGAGAACAAATCATATCCGATTTCAAAGAAGGTAAATTGAAGGTGGTTTTTAATTATTCAACGCTTGCTACCGGATTTGATTTTCCCGAACTTGATTGTGTGATGTTTGGACGTCCAACATTCTCATATTCAACGTATTACCAGGTGCTTGGTAGGTGCGTTCGTATTCATCCTGACAAGAAAGAGGCGCTGATAGTTGACTGCTGCGACAACATGAGACGCTTCGGCCGAATAGAGGACTTGACAATCGAACAATTCCCTTCTAAGGGTTGGTGTATGTTTGCCGGCAATCAGCTTCTATCCAATATAAGGATGGGTGATATTATTACCAAAGACGAGATCCTTCGCCGGGCAGCTTCTCTTAAATCCGTAAATGGAGATGGTAGGAGAGAAGACGATCTTGACAGTATAATAATGTGGTTTGGAAAATATGAAGGAATTAGATTCAAAGACATACCGGTTTCATATTTTAGGTTCCTGGCTGAGAATATGGCGGTAAAACCAGGAGATAGAAAAGAAAAAATTATCGAATACTATAATAGAATAAAAGCATGAACAACAAGAGAAGAAAAAAAATATCGGATGTTATTAACAATGTAAATAAGTATAAAACAGATTTTGAATACATCAAATCAAAGTTATCGGAGTTAAAGCACAACATAAATTCAGCCAAAGATGATATTGATATGATTTTAGATGAAGAGACGGAGGCGAGAGATAATATACCGGAATCGTTACAAGACTCAGAAAGATATTGGGAATCAGATCGGGCTGTAACTGATATGGAGGAGGTGGTTGATGACATGGAAGGCATTATAAATGATATAGATGATGTGATTTCAACCATAGATGGGAGCATTAAAACCATAAATGGTTCTATAAAAGTAAATTTAGAAGGAATAATGTGAGTCTATAAAAACACTATAAGTAAAATTTAACACAATACGCTTGTATTAAAGTTACACAATCTACATTTTTACGTCGTGTAATTTTAATACAAGCGTATTTTATTAAATAATTTAAAAGTTATGATTTCTAAAGACAGGTCATTGTATGGAGTGGTAATCAGACAGGACATTAAAACTTCCTTTATGTCATTAACTGGATTACAAGAGGCATATACAAGAAAAAGAGTGGAGATGGGGTGGAATGATAAGAGAATAGAAAATATTCTTTCGAACAGGGAGAGTGCAGAAAGGATATTTTATATTCTTAAAAAACAGAAATACATAAAAAGTGAAACCTTGAAAGAGTTTATGGATATAGTGGAAAACAACTCTTTGATAAAAGTAATGAAGTGGTATAATGCCTATAAGACTACAGGAAGAGGAACAAACAGAAATGTTATGTGTGATCCCTACATATGGGTATTAGTCGCTATAGAATTAAATCCTATGCTGTATGCAGAAGTTACTGGATGGTTAAATGATAAACTTATTTTGGATAGAATAGAGATAGGGGATAAATACAATACTCTTTCAAGGTCTGTATCAAAATTTGAAGATGTTGATTATATAGAAATGGCTGATAAGTTAAACTGGATTGTATTCAATAAACATAAATATGTTTTAGATAACAGAGCAACTCAAGAGCAGTTAAAAGAACTTGAAATGCTTCAATCTAATCTTGCATTTTGTATAGAAATGGGAACCATCTCTTCTTTCTCTAATTTAATGAACATGATGAGATCTATATATGTAAAGAAATGGGGAGAAGAGGCTGTAACTTCTAAAAACGTAAAATAATATGGGAGTAAAAGAAATAAGAGAACTACTTAGACTCTACAATCTCGAACATAGTGTCGTCCAGAACAAAAACTCTGGGCGGTATTCTATTATTCTCCATAACAACATCATAGGAACGAACGTAGATGGAGAGAAGGTAGTTGTGTTCAGAACCATTCCGGATGGAAGCAATACGTTCTCTATGGAGCGAAATAGATTCTATGAGGGGTTTGTAGAGGCTTTTGATGACGATAAGGCGATTGAAGCCGTAAAACAATATTTTGAGAATAACAGGAATGATAGAGTGTAAGACGAAGATGGATTATATTACTATCGAAATGAGGTAAAACAACGATAAAGCAATGGAAAAGATGGATGATAATACTAAAAATATCCTTTATCCAAAAGGATCTATTTTTCGCATATTAAAAGATGATATAATCAGTGCCGAATTTGAAATCGTCAAAGGAGCTATAGCGGAGGCAGTATCAGACATAGAAGTAAATGATAAATATGCTGAGGTTTGTTGCAATGGGGAGACGTTCGTCATAGAAACGGATATTATGGATATTATTCTTACCAAAGACCCCATAGAAAACAAATCGGTGAAAAATGACATCATTGATGATAAACTACGATGGGATTTGCTTCCAATGGAAGAGATTGAGGACATTGTAAAAGTCTATCATGCCGGAGCCAAGAAATATGGGCCTAATAATTGGCAGAATCTTGACAACGGATTTGAACGGTATCGAGCTGCAATGTTTCGACACCTGATAGAATACATGAAAGGAGAAAGAGTGGATTCCGATACAGGGTGTTTTCATCTTGCACAATGTGCGTGGAATTGTATAGCTATGCTGTGGTATGATAAGCACGGAAAAGGATTAATACCATTGAATAAGGAGGAAAAGGAATGACAAAAGAACAAATGATTCGTCTGTTAGACGACGAGTTTGAAGCAATGGACAAACACAGAAGTAATATTGAAAGAATTAAAAAGGATTATTTCGATTCTGTTTATGGATTCAAGAAGGGAGATAAAGTAAGCGTTCTTTACAAACGTTCGAAAGAATCTCTTGTTGGTTTCTTCAAGAGCGTTCAAATCATGAGTACTGGAACAGTTATATTTACGATCCAGGCACCCAATAAAGAAGGAAGACCTGGAAGAGGATCTTATTTGGTGTATGAAGACGATTTGAGCGAAATCAAAAAAGTAGAATAATATGATCAGAGCAAGATTTCACATTAGAAAGGATGACTGTGACAATGATTACCGTCCAGTCAAATGGCCTATAAAATACCCGTATTGGTGTAGCGCAGAATCCAGTAATTCATTTGTATTGGTGGCGTATGCTGAAGACGAAGACAGTATAAAAGAACTGTGGCCGGAGGCGTATGATATTAATGTCTTAGAGAAAGATACCGAAATTAGATTCACATTAAGATTCCCTAAGCCGAAATGGTATGAATTGTACGAAAGGGAATTAGAAGAATGTGATAGATTTATATGGGTTACGGATGCGTGCCTGAGAGACGGTATAATAAGAAAAGTAAAAGCTAAAATAGAAGAGTACGGCGGTCTTTTGTTAGCCAACATCCCTGATAGGTTCACTCCTTATGAAATAGGAATGGATGCTTTTGAGAGCAAAGAAGAAGCTTTAAAACATGCAGAGGAACGGAGAGCGTACCTGATCGAGTCTACTAAGAAACAATTGAATGAACTTGAAAATCTAAAATTTAAATGCGATGATTAATTACGCGGCAAAAGCCAGGAAAGCTTATTTGATAAACAATTTCGATAAGATTCTTAACAGTCTCAACACGCTTCATTCAACGGTTGAGACCATGACGTTGTTCGTAAACGACCAGGCTTATAATTACATTCTTAAGCTAAAGGAAGTGATTAAGGGTGGTCCTATGTATAAGCACAATATCAAGCGTCTTTTAAATGATATGGACAAAGAGATAAAGAAGTACAATGCTTCTATCTACTACATAAATAAAGAACGTAGTGAGGTTATAGCTGATATAACACAAGCGATGGAAGATTGCCTCATGCCATACATAGACGACCTGGCCGGCGCTATAAGGGCAGCCGTGTGGTCGAGGGGTGTGTCCGAGGAGCGGACGGAAGCGGCGGTACTGTCCCTAATCGTATCCTCTTTGGCCACGACATCAGGCAGACTTATTTCAGATGGATATCAGATCATGAAAGAAATGGGTGGAGGCTGGGGTGGTAATCCATTTACGTTTATGAGCATTGATAAGATAAGACACTTATCTACATCATTATCTGATGCTATTACCGGTGGAGAAATAGCTCTTGAAGAAAAAGAAGCCAATGACACAACTAAGGCAATGGATGTTTTTATTGAGAAAATGTCTGATTCGGATATTGTCGATAAGGTGATCAACATACTCGAAGAGGCAGAATCTAAAAATAAGGAGGAGCGATCGTGAATTATTTGGATGGGTATGTAGAAGAAGTTCTTTCCGAGCCGTACTATGATGATTACGGCTCTGGGATTTTTAGGTGGTGGGTGAAAGTGTCTTACGTTTGTGAAGGAATAGGAGCTGTCACTACCTTAATGTTTGATACGAGAGAAGAAGCGGAAGCTGTAAAACCAGGTTACAAATTTTTATGCTGAAAATAATATGAAGTATTTTATTTTATTGATGACATTAGTATTATCATCATGTTCAAATAATCATCAGGTTAATGACGGATGGGTTATATATGATCTACGTCCTTTACAGGGTGGACGTGTGATGTATTATGCTGAAGACGAAAGAATTTCAATATTTAAACATAATAGAATCATAAAATTCGTTGGACACCAGGGGGAATACAATATCGGAGATTCTGTTAAAATAGCAAAAATAGAATGATAAAGAAACCGGTTCTCTATCATCTCCGACTGAGGACCGGTAAGAAAACAATTTCAGAAAAAATTTAACCTACATAATCTTTCAAGTAAGAACAAAAAAAACGTACAATCTACTCTTTGACGATGCTAATATAACATATTGAAATCATACAAAAACAATTCAAGTCCGATATTCTTCGTCTATTTGTAACTAACATCATCGTCTCCTTCCGAATCAGGAGTGGCGCCAATGAAGAACATCATTGACTTGTTGTTCGTCTGCTGCCACCAATTATAGGCGCGCGCCACGTCTTCCGGTGTCTTGATGTTATACCATTGTTTGATAAACGTCTGTTTGGCGAGCTGCCTAAATAACTTAGACTCTCCTTCGTATGTACCGGATGTCACTTTATCAAGTGAGTAGTTCCTAAGATCGGTAAGATCCTTAAGCTTCCGTCCCATAACAAATGGGTCGTTAATGATATCAACCACGTTAAGCTCCATAATAAATGGCATCTGTGAAGCTATTTCGTTTATGGTTCTGAATCCGACGTAGGATCCGAATTGAGTAAGCCAACTTTCTTCGTTTTCATCATCATCACGCCATCCGGCAAGAAGCATAGATACGGCTTGCATGATAAGAAACGTGCCGGCATAGACACTGAGGCGTTTGAGATTAGTTTTCTCTACCTCATCCATATTGTCTTTATTTTCGTTCCAGGCATCTATGATGTTTTTCATACCAGACTCGGAAGCTAAGCTAAATGTTTTGGCTATCATATTCTTTAACGTAATTGACAACCCTTCCTCTTCTCGCATTGTTTGGAAATTGAAGCCACGCCTTTTCCACAGACGTTGAGCCGCCAGCACCAACCATCCTCGGTGGGCGGTCATGAACCTGGCTATCCAGTTGCGTGATGCGGCAGTCCGATTTTCTTCATTCAAAGATCCGTTACATATCTGTGACAAGCTGCGAACTTGATTTCGAGTTATAGCCATCTGGGTTTCGACTTCCTCGGCAGTAACACCCGATCCAGGTTTTACGACCACCTTCCCATCCACAACATCTACCATACTCCATAAAGTACGATCTTTTAATGCATTCCATTCTCTTTTTATGGTACTCTGTTCTTTATTGCGTTCTTTTTCCATCTTGAAATCTTGGAACGTGTAGAACCGACCTTTGTAATAACGAACATTGTCCATAGTAGCAATCATAACCTGCGGATCAAGAGGGTAGTTCAGGATTTCCATAAAAGCATACATAGGTGAACGCATTAAGGTCCTGGCCACTCTATTATATCCGGCACCATACATACGATTTCGGATATTGAATATCCCCATTCTCTCACCTATGACATATAATTTGCTTTTTCTATCTATGTCTCCGGTTTCTGCTATACAAGATGGCGCAAGACGGGAAAACTCAGCCGATGCGTATTTAAGGGAATCTTTGCTTATATACTGTCCTACGGCTGATTCCATGATGAGGTTGATATGGCCGGTAAGGGCGCCGGTAGCTGCCACAAACGGGGACAGTGCCAAGTTCATGACCGACATAAATCTTTCAACAGCCATCATAATTCTTGTAAGGTCTACCGTATATCCTCCGATGTTCACCGTAAGTTTTTTGGTGTTCATCCTAATGCCATAATAATGATCGTTGAAGAAGTCCCTGAACATCTGATATGCTTGGGTTGCTTCAGCCTTTTTACCGCCTTCAAATTGTTTGTTCAGCAACATCTGCTCCAGTCCTTGAGCGAGCTCTATAGACTTCTGCTTTTCGTTGTATAACGATGACTGCATCATAAGCATCGAATAAGAGTAGCCAAAATCGTGAGATACATCATCTTGGTTCTCCAATTCATATATGTAGTATTTAGGTATAGACCTAAGTCTGTCTTCCGGATCATACACTTCTCCTTGCCTGGTTTTACCGTATAAAGAATCGTCTACTCTGTCCAGGCACAAATCTGATACAAAATTACGAACTGTATTTTTGAAGTTAATACCCAATCCTTCTACACGTTCTATGTCTTGTTTTGATATCTGTGGAATAGCATACAGATTAGGACTCTGCTCTTTGTATAGATCAAGCGATTGTCTTTTTATTTCCTTGAGTTTTTGAATCATATTCCACTGCTCTACGTTTTTAGTAGCAACTTCATTACCGTCAGCATCATACTTGATACCAAAGTCATTGAAATACGATTCATCACGATACAGGCTTTTCTTAGGCATGCGATGACCATACCCATGATCTTTTACATAATCGGGATTACGGCCGCTATTTTCGGCTTCAGATTCAGCCACCCATGCCCTTGCAGGATCGAAAGAAAGGTACGATATGTCCATGCCATAATCTTGGGTGGATGTACCGTTTTGTACGTCCTTAACCATCTGCGCCACATCTATCTCACCTCGACCTATTTTGTCGATCATGGCCGCATATCCGGTAGGCGCCATGCGTTTATAGTACGAAAAGACCTGGCTCCTGGCAAATTCATTAACAATAGCATTGGTCTCTTCTATGCCCTCTTCTCTTGTATTATTTAAAAACAAGCTGGCCATCTTAGCATTAACAGCATTCCTGAAATCTCTACCGTCTAATTCTTTGCTTATACCAAGCTTTTCTGACAGGTAGTTGGTTTCAGATACGGTAAACAGATATCGGTTATCAGCAGCCTTAAACAGCTTATCCCTTAAAGCCTGAATCCTTTTTGCTTTCTTCGCCGTAGTATGACGTTGTACGAACTTCCATTCCACTTCCTTGGAGTCAGCAAGAGCATTTAAATAAGACTGATTTACTTCGTTTTCGGCCTTACTGCTTTTAGTAAGGTACTTATCAATATCTTCAAGACCCACCATCTTAGCATAATCTATTAAGATAGCGTAATCAGCTTCAATAGCTTCAGATGCGGCCCTAAAAGCATCTCTTTCAGATGAGGTAAATGTCGCTTCGTTAATTTCTCCGATATCAGCCACATCTCGGTTGTTTCCGATTATTTCCTTGATAATGGCCTTATTTTTTTCTATATCTTTCACAATCGAATCCACGTCAGTCGCATCTCTATCACTTGTCGTAGAACCAATGATATCATGCGCCATTTTAAGATACGAAGCCTTGTTATTTGATTCAGTACGCGCCGACTGTTCCGATTCTACATCATTCCAAAACCGATCGTTGAACGACAGGTGACCTCCCAACATAAGTGTCTTCAGCGCAGCTTCTCCTCCTGACTCGTTCTGAATCGTTCTCAATTTTTGCAAAAACGATTCTGATACGGCATTAGTAACATTATTTGATTCCTTTCTCCAAACTTCATTTATAGCTTGTATTTCTTTGGCCATCTTAAGTTGGTCGCCGGTTTTTTCCACTCTCCTGGTTCCTACATATATGTATTCTGAAGCTGCTTCCTTACGTTGTTTACGAAGCAGTCCTTCTTCTTCGTAGTTACTACTCTTATAGTAAGCAACCTCATCAAAATTACCACCGCTATCAATAAAAGGCTGCCTCAATATCCGTTTTTGCCGGGAAAGAGCATTAAGATACTCTTTAGTTGTTTGAGAAACCGGATGCCCTAATTCTTCTTCGGCCTTTTTGTATATGGATTCCATTCTTGTGGCATAACTTTCACTAAATTCCAATTCTGAATTTTCAGCATCCCACTTTTCCATCTGTTCTGTATAGATCTTTTCCTGCTCGATGGTAAAAATATCAGTATTAACCCTGTCAGATGAGGGCTTAAATTTAGCGTTTTCAGTAACCGTATTTCCGTCCTTGTCAACTACTTCTCTTTTAAATACGTAATTACGATTATTGTCAACCACATCACCAATTTCTTCTTCTGATATTTCTATGTTCATGGCGGTCGCAAACGCTCGCATCTGCGCCAACTTCTTATTACGATCGTATTTAGCCATATCAAGAGCACTACGAAGGTAATTGGAAGTTTTGCCGTCTACTTTCTGAAGCAGTTTTTCAAATTCAGATTTGTTAAAACCATGCTTTTTAGCATATGCCAGGAAGTCGGATATGGCGGGCTGGGCATTCACCATCGCATTGTAATTGTCTTTGGCAATCATAGCTCCAAGAGCGTTATTGAACGGGCTGGAAGAATGCTCTAATATACCAAACCACCTACTTATCCAAGAAACATCGTGTTGAACCTTGTCAAAAAATTCTTTTACTCTCTTTACCTTATCTGCCGGCACATGAAGTTCGTTCATTAACTTATCAAGCAACGTACTTTCATCAAGGTCTTGTACTGATTTAATATCAGACTGAATACCATTGATGTCGGCAATGACGGTATTGATCCTATTTGTATAATCCTGCTTTTCACGTTCATCAAATTCGGTACTTCTGTTACGGATATATCCTCGAAGATCGTTCATGATCGGAAGAACCTGATTGTTGATAATATCTACGTTCTTTCGATCATTGGTATTAAAGTGAAGCTTACCGTCTTTGGTATCACCATGAAGGATGGTGTTCACCACATTGCTTAAGTATCTGACCTGAGCTTCGGCTGTGGAGATCATGCTGTTCATGGCAGCCGCCATCTCATTCTTGTCTATCTCGGTCTCTACTTTATTTATCTTATCTTCTATGGTCTTAAGCTGCGCAAGGGTCATAGACGTAGTTACAGCCCTATCAGAACTTATCTGACGTAAGTCTCTTAATGTTTTCCTTAATGCCCGGATTTTAGACTCAAGAAACTTGTTCTTGTTCATAGAAGAAAGGGAATATAATGTAAAGTCATTATCCTTTAACAGAGAGGTGTCAAATCCTTTATCTATGTCAGTAATGGCAAGATCACGAATGTTTTTAATAACGTTATTCAAATCTTGTCTTTGGGTTGATAAAGCTGATTTAAGCCAGCTTACGATTCCAGAGAGAAGCTGCCGGACGCGCCCCAGGAAGGAGGTGGGCTCTACCGGCGCCTGTGCTGTGCCGGTCTGCATCTCCCTGGCGAGGATTTTTCCAAGAATTTCTCTCCTAACAGCATTATCAAGCTCAGCTCCTTCATATACCTTACCGTATATATTATAATACTGACCTGCATATTGGTTCCACTCTTCCGTACCTTCTACATCTTGCAGAACAGCCTCAACAGCATTCTGATCTCTGTATGCCTCTACAAGGAAGTGGGCTGTTTCTTCTACTAAATCAGATAAAGTAGCATCTTCACCAACTGCTATTACGTTATTGGCAATATCCGCCAATGCTTTAGCAGAAGGTTCATGCCCGTATTTGGTTTGGTACTTCTCTATATAGTCGGTCATACCTATGACACTAACGCCAAGAGTTTTCAGTATCTCGACAATAGAATTTCGTTGATCACGTTCCTGCCTGCTATAATCTGATACGATCTTAGCTTTAGTATCAGCATAAAGATCGTTGTCTTCTAATATGAATGAAACTACAAGCGCATCAAAATGATCGTACTTGGCGTCCAATTCATTGTATCTTCCTGACTTGAGATCGTTCTTTATCTGCTCCCTGCTAACCCTCTCCGTTCCTCCGGTAGCGAGCCTCATAGTTACCTTGCTATTATCCAACGAGCTTATGGTTATCATACCTTGGTCGTTCATGGAAACATCGGAACCAAAATGATTACGGAGCTCGGTGTAGGATAATGCTGAATTGAAAAGTCTAATTTGTCCTGTATGTCCTTCTCCTGTAAGATAATAGCTTCTTGTTTCCGAATCGAATATCTTAGATCCGGACAAAAGACCTTTCTTTATAAGGTAGTTAATTATACCACCTTTTGTTGATAAAGAAGTAGAAGCAGAAGCGGTCATGACCGGTATAAAAGACTTGGGATTATTAAGAACATACTTTCCAGCCTTGTAAGTAATGTCTGCCACGCCATCCACGGCAGATTCTTGAACGGTGCCGGATAAGAATCCTATTCTAATATCATTCCCTCCAGAGCGAAGAGCTTCTCCGTAATCTTCAAATAATTGACTACGATCGTTCATGAAAAACAAACGAGGCTCTCCGGTCTGATACGTTACACCCACAGGATTAGAATCTGTCTGTGGTAACTCTTCTGGGCTAAATATCTTAAGACCGTCTTTTATAACCATATAATTAACACCCTTATCCTGTACCATAGATACGGGAGTAAAGTCCGAAGATATAGCATCTTGTAGATACTGCCCGGCGTCTATTCCAGGTCCTTCCGGTACGGAAATACTTGACGGAACCATAGCATCCACCAACATAATATTATCACCCAGATCTTGGCTATAGAATCCGAAGCCTGATTCTTGAATCCCATAAGTTGCATCTGATTTTGATACAAGAACAGGATTACTCATCTTAGAAGCCTTATCCAGCACCCTTTCTCTATAAGCTTCCGGAATAAGATCGATGTTGGATTTTACCTTATTATAAGCCGGTTTGTTGATAGGCACTCTCTTTCTCCAGTCGCCAAAAGCCTTTAAGAACTTATTGGAAAATACGGTTTTAAAAACAGTAGTAGCCCGTTCCCTGTTCTCCATAAGAGGAATAGATGCTATCTTATCAAACAACATAGACCTGTCCCCTGATCTGGTAGAGACAAAAACAACTTTCTTTTTATTATCTCTTTTAATAATACACGTTGATGCCATAATAAAACATTTTTGTTATAAGACAAAGGTAATTAAAAATCAGGCACATGTTAAAAACAAAGCCGTCTAACTTCCCAGTCTGACGGCTTAATATAAATATGAAAAAAAAATTATAATCTGACGTAAATCGTCAAGTTACGCTTATGCATTATATTTGTACCCATTTCTATGAATAAACCTTCCTGATTCGAATCTTTCCACATCATCCGGTCCAATAGGTCCGCAGTCTTCCCTCCTTGCCTCATACCACAGCCCCGGCTTACGGAGCCGGCAGGTTATGACGTATTTAAAGCAGTTGTGAGTAAAATGAAATACGGAGCCTACTGGGAAATACCTGGTAGTTTGAAACACTATTCTTTTTCGTTTAGTATCAAACACTATATCCCCTACTACCTTAGTCACGTAATAGCTTATGCCATTTAACGTTTCATCTGTCTGCGGTATCCAATAATAACCTCTTGCCATGCCACAAATATATGAAAAAGTTGGATAACTTACGTACCCGACTTCATTATTTGTTTAAATAGTTCAATTACGCCATTTTTTATGACATGTCCTGCCTGGTAATCATATTATAAACATTTCTTTCAAGACACTATTTTGTATGCTATATATCAATTTCATCCCATCTCTATCATATACGTCAAAAAAAGGATTCACTTAAGTTCTTTGGATTTACATTCAGTTGAATTATGCAATTACCGGTATAAACCTTAATTCCGTAATTATCAGAGTATATATCCTGCATAGTATCAAATGTCTCAATTAAATTTTCAACAAGGGCTCTGTTAAATGAAAAAGATTCTTTACCATTACCTTTAAATGTGATATGATCTAAATTAATGTTGTCAAATACATACTCTAACTGATTGCCGTCCATCATATTATAAGTGATTGACTTCTTGATTATAAATCCCATATTATTTTGTTTTTAGTCAATATAAATCTTCTGAATACAACTATTCTCTAATGGCATTCCTATCTACCACCATCTCCTGATTATTGTTTCTAACAAGTTCAGACGCTTCCTCTCTTGTTAAAAACCGGTTCTTGCTCGTCAAAAAATCCTTGAACACTGCGGTTTTTATGAGCTATTCCGTATGCCGCAAGTTGCGATATTATGGAACAGTGTCTCAATCCACAAAATACGGTTCCAGATGGTATATTTACTGGACCGTGAGGCTTGTTCTTGTGATCTTGAACCCATATAGCTGCACATACAACAATTTCCTTATCACACATAATTTACATATTTAAAATACCGTTTTTACCAATATGCTTCTTTTCTTCTTCAGTAGGCCATTCTTTCCTGGAACCTACCATGCCACGTTCCAGGAACCACCACCAGTTTATCATCCTTATCATATTCAATAGCGGCGCATTCAGAACAAAGAGGCTTGCCTTCATATCCCTTTAGCGACTTATCGTAAATACGATTCTTACAAGGTCTTATAATAGCCTAGTAACATGATGTGGCTGTATTATCTATACAGCCACACTTTGAACATACAAACAAACTCATCCCGCAATCTCCCAGTCATTAGACATAATATCATGTTCGGTTGGATTCCAATTTGATGCTACTTTTTGACCTGTATCTATCATCAATATATTTACGTCAAACATACAGATATACTTTTTACTCCAATCGATTCTTTTTATCTTACGACCTAATTTAAGCCGTTCTAAAGCCTGTTCGAATGTCATGCCATGACGAGGCAGTTTGAGATACTTTTCAAGTCTATCGGAGGCTTCATTTGGTGTATGGCCATCGTATTCGAAAGCGGTTTCTCTTTCAGGAACATCAAACAAATCCCAGTATTTGCTTTCATAGTGATTAGATACCTGACCGGTAGGTAGGATCGCCATCACAATAAACCAATCATCAGAACCGAAGCATTTTTCTCCGTCGCTGTGTCTCCTTGATTTGCAAACTTCAACCTGTCCGCTTCTGGCTAATAGATTAAAGAAGGCAGCGTTATACAACATGCGATACCGATACAATTCATTGAAAGTGTGGTATCCGTCAGAGACTTCTCCCACGTCTACAGGCTTCTTGTTTTGAATACTACCCAAAATCTTCTCTACATAGAGCTGTATTTTATACAGACCCATTTCGGTGTGGCCGTATTTGTTCAAGATATTATTGACATCGTATTGTATATTAAAATCTTTTTCAAATTCTACTTCAGGATGATTAGGATAGCGGTAATCTACTGATGCTTCTAACACAGACTTGATATGCTCTACTATCCTCGTGGCATCATCATGTTTTAAGAAATTCTTGAATCCCTCAACGAATTTAATATCTTCTTCGATTGTTGATTCGAACTCTTCTTTTGTCATTACTCTAACCACATCTTTAAAATCTTTTAATTCCATGATTTGTTTTAAATTAATTGTTACTATACTTTCTTTATCCTACAATACAAACCCCACAAAAACTCAGCGGAGAAACTATCCCATACATTATTCTTCTGCCAAAGTTCTACTTTGTTAACAAACCAAGACCATGTGGGACCCTCATATGAAGAATCAGATGATGATCCCAATCCGATTTTCTCCATTTCATTCGCCACATCAGAATAAGGATCTAAATCGACTCCCCTAATCATGTTAATGATATCATCCTTGTCTAAGGTAAATTGAAACCGCTCCTTGTTAGTAGGCGGATCTTGATTCAATTTACCAGTCGCAAGCCATTCTCTATCATGATACAATTCGGCAAGTTTCTTTACCTTATTTTTAAGAAAAGAATACTCTTGTGTGACTTCTATAAAATCAGCTTCGTTAGCTTCACCCTCTATGAAGATAACGGTTTTGCTTCCAGGTCTATGATCGTCTAAGCTTGCCGGGATTCCCAATATCGTCCATCCTTTAAACTCAGCTATCTTAAAACGCATGACATCAAACACCTTATAAAAATCATCACAATCTACAGATTCTATTACCTTAACATCCTCTTCCGTAAATTTACCTCGTATTGGAATAACATGATGACCAGGGCAGCCATCGGTTCCGAAATATGCGATTCTAACCACGATATTTACAATATTTTAATTTATTTTGCTAAAACATTCATATAACATGGCACATCTACCACATCTCTTCTACGAAGTCCCTTATCAAAATAGGAAACCATATAAGTATTTTTACCTTCGTGATCAGGTCTGGGATCAAAACATTCAAAAACGAATCTTGTTATACCTTCCAAATGACCAAGCATGAAAACAAATTCGCCACTGTATCTTTTATTAGCCAATTCTTCTACAGTCATAATCTGTCCCCTCCTAATCCTGAATTGATGCTAACGTACTTAACACGGACATCATTTCCACGTCCAAGCTGACCCCAGCCGGGCGATGGCGTTCCCTTAGCCGGAGCAGGGACAGCCCTAAGCCGAGACCAGTCCTGCTTTTGCCTCATGGCTTCAGCCTCTTTGTAATACCGGTTACACAGTTCTTGATCTTCGTAACCAACATAATCTTCCTTATTTTCCATATAGAATACTTTTTCAACAAAAGTACGACATTCATGAATTAATTAGATTTAAAATAAAACAATATGAATTAAAATAAAAACCCGATACGTTAAAATCGCATCGGGCCCGGTATTGAAAAAAATAGGTTCAGATCTTGGGTAAAGATTCGAGCCAATTTTTAACATCTTTATATTTAGGGTCTTTGTCTATTCTATCTTTCAGTTCATGCAATGCTGAGTCCATAACCGTATTCGGTACGCCAATCAACTCTCCTATTAAATACAAGGGGGTTTTATTCGATTTAGATTCATGTGCTATATTCATATCCCCCAAAAAAAGTTATGTGAAACAAACCGGCCACGGGTATTCTATTGCCCGCCGACCGGTATAATATTTTTATTCCTTTTTTTCCAAACGGGAAAAACGGGAATGCGGGAATCATATTTTTTACTATGGCTCCCGCACCACCGGAAGAACCTGGATCTGGATCTCAGGTCAGATCCTTCCAGTTTATTTTTTCGCCGAGGTAATCTTGCACGGCAAGCCATCTTATAAAGGCTACTCCTTCGGGAGCATCCGGATCATCCAAATACATTAACGTAGCTTTCACCAACTCGTTCTCACATTTGAAGACCTTCGGAAAACCATCCGAATAGTACATTGCAAAGACATATTGGACATCGCCCCATGTCGCTTTATCCGGCTTCTTCGCTCCGCACTTTTCAAAAATATCTTTTATTTCCGGCTGCTTCCAGATCCTCTTGGATCCATCGACGTTAACCATCTTCTTTACCGCCTCATCAGCAAGAGCATTAGAAAAATGGTAGCCGTAAGTATCTACATATTTCTGATAAGCTGGATCCTCTGCGTCTGCTCCTCAATAAGAACGACCTCTGCCACGTCCGCGACCTCTACGCATCTGAGGTCCGTCACCGTAGTATCTGTCGTCTCCATAGTAATCGGTCGGGTAGGATTCGTAACCCATCCTCCGGTATTCCCGGTCCTCCATTTCATGACGACGTTCGCGCTCTTCGAGCCTTCTTTCCCTTTCTTCCAGCTCGTTTTCGCGTTCTTCCATTTCCTTCATCTTCTCATGCATACCATAATGATCGTAAGGAGGAAGGAACCCATGTCCGTACTCCATGTACGTCCCATCAGAACGCCGGCTTCTGCCTCTGCCTCCACCTCGTCTGTCTTCTATCTCGTCATATCCAGGATATTCTCTGTGTCCTGAATTTAAATCATATACTATCATATTATACTTATTTCAAACGTTCTACAATTAACTTCTTTAAATCTTCGAATGAATCAGTAAGGTCATTCACCTTATTTTCTATACCAGCTATTTTACGATCCTGCTCTCTCGTTTGTTTGAATGCCGGATTGATGTCTTCTAATATAGATTCACAAGCCTCTATCTTGGCACGATGGGCATCTACGCTGTTTATTATGTCTTGACTGGTGTTTTTTATAGCATTCAGTTCGTTCATAATCGGATCTATGCTGGTAGATAATGTTATGCCCATAGCCTTAGCCATATTCTGGGATTCCGGGACCGTATAGGTCTTGGTTTCGCCAGTGAGCTCTACCGTCAGATCCACCACGCGGGTCTGCATCGCCTGATACTGACCTGGCTGAGGAGGAAGATACCTGGGTTCGGATACGGCTACTACCTTTCCCAATTCGTATTTAGGTACTGTATTAGTATCAAGGGTATGTACCTGAAACCCTTTCTTCAAATCTGAAAACATGATCAAAATATTAGTTAGGTGAAAAATAGGGTGATGATCTTCATCACCCTACTGAAATCATTTACCTGCTTTAACTTCAGACGCCTGGGCTGTTGTTGTCGGAACACAACAATCCATTAATCTTAACACGCCACGAACTTTATTGAAGTACAGAAGGCGTTCTGTGCCATTTACCATAGCAGCACCCGTGACAGCTACGTTAATAGGGTTCACGACATTCACTCCCGTAACCGGGCAACAGGTGTCGGCTCCTACTGTTGAAACTGTGCTGTTTGCCGGGACCGCAATCTGTACCGGTAGAGCACTTCCGGCTGTGGGGACTACCTGCCTTATCTTAAGAAGGATAAGACCCTCACACGGAAGGGCGATCCAAGCCCGTGGGTTAATACCGAAGACTGTATTTGTCGTACTGACAATAACATTCTTCGTAACCATCTCATACAACGATCCTATTTTAGAAACACAAGCCATATTAGCCTCCTTTCTTAATAAAATCAGACAGCAGCGTTGTTATTGCAACATCCGTTGTTACATCCGCATCCGTTATTACAGCAACCTCCTCCGAATACCTGTCCCCAAGTATAAGCCTGGTAAGGAGAACAAGAGGGGTAGGCCGGGACGGCCGTCGGGCGTAATTGACCAACGATATTCTGGGTTTGTTGCTGAGATAATGCCGAAACTGTCAAAGCCGCTTTTTCTTCACGAAGTTGAGCAATAGTGTTCTGCATCTCCCTCATTTCCAACTGACAGAATTTGTCATTGATCATAACGGTTTGGGCGTCAAGTTTCGCAGACAAGATATTGAATTGGCTTGTAGCTTGCTCACGATTGTTAGCCAGACCTTGGTTGAGACCGTTCTGCAAGACATTGGTTTGTTCCAACGTGCGAAGCTGGTTATCAAAACCTTGCTGAGTAATCATTCCCTGAGTCTGGCAAGTGCTTTGATTGATCAACGAACTCAGATTGCAGCAGCAAGAGCTGATTTGATTTCCTATTTCACAACCTTGTTGTTGAACTGCGTTGATAACAGCCTGAGAAGTCATACCTACCTGACCAGCTACTTTATCAATAGCACCCTGTACGTTGCAGATAGCGTTCTGAAGTTGAGTAGTAGAACAGTTCAAAGCAGAAGCAATCTGATCTATGGCGCTACGATTACCTTGAATTGCCTGCATCAAAAGTTCACGACCGTAATCGTTATTCAACTGAGCCGGCAAACCATTGGCACAACAATCACCGCCATTTCCAAAACCGTTACCGAAGCCGCGTCCACCCCACAGCCAGAACAAAACAATTATCCAGAGCCACCAACCGTTAGCCCCACCGAAACCGTCCTGGTTGTTACGACCGTTCATCAAAGCCGCCACCAGATTCGGATCCATTTTATTACCACCTATCAAATTAGCAAACATGCCGGGAATCATTAAAAGAAGACCGTTAGTGGCTGCACCACCACCGTTAGCCCCGGCTCCATCTAAAAGGACGATTTTATCACCACCCATAATTTTATAGTATTTAATTGTTAAACATACGTGCATGAAGCACGTAACAAAGATCATGATTGCAGGGTGGAATATGGGTGTGTTTATTTCCTATAGAAGAGAAGTATTTTCAGAAAAGACAGAAACAAAAAAAGGTAGTGTTTTTTATTCTTTTAAAACACTACCTATAAATAAACTCAAGAAAATTTACCATATTTTAAAAATACATTTTTAAGTTTTCCTTTTATGCCATTGAGGGGCACTTCATATCCGGCACCAGTCATGTAGATAGTTTGTTGATTAACCCTTTCTCCAGAATACTTGTCTACAAAATATGATCTATACACACCGTATCCTTTAGCCACTACATTACTGTACAACTCCCATTTGCCAAGACCGTTTCTAAACATAAACTTAGCTTCTTCAAGAAATGAGCGAAGATTCTTTTCAGCGATGATAACACCATTCTGTTCTAACTTTTTTGGCAATATCACGAATCAGCCACATTCTATCATTATCAACTTTCTTGAACGATTCTGCAAACTCAACGTCTGGACGCTGATCTTCTATTGTTTTCAAGGCTTGTTGCTTCTCTGCCTCTGCCTGAGATTTTTCAGCTATAGCTCTCTGAGCAGCTTCATACTGATCGGCCCATGCTCTTGCTGCATCTGCTGGATTAGAAAAGTCAGGAACCAAAATTCCCTTGCCGCCTGAACTTGTTTTATATTCTCCTGTTTTACGAATAGAAGGAAGAACCTCAGATGTTATCCATTTCTTAAATCTCTTAGCAGACTCTAATTTTGAAGATAATATGAGAGAATATAAACCAGATTCATTAATTATTCTTATACTATCTATATATCTGGTTTTCAATATAGATCGTTTTACGCCCCATTGATTATCAGATACTTGCAAAAGCATAGAATCATCATCATCTACATGTCTTTTTACCGCATCTTTAGCATTTATATATCCAAGAGATTTAGCCACATCTGACGCCACAAACCAAACATCTCCTTTTGGATCTACAATAATTCTAAGCTCTCCAAAATCCGAACTTTCAAAAACAGAAACTTTATCCATGATAAAAAAATAGGCCCAAAAGAGAATGTCAGATCCCACTATGACAAACCCTAATGAGCCAAAAATATCTTTCAACATCAAACAACCAGAGGTGGGATCTCGTTGTTCATTGTTTCTGGAGCAAAGATAGGAACAGGATTTTAAATAGCAAATATTTTAATACTTTTTAAATCAAACCAGGGCCCGCATCACTGCGAACCCTGATCTACACTAATCTAAACTAATACCATGAAAAACTTAAATCTAAAAACTAAAGAACACACAAATGTATGAAAATGTATGCTTTTCACAAAGAATCTATATCCTGTTCTTTTGTGTGATTCAAGACATGGGATATAGTTCTGATACTTAATCCGGTTTGATTTTGTATCAGATTATAAATATAGGATTTTGAAACTACAGTTCTTAATTGACCTAAATCATTCATAATGTTTTTATACATAAGATGAATGCTGTTATTACGTTTGATGGTACTGATTCTCATTTCCTACTGTTATTAGTTACGTTCGGTTCTTACTTTTTCCTTATTCCCATAATCCCTTCCTGAAACTAATATTGCAAACTTAACAAAAATAATCCATAAACAATGAAAATCTAACTTTTCTTATATGTCATTGATATACGTGCATATATAAGAAAAGTGAGACTTTCACAAGCCTCACTTCCCAAATTATAACCATGAAAAAACTATATATATGTATATAAAAATTACCTGCATTCCAATTTGTTAAGATCATCCAATTCAGACTTGCTTACGGTCATGTCTTGCGTCAAGCCAGATCTGTTTTGGTATGGAGCGTAATCGGTTTCTACCGTCTTAGCCTTCTGAGTAGAATCGTATTTCACCTCTGATTCGGTTCCTGTCAGATTTTGGTAGATAGAGCCGGAACTACTCTCGCTTACTTTAGACCATATCTTATTACCTACTCTTATAAAATTATCATAAATACCTTCGGCTGTTATAACACCATCTTGCTCTACGATATTAGGGCCCGATTTTTCTTTTAACAAATACGGGTGCCTGGTGTAAAAATAGTGTTCAAAATCATTCCCGGCATACAAAGGGTCATACTTCTCCAAATAAAACAATTCTGATAAAGAAGGGTCGGTACTGGTCATGCTATAATCAAACAACATCAACCTGTCTTTTCCAGATAAAGATAATTCTATTGATTTCAAAATATCAGGATCATCAGAAATAAGGCCCAAAGATGGACCAGGTTTGAAGTCAAGATACTTATAGGCATTATCATATAATTTTGTTTTATGGAGTTTGTTGTCAAGGTAAGATTGGTATAAATCGAATAAGAATAATGGGTTTTCGCTATCTTGTTTTTTGTTCATGTATCGACTATACTCCCGATCCACATCCACGTAAGGAACGTCAGGTACCGCCGGGTGTCCAAACGCCATCCTGGTCATTATCATGTCCTCCGTGTTCTGAGAATCCATGAACGATCTGACGTATTTTTTAATGGAAGCCATGAGCGTATTATTATCTACGTTCCGTACTTTCTCTTTATCCAAAACGCCGTTCTTAAAACAAGATTCAGGATATATTTTAGTAGAAAAATGAGTTAGGTTGTGCTTGGCTAACACTGTTGATATTTGATACATCTCGTTAATATCATCTTTGCTGATCCTTTGATATAGATTATCTCCTACCTTAAGCAATGAATGTTTCTCAAACGCTTCTACTGGGTCTATATTGGATTCAGAATAAACGATATTCAAATTATCCATATACTCCGGCAATAATTCAGAATAATAATCTGTGCTATCACCAAGAACATCATCTATAGAAGATGCCAGCGTTGGAGCATAATTTACATCATTATGCCTGGCCACATAAATATCAAGATCCAGCATCAAATTATCTATCTTATTCAAAGATTCTTCTGTGCCATCATAAGTTTCCGATGTCCCTATTATATCTATGCCAAACCACGTACAAGCCTCTTCTATATCCCATATCATGCTTCTTAAATCGGATTCGGTGTCGGCATTAGCCCTATGTAAATAAGCTGATATACGAGCTCTTAGGAACTCTATTTTGCCAGGATTGTAATAAGACAGATCTTGTAACTTAGACGAGGATCTTCTCTTGCCTTCTACCACGTCATCCCCTTCTATGTTTATTACCGGAATCTTATTCGTAGATGAGAACTCATCAAACATAGATTCGGCAAATTCTTTATCAGAAACGAATTTCTCAACCAGTTCAGGATAGGAATTTCTCAACGATTCAAAAGCAGATGAAAATTCAGAAAAGTTTTTTATGCCGGCTACTGTTTTACGCATAGCATAATAAAGCTCAGAAGGATTATATGGTACCTTTTTACCAAATTGGTTAAACACTCCCTCCTTGTAAACAATAGGACCATACTGATAGTCAATAGACATAAAATAATTATCTTTTTCCCTATCATGTTCGTTAATAGAAGAATCTATTAACTTTCTCATGGAAGTCAAAACCTCGTTTAAAACAGAAGGATCGGATAAAATACGACTTATCTCTGTTTCATCATACAAACCGGATCTCCTTAATTTCTGCTCATTCAGTATCAAACTGCCATCTACATAAAAATCGAAGAGAATAGCATTAGACAATGAAGACGCATTGAAAAAATAATGAGTAGACAAAAGGAAATCCCTTACATCCTTAATGTCCTGAGCCGTTAAAGGATCAGCAAAATAAGTCTGACGCTTCATATACGACAGCACGTCTTCTAAAAGAGGTTCGCCATTGGGATCGGTATTAAATATCTCCCCTGGAGCCGGATTATTCCAATGACCGTAATACGACAAAAAACCAGGAGTGTAAGCCTTAGCCCATACCTGAAGAGCCCGCTCGCTGTTTCCTAATACTTTTAAAGCACTTTCGTAAAGGACGGAAGGCTCCCCGTTAGGAGCCTTAACCCGTTTTATTTCATTTTCCTTTTTTTCTATCTGACATTTGACACCCATAGTGATAAATATTTTAGACAAAGATAGTATAAAAATAGAAATTATGATAATTTAACCAACAAAACCACCATACTTTAGAAGGTGGATGAATTGGTTTGATTAATTTTGAATCAAAATTACAGATAAAAAAAATGATTTCATACAAATACAACATATACCATTCAAAGAAAACGAAGTATCTGGACAAAATGCTTCGTGAATGTTGTTTTGTATGGAATCATGCGTTAGCTCTACAACGTAGATACTATAAACTATTTGGAAAATATATCTCAGTTGGTAAGATGAAGAAGTATTTTGCCAAAAGAATTAAAAGAAATCTTCTTCATTCTCAAACAACACAAGAAATACTTGAACGTCTTGATGAATCTTATAATCGTTTCTTTAAGAAGTTGGCTAAACGACCACCTAAGTTCAAAAGAGCTTCTTGTTTCAACTCTTTTGTTTTCAAACAAGGTGGGTTTACCCTGAATGGAAATTGTCTAACAATTAACAAAGGAAAGAAACGATTTAGATTCTCTTACAGTAGAGTCTACGAAGGTAATGTTAAACAAATTAGAATAGTTAGAGAAACCTGTTCCCGTTTTAGTTTGATTATAGTTACAGATCATAATCATTCAAACTCTTACAGAAAGACACATGATGGTGCATCTATCGGATTAGATTTTGGCCTGAAAACTTATCTAACTAAAAGCGATGGTAGCAAAATTGGGTCTCCACTATTCTTCAAACAATATCAAAACAAGATTAGAAAACTAAACAAACGGTTTTCTAATGCAAAGAAAGGATCTAATAATAAAAGAAGGAGACTGTTTGAACTCCAACAAGCGTATCGTAAAATAAACGATCTTCGATCAGATTTTCAATGGGGATTAGCACACCAGTTATGCAAACAATATGATTATATTTTTATTGAAGATCTAAACATTGAAGGAATGAAACGTTTGTGGGGAAAGAAAGTTTCCGATCTCAGTCATTCTTCTTTTATTGACAAACTTACGTATGTTGCTTCAAAGTATGGAGTAACGATACACAAGATTGACAAATGGTATCCTTCTTCCAAAACTTGTGAATGCGGCTGCATTAATAAAGGACTGTCGTTACGCGACCGCACGTGGGTGTGCCCAGCGTGCGGCGCAATTAACGACCGTGATGTTCTTGCAGCCCGTAATATACTTCGGAAGGGCATTTCCGAATTGGAGAGCAAGAGTAATTCCAACGATAGTAATATCGGGGTTTCTTGTGCTTGTATCCAAGAATCCCGTTTGCTTTAGCGATGGGAGTATGTCAAGAAACTTCTATTTCATAATGCGAAGCCTCTGTCTCAACTATCAATCTTCCCTCTCCTTCGAACTCAACGCTATCATTTCCTGGACCAGTAACAAAAGGGAAATCAGATACGGATGTTACATAATCTCCAGAACCACCGGAGAAAGACTGACTTTTACTTTGTTTGTAATTGATAGTCAATTGTGTTTCACCTATCCGAAGAGTTCCAGATAAATTTTTAGTATAAGTAGTGGTAGTTGTAATATCCCCATTTTTATAACAATACATTATAAAGGTGGTAACCGGACTCTTTTTTATATTACTATCCGGACCTGCATGATAAGATTCATTCCCTCCAAATATGCTATAAATGTGACAATAAGGACCGACTCTTTTACTTGAAGTTTTAGCCTTATCCTCGACTCCTTTCAAAGATATAGTAACCTTACTCTTGTATTCAATATCCTTCCAATTACAGACTCCTTCACTTACGTTTCCAACAAACCTGTCATCAACATAAACCTCTATATTCCCCTGCTGATTGGTCTTCAACTGATACTGAACAAGACTTGAAACATCTTCGTATCTCCTTCTCATACTTAACACTCCTTATTTAACTCATTTATCGAATCCGAATTATCAGAACCTTCTACAAGATTCTTATTCCTATCTATCTCTTCCTGGCTCATGTTACTTATCATATTTTGTATTTTTCTACCAGATTGAAATAAAGAACGGATGAATGCGCTGGAACTTATCTTAACTCCAAGATCCGGTTTTGCCCTAAACGCTTCACCGGTACTGATATTATACAAATCATACACACTAGTGTTCATATAGAACTTATATACCCAATTTCCGCCGGCTTTCTTGTATCCTAACTTAGTAAGATCAGTCATACCCATTCCGAATCGGATTCTATTTCGAGCCATGATCTTATCAGGTATCTGTTCTACCTTTGCTGGAACCGCCTCGTAAGCTGCGTCGCCACCATACAAGAAAGACTGGACTGTTACTCTATGGACCTGGACCGGGCTTTCTTCGGATATCTGTTGCTCGTTTGATACTGATTTAGGTTTGGATATATGGATATAAGGTTCGTGCATAAAAGTTAATCCATATTCAACATCATAACCACGCACCTTATTTAAACTCCTTATGGCTTTAGTTGTATTGGAATGAGCTATAGTGTCTATACCGTATCTTGCTTCCATACGATCCAAGATAATATTAACATCATTGCCTTCCCCATAAACCTCTGCACCTTCTATAAGTTCCGTGACACCGGACATCTCAGAGAGCAACCAGCCTAATACCTCTTCCGGATTAGAGAACTTATACCCATTTTCATTGTAATTATCTATCCTTCCTTCTTTAAATCCAGGTAATTCGACATCTCCTTTAGTCTCTCCATCGCTTCCGGGTTGTCCTTCTCTTTTTCCATTACTCTCTTTATTGCCATCTTCCTCAGTGCGTACTGCACCGCCTTCTGCACTTCCTTCTTTTCCATCATTTAAAATATTATCTGATTCTGACTCTATAGACTCCACGACAGCATCATACTCTGGTATGCCGCTAAGGAAATCTGCTACGTTATTCAAAAACTCTATTTTTTCCTCGTTTGTCATATCAAGGCTTTCCACGGGCTCCCATATGGCAGGCAAGTTGTTTGATTTTATTGCAGTAGAAACATCTTCTACAGTTTTATTATCCACCGTAGGAAAAACTTTAGAAACCAAACTATTGATATCAGATTCCATTTTTTCTACTTCCTCTTTTGTGCCATATTCTTTTAGGGTATCCATGCCATTGACTCTAAGAGAATAATTCAAAGCCTTACTTGGAACAAAATTAATATATTTCAAAAAGTTTTTCAACTCTGATATAATTTGTTCGTTGTTGCCATTTCTACTATTTAAATAATCTACAACTACTTGCTCTTTGCTTTTCTTTAGGTAATCAACGTATTCATCCATAGTCAAACCCTTACTGTAAGATATTCTATCACCTACAGTACCCTTAGGGTCTAACCCCATTTCAGACTTAAGATCTTTAGGATTACCTCTTTGTCTTAAAAACCTAATATCTCCACCTACAATCTTTCTTGCTATAAAATCATAGATATTAGCAAAAGGGGGTAAGTTGTTTTCCTTTATATAAGATTCTATATCTTCTAACCTTGCGACAAAAGACTTCCTTGTGGTCCTGGTAGCTCCAGTGGAGAAAGCTGATGAGCCGCTCGTGGCTGTAGGCTGCTGTACTGGGGTAGTCTTGCCGACAGCCGGCTGCTGTTCTTCCTCTGGCATTTCCTCTTCATAAACATCCACGTCTTCCTTAGAAGTAACAGTCTTACCCTCATCAGAGAAAGGAAGATCATCCTCTATAAGTGATTTAGGTCTGGAAGATGATTTACCAAACTGGATCCTGATCTTAGGAGCAACAAACATCTCACCTTCAAAATCTATTCCAGATTCTACTTCGGACGTCACAATGTCTTTTACATTCCTGCTTTCATCTTCTACCCACTTAACAACATCAGGAACTGTAGATAATTTTTCTATAGCCTCACGGGCTTTTCTAAGCCCTGAAATAGGATTCAAATACGATACTTGATACGAAGCCGGATCAAGACCTAACTTGGTTAGATACGCATTAAGATCTTGTATGTCATCTTGACCCATCTGTAGCAATTCAGAATCACCAGATTCAAGCAGCATATCTATAAAAGACATCCATTTCTGCCCTTCCTCTGATTCTACAGAACGTAGGCTAACTGGGAAAAGATAATTAAGACCGTTTTTACCTTTGATGACGACTACCGGAACTCTTACATTTTTGTAATTATTCCCCTTGTCATTTAATATAGAATAAGCAAATGGGAAGCCTGTGTATTTAGATCCGTTCTTAAGCACGACTTTGCCATTTAATACATATCCGACATCAGATACTTTTTCAGCACCTTTTTCGGTAATGGGGAGATTTTCTACCTGGCCATATCCTTGACCGTTCACCTTCATGTTAAACACCGGTCTTCCGGGAAGGGTCTGGGCAACAACATGCGTGCCGACGCCGATGGTAGCCGACCGGCCGGCGTCCTTCTTCCACTTGTTAAAAGCCGTTCTTCTTATTTTACTTATACCATCTATGCCTCCTGTATCAGCTTTTACAACAGAAACGAATCTGTTCCCACTCATGACCTTGATAACCATATTGGACACCAGTTTATTCTCAGCAGATTCTATTCTTTTTTTATCGCCGGACTGAACAGCATCATTGTATTCGGCAAAAAGAGACTGATTATAAGTATCATTTACATCTATTTCGAGATTAACCTTATCTCCTTTTTTCAAAGAAGATAATGCTTCCTGATCTATTTTATCTACCTCATTCTCTCCGAATCCGACACCTGTTCTGTACGGAACCAATTCATCTGAATCAAGACGCTTATAAACCAAAGAATAGGAATTACCCACGTCCTGAATAGACACGTCTGTGTAACGGTTAAGAACACGAGCCGATTCTTTGTCTATAGACCATCTCGCATGATAAGGCAGTTCAATTATAGTAGCCGTTTCTCCACCTATGTTAAGAGAATGCCTTTTAGTACCATTAGCGTTCGTTTCAGAGCTTATTTGAATAGGAACCAATGATTTTATAGAAGATATAAATTTATCAGCTCTAAGACCCGCAATTTCATACCTTTCATTGCCATCATTAGAGATTCTTCTTACCATTAACGTCTCTGGATTCTGAGCACTATCTATGTTAGCTCCCGGTGTATTATCAGATTCGTCTAATTCATTTACAAGAGAATCTATATTAGCATCATCCTCCCCAAAATTACTTAACGTAGATTCGGAAATACGACCTTTATCAATAATCCTGTTTTGTTCGATATAAGGAAGGAGATCTGTGATGTTTCCAACTTGGCCAAGATCTTCTATGGTAAATACCGAATCGGCAAGCTTATCTTCGTCAACTTTCTCCCCTTTGTCCCGTCTGTTCATTATATCAACATACGAAGAAATAGCATCATCAAGTTCCTTCCTTTGATCTGGTTCTAAATTGGATTTAGCCATATCAATAATAGCTTTATTATCCTCATACACAGATCGATGTTCAGTAAGTCTCCTAACTTTATCTGATAAATCTTTTATCATCTTAGCCGGACTATCACCAAGATTTGATATATAATCATCAATATCCTGTTTATACTTTTCATATATCTCCTTCTCCCTTGGAGATAAAAGATCTTGATTACCTGTATATATCTTATCTACGATACGTTCTTTAACCTCTATAGGTGCAGACAAAAGATCTTCCATTGCCGACTCATAATCAAAATCAGACAATATATCTTCTTTCGGCTTCTGAGTTATACCATCGTTTAGATGACCAAATACTTTCATGGTAAATGCTTCATCTGAATTTATTTCTCCATTATTCAGAAGCTCATCTATTTTTTCATCCAAACTGATATTATTACCCTCTGTCTGGTAAAAACGATCACTTTCTATAGATTTAGTATTAGAAGATACCATATCATTTAAAAACTTAGAAAATAAAGAAAAATCATGTCTCATGAATTTCTTATCCTGTATGGAGTTCATAAATGACCGTAAAACCTTATATTGGGTAATGGCTTGCTGGTATTTCACCACCATATTTCTTAAATCCTCTGCTTCTTTCTTCCCTTTATTATTCTCAATATAAGTACTTAAAGAAGCTACAGAGTCATAAGCTTTCAATATATCTTCAGCAGTTATTGTTTCGGATTTAAACAACTCAAGAGCTGATACTCCAGGATCAAAAGAATAAAATACTTCTTTATAACTACTAAGAAGATCTTCTGACAACCTTCTATATTCCTTATTAAGATTATCGTATTTAATAGTTTTTTGTTTTATAGCCTCTGCTTCGGTATCATTGCCATCCTCTACTCTTCTTGGAGTTGTAGCCAACCTTTCTATTTCAGCATTCAGATCATTGATCTCATTACGCAATCCCCTTAACTGATTAGCTGTATCAAAAGCTTGACTTGATAATGAATAAAACGTATTTATATCATCAAACAAATTATTGTCATTTACATAATCAGCAATATCATTTGATGCTTCCATTGCCATATCCTCTGCATCCAACCCCTTAAACACAGCATTAGCAACATTAGATCGATAAAGATCAGATGAAGTCTCAGCAGTGATAGCCTCAGCAAAAGAAGAAGCTTTTTTATAATTGGCTAACTTCTTATCAAAATCTTTTATAATATCTTCCTTGTATTTTTTAACAGTTTCTTCATCTACTTTCATTTCAGAAGCCAACTCACTTTCGTCAAGGCTTTTAACCATTGACCTGAAATTGTTAGCCGTATCCTCTAACATTCCCATTCTGTCAGATAATTCAAATTTAGAATAATAATCTGATTCAGGATCATTCATTTGAGCATTAAATTCGGCTAAATTTCGCATAGAGTCTTTTACAGATTGAGAAGTAAAAGCATTATTACTATTAAATTTCTCAACATCAGTATTAATAGTACGCTCTTTATTTCTCCTTTCATATAAACCAAAAGCACCATTTCTGGCTCCAAACAAACCACCAATCAGGGATCCTATACCAATCTCTTTCAATCCTTCTTTGGTTGTAAATTGTTCAGCTATGGCCTTAGAAAAAGAATCAACTATAGAAGACGTAGCATCAAGATACGTCTTATCATATCTTGATCTAATAAAATCTTCTCCCATGCGCTGAGCAACACCTTGCATGCCTTCCTCCCATACACCTTCAGATATGGGTCTTTTAGATACATTCCAAATAGTAGCTAAGGATTTCTGGAATAAATTTGCTTTTACCGTCTGTAATCTTCCAGCATCACCCGCTACCTTCTTAGTCCCTAATCCAAACAAATAGCGATCTACAAAACTCTTTGATCCCCTATATGTGTTTGATACACCCTTTAATCCAGGTATGTATTTAGAAGCAAAACCAGTGTCTACTCCAAGATATTTTCCCAGAAGAAGATAATTGGATAATCCAACTATACCCATATTAGCTAAAAATATGCTGTTTGCCGTATCGGAAATAGAACTCTTAAATTCAGCCATCTCAGACTGATTAGGATTCCGACCATACATATTTTTAAAATATTCCTTGTATTTACTTTCAGAGTCTTTCATAAAGGACTGAGCCTCCACGGCAGACTCCCAGCCGGCGCCCACGAACGTATTTACTCCTACCTTGGCCATATTGCCTATGGCCCTGCCGTACATCGCTCCTGCCCTATACGCTCCAAAAGCAGATTTTACAGCACTTGCCGCAATCTTAGACGCCGCCATCTTTCCGGCCGCTCTCATCCCTACTTTAGCACCAACAGCTCCAAGACTTGACACACCCATCCCACCTGTAAGGTAGGCAGACAAAATAGCTCCTGCCGTAAACGATAGACCATTTCCAATAACATCATTAAAAATAAAATTTGCAGTTCCAAGACTCTGCAAAAATCCCATATCACGTTCTTCTCTTGTATAATAATGAGGAAGAGAGTGGTTTATTCTTTCATCTATATCATTTATGGTTCGTGTAAAATCATTGTCAAATGCAGAAGATAACGTACCAGTCTTTATAAGATTATACGCAGCCGGGATAATACCTACTACTCCTGATACACCATATAATGCTGTTTTTGTGACAAGCTTCCCTATGCCATTAACAGCCTTATTCCAAGTAGTTTGCCTTCTTCCGTAATAATCTTCATTATCCCTTCCTGGCATATAACTTTTAAACTTTGCAAGACCGATGTTCCCATCGGATAAAAAGTCATATGCTTCATCTAACTTAATAGTTCTTCCTTTACCAAATACACCAAAATCAGCAGCAGATGACTGTTGATTACCAGCTATAACCTCACCATAAGACGTTTGTTTACCAGAATAAGTATTCCTTGATTTATCTTGAATAGATTTTATCATGGAATTTAACTTATTATAAGACTCCTCTTTCTTCTTTCTTGGATCATCTCCACCATTCAGAGCCGATTTTAGTCCAGAAAAAGATGTGTCTACATCAAAAGAAGTATCTATTCCGCTAATATCATATCCTTTTTCTGAATCATCATCAGGATTTATGGCTGATACCGGGGGAGTATATGAACCTACTTTCATCCTCTCCATCTCTCTTTTTGCTCCCTCAATAAGAGAAGATTCTTCTTCATATCGCGTAGGAACTCCGGCATTATACCCTCTTAATCCAGTAGATGGTAAGAAACCTGATTTCTCTACCAATGTCTGTTCCTTATTTTCCATATATTATTCCCTATTTACACTATTCAACAACTTCATCAACTTGCCGTTTTTATTCAAAGACGTAGGCAAATTACCTCCTTCTTTTGCTGCCACCATATCCTTAATCTCTTCTGTTATGGCTGCCACAACAAAATCAACTATTTTTTTCTGAGGCGCAACAGCAAGTTCTTTAGACACATTATCCGCAAACCATACATTAGGAGTATCAAACGAATCTATTAACTCAGGTTTACCATTCTCCATAAGATAAAGCCTTGTCTCATATCCATAACCGTAACTTGTCTTAGGATCATAACCTTCAACCTTTACACCAAGCTTTCCACTGTTATCCAATATATCTTTAGCTGCATTAAGAAGCCAAACCTTTTGTTCTGGCATATCATCTAAATTATTACCAGATTCATTTATCATATCTGATAACACTTTCATCATTGAAGATACAGAAGCATAAGCGGGTGATATATCTGAATTTTCAAGCATCTTCGGATACCACATATTGGTATCACTTCCAAATGTAGGTCTTATAATACCACTTTCATATCCACCTATATCGACGGAAGGAGTATTAATACCAGGATCTATGCCATTATTTATCAACTCTGTTTCAGATACCTCAACAATATCTATTTCCTCTCTTTCACCAGTATGATTAGCAACCAAACTGTAAGTCTTCTCTCCATTGTCGGCTATTCCCGATTCTGTCAAAGAAAATGATTCAATAGTTGCCGATGATGATTTCGATTTACCAACAGGATGCTCTGCCATTTTCTCAGTAAATAGATCCCTGAGAACCCCCATCTCTCTATAACCAGCCTCCTTGGAGGTTAATTTGGTTGAATACGTTACTGTGTTAGGTGAATACAGTTCGAGATATTCTTTACGTATCTCATTTATACCATCATCTTGAACCTTAGTTATTTGATCAGCTATATTAATATCACTTACTGCATGGCCTCTAACGCCCTCCATTCCACCAATAGAATACAGTGCATTAAAAAACACCTTTTCTTCACCATCCGAGAAACTATTTTTTACATCATCGTATCTTTTTAAGAAATACCTGCCACTTTTGCTATCCCTCTCAAATACTTTAGATAAATCAATGCCATCGTTTTTCACCCTCTTTCTTATAGTAGCTATATCAGCAGGCGAGAATCCTTTTTCACAATATCTTACTCCAGATTCTACATCGCCGGCTGTACCTCTATTTTTTCTTAAAATATCATTAAGGGATAACGCTGTAGCATAGGCTATATATTCTTCGGGTTTACCTCCTTTCTTATGCGCGATCGCATTTGCTATTTCAGATACAATATTATCATAAATCTTATTCTCCTTCTTAATTCTATCATTCTCTATATCCATCTTGTCTACAGCGCTATTAAGCTGCATATAAGCATCTGTGGCAGCTTTTCTCTCTGCCATAGGTAGCTTATCAAACATATCATTAGAAAGACCTCCATTGTCCTTTATATACTTAAGAAGTTTTTCTTCATCCATAAGATACTTGTATCCTGATGTTTCATCCGTCATATTTCTTGATATGGCAGCTTGAATATTTTTCATGTTTTCAGCACCAAGGGCCGTAGATAGTCTACTTCCGGATGTTACAAGATCTGTATATGCCTTATTAAACTTCTTATGAGTTTCTTCTGATATGCTAATATTTTTAGTTTCGATAGGATTAGCTGAAATAGTTCCACCAGAGTTTGTGCCAACGCCCATCTGCATGGCTCGGCTTCCAGCTCTGCCGCCTGCCGCTCCTGCACCAGAGGACATAAGTTTTGCTATTCCGGCTTCATTAAGCCTATTCTGCATCTTCAGACGTTCTTCGTCTAATCCAAATCTGGCTTCATCCTTATTCTTACCATATTCAAACTCTGCAATATCCCTATTTCTTTCATGTTCAAATTCTATCTTCCATTTTTCGAAATTCAAATTAGCTAATCTTTCCCTCTGATTATATTCTTTGGTTTTCCAGTAAAGCTCGTCGGCTTTGATTATGAAAGACGAATTATCATAAGCATATGAAGCAGCAGCATTATTAATAAAATTATTTTCAATAACCTTCATCGCTCCAAGATACGGATCGTAAATCCTTTCATCCATTCTGCTAAATTCAGATTTCATGGAAGCTATTTCAGATTTGGCTCTCTTTATTTCATTTTCAACCATTTCTTTCTTTGCAGGATCAGAACCCAAACCGGAAAGATCGGCAGTAAGAGCATCAACATACCTCTGCTTATCACTTATCTGCTTATTCACAAAACCAAGAACAGAATCATACGAATATAAAGAGGGATTAGAGTCTACCATGTAAATAGCCTCCACCTGCATCTGCTGCCTTGCTTTATCTGATAACCCTGACAATGCAAAAGAAGCTATCTGTTCAGGAGTAAGCATATCCTTAGTTACTTCTTGTACTGCCCCGGTAGGATGACCATCCTTGTCAAGAATAGGAATCTGAACTTTAGCTCCTTTATGAAGCTTGCTTATAAAATCTATCCTATCTTTTAATTCCTTATTATAATCAGTATAAGGAGTATATTGAAGAGGAGCAAGACGGGAACCAGCCTTTCCATCATTCACCCATTCATTATACGGCTTTAAAGCCGCATAAGCATTCGCAGCAGAATAAAGTTCTGGATTATTTATTTGTAAATCAGATAGCATTTTATGCATTCTCCTGCCTTCTTTTGTGCCGGCAATCGCGTTAATGACCGTATCATCCAACACCGAACTGATCTCTCCTTGTATGGCTCTCGTAACACCATCAGAAGAAAGATCCACGCCTTTGAATTTTTGATTGATGTTAGCAATCACACCTGACATCTTATCTTCCATATAAGCGCGGGCTTCAGGCTTATCTATCTCTTGACCCATAAGATAATCTACCTGGGTATAGATCTTTTCACGAGCAGCATCAACCTTCTGCTGTTTGTACATCATGACGTCCTTAACAAGATCTATGTTGTAAGGACTAACATACGGGGCATATTGCCTTAAAATACTATACTGTGAAGCCACTATTTGGTCCTCCTTCTTCTTTTAATTTCATCATCTTCTTCATTTAAACTTCTCAAGTAAGGTGTGGAATAATCACCCATATTCATCACATCCTGATTACCTTGAACGTAAATAATTTGGCCACTTGGAAGCATTCTCATATTTGGAGCTATGGAAGCTATGGTATTCAACGATGTACGAACATTGAACTTATTCTGTATCTCGCTGTTTATACTATCATAATAACGAGCAAGATTTTCATCCCTTATAGCCATAGCCTTCAATAATCCAGATTCATAACGTTGCCTTTCCGCTATGTTCTTATCGTCTGTCTGAACATAAGCCATTTCATTGAATCTATCAGCTTCGTTTATTTGCCTTGCGTTATTGAAATTTACTTCGTTAATGTACTTGGCTATATTGCTTCCGGCTATGGCGTTCATATTAGCCAGAATAGCGGAGCGCTGGGAGTCGGGCACGTCACCTACTGCGTCCAACTGAGCCGATGTCGCGCGGTTGAGCTCGTTGATATACTGATCAGCAGATTGAAGAACTGGGTCTATTCTCGGAGCCTGATGTCTTTCCAGACCTTCTATCTCCAAGCCTGTATCGAGCGTTCTCAGCATCTCCGGGAAGATAGGACCGAACGCCGCCGGTCTGCCCTGCCCTTTAGGTCCGTTGTCTTCAACCACCTCCTCTGTATCGGTGTCGGTTGCAGTCGTAGGCGTACTTGCTTTCGGTTTTACCTCTACCCTTCCAGGAGATCCAATCTTAGGCGGTGTAAGGCCTGATGCTATGGGACCGGCCTCAATAGGCTTCATTTCTGGTTTAACAGACTCAAGAACGAAGTCTATTTCCGGCATTAACCCACTATCTCTTAAAGCAACAAACTTATTATAATCGGAGCCCAGAATCTTCTTAGCGGCATCAGATTTATCACCAAATAAGTCAACATAATTCTTTATCCCTTTTTCGTTTAACAATCTTTTTTGCTCTGCCGAAACAACGTCCAACCCATAATAAGAACGAGTAGCTGTTGTCTGACCAAACTTATCATCTACGGCAAATGAATTATAAGCCTGATTCCCTCCGTAGCTTCCGGCGTCCTGACCCCAGAATCCGTATTCATCTCTGAATTTCTTGGCTGCATTAGCATTCGTAATAGCGCCTACATCAGCTAACGCCCACAATGCATTTAATTGCCTGTTGTATCCTTTCTGGAAACCTTCTGTATCAAAATCACCATCCGTATTGTACTTGTTAGCCCATCGGTTTACGTCGAGCAAATTAGATACCGCCTTATCATTTACCCTGCCGTATCCTAAATTGCTTCTATGTTGGAGATTCTGATTGGCATTGACACTGGAATCAGGATTAAGAATCTGCTCACGACCACTAACATCAGATACAGTCATATTAAGAGTTCGTCCAAATAACTGATTGATAAGCTTATTGTAGCCGATAGCATTCTTTCTAAGTTCCTCCAGCTCCTTCTGAGTAGGTCCACCTTCAGCCATTTTTCTGGTTTGCTTAACATACTCGTCATATATCCAGTTCTTAGCATCTGATTCTGCAATATTAAAAGCCTTAGCTTGTTTCTTTACCTGATTCAGATCAACAACCCCGCCATCCCTGAAAAAAGCATCCATCTTCTCGTTACGCTTAGATTCTTCCTGTTTGCCATAAACGATTTCAGCGAAAGAACGAAATTGTGCTTCAAGCTCGTCTATCTCTTTCTGGTTTTCATTGACGTACTTGGAAAGAATAGAAGCATTAAGATTAGATGTGTTTTTGTCTTTTACTTCTTCATTTTTCTCTAATCTCTTATATACACGCTCCTGATCTTCGTACTTATCAGACAAACCTATCTTTTTCTTATATCGATCAAGGAGTGTAGCATACGTATCTTTTGACGTTGCCTTAATACCATAATTTTCTCTAACGTAAGAGGCAAACTCATCATCTATCTTACGATAATCGGAAACAATATAAGCCTCTGGCAAATCAACCGGAGTACCACCATTTTCATGTCTGTCCCCTTTGGCTTCCATAGGCCCTACGGAGTCAGGAGTCAGCACGTACTCGCCTTTCTCTATCTCTACATTCGCAGCATCTTCCATAGACTTGGGAAGAGGATAAATATATTCTCCGGTCATATCAGACGTATCCATCTTCTGACCGTTACCTAAATTCACGCCACCACCTTCACGTTCCCACTTGATGAATTGCTGACGACGCTCCTTGGCAAGTTTTTCCCTCGCTGCCTGCTCGTCTCTGCTGGCTGCATACGCAGCAGATGAAGCTCCCATGATATTACGGGTAAGACCTAATCCTAAGCTAACACCAGACAAGGCAGCTTGAGCCACATTAGCACCGACCTTATTACCGGCTCTTATCCGACCAAGACTTGTACCGAACATTTGAGCTCTGCCGGTTAGATCGGGTGAATAATATGGGGTAGTCATAGGATCCAGAGGATTACCATCTTGGGAACGTTTTTCTTTAGAGGAATCAGAATCAACACTACCTAAATTCATTGCATTATCAACGACTGATTTCTCTACGTTTTTAACCATGCCCCTATTATCAGCGAGATATCCTGCATATCCTGCATCATGATTTTCAAAAAACGGATCGGATGTAGGCATACTACTAAATGGATTTATCTCCCCCTCCTCTGTTTCTAAAGTCACATCAGAAGGCATATATATATTCTGAATATCAGATTCACCCCATTTATTAACAGGCGTTCCATAATCAAGAATAGGCTGAGTAGAGGATACATTAATATCCTGTTTCCTATCCTGAACACTACCGCCAGGAGCGAATATCGGACGATTTTTTATGATTCGTAATTTCATACTATCTTTTTTCACAAAGATAAGAGAAACGAACGAGAAAATCCAACGTTATGGGATACGTTTAAAAATCAGGGACGTATGACAGACAAACCGCCCGAATCAGGGTCGTACTTAAGACCGCATGCCCGGCGATAGTTCTTAAGCGCTCTCTTGTACAAAAACAGCACCGTCTTGGAAACTATTTTCTTCATAGATTTGGTTAAAACCTCTTCTGTTGAAACAGACATCAGACAGCTATTCAAGAACGACCTGACATTGAAACCGAACAAAGTCTTCACCATTTTTCTAAACGTTCTAAAAAGATATGATGCAGAAAGAGCCTTTAATCCATTGCGAACCAGTCTCTTATTCAAATACGAAACAGCCTTGTCAGATAAACATATCCTATTCTTTCCTTCGCTGTCTACCTCTGATGAAAACCAAGAATACAAGGTGGTAGGATGTTTCTTGAGATGGTTGATGAAAGAGGTTATTATACCTTCTTTTAAAGCCCTTTTGTGGGCTACGCATGCAGCAATCTTCTCTTCTCTTTTCAAAGAGCTGTCAAGGCACCTAAACACCGTCCTATCGTCTCCAATGAAATACTGAGGACGTTCTTCCTTAAACTTAGCCCGGTATGCAGCATATCCTTCCTTACGAAGCATGTCTATCTGAGACCGGATATAGAACCTTACACACTTTTCTTCAGCCTCTTGCACGCTTTTAAGATAAGGAACTGACTTTCTCCCATATCGGAGATAATCATAAACCATAGCCTCAATAAAGTCATTGTACGGAAAGAATCTTCCAAAACCAAAGTTCCAAACTATGAAACATCGCACTCTATCTTTCCAGTAATCAGATATGAGAAAGTTGCTACAATATCTCAACTTCCTGTCTTTCTGATAGAAATGATGAGTATGTTTGTCATAAAATAGATTAAAATATCTCAAATTGCCTAAACACTGACCGGCTGGACGGCGTACTACATTGTACCCTAAGTTGCTGAAGCTATTGTATATAACTTCTATCGGAGAGACCTGCTCTTTTTGAAGAGCTTGTCGTGTAACTTGTGAGGATTCATTATTTCAGTTATTTTTGTCTCCATGTTGTTTTTGTTGTTTAGTGCAAATATATGATTTTACATAAAAAGAAGAAAATGCACTGCCTTGTATCCGGTTTGAGAGAAATAGGATACAAGGTTTTTTATTTTATGACGGTTTGGATAAGAGACGGGAAAATGACCCTGAACGTAACCGTCTGACCGTCAGGAGTGGGACAACAAATCTTGAATTAAAACTACGCCTATAAATAGTCTCCGTTTTCCTTAATATTAAGACCATTTTTAATGATCTTACTCATTATATTATTTATATTATTTTATATACTTTACCATTTATTCATATAATTGTTTGCAGTGAATGAACTTAACGACCGAAGGGAGTTAAGTGAGTGAACGGATTGACAAATTACTTTTTTCGTCTATTGTATTGTTTGCCTAATTGTGTTAAAAGATTGAGTATCGTGACCGAAGGGAACGATGCGAAAAAACTTATAATATTTAAAAACGACTGAACCTATCGACTGAAGGGAGATAGGTGATGGAGTGACGTTAATAATTATATTAGGTAGCCAGTGGAGAATTAGGCAGGCTGGTAGGCGATACGGGCGTCCATGCCTGTCAGGACAGTGGAAGTACGTAGGTCTGTTCTGTTAAACCAAGGCGATGATAGTTCCATCCTTCACGAAATCGCACAAAAAGCCGGATTATCTTGATATCGTTCTTCAACCTTCGGTATCCGCATAACAAGTCTCAAATCCGGCTTCGCTTTATTAATATGAGAAATAAAATAATTGTTCTAATTATCAGTGACGCCTTTAATGCGAAGCTGAATATTGGGAAGCACGGCATTAATCAAAGCCATTTTCTTATCCTCTTCGCTTTCTTTTTCATGCTGTTTATACATCATGCTGTAATCACTGTCATCACCATCCTTTTTCCCGTCTAACGTCAGTAAATGATTTATGATGTCCTTACCATACGTTTCAGTCCATGTACGGAATCTCTCTTCCTCGGACTGTCCCTCCTGGGACGGGGCTTCCGGATTAGGGAGGGTGGCTGCCACTTCTACCTCTGGAAGTGTTACCGATGCTGCTATTTCACCAGCATCTCCGAATCCCATTTGACCATACAAGGATACTGAATTTTCTTCAATTTCCAAACCAAGATTTTTAGCAACTTCTATAGCATAGTTATAACGGTCATCATTTCTTATAACACTCTTATGAGGACGTCCTGCTCCCTGGTTCCAAGCTACTACTGCATCTTTAAGGTTATCGGCGTTCATAAAGTCCTGCCGGCTGTAATTGTAATAACCTGGTCCTTCTTTTCCTTTTCTTGTGTATAAGAAATTAGAATATCCGGTTTTCCCTTCGTATTCATCAGCTAAGAACTCAAGTTGGTCTTTGAATGTTGGTGTAGAATGACCTTTCTTTTTGGCGTGCTTGAATAGCTTATCCATACGCTCATTATGCCATTGCTGTATGCCGTATGATGTTCTGTTGTCTCCGTATATGTCATCTTTAAGACCGGATTCAGCCATTAGATTACCTATGATAGCAAGCGCCTGTATCTTAGACATGCCTCTTTTATTAGTAAAGTATTCGTATGCTTCACGTTGTTTATTTACAACACCACCTTCTTCGTATTTCCTTACAAACCTTTTAGGTAAAGCCTTGTCATTATTTCGAAGAACACTACCTTTCTTAGGATCGTATTTGATACGTTCCCTTATTCTAAGAGGGACATCCCTTTCTGGTATGATGTCTTCTGCTATCTTCTTTCGGCTAAAATCATAATCATCCTTCACATCCAACATACCAGCATCCGGATCCCATCTTACACTGAAATTCTTCAACGCACCTAATCCTGAAGCTTCGTTTACTTTTTCAAAATTGTCACCATATACTTCTTCCCTGAACGGACTTACACCTTCATTTACTAAAATCCATCTTCCTGGATTTTCAAATATATTTTTATTTAGTTTATTAAGGACCTTCTTATAATCTCTTATTTTTCGTTTACTTTTTTCATCAGCGTCCTTATATTCCTCATCAAGCATGTTGTTCATATACTCTTTATCTAATAAAGATTGTATCAAAATAGCTTGTTCTTGAGGCAATCCTACATACTGAGCATCATTATCATCGTCATCAAAACGATACTTGCTTGCCGGCAATCTACTTATATCTCCATCCGTGTAAGCTTTCCACATTTTTTCTTCAAAATCCGTGGCTGTATCTTCCCCCGATCGCTCCCTATTAGGATCCAACATTCGTTTCATAGTAGGAATAAAATCGGCTATTAAACTAATAGGATCAGTGTCTAATATCGGATTAACGGATTCATACCACTTATCAGGATCAGCGTTATTGGATATACCAACTGATTTCATATTCGAATCAGATATCCTGACCTTATTTCCGTCATATCCTCCACCTATATAACCTGTATAACCATATTTAGCTTCCACATGGCGAGCGTCTTCATACTTTGAATCATTAGTATCTTTTTCTATAGATTCGTTCTCTACAGGCTTGTCTTCAATCAGGACATAGTTACTGTCATCATCCACCGTCCAGGGCTGGTATGTCGGCGTAGAGAACACCCGGCGCTCGAAGGCACGGCGCTTCTTCTGGCCGCCCATACCTTTCTCGTTTTCATTGTGATTTATTTCTTTCACTGCCTTATCATAATCACCTTCTTTAAGGTGTTTGAAAAGCATTGGGCTTTTAGAATACTCTGGTCCTCCTGTATTGTAAAACAAACTAAACAAAGCATCTCGCTGATTATTGTTTAGATTCTTGAAATTAGGAGTTCTTCGTATAAATTCCGGAACAAACGTATTAACTACACCTTCAAATTCCTTATCGGCCTCTTCTACTGTTATACCATTCTTGTATTTTTTAAGAAGATGAGGAAGATGAAATCCGTACCCGATTGTTATATTTCCCTTCTTATCGTCATATAATTCAGGCTCAAACTTTTCCCACGATTTCAAATATTTTAGGATATTTTCTGAGGGCTTCCAATCTGATTTATTCTTCTTTGCCATCTTTTTCTTCCTCTAAGAATCCAAACATTTCACCTGCGCAGTTACCAACAAATCCAGCTATGTAAGCTGCGTGTTCATCTTCTCCCACCTTAAAACCAAGAGACATATTACAATGTTGGCATACCGACATAGCTGCATGAAATGATTCATGACATATGTTTTGTATAGTCATATCATTCTCACTTTGAAAATTCCATAATAACTTAAAAGCTCTATCATCTCCCTTATCACGAACAAGATTCATAAAAGAGACTTCTGAATCTAAATCGCCTTCATCTCCCCATTCTCCTTCATGATCCAATTCTGCATTCTCAAAACGATCACACAATGTTTTGTAATCTAACCCTATGGTGATAATCAACTTTAGTGGATATATCACAAAATCAAATTCTTTTTCTTTCATTTTTCTTCCTCCTTCTTAAATTTGTGGTAAGCATCACAAACCTTGTCAACCAACCATCCCATTAGATAGGCAGCGTGCTCATCTTCTCCGGCGTCAAAACTGTAGTTAATATTAAGATACTTACAATAAAGGGAAAGACCGTGCAGACATTCGTGTCCTATGGTTCTAATATCCATATTAGACAGTGAATGAAACAAGAAACATATTTCTTTCCTGTGATTGGTTCGGTTTCCTACGAAAATAGTTCTGCCACCATAATCATCAGTCCACCCCTCCCAGCTCTGATCTTCTACTTCCAGGTTGGCGAACGTCTTAACTATATACTCTTCATCTGCCCCAAGCAATACCCTTACATTATAGGGGTATATGTCATTTTTATATAATACTTGTTTCATAACAAACTGTTTTTCAACAAAGATAAACAAAAAGCCGAAGATATACTCACGTACTTCTTCGGCTATACCTTTAAAGCTAAAACTTGTTTACTATTGAAGCAAAATCAATGATTATATTTTTATTTTCTTAATTTCTTCAATCATATTCTTATATCCACAGAACTTGCTGTTAATAACATCGAAGATAGATTCTGACCAGCCAGCTATGTTCAAGATATTAGATCCTCTGTAAAACATCTCACTTCCATATCCTTGAATAGAAATAGAAACGATTTTGCAATTTGGATTCACTTTTTTAAACCCTTTCAAAAGTTCGGCGAATTTACCATATTTATAATTGGAACTTTTCTCCCATACAACAGATTCACCGTCTCCTATCTGCATATCTGAAATAACGTACAAGTTATCTACTTTGATCTTATCTTTAACGCACTTATCCAAGAATGCAAAAAGACCGTTTTCAGTGGCACCACCGCATTCTCCTCCGGCAGTAAAAGATTTTTTGTTATTCCATAAAACACCTTTACTTCTATCATATTCGTAATTGATAAGTTTGTCACCAAACATACCAATAAATACGTCAGGAAGCACAGAAGCAATCATACAGCCAAATAAGTTACCAATGACAGCTGTATTTGTTTTGCTAAATGCAGACACTTCAGAAGATCCTCCCATATCTCCACGTACAGAGCCAGAGTGGTCAATCAGGATAGCCGACCGCCCCTCCAATACCGGCAGGTTCTTGCAGGAGATGGTTATGGCTTTCTCCAACGCATCTAAAATCTTATCTTTGTTACGCGCTGTTAATTTAGCACGTTTTTTATCCGACTCAAATACAATATCATTTTCGGAATCATCAGTGCCTATATTTTCAACCTCTTTGAAAGCTGAAGCAAAACGGAAAGGAAGCATCTTCGAATTAAGCACCTTCTCTTCTATTGTAAGCTGCCTACAAACTTCATCTATTTGATCAGGTGCGTATTTGATTATGTTTACAAGGTTACGAACCATATTAAAAATAGGCATGCCTTTTACATTAGAAACCACGTCCCGAATAGCGTCACCTAAAGCTTCTTTCTTTTCCTTATTGTCTTTCTTGTCCTGTCCGGCTTTAGACATTTCTTTTTCAAGAATCTTGCTTTCGTATAATCCAGACAAAGACCGACCTTCTATAAGGTACTGGAAAGCCGTTTTGTTAGCCTGATTGCCTTTAGGGTGAAATAAGTTTACTAAGTCAACCATAGTAATGACCCTACTGTCCATCTTATACTTATCAATCCGATACGGATCAAGACCTTCCAAAGCCGTCTTAAATCCTTTCTTAATAGCGCTGGATATTCCTCTTAACTTCTTTGGATTTTTGTCGTTAAGAGCTGCATAGCAGCCAAGGATTTCGCTCATATCATCAGGACGCATAACGATCTTATTATAGAACCTTGAAGCCCATTCCTTACCCGATGCTTTGCTGGCAAGGACAGAAGCCATAAGATGCGTTACCGACCTAAGTTTCCCTTCTTTCCTGACATACAATGCTGTTTGTGCTGCGAAATACGGATCTACTTGATCCATAAGGCTCTTAATTCTTTCTACTTTATCTTTTTCTTTCTCATAATAAGAATCAGATAACATGGTAGTCATTACCGTAGATACCAACTCTTCTTCTGCGTTAGGCTTATACGCCTTCTCTCCCATGTGATTCACGATCGTAGATTTAACACCTTCATCCTTTTTGTTAAACTTTCCCATTTGTTGTTGTTTTCTTTAAGGTGTTATACAAAAAAAGCAGTGATATTACTACCACTGCTTGAAAAAAAATATATCAAAATGACTACTCAATGAGGGAAAAGCTGAAGTTAGTGTAAACAATGAAATAATGGATTTGAACCATCGACCTATACTTTAAAAGAGTATCGCTCTATCCATCTGAGCTAAATCCGAAGTAACTAACCCCATCACCACTCATTAGTTTTTTATATATTTCAAACAGAGGAAAAACGGAGCCGGACAAAATGAAAATATTGGATTCGAACCAATGAAAAGTATTTTTACAGAATACCGCGTTATCCACTACGCTAATTTTCGAAGTAACCGAACTCCTCACCATCTGTATATTTTATTAAAACAGGGAGAACCTGGAAGGTGTTTTGATATGAAAGGAAGTTTTGATCTACCAACTGATCTAATCTTTCTTACATGAAAAATACAGGACTCGAACCTGTGACACAAACCGAAGTATCACCTTCCATCACCACTGTCTTACATTATAATCTCTCTTGATTACGATGCAAATATAGACACTAAAATATGATTTACAAATTAAAATGATTTAAAATAGATTAATTTGAATAAATAAATCAATTGTGGTAATACAGGCAAATTATACCCTATCCTCCTTTTCCTCCTTTACGTGACAGACCACCACCTCCTCCGCCACCAGTTCCAATGCCACCATTTCCGCCATTCGTAGGATTGCTTGAGCCTGAATTTCCACCATTTCCACCTGATTCAAGACCTGCCGCCCCACCACCTGCTCCAGATCCATCCGAACCAGATCCGTTCGAGCCTTTCCCCGAAGTTCCACCTCCTCCAATAGGCTAATAGGAATAAGTACATTGTTATATTTATATCCTGTACCACCTTGATAAGATTGACTATTTCCACCTTTATAACCGCCCATACCATCTGCATTACTTACACTGTTTCCACCGGTCATTCCTGACGATGAATTTCCATTACCCGACATAGATGCGCCTGAACCACCAGCATAACCGTAAGAACCATTCCAATAACCAGGAGAGCCTCCACCATTATTACAAATCGCGATATCGGAAGATGGGTTTTCTACCAACTTTGATAGAATGGTATATATACTGTCTGGTATTTTAGAGCCATTACCAAGCCCTCCTGCTCCCTCACTATTACCTCTTTGCCCTCCAGCACAGATTATCGTATCCCCGTTTATTTCAAGAGTTGTACTATCCCCATCAGTTTGTGCATTTACAGGCTTTGCAATTTTATAAGTCAAAGTTTTCGGTAGCAAAGAGATTTTTATATTACGAGCAAATGCTATTGTTCCAGAAACTCCACCGCCACCACTGTTTGTGCCACCTCCGCCGCCACCTCCAACTACAAGTAAATCAAAATAACGATATCCTTTTTCTATCGTATAATTCTAATCTACCCCTGGATTACCCATTAATTTCACCAATTTTGGTAGTTGTTCTTTATATGCTGAAAACCTTCTTCTCATATCATCTATTCTTAATCTTATCTTCAGAAATCAACCACTGGAATATAATCTTCCGGTTGCTAATTACTTTCTTTATTCTCATCAGCATCCAACTTCCTCTTAACCTATCCAGCCATGACCGTCTGAAATTAAGGGCATCAGGATTAACTGACTTATTTATATCGTTATCGTCCTTGATCCAGATAGGTGTTTCAGATCGGTCATCGTCAACCCTATTAAAGAAGTCGTTTAACTTATGTCTTCTATATACCTCAGTATCCAGGACCTCAGTATGGTCGCCTACGATCTTCGGATACGATATACGTTGCGCTAAATTATTCTTTTCTTCTGGAACAAGATGAATTTCACCTGAGTTGTTTGTGTCGTTGTAGATAGTTATCGTATCTAAACCTACTTTCCTGTCAAGAGTGTAATTCGCATCATCAACGTATTTTCTTGCATCAAGCTCATACTCAACAGAAGCCAGCGTAGAACCGTTATATTTCTCTTTTATCGGCACTTCTAATATAAATGGATATGTTGTTCCATAAAACGTTTGGAAGCTCTTATTCGTCAGCAGATGACTCCATAAGCCACCTTCTTCGTCTGATGCCGGGAAGTTTATACCTGTCTGGAAATATTGTTGCTGTTCTATATAATAGTCAGGACAGAACGAATAATAAGAAATCCATTCTTGTTTCAGACACGAATATCCGATAGTGAACGACACGTCTTTAAAATACTGTTCGTCTTTTAAAGATATTTCCTTATCGTTTGACAGTACCTCTGTTTCATTGTACAAGAACCTTCCACCATCATATTTGTAATATGCCGGGTTCTTAACAGGTATATAATCTTTTTTAGTGATAAGTACCCTCTTATACCTGTTATCCCATCCAAGAGACAGACCAAGACCGATAAATTTATTGTCTGTATCTTCTTCTGTCATCTCTGTGCCGGTTAAGATGTTGGTTATTCCGTATCTAAGAATCTTAAACGGAAGATGACGCTTGAGCCAATGCCTGATACCTACACTAAGTTCCTTGAGATTACGTCCGTTCGGATCGGTCATAAATACCTGTGCTCTTTTAGTATCTACCCAGAAGTGACCAAATTCTGAACTAATTATTTCAGTGCTCTGTGTTCCAGAATAACCGAGGTCGGTCGTGTTGTACTCCAGAGGCCGGGACGCGAACAGACCGCCGGTGCCCATCTCGGCCTGCCCTGGGGAGGTGCGCTCCTTGATTACGTCTATGGCGTTATGGAGTGAAACCTGGTCCTCGAACCTGACAAGGATCTGATCAGATTCAATACGCTTCATGTGAATAAGCTTACCGTTGCTGGTTGGGAACTCATGATAGTCCATAGGCTTGTACGTTAGCCACGGATCTGTTTGACTGTTTTCAGATACGTCAGCCCTACTCCATATAACACCATTAGGTCGCTGGTAAGCACAATCATAAAAACGACGTTCGTATGTTGCCGGCAATACATTAGGTGTTAATGTCATTCTTGATGAATAGATAGGACTTATCTTGTAATCATTGTCCCTATGGATAGATACGTTCTTTTCTTGTGTCCACCAAACAAAATCTCCTACTTTTGGATAGAATAATTCATGAGGCTGAGGGCCCTCTAATCTGAAATTACAATTTATTTCAGACTCTACAAGGAACTGAGGAATACCATAGAACCATGTATAAAATCTGCCATCTACATACTTACCGGAGGTGTCACCATTCAATTCATACAAGCTCTTCCTGTTTGGGTAAAAAGCATATCTTCCTTTATTAGACGATGTCCAACTATTGAAACGTTCGTTATCCGTGGTTTCAAGCGCATCTTCCCCTGTATCATAATTAACAAAATATCTTGGATATCCTACATTTCTATAATCCATGTAAGGGAAAGGTATCATATCTCCAATACCAAAAGCACTATTATAAAAAACAGGAAATTTTCTCTTTAATGAAAATCTGGTTATCACCGTATCACCACCGAACATCAGTTTCTTTTCATTAGTGAAAAATCCACATCCACCTATGGAAATCCATTTTATATCTTCTATTTGACCATATTGATCCGGCCTATATCTCATAAGCCTCATATACGGAGAACAGATGTATGAAACTGATTTGGATTGCTCGAATGTTCTTCCTGCTACAACATCTCTTCCAGCAATAACCGAATCATCTATACGGCTACTGTCGTAGTTGTAGACATAGTTCGGATACTCCAATAAATATTTCGATTTACCATCTCCTTTTTCACCTGGATCACCAAATGATAAAAATAACGAAGATTCACGATCTATATTATTAACAAATAAGAATCGTCCCTCATTATCGTTTTTACCGGTTCCCCATTTAGATGACATACTGGCATCCATCATAGGATATACACCAGACTTCATGTACTTAACAGAAGATAAACCACGAGCAAAATTTCGTTCATACTTATCCTGGTCTGTTATACCTATCATTGAATTATATAATCCTACAGAAGTATAATACCATGCATGATTACGTCTCGGTCCATTGTTTATAAACGTATTAAGCCAATCATAACGGTACTTACCGTACAATATCGGGCCCTTAGCAAGAGTTTGACTGATGGTTGACACCATTGAAGAAAACAGCATGGCCACACTTAGATTCGTTAGGAATCCTCCTCCGGTAAGACCGGCCGACCCTCCTATGTATCCAGACTGCGCCCTTATCTGAAGCTCTTCTGCTATCATAGCGGCTATTGTGGCACTTGATTCAACTGCGGCAAGTGACGCAGCCATCGTATAAGCGGCAGGACCTAAGATAGTCCATTTTGGATGATCTTCTACGGGTATGAAACTGCCCACAGACATTCCTCTTTGAAACCCGTCTATACATACTTCATTTGGAAGTTCTGGCTTGTTGAAATAAATATCAGGTGAACAGAATGAATACCACACGTTTCCTCCTTTGTCGAAAGGATGAGATATAAACTCGTCTCTTTTGCCAGACGTATAATTATATTGATCTTGTGATAGGTCATTATATGGGTAATTAGGATAGATATTCACATTACCATCGTCTCCTATGTATCTAAGCATATCATAGGCTAATCCTGAAGCCACAACCGACCTATTTAACCTTCTGTCTCCACGATACAGTTCATATCCTACGATCGTATCTCTTTGTTGTTGCGTAATCAAACCAGAATCCACCGCAAAATCCAAAAACACTTGTATGGTGTTCTCATCTACCATAATACCTACCGGATATATTTCAGAAGCTATGTCATATCCACGTTCATCACTGTTCATAAAAGGTATATGTTTGTTATCTGGGAACCGGTAATGACGTATAGGTTGTTGGCAAAATACGGTAGAAGTATCTACTCCTCCATAAGAATGACCCTTGAAATAAGATAATCCATTTTTGTCTGACAAAGGAGCACCATAATATTCTGTTAACTTATTAATAATATTAGAATAAGCTTCTGTTTTTTTTGGATCATCATAAGATCTTCCTGTATCTATTTTCATCCTACTACTATCATAAAGTTCAAAATTAGCAGGATATTTCTCAGATGATTCCCAATATGCAAAATCCCCGTATTTATAAGGACGAGGCTTGCAATTGATGGGCCTATCTCCACATGTCTGACATTTTGATGCAAATAAGACAGTTGATCTAAGTGTTATAGAATCCACAGACAAATCAATCTTATTTACCTCCTTTTCTCTTATACCAAAAATATACGGATATATAGTTTTACCTGTAGCAAAAGAAACACCTAAGATAGCACGAGACGGCTTCTTTCCTGGTTCTTCCTCTTCATCTGGAGTATCCTCATTCTTATATTTACAGAATTGTATTTGCCTGAATGTCATTATCCAAGGAACAGCTACAACCGGCGATTCTATTGTTACATAAAAATAATCTTGTTTTATCGTTTCTTTAAAGAATTTATCATCTATAGTTCCCCATGCGGGTCTTGCTATATTGATAATAACCGAATGTCCTGAAGCATGTTCCGGCCTATCGAAATCTACTGGTATTGTTCCAAGTGGATTCCATGTCTCTATATCCTTCCAAAAAGAAACACGAACGTAATTGGTAGAAACAGCATCCATTATACCATCTATCTTCCCAAGGGCTTCAAGATAAAGGACCTTATTTTCTTCCTTATATCCTTCTATATCCCATTCCTCCGGCCTATTGATTCTAATAAACCTGGCATTAGTCATTACATTCCTCACGAACTTGCGTACTACAAATTCAGAAGCAAATCCTATATTAAGTTTATCTCCAGTAGGATTTTCGAATGTTGCATTATTTACATACCCCTCAAATTCCCAGTCCGTTTCAGGTATGCCAGTGTCCGCATTTTTGTATATCATATCCTGGAGCTTCTTGGAAGCATCAGGCCAGAACTGTTCAATGCAATATTTCGGTCCGTTCTTTGATCGGTATTGATCATTTATTACCGTACTCGTTGACCTACCAGCCCTCCAATTGCCTTTTCCATTTATCTTTTCACTCCACCCATCTATATGTAAAATATATCCTCCAAGGATGTAATTGTTATTTTGAAAGTTATTATAATCAGACCTTGAAACAGTAGGATCCGAACAATAATTTTCAATATAGCAACCACATGTACAAGGCATAGTGTCAAGAACGTATATAGCATCAGATACGGTCTTTAATATACTTCCTGGCTGCAAATACGGATAAAATTCGGAACAAAGGTGCTGTCTTCCATCACCGGATTTATCACCTGCGTTGTCACCAAAAAATGCTTCATCCATCCATTCAGACAAAGAATCCATTGTATCGTAATTGAATAGAACAGAATACTTATTCTGGTTCTCACCTCCGGTTGTATATAAATAGTCGGTAGACACGTGCTCCATGTCTTCTAATTCTTTATATATATAATCTTCTACAAGGCCTGTTATTAGTGGGACTGGAGCTGACAATATAGATTCTTGACGATGAGGTACTTCGCAGTCTCCTTCCATTTCTGGTAACCTAATATGATCAATTGGCTCCATATAATCCTGTGTTCCATCTTCTCTGTATTTGGTAGCTATATCACATATCTGTCTTTCATTGTTTCCATTCTCCTTATTATTACAAGCTACAAGACCTATATTTTCAGACAAATAATTTATAGGGGTTCCTACAATATCATCATAATCGATAATAAATCTTGATTTCCCTTTAAAAGTAGCGAAATTGCTTTCCACTATAACAGTTTGACCTACAGTAGCCGGGTTGTTACACTCTTTCTGTTCTTCATCTATAACAACCGCATCGTCGTCAATCAATACCCCATCTCCTGCCGTATTGCTATACTGCCATACATATTTCCTTTCCACTCCTGAACAATCCGGAGCATATGCGTTTATAGACTGGTATGGGATACTGTCTTTGTTCATTTCCTCTCTTGCCTTATCAGAAGGCGGGGGAATAAGAACAAACGCTGGAGTTTTATAACCAGTAGATGTCTTAAATGATATAGAAAAAGGATATACTTCATTCCTCATGTATCCAACATACAACGAACAAGCATTACCATCTTTATACAGATCCTCGTGGGCTACCGATGCCTGCCATTTTAGGAAATGCCCCATAAGAGAAACTACAGGTTGTAAATTCCATTCTTTTTCTGCCGTAAGACCATATTGAAGAAGACGGTTTCCGACTGACACTATTCCTCTTGATGTATTATATATGGCTCTTTTTAAAGAAATATGTTCAAATGTTGTCCTTTTATTATTAAGATCAGAATAATAGTATATAGTCTTCTCTGTAATAGGATGAATACCTTCTATGAAATAATCGACTACAGGTTGTGTTTCACCATTATATCCAACAGTGTTTTGAATAACAGCTACCTTGTAATGGCTAACTTGCCTATCCAAATTAGACACCTTAAGTCTTATACCAAGATTAGTTCTTTCTCCCCATTTACCATCATTTATCCTAATATATTGTTCGTCAAATACATGAACAGGGTTAGTTAATGAAGTATAGTTAGTTTTCTCGTTACCAAATTCATCACACAAAGCCACAGCAAACTGGTACACGCCTGCCCGGAGGCTGCCCCCGTACTCTATCTGTACCGGCTCTACGCATGGCTGGTCCAGTAGTGGAAACACCCTAAGTTTCTCACATGCCAGAAAACAACCATTCTCCTGCATGAACTTTTTCCTATCGTATTCTTTATCGCATATCTTATACCCATGATAATGATACCATATATCACCTTCATCATCAGGAGTCAGAGCCTTGTCTACAATAACATACCTGGGAGGATTATAATCGTCAGTCCAGTAAATACATTTTCCACATTTCTCTGTCTTTATTTCTATGGTTTTTATAGGATGATAGATAGAGAACTTAAGGCACGGATCTTGCTCGTTGTCTTCAAGCAGGGTTTTCATGCCAGAACACAACGACTCCGATCCTTCTACCATAGATTCTATATCAGAATCAGACAAGATACTTGTATCGGATTCAGGCTTGAAATAAGTTATTTTAGATACGCCTGTTTCAGGATTTGTTATAAAAAAATAGATATTGCCCGAAGTAAGATCATTCTTATAACCAATAACTTTAAACCCATCGAAATCAATGCATTTAAGATTACTATGCTCGTTAGATCTCATCCCAACATTACCATCCTCGGATTCGATGTTGGCATTCAAGGCAAACGTATAATGCTGATCCGTAAGACTCGACGGATGCAGATCTCGGTTCATGCCTGTTTGAGGAACCGCTATGTTTCTATTATCTTCTAATGCCATGTTAATAACTGTTTGTCACAAAGATAGCAAAGAAAACAAGAAAGGGGAAATACGATATTCCCCCTTTCTATATTATCACTTTTTTACTTCAAATCCATCTGAGAATAAGAGTATTTTAAAGTTCCTCTTTCATCACTGCATTCAGCTCCA
>OJNH01000117.1_pt1 | contig 68478 bp, 55 predicted proteins | sample 1597361 | NCBI WGS metagenome assembly OJNH01 (sample SAMEA2452136, study PRJEB22498) | human gut metagenome | biome: human feces; feature: human gut; material: feces | place: Australia | collected 2012
AAACAAAAGGCAATAAGAAGTAACAAAAAAGATGTCATTTACGACCTAATGACCGATTTGGGTTCAAGCCAAAACCGAACGCAACATCATGAAGCGGACGGCGGCAAGGGACATTAACAAATAAGGAAAGGCTTGCAGCGTGACCGCTGCTTTGTGTCAATACTCGTCGTTGGCGTAAAGTACGCCGAAGTTATGCTGTTTCCAGTCAAGTATTTCTTCGTCCTTGAAAAAACGTTTAATTTCCACAATGGCAGTGCGAGGGCCATCGCTGGCATGCACGATGTTCTCCTGGAAACTCATGGAGTAACGGCCGCGTATGGTACTGGGGAAAGCATTGCGCCCATTTGTTGCACCCGTAAGAATGCGTACTACGTTGATGGCGTCAACCCCCTCAAGTACCATTGCCACAACCGGGCCAGCCATCATGCTGTCCTTCACACGCTGAAAGAACGGCTTGTCGGCCAGATGGGCATAGTGTTCGGAGAGTATGTCATCATCAAGCTGCATCATCTTCATTGCCGCTATGCGCAGGCCTTTCTTCTCGAAGATTGAGATTATCTCGCCAATCAAGGCGCGCTGAACCGTGCATGGCTTCAGCAAAACAAGTGTTTTTTCAAGTGCCATATTAGATTTGTGTAGTTATAGTGAATAGTCTGAAAACATTCTGCCGTCTGGAGACAGGGTGCGAATTTAAGGAATTCTATTCACTTTGCAAAGAATATTCACTTTTAATTTGACGCACGAAGTCATTTTGCCGGCCCAGCAGTCTGCACCACGCATCACCGGCATGCATAGCGCAGAAAACACCGCCGGTAGCGAAAGGAGTGCAAGCCTGCAACATACGCTCACCACAACACCAAGCCGTCCAACGCAACAGAAACCGATGTCAGGCAACCGAAAAACTGACAAACACAATCGTCAACCGCACATGCAATTATACAAACCTCACACCACAACCCTACAATGTCCGCACTAAAGGCAAGATTATGCTGCTCTTAGACAAGGAATACAGAAAAAAATTTTAATTTTGCGTGCGTAAAAAGAATACACTTGCCAAAGCAGCAGAATTATTCATATAACACACAAATAACCGAGTTATGAACTTTACCCTTTTTGCAACCGTCCTACTTACAGGCATTCTGTTTGTTGCGCTTGTGGTGACATTAGCAAACCTCTTTGCACCACGCTCATTCAACAAGCAGAAGATGGAGGCATACGAATGCGGTATTCCGACTCGTGGAAGCTCTTGGGCTCAATTCCACGTGGGGTACTATCTGTTTGCCATCTTGTTTCTGATGTTTGACGTAGAGACGATGTTCCTCTTCCCGTGGGCCACAATAGCAGGGGAGCTTGGGACTGGCGGACTTCTGGCTGTATTGTTCTTCCTCATCATCTTAGTTCTGGGCCTCGCTTACGCCTGGAGGAAAGGAGCACTGACATGGAAGTAAAGAAAAGAGCCAAAATCAAATCAATCCCTTACGAAGATTTTAAAGACAACGAAACCTACGAGAAGCTCGTTGCCGAACTCAACGTCAACGGCACAAATGTAGTTGTCACCACACTGGACAACCTGATAGACTGGGGGCGTAGCAACTCGCTCTGGCCTCTGACTTTCGCAACCAGCTGTTGCGGCATAGAGTTTATGGCCGTATGCGCCGCACGCTACGACATAGCTCGCTTCGGCTTTGAAGTGACGCGCAACAGTCCCCGTCAAGCCGACGTGATTCTTGTCAGCGGCACCATAACCACCAAGATGGCCCCGGTGCTCAAACGTCTCTATGACCAGATGGCAGACCCCAAATATGTGGTGGCCATCGGAGGATGCTCCATAAGCGGAGGACCGTTCACCAAGTCATACCACGTACTCAAGGGCGTAGACAAGATTATCCCAGTGGATGTATATGTGCCAGGCTGCCCACCACGCCCAGAGTCATTCCTCTATGGCATGATGCAACTGCAGCGCAAAGTGAAGGTGGAGCAGTTCTTCGGCACCACCAACCGCAAGCAAAAACAACCAAAAGAAGACTAAGCCCCAAACTAACGACATTATGACCTTAGATAACATCAAAACACTGGAGCCGGCAACGCTGCGCACAGAAATGAAAGCCCTCAAACAGGCTGGCTACGACTATCTGGCGAATCTCGTAGGCATGGACTGGGGCGAAGAGGGAGGCCTTGGTGTGGTTTATGAACTCGAGAACACCGTCACCCACGCCACCACATGGCTCAAAACCTCTACGACCGACAGGGAGAATCCCATTCTGCCTACCGTTAGTGACATGTGGGACATAGCAAACATATACGAACGCGAAGTCTATGACTTCTACGGAATCAAGTTTGCAGGACACCCCGACATGCGTCGCATCTTCCTTAGGGAAGACTGGGTGGGTTTCCCGATGAGAAAGGACGACAATCCTGAAGAGGAAAACCCTTTCAACATGACCAACGAGCCACTGGCCGACACCACCACGCAATATGACCTCCAGCCTGACGGCACAATAACAACGAAGAAAAACACCATATTCAACGAAGACGACTATGTGGTCAACATCGGCCCACAGCACCCAAGCACCCACGGAGTTCTCCACTTCAGAGTCGCCCTCGACGGTGAGACCATCAAGAAAATTGATCCGATATTGGGTTACATACACCGCGGAGTGGAGAAGCTCAACGAATCATACACCTATCCACAAACACTTGCGCTGACCGACCGTCTCGACTATCTGGGGGCCATGCAGAGCCGACATGCACTGTGCATGTGTATAGAGAAAGCCATGGGCATTGAAGTGAGCGACCGTGTGCAAGTGGTACGAACCATACTCGATGAGCTTCAGCGTATCGACTCACACATTCTCTTCTTCAGCTGTCTATGCCAAGATATGGGGGCCACCACGGCATTCCTGTACGGATTCCGTGACCGCGAGAAGATTCTCGACATCTTCGAGGAGACTTGTGGCGGACGACTCATCATAAACTACAATACCATAGGTGGCTTGATGGCTGACATCCACCCTAATTTCCAGAAGCGGGTCAAGGAATTCATTCCATATATGCGCAAAAACATCAAGGAATATCACAAGATTTTCACAGGCAACGTGATATTCCAAAACCGTTCAAAAGGAGTCGGCATACTGACCAAGGACCAATGCATCAGCTTTGGCTGTACCGGAGGCACTGGCCGTGCCTCGGGCTGGGCAAACGATGTGCGCAAGAACCATCCCTACGCTGCCTATGACAAAGTGGAGTTCAACCAAGTGCTCCGTACCGAAGGCGACAGTTTCGCACGCTATATGATAAGACTCGACGAAATTCTTGAGAGCCTCAACATCATAGAGCAACTCGTTGATAACATTCCCGAAGGCAACTACAAGGAGAAGACCAAGCCCATCATCAAGGTTCCCGAAGGGACATACTACCAAGCAGTTGAGTCAAGCCGCGGAGAATTCGGTGTGTTCCTTGAGAGCAAAGGTGACAAGACTCCCTACCGTCTGCACTACCGTTCAACCGGTCTGCCACTCGTGGCCGCCATGGACACTGTGTGCCGCAACTTCAAGATTGCCGACCTTGTAACCATTGGCGGAACGCTTGACTACATCGTACCCGATATTGACCGGTAACAAACCATTCTTATATCCTTAAAGATAATTAAAACACCACTAAAGAAATGTTCTTTAATTTCAACACCGTAACACAATGGATTGACAACCTGCTCGGCTCTGTCATGCCTGGCTGGGCGGCCACACTGGTTGAGTGTGTGCTGGTGGCTCTTGCCGTCATAACGCTGTATGCAGTGTTTGCCATTATCCTTATTTATATGGAGCGCAAGATCTGTGCGTTTTTCCAGTGCCGCCTCGGCCCTATGCGTGTAGGAAAATGGGGAAGCATACAGGTCGTATCTGATGTGCTCAAGATGCTCACCAAAGAAATCATCGACCTCAAGAACGTAGACCGTCTGCTTCACAAGATGGCTCCATTTCTTGTGATTATAGCTTCAATGCTCACATTCTCCTGCCTGCCCTGGAACAAGGAAGCCGGAATTATAGATTTCAATGTCGGAATTGTTTTCTTCCTCGCTTCTGGCAGTATCGGAGTAGTCGGCATTCTGCTTGCCGGCTGGAGCAGTAACAACAAATACGCTCTGATTGGAGCCATGCGAAGCGGAGCACAGATTATCAGCTACGAAGTGTCCATCGGACTTACCATGCTCTCCATGATTGTGCTGACTGGCACGATGTCGTTCAGCGAGATATGCCAGCAGCAGTCAGACTTCGGATGGAACATCGTGCGCGGTCACATTCCTGCAGTCTTAGCTTTCATCGTCTATCTTATAGCAGGCAACGCTGAGTGCAACCGTGGCCCGTTTGACATGCCAGAAGCAGAAAGCGAGTTGACGGCTGGTTACCATGTAGAATATTCAGGCATGGACTTCGGCTTCTACTATCTCGCAGAATACCTTAACCTGTTTATCTGTGCCGGTATGGCCAGCACCATTTTCCTTGGCGGCTGGGCGCCCCTCCACATCTACGGTCTCGAATCGTTTAACTACGCGATGGACTGCATTCCAGGATTTGTATGGATGATTGGCAAGACCTTCTTTGTGGTATTCCTGCTGATGTGGATACGCTGGACTTTCCCTCGTCTGAGAATAGACCAGTTGCTTTCGCTGGAGTGGAAATATCTGATGCCTGCCAGTCTTGTCATCCTCGTGATGATGGCTCTGTGCGTCTCATTCGGTTTAACCCTGTAAAAACAAGACAATGTCAACAAACAACTATTTCTCAGGCCTGATGTTCGGCATCAAGTCACTGGCAACTGGCCTGGGAGTGACTATGAAGGAATTTTTCACTCCCAAGATAACAGAGCAATATCCCGAAAACCGAAAAGAACTGAAAATGTTTGACCGTTTCCGCGGTCGCCTCGTTATGCTCCACAACGAGAACAACGAGCACACCTGCGTTGGTTGCGGACTATGCCAGACTGCTTGCCCCAACGGAAGCATCACAGTCACAAGCGAAACATACGAGACAGAAGACGGCAAGAAGAAGCGCCGCCTCGTCAAGTACGAATACGACCTCGGCTGCTGCATGTTTTGTGAACTCTGCGTCACGGTATGTCCGAGCAAGGCCATAGCATTTTCTACGGAGTTTGAGAACGCCGTGTTTGACCGTTCCAAGCTTATAACACAACTAAACCATCCCGGCAGCAAAGCGGCAGAAAAGAAACCTGCGGTAAAACCTGCTCCTAAGGCCGCTGCCACTACCGAACCCACGGCTATTGCCGCCGACAACACAACAAACGAAAAAACTGCAGCCGTATGATTACAGAAACAATAGTATTTATTATTCTGGCAGCGATAATTGCGATATTCTCAATTCTCTCTGTCACAACCAAACGCATTATCCGTGCGGCCACCTACCTGCTTTTCGTGCTCTTTGGCACGGCTGGCCTTTACTTTCTCCTTGGCTACACATTCCTTGGCGCCGTGCAGATAATGGTTTATGCAGGCGGTGTCGTTGTACTCTATGTCTTTGCGATTATGCTCACCGGCAAGACTGCCACCACCACCCAGAAACAGCTGTGCATTAGGAAACGCTGTGCGGCTCTCATCGCCACTCTTATTGGCACAGGACTGCTGATGTTTACCTTTGCTTCACGCCAGTTTAAGAGTATTGCACTCGACAACACCGTGACCAACGAGTCGGCCGCCCCCATAAAAGAGCTGGGTCAGAGGCTGCTTTCTTCTGGTCAAGACGGCTACCTCCTGCCGTTTGAAGCCGTCAGTGTGCTGCTTCTTGCATGTATCATCGGCGGTCTGATAATCGCCCGCAAACGTTAATCACCCAAAGAAACTGAAACACTATGAATATCACCATTGATTATTTCCTAATTCTTTCCGCCATAATGCTTGGCGCAGGTATGTACGGTTTCTTTACCCGCCGCAACACCTTGGCTATTCTGATATCTATTGAACTTATACTCAATGCCGCCGACCTCAACTTTGCCGCCTTCAACCGTCTGTGTGATGCGGCTGGGGTAGAAGGCTATATCTTCACATTGTTTTCAATAGCTATCTCTGCGGCAGAGACCGCTATCGCCATTGCGGTGATGATCAACGTCTACCGCATGCTCAAGAGCAACCTTGTTGACGAACTTGACAATCTGAAATGGTAATAACACTTCAAAATCAGACACAATGTTTTCATACACACTCCTAATTATACTGCTTCCGCTGCTGAGTTTCTTCATTCTCGGCATTGCGGGCAAGTGGCTCAGCCACAAGACGGCAGGTTGGATTGGCACTCTGTCACTGGCCGCAGTGACCGTGCTGTCATACTACACCGCCTACGATTATTTCCTTGTCATTGGGCGCGATGCTGTCACTCATGCATTTGAGCGTCAGATGCCGTTCAACTTCACATGGTTGCCATTCTTTGACCAGGATTTGCATTTCGACATGGGCATTCTGTTAGACCCCATCTCGGTCATGATGCTCATCGTCATCTCAACCGTGAGTTTCATGGTTCACATCTACTCGTTTGGCTATATGAAAGGCGAGAAAGGCTTTCAACGCTACTATGCGTTTCTCTCGCTGTTCACCATGTCCATGCTCGGTCTGGTCGTTGCCACTAACATTTTCCAGATGTATCTCTTCTGGGAGCTTGTAGGTGTCAGCTCATATCTGCTCATCGGCTTCTACTACACATCGCCAGCCGCCATTGCGGCAAGCAAAAAGGCGTTTATCGTCACACGCTTTGCAGACCTCTTCTTCCTTATCGGAATCTTGATTTACGGCTACTACACCGGTTCGTTCAGCTTCGCATTCGACACGGAGTCTGGCCTACAGAGCTATGCGCAGGCAGGTTTCATTTTGCCTCTTGCTCTTACGCTGATGTTTATAGGCGGTGCAGGAAAGAGCGCCATGTTCCCACTCCACATCTGGTTGCCTGATGCCATGGAGGGTCCAACCCCTGTAAGTGCACTTATCCATGCCGCCACCATGGTTGTGGCAGGTGTGTTTCAGGTAGCCCGCCTGTTTCCGTTGTGGGTCACCTATGCTCAAGACTGGATGCCTATCATCATCTGGGTTGGTGTCTTTACCGCTTTTTATGCAGCAGCGGTGGCGTGTGCCCAAAGCGACATCAAACGTGTGCTGGCCTTTTCCACCATTTCTCAGATTGCCTTTATGATGGTTGCGCTCGGTGTGTGCACCGAACTGCAGACTGGCCACGAACATCCGGGAAGCGTGGGTTATATGGCCTCGATGTTCCACCTCTTCACCCATGCCATGTTCAAGGCCTGCCTGTTCCTTGGAGCCGGTTGCATTATACACGCTGTCCACAGCAATGAGATGTCTGCCATGGGCGGTCTGCGCAAATACCTGCCACTGACCCATGTAACATTCCTCATATCCTGCCTTGCCATCAGCGGCATTCCGTTTTTCTCCGGCTTCAGCAGTAAGGACGAAATCATCACCGCTTGCATGGCATACAACCCGTTGGTCGGCTGGATTATGACGGGCATCGCCGCAATGACAGCATTCTATATGTTCCGCTTGTACTACGGCATTTTCTGGGGCACAGAGAACAAGGAACTCCACACAGCCCACCACCCTCACGAAACAGCAATAATGACTACGCCTCTTGTAGTGCTCAGCGTCATAACCGTTGGAGTGGGCATTTACACCACACTTGCCGGTTTCGGACTGTTTGAAGGATACAGTTTCGGTTCGCTCATCAGCGCCGATGGTCAGGATTACCGCATTCACTTTGACCTCACCGTGGCAAGCTGCTCCACCATCATCGCTATCATATCCATCTGTCTGGCTACCTATATTTTCAAGGGCGAGACCCAACCGATAGCCGTAAAGATGAAGTCGGCTTTCCCACGCCTGCACCGCTGGGCCTACAAACGTTTCTACATGGACGAAGTCTACCAGTTTGTTACCCACCGCATCATCTTCGCACATATCAGCAAACCTATCGCATGGTTTGACCGTCATGTGGTTGATGGGTTCTTTAATTTCCTGGCATGGGGTCTCCACGCCTCCTCTAACGGCATTAAGGGTCTTCAGAGCGGACGTGTGCAGCAATATGCCATGGTTTACCTCATCGGCACAATTCTGCTTATTGCATTATTACTAATCTTCTAAAACTATCAACGATATGAATTTCCTATCATTATTTGTTCTTGTCCCAATGGTCATGCTTCTTGGCCTATGGCTGGCAAAAGGTGTGAAAGCCGTACGCGGCGTGATGGTCGTTGGTAGCGCGGCGTTGCTTGCCTTGGCTATTTATCTGACAATAGACTTTCTCGGACAGCGTGCCGCAGGCAACGATGCTGAAATGCTTTATCAGGCATCATTCACATGGTTTGAGCCTCTAAAAATTTCTTACCGCACGGGTGTTGACGGCATCTCGGTGGCAATGCTCCTTTTGAGTGCCATTATTGTGTTTACCGGTACGTTTGCAAGTTGGCGTCTCAACCCCAACCTCAAAGACTATTTCTTGTGGTTCACCCTTCTGTCAATGGGTGTGTTCGGCTTCTTCATAAGCATTGACATGTTCATGATGTTCATGTTCTACGAGATTGCCTTGATTCCTATGTATCTGCTCATCGGCGTGTGGGGTAGCGGCCAGAAGGAATATGCCGCCATGAAGTTGACTCTGATGCTGATGGGTGGCTCGGCCTTCCTGATGGTCGGCATCTTTGGCATCTTTTATGGTGCTGGCGGTGAAACCATGAACATTCTTGACATAGCTAATCACACCAACGGTGCCCACCCTATCGAGTTTGCGCAGCAATGCATTTGGTTCCCCCTGACATTCATCGGGTTCGGAGTGCTCGGAGCATTGTTTCCTTTCCACACATGGAGTCCCGACGGCCACGCCTCAGCGCCCACGGCAGTGTCAATGCTCCATGCTGGTGTGCTGATGAAGCTGGGAGGCTACGGATGCTTCCGTATCGCCATATTCCTCATGCCGGAGGCCGCCAACGAGCTAAACTGGATATTCCTTATCCTTACTGGTATATCTGTGGTATACGGTGCGATGAGCGCATGTGTACAGACCGACCTCAAGTATATCAACGCCTACTCTTCAGTTAGCCACTGTGGTTTGGTATTGTTCGGCATATTGATGCTCACCACGACATCTACTGTCGGTGCTGTTCTGCAGATGCTCTCCCACGGTTTGATGACGGCTCTCTTCTTTGCCCTCATCGGCATGATTTACGGCCGCACCCATACGCGTAATGTCAACGAGATGAAAGGACTGATGCAAATCATGCCGTTCCTCAGCGTATGCTTTGTCATTGCCGGTCTTGCCAACCTCGGCCTGCCAGGCTTGAGTGGCTTTGTGGCAGAGATGACAATCTTTGTGGGGTCGTTCCAGAATGCCGACACCTTCCATCGTGTGTTGACCATCGTGGCAACCTGCTCTATTGTTGTGGCAGCAGTCTACATTCTCCGAATGGTGGGTCGTATGCTCTATGGTGTTTGCACCGATGAGCACCACAAGCAACTCACCGATGCCACATGGGAGGAACGCCTCGCTGTGATTTGCCTCATATTTGCCATTGCAGGACTTGGTCTTGCACCGGCATGGATGAGCAACCTCATCGACAGCAGTGTGGCTCCAATCATAGAGACCGTCAAGAATGCCGGCCCGTTGGTATCGTCATGCAACCCTTTCATGTAATTCACTAACACACCAAAATCATTCTAAAATGGACTATTCACAATTTCTCAATATGGGTCAGGAGTTATCGCTACTTGCAGTGATAATAATATTGTTTGTCGCTGACCTCTTTATGTGTACCGACCGTAAGGATGGCAAGGGTGTGCTCAATACACCACTGCCAGTCATCTTGATGGTTATCCACACAATCGTAGGTATCTTCCCTTTGCTCACGGTCTGCCCTGGTGACTGCGGATTCGAGACGTGCGCTTTTGGCGGCATGTACGTAGCAAATGCAATGACCACCATTGTCAAGACCATTATCAACATTGGAACCATCATAGTGTTCCTAACTGCCCACGAATGGCTTAAGTTGCCGGAGTTGGCCAACAAGCAAGGCGAATACTACCTGCTGACACTCTCTACCCTGCTGGGCATGTATTTCATGGTCAGCGCAGGTCATTTTCTTATGTTCTTCATCGGCCTTGAGCTGGCCTCCGTGCCAATGACAGCTCTCATAGCCTACTCCAAGAGGTCGCAGGAGAGCGCCGAGGCTTCTGGCAAGTATATTCTGACAGCACTGTTTTCATCAGGCCTGATGCTTTACGGCATCTCGCTAATCTATGGCACTGCGGGTACGCTTTATTTCAATCAAGCCGCAGCAAGCATCTGCATGTCCGACCCTGTCCAGATTGCCGCCCTCGTTCTGTTCATCGGAGGTATAGGCTTCAAGATTTCGCTCGTGCCTTTCCATCTATGGACAGCCGACGCATATCAGGGAGCCCCCACACCCGTTACATCCTATCTCAGTGTCATCTCAAAGGGTGCGGCAGCATTTGTACTCTTCACCGTACTCTACAAGGTGTTTGCCCCTGTCATTGACCATGCCAACCTTATCTTCTTCTGGATTATCATTTTCTCCATAACCATCGCCAACATCTTCGCTATCCGTCAGAACAACCTCAAGCGCTTTATGGCATTCTCTGCCATCAGTCAGGCAGGTTATCTGGTACTTGGTGTAATGGGAGCCACACCTCAGGGCATGACAGCCATCGTATACTACCTGCTGGTGTACATGGTGGCAAACCTTGGCGTGTTTCTCATCATCAGCATCACCGAGCAACGTAGTGGCAAGATTAACATCTCCGATTACAACGGGTACTACAAGACCAACCCCAAATTGGCTTTCCTTATGACCCTTGCCCTGTTCAGCCTTGCAGGCATTCCACCGTTTGCGGGCTTCTTCAGCAAGTTCTTCATGTTCATGGCGGCCTTCAAGGCAGGTTTTGCGCTTCTCGTGTTCATCGCATTAGTCAACACGGTGATATCTCTCTACTACTACCTTCTCATTGTGAAGGCAATGTACATCAATCCCAACGAGAGCCCAATTGCCACTTTCAAGAGCGACGGATATACCAAGGCCGGACTCTTTATCTGCACCGCAGGTGTTGTGTTGATTGGTATCATCAGCTGGTTCTACACCTATATTGGCCAATTCTGCTACGGCATCTAACTGCCCGATAGCATAATACATACTAAAAAATGCGCTTTAAAGTCCGTGATGACTTTAAAGCGCATTTTAATTATCAGTCATTAGGTCACGAATGACCGTTTTGGGTTAAATATTGTTAACGCATTATTTTTATTGTTGTCAAACCACAAAATCAATTCAGAAATATTTTAATTTTGTCAAGAGAATGTTTTTAGATATTATCAACCAAAACATTAGTCTTATGAAACGATTACTACCAATTATTTCGATTGTCACAGGCCTACTTTTTGTCTCGTGTTCCAAATCCCTTACAGACATAGGCTACAAGCCGGCATCCATAGGAACAATCAATGCCACTAAGGCTTCTGTTTTTTACACTGACCACTCTGGCTCATATTACACCACAAGCATGGCAGCAACCTACACTGGTCCTACATACCAATACTATAACAACCCATATACGCAAAACACCAACATGGGAGACATCAACATGGACTTATTGGAAAAGACTGCAATGAAGGACTGTATTTCTTTTATTGATAAATTCTACAGCAGACTGTTGTCACAGAAATTCAACGCCAAGCAATTCTCAAAGAAATACAAGCCCTCGTGCATCAACCAAATTAATAACATCGTAGACTCTTTGGCCTTGAGCGGCGACAAAATGGGGGGATGGCAGGTGTTTACCAACAAAGGCTTTGAGCCAGGAATGAAATACAACATTGCATACGACAAAGAAGCATGGTTCATAGTCAGCCGCAGAGACAACCCTGATATACACATCTCTGTGCAGATGATTGTGAGCGACCTCAACAAAAAGCCCCTCATCACAGGAATCAGATACTAAACAGTGGGAGGGCAAATATAAACCCAAATCGGTCATTAGGTCGTATTTGATATGTTTTCATAACTTCTTGTTGCCTTTTGTTTTTTATAAGGCATCTGGCGCCTGTTTTTTGCTCGAAATAGCCCGCTATTACTCACAAAAACAGCAAGCGACATCTGCTCTCCTAAAAATTCAAAATACAATAAGTCCTAACGACCAAATTGGGATAAACGACTAACACTATTTTGTCAGACTACTTAGATGGTCAATGTTGTTGAGGAAATGTGCAGTTTGGCACGAACCACCCACATGCAGTTTTATCATTCCTCTAAAAATCTTTGGGGACAATAGTCCACGTTGCGAATGGGATTTTTTATTCCCATTATAGCCGGACATACCCACGACCCATAGAGCACCACCTTGAGCTTGAGGCTCTTGCCACCTGACTTCGGGGCGGTCACCTGATACCAATCCTTTCCCAGATAGGTCACATCATAGCCACCTTGGGCGAACTCACGGTAAGAACAGGGCAAAAACATGTCTGCCCTATTGTCTTTCTTGGCAATCTGGCTGTCTGCCATAGCCACCAAGCGTTGAGGCAAGGAGTAGAAATAGCTCTTGCGAAGCTTCTTGAGATTATTATCCGAAGACAGCAGATTATTATAGAACTGACGTACGAATGCCATCCTACGCTCGTTAACCTTGGTAGCGAAGCGGTCGAAGTCTGCCTCGGTCACTAGTAACCGTCTCCCGGTTTCTTTGTAAATTATCGGACAAAGATATTCTAAAAACATATAATCTTTGTCATTTGTCGAGAACCCCCACATCTTGCTACCAACATTTGCTTTGTAGCTTGTGTCAATAACGTCTACGTTCATTTTTTGGTTTTTAACTCCCACAATAACAGGATTTAGGTATTTTCCGGTATACATTATTTTTACAGAAACAGTGTCGTTACCTTTTGGCAAGAAGATGTCATACCACCCATTGCCTTAGTATTCCACTTTATATAGTGTTGGATCCTTATCTATACCTTCGGTTGGCTTAAATATCTGCCAGCCAGCTAAATCAGAAAAGATGTTTTTGCATTTAACAGCCTTTACTTTGTCTTGTATGACATGCGAGACCATTGGCAAGTATGCCTTGGAGAACACATCATACACAAAATCGCTCCTGCTCATCATTGCTACCATCTTGCATATATCTTTTCTTGTAACTTCCTGCATACTCTCTTTAAATTTTTCCATATCGCATTCCGAGACATAGCCTTCGGGACAAAATACTGCATAACTATAGTCTCTCAACAAATAGTGCGTGTGTGTAGTAGCATGTTGAACAGGAAAACGAAGAGGGGTATTACCGTTATAACTACTTTGGGTTGCAGTACCTTCAAAACTACCTTGGCTAAAAACAATCGTACCCTCAAAATTAGGAGGTCTGGTACCAAAAGCAACTTGATCCGGTGTTATGTCTGCTGTCGTTGCTTTATGTGCATAGCTATAATCTATTTTGGGGTCATCAATTTGTATCGTATTAGTATACCCCAAATAACGAAGCTTCCAGTCAGAACACGAAGCAACAATAGACAAGCAAATCAACATTACATATTTCAAGAAATATTGCATGACACAAGTCTTATTTCTGGTTTCTCATTATAACAACTAACAAAAAATGTCATCACTATATTTATAACAATATTCTCTTTCTTGATTGTTGAAATTTTTTTTCTCCCTCACTATCATATCGTGTTATGGTTACTTTGAGCTCTTGAGATAAAGAATCCATTGAGCAATCGAAATCCATCAGGCCGGAAGAGGATTCTAAAGTAAAATCCTTTGAACCACCAACTATGCCATAGAGACTAAATGGCTCATAATACGTTCCACTTCTTTTTGTTCCAGAAGGTATTCCTGCACAAGATAACTGAACTCTATCAACTCCTATTTCGGCTTTAGTAACAATAGTGACATCCATATCCTCCACCTTTTCATACGTAAGTTTAGCACTCCATATAAACGAGCAATCTACATCCCAACTACCCCCATAGGAAGATTGAATCGTGCCATGTCCGCCACCCGATTCACCATAACTTACATTACCTCCGCTCCCTGAGCCAGATCCTTTTTGTGGCATTCTGTTCACTTGTAGTTTGTTTTCTTTTGCATTCTGTTCATTTTCTGCAGAAAATTTAATAGGTTTAATTGTCTTCATAAATCCATATAATTTAATGGTTAATAATAATTTCTTTGCAATGCAAATATAGTATTATATTTAACGTAAAATAAACAAACAGGAAACTTTTTCATACATCAAAATATTTTTAGTTACAATTCATCATTCGCACAAGTTTTCCTGCGAGTCCATGACATAATGAAAGATCATTGTCAACAGAATTCATGACAAACTTCGCTAACGAAATGGCAGGTTTCTCGTATTTCCCTATTCGCATATGCTCAAATACCACAGTTTGTCGCCTCAAACTATCTGAAATATTGATAGGCAGTTGGTTTATGGCTTCACGTATCTCAGCGAAAAAAGATTCTGCAAAAATACTTTTTCCTTTGTTATTGTACATATGGATGTTGACATACATCAAAAGTCCTTCCAGACCTTTTTCCAACGTCAAGTCTCTCATACGTAATACGGAGTAATGCATAACCCTCTTATCTATAGCCTCACACACCACAGAAGTATCAATATCAACGAGTTCAAGGAAGCGCAAATAATCTAATGCAAAACCGATGCCCAACATGCCCGATTCAAAATCAAGGCTAACGTTGTCTGGAATATTCGTTATGGTTTTGTTAATGCTAAAGATGCAGAAATCACTAATTGGCGCCACCTTATATTTGTGTGCATACTCCATCAGTGCCACAACTACCCCTATTCTACCAGTGAGGAAACCTCGCGAAACCATATCATTGCACTTCAACATCAACCTATAGACATCATCTCTGTCAAGTACAGATAAACCATCTTTGTTAGAAACGACATCTTTGCCTAATGTCATATCTTCAAACAATCTAAGATACGATTTTTTCATTTGGTTGATGGTATAATGAGCCATATATGTATTGTGGGCATTTACACGCAATTGTTGTCGCTGGCTATCATCAAGATGGCACAAGCGTTCGGTTGCCATAATCAGGTTTTGGACATACCTGTTAGGCTTCTCATGATTCTCGATTGGAGCTACAACAGCATTATACCCATCACGAAACATAGACCTCAACCCAATACCATCAGATGCGATAATTGGCACTCCGCAAGCAAGCATCTCCACCCCGACATAGCCAAGCTGCTCACAATAAGACGGGATAATGCCAATGTCTGCGATGTGATACCACATCATCAGTTCAGATTTAGCTACATGCCCCGCATAAATTATCTTGGTGCGGTTTTTCGGACATAGTCTCAATACAGTTTCTATATCATACACATTGCCCAGTATCACAAGTTTTAGTCTGTGGAAGCGCAATGCCAATTCCTCAAAAGCACTCAACATAGCCTCGAAGCCCTTGCACTTGGTTGTTCTCCCAACAAACAGCATTATTTGATCATCTTGATTCACACCCAGCAGAGCCTTTATTTTTTCTTTGTTTTCACTTTGCAGAGAGTGAATCTCTCTACCATGAGGAATGAAACTTATCTTCTGTTTGTCAACTTCATAGATTGTCTTTAACAGTTCCATCGTATCACGATTCAAGACAATCACCCGACCCGCAAGTTGATACATCTCCTTTTCACGCACCGCCAAACGTTTCAGCATGAGATACCTACCTGTACCATCTCCCTGAGAATCTGATTCGTTCATGATAGTTTTGAATTTCTCTATATCACCAAGAAGTCTCTCAGTCCATATTTGGTCATGAATAATAAAGACAGTCTTTGACAATGGAAAATATTCTTTCAGTCCTCTCAACAATGCGTCACAGAGGAAATAATTCAACAAGAATACATTCTCTTCGGCATCATTCACCTCCATTCTTATAATAGAAAGACCTATCTCATAATTATCCAAAAATGCACCTCCACAGAAAAATGGAAATCGCATATAAGTCACACCATCTCTATCTTCCTTCTGAAAGGAGCTAACACTATCATTAAACGATAATATCGTAATCTGTATCTCCTCTGACAGGCATTGACACAGATCAAAAACATATGTGCCAATTCCATTTTGGGAGGAATTGGCACATTCATCGAAAACATACAGTTTTATCATTCCTCTGAAAATCTTTGAGGACAATAGTCCACGTTGCGAATGGGATTTTTTATTCCCATTATAGCCGGGCAGACCCACGGCCCATAGAGCACCACCTTGAGCTTGAGGCTATTGCCACTTGACTTCGGGGCGGTCACTTGATACCAATCCTTTCCCAGATAGGTCACATCATAGCCACCTTGGGCGAACTCACGGTAAGAACAGGGCAAAAACATGTCTGCCCTATTGTCTTTCTTGGCAATCTGGCTGTCTGCCATAGCCACCAAGCGTTGAGGCAAGGAGTAGAAATAGCTCTTGCGAAGCTTCTTGAGATTATTATCCGAAGACAGCAGATTATTATAGAACTGACGTACGAATGCCATCCTACGCTCGTTAACTTTGGTAGCGAAGCGGTCGAAGTCTGCCTCGGTCACAAGTGACCGCCTCCCGGTTTCTTTGTAAATTATCGGACAAAGATATTCAAAAAACATGTAATCATCATCGTACAGAGTATAACCCAACATCTTGTTTGTGTTTTTGGGTTTGTAACCAACATCGCAGATGTCTATATTCATTTTTCTATTTCTGACACCCACTATTACAGGGTTGAGATGCTTACCCGAATACTCCACTTTTATAGATACTGTATCTGTTTCTCCTTGGCAGAAAATATCAAACCACCCTCCGTTTTTGTATTTCACTTTATAAAATGTCGTTTCATTGTCTACTCCATTTGTAGGTTTAAGAATCTGCCAACCACCTAAGTCACGATATTGATTGTTGCTAACAACGGATTCAATCTTCTTCTTAACACTGGCAGACAAATATGGCATATACATCTTGTTAAACCTGTCATAGACGAAAACATTCTTATCCATTGCCGCAAGCATTCTCAAGAGACACCTTCTTGTGACCTTATGCATTAGGTCTTTCAGTTTCTCTATGTCATACTCCGACACATATCCTTCTGGGCAAAACACTGCATAGCGGTAGTCTCGTAGCAGATAGTGACCATGTGTATTACCACCAAGACCATAAAAGTGTCGATATCCCATTATACTGCTACCTTCATATTGTCCGTCCCGTCCATAGTCCGTTTTATCTCCCAGCGAACGCATTAGGACAAACTCATTGGGAGCTCTGCCCCATTCTCCGTAATCTATTTTAGGGTCATAACCACCCCAATAAGTGTATCCCAAATACTGATACCTTCTTTCAGTACAAGAGAACAACAGGTGCAGCACGAAGCCAAGAATAATGACTTTTAAGAAAGTACGCATGACATAAGTCTTATCTCAGGTTTATTACCGGAATCATTAATAAAAAAAATGAATTCCATACCTATTCGCTTCTTTTCTGTTTTTGTTGTTGAAGAAATTTCCTTGCCATTCTTATCATATTCTCTTACTACAACTTTAAATTCTTCCTCTGAAGTATTTGTAGACCAAGCAATGTCATGCAAGCCCATTGAAGACTCCTTCATACTTCCATCCGAGCCAACGTTCATACCCTGGTTAAACGGCTCGTAATATTTGCCATCTACAGTTGTTCCGGCTGGCACACCACGACAAGATACAACAATATTACTAAGGGTTACAACTGCCTTAGTAACAACAATCGCATTCATGTCCTCAACTTTTTCGTATGTAAGTTCTGAAGACCACCGAAAAGAACAACTGACATCCCACGAGCCACCAAAGGACGAAGAAACAGAACCATGTCCTCCACCATAATCATTACCTTTAATGGTTTCTTCACTTCCAGAGCCACTTGGTGGCATTCTCTTTACATGTACCTCGGTCTTGTTTGCGTCACACTCTCTCTGTACAGAAAAACTCGCTGATTTAATCTCTTTCATTACACAATAATTTTTACAGGTTAAACAATAAGATTTTATTTACACTCTGCAAATATAATTATTTATTTTTACAAACAGAGTTTTATTAACGAAAAACGATACAACGGAGACTGTAGGGCAAACTTTTCTGTCTGTCCATGTTTTCTTCCAAGAACCGATATTCCCTATCCTTACTTCACCACAATTTTCTTTGACACCACGCACTGTCCGTCAACTGCTGTGATGACATAGACACCTGCTGACAGTGACGGCAGAGAAGTCCACCCTCTGGCATTGGCAGAACCGTGCCAAAGAGTCTGTCCGCTGAGCGAGGTCAGGCGACACACTGCATCAGGGGCAACACCTTTTACCATAAGCTGCGTGACATTGCCATAGGCACGAGTGAGAACACTCGGTGTGGCATTATCGTCTGTCGGGCCACCGATACCGACGGCGTCAGGTGAAGTAAAGCGAGATGTTGCACCGTAGGTGATGCCTTTTTCGGTAGTAGCGAAAGCACGGTAACAATATGTCGTGTTAGGACTAATATCAGTAAGGGCCACGTCCATGGCGTCATCTGCAACAAGGAGCACTTGAACAGCACTTGGGAACGAAGGGCTTTGGACACCGCCGTCCCTGACAGCCCAATACTCGAAACCCCGTCTGACAATCTTGTCGGAACCTGCAACAACGAAGCCCTTGAGCCATACGATGTCATCCTCTATGGTGTAGGTTGAAGTATATACATCCGGCTCAAAGTATACGTAGGCGTCGGCAGTTCCAAATGCCAGCCATTCACCAAAATAGTAAGTTCCGTCGCTGTCCTTGTAGTACGGGCGGTATTTGTAATAGGTGTTGACATTAAGGTTTTTCAACGAGCCCGACATCTTGCCGTTGATAATGGGGCAATCTGAATAGGTGGATGGCACAAGGTCGGGGGCATCATAGCGCCGCCACTCAAAGCCTCCGCCTTTTGAGGCTTCGCAGTTTGTGGTGGCACAGATGCGTGCCGTGTGGTCTGACACACATTCGGCAGGCAATGTGGTTATAGTGACAGATTTGGTCGTGACAGATGAATATGCAGAGTAGCTCACTCTTCCGTTGCACTCCACACAAAAACGTGCTTTGTAGGTTGAGTTGGGTTTAAGCCCTTCTGCAGCAAACTTTGTGCTGTTGGTCCACTGCACCTTGCCGTTCCATTCCCAGCCCCAACGGTGGGCCACAGCGTCCAGCTTAGTCCAAGAGCCTTCAAAGGCTGCTGTTGTCACCCCCGAAGAGGTGGAGGTTACTACAGGCTCCAGGCCTTTCATGTTTCCCGAAGAGCTATAGCCTTCATATATTTTCCCATTATAAACAGCATAGGTTCTTACTGAATAATATCCACCAGGGGGAAAGCCCGTAACCTTAACCACATCAGCAGCCTTTTTGCCTTGTGGCAAACGAGTTCCGTCAGATAATATTACTCCCACCTCCGAGGGCTTTACGTACTTGTCTTCCAAAGCAGAGACACGCCCTGTCACGTATGTTTGTCCCACCGACGTTATTGCTATATTGCTATAAAAACCTCCGTTTTCGAAATGCTCCAGTGTATCTCGTTTTCCGCCAAGAGTATATATCACTTGTACTTCAAATCCATCAAGCCCTGCGTTTTCAAGCACATAATGGTTTGTAGAGTCCAATCTGCAGGGACGTCCGTTGCACGTTGTGCTCTCCACTTTTATCATATTCTTGTTGTAAGGATTTACTATAGAATCAAGGGCAAACATACATTTATTGAAGCCACCACCATAAGTAGTGTTTATTGACAAACAGTATTTGCGAGTGAAAGAGAAGTTTCCCTTGAGCTTTTCAGCCATATTAGGATATGCATAAGTAAACGTGTATTTGCTGATACCGTTTTTGTTAATAAGGGAATATGCAAGGTTGTCTATATCTTCTGCATCAACATAGATGTTCCTTATGTTACTTCCGAAGCAGGCTTCGTCGCACACTCGACTCACCTTGTCAGTTATTATCAAATCTTTATTGGCAGGCGGAACAAGAACTAAAGGCTTTTTGTTGTTAGCCGAAGCCACCTGTTCGTAAACATACCCATCGACCCCTGTGGCATAAAACAATGATTTGACTATGACGTTTTTTAGATTATAGCAATTACCAAATGGCTTTATGTTAAGTTTTTGGATATTTTCGCCGATATAGATTGTTTCGATATTACTGTTAAAGAATGCAGCGACTCCGATTTCCTTAACATTACGATCTTTGGGGAAATATACCGTTTTTATGGCTTTGTTGTCATAAAAAGCCCTTGTAAGATCATTGCAGTAATAATGCACCTTGCCGTTTACTTTTTTATTGCCGTTCGTTTCACTTGTATAATATAGATACACGCCAGAGCCTCCATAGTAACAATCTCCTCCGCTTGAAATTTTGGCATCTGACAAATCAAGAATCTCAAGGTTTGACAGTCTGTTAATTTCATTTATATCCGAACCATTTATCGGCCCACTGAGTTTTAACTCTGTAACCTCTCCGTTGTCGGTCCCCTGCAGACGTGTAGAAAGGGTTCCGGCAGTAGTCAAAGTGACACTCAGTTTTTCTGCCTTCATTGGTGCAATAAATACCAACAACACACAGAAAAGAATCTTAACGACATTTGAGCTTCGCATATTTTAAATAATTTTAGTTTTTGCCTTATTTTAAGTTACAAAAGTATAAATTATTCTTGAGCCTTTCTGATTTCTGATATTATTAATTTTATGTCTGTACGAATTTTACTAAATTTGCACTATCAACATCCTCACAATCTAACATCTCGAAATGGCAAACATTCTTGCAACTCGTTTTTCTGCTCTGGGCGACGTGGCGATGACTATCAGTGTACTGAAGTCGTTTGCCGATGCCTACCCCAATGATCATATAACACTGCTGAGTCGTCCTTTCGTAGCTCCGTTGCTTGAAGGATTGCCCGCCAACGTGCATTTCCGTCCCGTCAACCTCAACGACTATAAGGGGGTCAACGGACTGCGCCGTCTTAGTCGCCAGCTCATTGACGAGGGCTATGACGCACTGGCCGATATGCACGATGTGCTACGTACCAAAGTGGTGCGTTTCTTTTTCAGAAAAGCAAACCTGCCTGTGGCAACTATAGACAAGGGACGTAAAGACCGCAAGCAGATTACTCGCATCAAAAACAAGCAACTGCGCCAACTCACACCATCACCCCAACGCTATGCCAACGTGCTGGCCCAACTGGGCTTCCCCATAACACTCAATGCACACCACATTTACGGCGACCAGCCTGCCGACATTTCTGACCTTGCTGATATAACAGGTATCAAGGGTACCGACACTTGGATAGGCATAGCCCCTTTTGCCGCCCACGAAGGCAAGATATACCCCCTGCCGCTAATGGAGGAGGTCATCTGTCGCCTTGCCGGCATCCCTGAACTCAAAATCTTTCTTTTTGGCAGCGGTGCTAAGGAGAAGCAGTGGTGCGACAGTGTCAGCCAGCCCAATGTGGTCTCCATGGTCGGCAAAACCAACCTCAGCAAAGAGTTGCGCCTGATGACCAACCTCAGCGTGATGGTGACTATGGACTCTGCCAATATGCACCTCAGTGCACTGGCAGGCACACCAACAGTGTCAATCTGGGGAGCCACCCACCCCATGGCTGGCTTTGCAGGAATGCAGGCTTCAGGAAGTCGCATCGTGCAACTCGACATGGACTGCCGCCCATGCTCCATCTTTGGCAACAAAAAATGCATAAAAGGCAACTACCCATGCATGAACAACATTACGCCATGTCAGGTGACCGAAACGATAAAGCAATTCATCTAACACGCCACACATGATTTACAGACTATTCTACGGCATCATATACGCCTTGTCGCTGCTTCCCATGAGGGTACACTACATGATTTCAGACTTACTGTACCCTCTGGTGTACTACATAATAAGATACCGTCGCAAAATAGTAAGACGAAACCTCACACGTAGTTTTCCAGAGAAGAGTCTGAGTCAAATCAAGAGTATAGAACGCCGGTTCTACAGATTTTTCTGCGATTACCTTGTAGAAAACATCAAGGCTCTTACCATAAAGAAAGACAACATGATGAGACGCATGGTATTTGAGGGCATTGAGACTGTAAGCGAAGCCTTCAAGACCAACCAGTTTGCCTTTCTCTACCTTGGCCACTTCTGCAACTGGGAATACATCGCCTCGGTGAAATGGTGGATGCCTAAAGGCACCATGGCCGCACAGCTCTACACCAGATTACACAACCACACGATAGACCGACTCTTCTATCACATACGCTCACGCTACGGTGGCGAAAACATCAACAAGAACGAGTCGCTGCGACGCATCGTTGCAATGCAGCAAAGCGGACAGAAAGCCCTAATAGGCTTCATATCAGACCAAGGACCCAAGATGCAGAACATACACCTGTGGATCAACTTCCTGCATCAGGATACTCCCGTGTTCACCGGCACAGAACGCATAGCAAAGAAAGTCAACGCAGCAGTGTTCTACGGCGAAGTAAGCCGAGAGAAGCGCGGATACTACAAATGTCGTTTCATACCTATCACTACCGACCCCAAGTCGTTCAAAGAACATGAACTGACCAAACTCTATATGCAAATGCTTGAGCAAGACATCATAAAAGACCCCGCACGGTGGTTGTGGACACACAACAGATGGAAACGACAGCGACCACACGACAACGAATGAACATTCCACAACAGCACAAATAAGAACATATATCAAAGATAAGCATGAACAAGATAATTACAGTCATCTGCCTACTCGCAACAGCACTGACCACACACGCACAAGAACAGATAAAATGGCTTCGGGCCAATTCCATATCACCCGATGGCAAAACCATAGCATTTGAATATCAAGGCGACCTCTACACCGTCAGCGCCAACGGTGGTGAAGCCCGACAACTGACATCACACCCCGCTTATGACGGCTACCCCAAATTTTCGCCCGACGGCAAGTGGATTGCTTTTACATCAGAGCGCTATGGCAGCATGGACGTGTTCATCATATCACCCAACGGTGGCAGACCAAAGCGCCTCACAACCAATTCGGCAACCGAAACTCTGCAGGGCTGGCTTGACAACACCCATGTACTTTACACCTCTAACCTTCAGCCCTCTGTCAGCGACATCAGTTTTCCAGGAAGCTTCCAACAGGTCTACAGCGTAGACACTGAGACCAACAGACCAGTCATGTTCTCCACGCTGCCCATGGAAGACATCTCCATCAACCGCAACGGACAGCTGCTCTACCACAACAACAAAGGGTATGAGGACTATTGGCGGAAACACCACACCTCGCCCATCTGCCGTGACATCTACCTCACACAGGTAAAGGGTAAACGCACCTATACGAAGCTCAACGCCGACACCTGCGAACACCGCACACCGATATGGACTCCCGATGGCAACGGCTACTACTACACTTCAGAAAAAGACGGCACCATTAATATCTACAAGGCAGATTTGACAACAAAATCTACTACACAACTGACCAAATATAAGGGATACCCTGTAAGATACCTTACATCGGCATCCGATGGCACACTGTGCTACTCGTGGGACGGAGAACTCTACACGCTGCGTGAGGGTGCAAACCCACACAAGGTTGTCGTTACCCTGACCGTTGACGACAACGAACGAATAAACCAACCACAAACGCTGACCTACGGAGCTTCACAACTGACCACCAACAAGAGCGAAAAAGAATTTGCCTTTATAGTAAAAGGCGAAGTCTACGTGACCAACATGGATTATACCACCACTCGGCGCATTACAAATACTATAGAGGAAGAAGCCGACCCCTCATTTAGTCCTGACGGCAAAACTCTTGTCTACGCCTCCAGACGCAACAACACTTGGGGCATATACGCCACAACACTTGTCAACGCCAAAGACAAAGGCTTCACCTACGCCACCGACCTCAAGGAAAAACCGCTCATAGTGGGCAAAGACCCCTGCACAGCACCTGTCTTTTCGCCCGACGGAAAGAAGATTGCCTACCTCGCTAACAAAACGGAGATACGCATCTATGATATAAAAACAGGAACAAGCACCGTGGTGATGCCGGCCAAAGACATGTTTTCATATACCGATGCAAGCCATTCTTTTGAATGGAGTCCCGACAGCAAATGGATTCTCACCGAATACCTCGGTACAGACAACTGGAACAGCACTGACATTGCCGTAATCAGTGCCGATGGCAAACACCTGCACAACATCACCCGCAGCGGATACTCTGACGGCTCACCACATTGGGCGCTCAACGGCAAGGCCGTAACATTTACCAGCGACCGTGCCGGCTACCGCAGCCACGGCAGTTGGGGATCCGAACGCGATGGATATATCATATATCTGGACCGCGAAGCCTACGCTCTCTCCAATATGAGCAAGGAAGACCGCAAGCTCTATGAAGACCACAAGAAAGAGCTTGAAAACGAGACTGCCAAAGGAGACAAGAAGAACAACGACAGCAAGAAAGACAGCTGCAAGACCGACACGACAAAGACCCTCATACTTGACTTTGAGGACTGTGACAAGCGAATCAAACGCCTTACGGTCAACTCCTCACCACTCAGAGACGGCTACCTCACGCCCGATGGCAAAAAATATTTCTATCTCACCAGCTTTGAAGGTGGCGTAGACCTGTGGCTGCACGACCTTGAGGAAAACACCACACGCATCTTTAAAAAAGGATTTGGCGGCGGACAAATCTTGCCTGACAGCACAGGGAACAGCCTGTTTGTATGCAACAGCAGCATAAGCAAATTGGATCTCAATAACGGGCAGAGCAAAAGCATTGCGTTCAGTGCGGAATATTCAGACAACAACAAAGCCAAGATGGCATACGTATATCAGCATATCAAGACGCAGCTCACAGAACGCTTTGTAGACACCAACTTCCATGGGGCCGACTTCAAAACTCTCGCCAAACATTACGAAACGTTTCTTCCTTACATCAACAACTACCGCGACTTCAGCGAGTTGGGAAGCGAACTGGCAGGTGAGCTAAATTGCTCACACACCGGAGTGAAATACCGTCCATCGGTATCGGCACCCGCCACTGCCGTTCTCGGAGCCTTCTACGACAACGACTACAAGGGTGACGGTCTGAAAATCACAGAAATAATACAGGGTTCGCCCCTTGATGTCATTGACCGTCAGGTCAAGGCTGGTCACACGATAAAGCAAATCGACCATAGGCCGATACAGGCTGGCAAGGACTACTATCCGTTGCTCACAGGCAAAGTCGGCAAGAGGGTGTTGCTCACCATTGCCGACAACAATGGCGAAGACTATGAGATAACCGTAAAACCTATCTCCTACGGCCGTCAGAATGCCCTTCTATACACACGCTGGGTTGACCAACGTGCCAAAATTGTAGAGACCGAAACCAATGGGCAGGTGGGCTACATACACATTGAAGGAATGAATAGCGAAAGTTTCCGCAAAACGTATGCAGACCTGCTCGGCAAATACCGCAACTGCAAAGCCGTCATCATTGACGAACGGCACAATGGGGGCGGATGGCTGCACAACGACCTCGCCATTCTACTGAGCGGACGTAAATACATGTCGTTCGAGTCAAGAGGACAGAAACTGGGCATCGAACCATTCACTCAATGGACAAAGCCATCGTGTCTGCTCATAACCGAAAACTGCTACTCAAACGCCAACGGCTTTCCATTTGCATACAAGACACTTGGCATAGGCAAACTGATAGGAGCGCCCATGGCCGGCACTATGACTGCAGTCTGGTGGGAGTCTGTTGCAGACGGCAGACTGACATTGGGAATTCCAGAAATATACTGCCGCGACAACAATGGCAGAACACTCGAAAATCAGACGCTTTACCCTGACATAGAGAGCCACAACACACCCGAAGACCTTGCTGGCGGATATGACCGCCAACTTATGCGTGCCATCAAAGAAATGAAATAAACCTAACCCATGAAAACACACCTGACCACATTACTGACATTTATGCTCGCACTAACGGCACAGGTGACAACTGCTCAACGCCAGAAGCCTGTAAAAGTGCGTGTAATGACTTTCAACATCCGTCAAGAAAACAAAGATGACGGAATAAACAACTGGGAACTGCGCTATCAACAGACAGGCAAATTCCTAAGTAAAAGCAAAGCCGACATCATAGGTCTGCAAGAAGTGAAGCAGATTCAGCTTGACGACATTAAAAATGCACTGCCAACCTACAGAAATGTGGGAGCGGCACAAGACGACGGAAAGCAGGCAGGAGAATACTGCCCCATCTTCTACAACACGGAGAAGTTTAACCTCGTGCGCGGCGGCACATTATGGCTGTCTGAAACACCCGAAACCCCATCAAAGAGCTGGGGCGCCACATGCAACCGCATTGCCACATGGGCCATCTTGCAGGACAAGAAAACCTTCAAAAGCATTGTTGCCGTCAACACACAGTTAGACAACGCAAGCGACCTCGCACGACAGAACAGTGCCGTTCTTATCAAGGAGCAAATAGGCAGACGAATAAACGACCTGCCCGTTGTCCTGACAGGCGACCTCAACGTCTGCGATGACGACCCGACCTACACCAAGATAGCTACACGCATCTTCCCACTTAAAGACGCATGGAAGTCCGTGTCATCACCCAAAGGCCCAGCTTTCACATACAACGGTTTCGGCAAAACCGAGAAAAATGATGCCCTCAACAAGATTGACTACATTTTTGTGTCACCCAAGATACAGGTCAGAAAAAGTTCTGTCATTGACACCTCTCTTGGCGGAGGACGTTTTCTGTCTGACCACAACGCACACACTGCCGACATTGTGTTCTAATCCCCAAAAGAGCACTCGCCGGCAACTAACAGCCCCGACATGAGGCATACCGTGAACTTGCAAAAGAATGAATTTACATTCAGTACTTCTGACTGACACTGCGTTGTCGCACCACAAGGCTTTTTTAGGACCCAATTCGGTCGTTACGACTTTTTGTATTTTACAAGGCAATATGAAAGATGTCTTTTACGACCTAATGACCGATTTGGGTAAAACTTCCAGACTGGGTTTCCACCTCACACGGAGTATTCTGCATGTTGACAGTCAACACAATCCACTACCGTCTAAAACAATCAACGAACACTTCTATGGCTCTAAAACTGCCCATCAATCTCGAATACATGAACCAATGAAAAAAAAGTGCATAACAAACTGCCGTTTGTCGTAAAATCTACTAACTTTGCACTATAATTTTTCAATAAAAAGAAAAGACACATATAAAACCATAAACGCAACTATAATATTCATACAGACATGAAAAAGATTCTTATTATCGGTGCCACTGGCCAAATCGGTTCTGAACTGACCATGACACTCAGAAATGTTTACGGCGGACAGAACGTAGTGGCAGGCTATATTGTAGGAGCAGAGCCTAAAGGGGAATTACTTGAAAGCGGGCCTGCAGAAATCTGTGACGTTACCGACGGATCCGCCATCACCAACATCGTCAAGAAGCACGGCATCGACACCATCTACAACCTTGCCGCACTTCTTTCGGTTGTAGCCGAAGGCAAGCCAAAACTTGCTTGGAAAATCGGAATAGACGGTCTATGGAACGTACTTGAAGTGGCCCGCGAAAACGGTTGCGCTGTGTTCACCCCAAGCTCTATCGGTTCGTTTGGCCCAAGCACACCTCATGTGATGACCCCACAAGACACCATTCAGCGCCCGCGCACCATGTATGGCGTTACAAAGGTTACCACCGAACTACTCTCAGACTACTTCTTCCTCAAATACGGTGTTGACACGCGTGCAGTGCGTTTCCCCGGAGTTATCTCTAACGTAACACCTCCGGGCGGTGGCACAACCGACTACGCTGTTGATATCTACTACTACGCCGTGCGTGGAGAGAAGTTCACATGCCCCATCAAGGAAGGCACACTGATGGATATGATTTATATGCCCGATGCACTCAAAGCAGCCATCGACATAATGGAGGCAGACCCCTCACGCCTCATCCACCGCAACGCATTCAATATTGCATCAATGAGCTTCGGTCCCGAAACAATCTACGCTTCAATCAAGAAGTACAAACCAGACTTTGAAATGGTTTATGATGTAGACCCGCTCAAACAATCCATTGCAGACTCATGGCCTGACTGCATGGACGATTCTTGCGCTCGCAACGAGTGGGATTGGAAGCCAGTCTACGACCTCGACGGCATGACACGCGACATGCTTGAGAAACTCCCTGCAAGAATCCTGAAATAAACAACTATAACGTTTCGCTCTAAACGACCGAACCTACAACGCTTGGCGTTGCTGGCACAACAGTTTTGAGAGAAAAGATAAGTCATCCATATTTTTACGAAATACGCACACCATCAACAGTGTGCGTATTTTTTTGCATATCTGTTGTACCTCACCATTAAGAACTATGACCCCGAAACAGAGCTACCCCCTCGGTTTGCCCAACAAAGAGGTCAAAACAGGACTTTACCGCAGCACTTCACCACACCTCCTCGCCACACGCACCGCAAGGGACGCCACCATTTACCAAAACAATACCTAACAAAATCGCAAAGTGGCCTGCAAAAGTCAGCGCATCGGGCAGTGTAGATATGCATTTCGGCGGAAGTTTATATGTTCACCGACTGGTACGCATATAAATTTCCGCCGAAAAAAAATTCTAAAATGGCTTTAACCCAAATCGGTCATTAGGTCGTAAATAACCGATTTGGGTTTAACCAACTGTTTTTTCAGCAAAAAAATGCTGAATGAGGCTCTGTTGAGTGTAACACAACAGTGGCAAAGCTCTCATAGTGGTGCCATTATAAGTTGAACGTCAACCCGACACTAAAGCAAAACTTCTTGTAGTAGTAGCATTTACGGTCGTTTGATGACTTTGAGATATTGAGGAGGTTCTGACGTGCTTCAAGAAACACACCAAGTGTCTCAGAGAAGTTATAGCGTGCGCCGGCTTGCAGACCTGCCGTGCGCAAACCTACATGCAGACCACTGTAAACATCTACAGCCATGGGCAGTTTCAGTATCTCCTGCCAATGATAATTACCCGTTAACATCAAGTCGAGACGTGTGTTGACACCATCATTGTCAACATCGTGTTTGTCTTTTGCCAGATAACTGGCACCGAAACCTATCGAGAGCCAATCGTTCACGCCTTTGTCGTAGCCAACGACAGCTCCTGACAGTCCACCTGCATTGAGGTAGCCCACATAGATTTTGTTGTCGTCGTCACCATCAAAAGCCTGTGCCACAGCCGGCTGATGCAAAGTGAGTAACGTCAAGGTCAGCACAAAAAATGTAACATAGTGTTTAACCGAGTGTTTCATAAGCGAAAATTAAACGTGTCCAAATTTTATAATTTAGGATAACATTGAATTGCATCCCACCTTTTCTCGTCATGGCATAGCTCAAACAAGCTTGGCTCTGCTCATTTGACTTATCGAAAACGTTATAATTTAATCTATTGTGTATTTTGTTATGCCAAACACCTTTCGGCGGTTGCCGCCTGTTTTATCCTTCACATACTGTTGGCCATAAACGATATAGTTGTTGTCGTACCAATAGGATGTTGTCGGCGCTTTCATTTTCTTGACATTCAGATTTTCATCACCAGCCTCGATAATTTCAGCCTCTTTCTCTTGAATCACATTGCCATCGTTAAGAGCCACTATCTTGCTGACCAGCTTCATGCGATCGGCATATACCAAGCTTACATTGCCTTTGTCGAGCCCCATTGAAGCAAAGTGCACAACACTGTACGGACGATTCTTTGGGAACATCGGGAAGCAAGTGTCCCACAGCAGGTCTCCCTGTGCATTGAACTTAACCAACACTGCATGAGTGTATTGGTATCCATTGAAACTTGTGATGATGGCGTTGCCCTGACGGTATGTTATGTAAGTAGGGTAATAGGCTTCGCCAAGATAATAATAATCTTTGCCGTCAAACACTATGTCGTGGCTTGCCATGAGGTAGTTTAGTGCATACTCCTTGTCCTTTTTTTCGGCCTTTTCTTTCTTACGTTCTATCTTTTTCTGTTTCTTTTCAGACATGAACTCTGTGAAGTTTTTCAGATCAAGGAAATTGTAGGATTTATAGAATGCAAACTCGCCATTGTCAAGAGCAGCGAAATAGATGCCCTGCGAGTTGCCTTTCTTTGACTTGGTATATGTTCCGGTTACAAATATACGTCCACCAGTGTCACTGATGCTGGCAGAAGTGATGGCCTCACCGTCAGCAGGTGTGATCTCGGTCACCCCTACCATGTTTCCGTCCATGTCGGTGCGCACAAGCATTGTGTGGCCTTCCACATTAACAAAAGCGAGCACATTGTCCTTGACTATTGCAGTGGCAAAAATCAAGGTGTTGCGGTCTTTCACACCGGGAAAATGCAAGTTGAGAGCCTTTATTTGCCCACTTGCCAGATTAAAGATATTTAATGTCTCTGTCTTTTTGTCGGTAGAGGCAAACACCATACAACCAGAGCCGAAACTGGGCCAACGTATGCTGAACTTACTCTTGAGCATTGCGTTGTAAACTGACGTTTTGTTTGTCTTGGTGTCAAACGCCAACACCTTGAGGTTGTCATCTCTGTCACGCCACACCGAATAGTTGATCCCGTCAACATAATCGCTACATTCATCGGTCATTTTCTTTGGAATAGAGAAAGTTTCTGTTCCAAGGAGTTTCATGTCGGTAGAATATAGTTCTGATTTTACGGTGCGTTTGCCGTCATCGGCATCCTTTGAGCGTGTCTGCACAAGCAGGCCTTTGTTGCCAAGCGGATAAACGCTCTCGTCTTCAAAGTCATCGTTTGTAGGACACTCTATTCGCCCCACGGCTTGCGACATTACAGGCAATTCAAACAGGAATGTCGCCAATGTCAATAACAATAATTTCAATTTCATTTTGATTGGTTTTAAGCGGTTTACAATGATTTTTCACTGCAAATGCAAAATTATTTCTTTTTTTTTATATATACACACTGTTTGGCAAACATATTCTCAGCATTTATCATTATATTTGCAACCAAACACAACAGAAACACAGAAACAAATATGGATAAAAAGAAAACTGGCACCATTTGCGTGCAAGGAGGCTGGAAACCCAAAAAAGGAGAACCGCGCATGGTGCCCATCTACCAAAGCACCACTTTCAAATATGACAACAGCGAGCAGATGGCACGCCTGTTTGACCTGAAAGACACAGGCTATTTTTACACTCGTCTGCAAAACCCCACCAACGACTATGTGGCAGCCAAGATAGCAGAGATGGAAGGTGGCGTGGCTGCCATGCTGACTTCGAGCGGACAAGCAGCCAACTTCTTCGCGGTGTTTAACATCTGCGAAGCTGGTGACCACTTCATATCAACCAACACCATTTACGGCGGCACCTACAACCTGTTTGGTGTCACGCTCAAGAAAATGGGCATTGAATGCACCTTTGTTGACGAAGATGCAACCAACGAAGAAGTCGAAGCCCTGTTCAGGCCCAACACCAAGTGCGTCTTTGGCGAAACAATATCCAACCCTGGTGGCAACATCTTCGACATTGAACGCTATGCCAAGATTGCCCACAAACACGGGGTGCCACTCATCGTTGACAACACCTTTGCCACACCAGTCAATTGCAGACCTTTTGAGTGGGGAGCCGACATTGTGACCCACAGCACCACAAAATACATGGACGGCCACGCTACTGCAGTGGGCGGTTGCATTGTAGACAGTGGCAACTTCAACTGGATGGACCACGCCGACAAATTTCCGGGACTATGCACCCCCGATGAAAGCTACCACGGCCTCACCTACGCCACTGCCTTCGGTAAAAATGCATACATCACCAAAGCCACCGCACAACTGATGCGCGACCTTGGCTCTATACAAAGTCCGCAAAACGCCTTCCTCCTAAACATGGGGCTGGAATCTCTCCATGTGCGCATGCAACGTCATTGTGAAAACGCACAAAAGGTTGCCGAATTTCTCCAAGGTGACCCACGTGTCAACTGGGTACACTTTGCAGGACTGCCAAACGACAAGTATCACGCATTGGCAGAAAAATACCTGCCCAATGGTGTGTGTGGCGTTATAGCCTTTGGACTGAAAGGCAGTCGCGATGAAGCCATAAAGTTTATGGACTCTTTGCAGATGATAAGCATTGTCACCCATGTGGCTGACGCCAAGACCTGTGTGCTGCATCCTGCCAGCCACACCCACCGCCAGCTATCCGAGGAACAACTTCGTGAAGCAGGCATCGCCCCTGACCTTATTCGCCTCAGCGTTGGCCTGGAAGACATCGACGACATTCTTGCCGACATCAAGCAAGCTTTGGACAAAGCGTTGTAACCATCACCACAACCTTTTCTCAGGAGCCAAACATTCCCCTTCTGACAGCCCTCCGATTTCACACAAAGACAGGCAGAGGCACGAGCAACAAAGACCACGCTAAAGAATGAAAGCATACACATACATAGAGAGAGGCAAGTTCGCCTTGACAGACAAGCCCATACCTGTTATACAGGAACCAACTGATGCCATAGTCAGAGTGACCTTGGGAAGCATCTGCACAAGCGACCTGCACATCAAAAACGGAAGCGTACCTAAAGCCGTACCAGGCATCACCGTTGGCCACGAGATGGTTGGCATTGTTGAGGAAACAGGAAGCTCCGTGAAGAATGTCAAGGCTGGCGACCGTGTGACCGTCAATGTGGAGACATTCTGCGGAGAGTGCTTCTTCTGCAAGCATGGCTTTGTAAACAACTGCACGTCTCCACATGGAGGTTGGGCTTTGGGATGCAGAATTGACGGTGGGCAAGCGGAATATGTGCGTGTGCCTCTGGCCACACAAGGTCTGAACCGCATACCAGACAGTGTTACCGACGAGCAAGCTCTGTTTGTCGGCGATTTGTTGGCTACCGGCTTCTGGGCAACTCGCATCAGCGAGATAACAAAAGACGACACTGTGCTTATCATCGGGGCAGGCCCCACGGGCATTTGCACCTTGCTCTGCACAATGCTTAAACGCCCCAAGCGCATTATTGTGTGCGAGCAGTCAGAAGTGCATCGCAACTTTGTCAGAAAACACTACCCAGAGGTTCTGGTCACCTCTTCGGAGAATTGCAAGGATTTCGTTGTTAACAACAGTGACAACGGTGGGGCCGACCGTGTCATTGAGGCGGCAGGCGGCAAAGACACATTTCAGCTCGCATGGCAATGTGCAAGGCCAAATGCCATTGTCACCATAGTTGCCCTATACAACGATGCCCAAACATTACCACTGCCCGACATGTACGGCAAAAACCTTACGTTTAAAACTGGAGGTGTAGACGGGTGCGACTGCAAAGAAGTGCTTAGCCTTATAGAGCAAGGAGAGATTGACACCACACCACTCATCACACACCGTTTTCCTCTCCACAAGATTGAGGAAGCCTACAGAATCTTCGAAAACAAGAAAGACGAGGTGATGAAGATAGCCATCTGCACTTGCCCATAAGCTTAGAGACCTTTAGACCTTTACGACAATTTATTGAATCATAAACATCTGATTTTACCACATGTTTTTGGTAATAGCATTCATCTTCATTGGCATAGGATTAGGCTACACCATACGCATCAGAACAGCTACGGCCTCACGCCAACGGATGGGCATAGTGACCTCAAAAGCCACTACAGGACTCATCTGGTTTCTGTTGTTTTTGCTTGGCATAGAGGTGGGGAGCAACGAGCGGATAACCTCCGCCCTGCCAACATTGGGAGCAGAAGCTCTGCTATTGTCAACATGCAGCGTATTGGGAAGCTGCATTCTGGCGTGGGCATTGTGGAGGTCTACAAAAGGAAAGAATTGCTTATGAAAGGAAGTCTGATAGCTGTGCTTTTCTTTACCATCGGCCTGACAGCAGGGCATTGTGACTATCTGCCGACATGGACAACAGACAGCAGAATTAGTTTTGCCGCACTATGCGGACTGCTACTTTTTGTAGGCATAGGGATAGGACTCAATCCCAATATGAAAAACGACATTAAAAGCCTCAGTCCCCGTTTGACCCTTCTACCGATTGCCACCATCTTGGGATCATGGTTGGGAGCAATGGCGGCATATCTGGCAATAAGCAGCGGAGTATGCCCCCTTTTGGAGACCCGCAGCATAACAGACTGCATGGCCATAAACAGTGGTTTTGCCTACTACTCACTCTCAAGCATCTTCATCACCGAATATCGTGGGGCAGAACTCGGCACCATAGCATTACTGGCAAATGTCATCCGTGAGCTGATAACCCTCCTGCTTACCCCTTTGATAGCAAAACGTTTCGGCCCCTTGGCTCCCATCTCGTCTGGCGGAGCCACGACTATGGATACCACCTTGCCGATAATCATTCAAACAGTAGGGCAACGCTACACGGCTCTAAGCATATACCATGGCTTTCTGACAGACTTTTCTGTTCCTTTTCTTGTTACCATGTGGTGCATGCTTTAGCAAGACGCCTCCCCACGACTCTGTTGCCTGATTGTTGCTTCAAACCCCCGAATACTTTTCTTGCTTTTTTAAGCATTTTTACATAAAACAACAGTCAAAAAGCAAGTTATATGAAATAATGTAAGTATTTTTGCATTCTATTATGTAGCATGCCATGACAGTCCTATCAAAAATATTTACGCTGACGGCCATTGCGTTCGCAACAGCGTCTCTAAGCTCTTGCCTTAATGACAGTTCGTCAACATCGGCGCCAAGCGATGGCAACTGCGCCATTACCCGCATGACGCTTGGAACCATTCCGCGCATCGTCCACACCAAGACAACCGCAGGCAACGACACCACGTATGTCACCAACGTGGCAGGCTCGGCCTATGCCATGTATATTGACCAAATCAACCAGGAAATATACAACCACGATTCATTGCCTGCAAATACCATCGCATCTAAAATTGTGTTCAGCAACATAACAAGCGATGGCACTGTAACCTACCAGAATGCAAATGGCAGAGACACCCTGTTTTCCACATCAGACACCATAGACTTTACCACACCGCGCTACTTCACATGTTTTTCGACCGACGGAACACAAAGCCGCAAATACAAGGTGTGTGTCAATATCCACAATTCAAATCCTGACGACTACACTTGGACTGCTGTCGCAAAAATACCAGAAGCCCTAAACGGCATCTCAAGCCAAAAAATGTTCGTCATCAATAACGACATCACCATTTTGGCATTAAAGAACGGGACACCCACTCTTCTGAAAGCGCCCACACAAACGCCAGCATCGTTGAGTGCCACCACCATAACAGGTATTTCGTCTTTTGTGCCCACAGAAGTCTTTCTGTTCAACAATGTTTTATATTATGTTGACCACGGCACACTGAAAAATTCCACTGACGGCCTTGTGTGGCAGACTGTTGATACAAACATCTCGCTCGACAAGTTGTTTGCCGTTTCTGAGAACGAGATATTTGCCATTGTCGGCAACAAGATATTCTACTCGACAGACACAAAGCAATGGACAGAAGACAATGTGGCTGACGACATGACCCTGTTCCCAAAAAGCGAAATAGCGTCGACCTATGGCGAGATGACATTCAACAACAACTTCTACAGCGTCATGGTTTGTGGAAAAAACGCCTCTGGTGAGAGCGTGGTATGGAAAAAAATCGTTGATAGAAAAGGAGTCAATACAGAGCCTTGGACAATCTACCCGCAAGACCCCGACAACAAAAATACATATCCCAACAAAAGTCAGGCAACCATCTTTAACTACGATTCAAAAATCATGCACCTTGGACTCACTGCCAACGGTGATGCGTCAGAAATAACAATCAGCACCGATGGCGGACGGTGTTGGCTGCCACAAGCAAGTTCACAAAATCCAAACCTGCCAGGCGAGACCATATCTTTCAGTGCCTGCTGTGACACCGACAACAACATTTGGATAACCACCGCCCCAGACGGAACCATTGTCAGAGGAAAGTTGAACCGCCTGTCATACGCCAAAGACCCCACGGTGTTTTCCAAAATAACAAAATAAACAGATGAAACTGGTGCGCCTTACAGTAATCACTTTAATCTCCTTGCTGTCGCCATTGTTTATACAGGCACAGGAAGATGCAGACTTCCGCATGGAGATTGGAGGCGGCATTGGCGCAGGCTTTTACTTGGGCGACTTCAACAACCGCATATTCTCTAATCAAAAGCCTGCTGCAAGTGCATACTGGCGCTATCTCTTTGACCACTACAATTCACTAAAGGTGTCACTGTCATACACAGGTATAAAAGGGTCTACCAATGACCACGACAGCTTCTATCCCCAGAATCCCGGTGACAACCAAACCAGTGCTACACCACTGAAATACGCATTTACCGGCAGCGTCATAGACCTAAGCTGCATGTACGAAATCAATTTCTTTCCATACGGTTTTTATCAAGACTTCTTCGGCCACAAACGTCTGACCCCCTTTCTGCAACTGGGCGCTGGCATGGCATACGCCAGCAAGGGAAAAGGAGTGGCCTTTAACATCCCGATGGGCTGTGGCATAAAGTATCGGGTCTCACGCAGGGTCAACATGTCTCTCGACTGGGCCATGCACTTCAGTCTCTCTGACAAACTCGACGGTGTTGAAGACCCGTTGGGCATAAAATCGTCTGGATTTAAAAACAAAGACCACTTTGGCATCACCATGCTCACAGTCACCTATAGCTTTGCGCCAAGATGCCAGAATTGCAACAAAGACTAACCGCCAACAAGCAATGACGAACAACAACACCAATATAGATTGGCACAACATACCGCGGCATATTGCCATCATTATGGACGGCAATGGAAGATGGGCGCGCAAACAAGGGCTTGACCGGACAATAGGCCACCAGCAAGGAGTGGAGACAGTAAAGAAAATCACGGAACTCTGCGCACGTATCGGAGTGAAATACCTTACACTCTACACTTTCTCTACCGAAAACTGGAAACGACCATCACAAGAAGTGGCAGCCTTGATGGGGCTCGTACTCGACTCGTTGGAAGAACAAATATTCATGGCCAACAACATTAGGTTTCGCATGATTGGCGACAGCCTTCGACTGCCCGAAAACGTACGCAATCGCATCAAGCAATGCGAACAACATACTGCCGCCAACGACAAAATGACCATGGTTATTGCCATGAGCTACTCTTCACGATGGGAAATCACCCAAGCCACCAGAGCCATTGTACAACAAGTGGCAGATGGGCAACTGAGTGCAGACGACATCACAGAAGACACCATTGCGCACAACCTGACGACATCATTCATGCCAGACCCAGACCTGCTCATACGTACCGGTGGCGAACTCAGGCTAAGCAACTATCTCCTTTGGCAGTGCGCCTACACCGAGTTGTACTTCTGCGACACTTTCTGGCCAGACTTTGGCGAACAGGACTTACTCAACGCAATTACCGCCTACCAACAGAGGGAGAGGAGATTCGGCAAGACCAGCGAACAAGTCTCACAATAATAACCGCAAGCACAAAACCCAATACAAGATAAGCACCCCTCTATAAACCATATTATAGAAACAACTCTTTCAGATGAAGCACGTTTTTCAATCCATATTGTTTTGCCTCGCACTGACCGCTGCCAACGCCCAAAACCAGGCAAACACAACAAAACCCGACATCGAATATTCCATCAACACACGCAACTACATCCTCGGAGGCGTAACAATTGACGGGGTCAACGACTATGACTACGACCAGCTGCTCAGAATATCAGGACTCGTCATAGGGCAAACCATTACCTTTCCTAAAGCAGAAGGTGAAGTGACAACAGCCCTGCGCAACTTATGGGACCAGCGAGTATTCTCGGATGTAAGCATAACAGCCGACAGCATTGTAGGACGTAACATCTATCTGCACATTCAACTTGCACCCCACCCTAAACTATCTTCTGTAACCTACAGCGGAATCAAAAAATCTGAACGAGAAGACCTTGAAGAGATCTTTCCGCTTAAAGAAGGCAGCGTAATCTCGGTAGACGTGATAAACCGTATAAAGTTTGTCATCAACAAACACTTCGGGGAAAAAGGATTCAAAAATGTCACAACAGAAGTAATACAGCGCAATGACCCTAAAGACAAAAACAAGGTCACACTCGAGATAGACATCGACAAACACGAGAAAGTCAAGGTGCACCGCATCTACATTACCGGAGCCGACCAAGACAAAATTAACAAGCTCAAGGCATCGATGAAGAAAACACGCGAGTCGGGCAAGTTGCGCAACATTCTGAAGAGCAAGAAATTCATAGAAGAAAAATACAAGGAAGACAAAGCCCTCTTCATCAAACGCTATAACTCATGGGGCTATCGCGATGCCTATATCGTAAAAGACAGTATTGTTCCCTACGACGACAAGCACATCGACATATACCTCAATGTCAGCCAGGGCGAAAAATACTATGTGCGCAACATTTCGTGGATAGGCAACTCCATATACTCAACCGACGCCCTCAACAACAGCCTCGCCCTTAACAAAGGCGATGTCTACAATCAGGAACAGTTAGAAAAACGCCTTCACGAGGATGCCAACTCCATTGGCAACGAATACTATAACAACGGATACGTGTTCAGCAGCATAGAACCTGTTGAGACACAAGTTGTAGGCGACTCCATTGATCTGGAAATACGCATCCGCGAAGGTAAGCAAGCCACACTCAACAAAGTGGCCATTCTCGGCAACGAATACGTTTTTGAGGATGTGATACGCCGTGAGCTGCGCACCAAACCCGGTGACCTTTTCAGCAAAGATGCCATCATGCGCTCACTCACCGACCTTGGTCAGATGGGCCACTTCGACCCCGAAAAACTTGAGCCAGACATCAAGCCCAACGAGTCAGACGGAACCGTGGACATCACCTACAAACTGTCGCCTAAATCAAGCGACCAAGTTGAATTCTCCATGGGCTATGGTACCACTGGCATCACAGGGCGTATAGCTGTGAAGTTCACAAACTTCGCCATACAGGAACTTTTCAAGAAACACGCAACAAGCCGCAAACTTCTGCCACAAGGCGAAGGACAGACCGTAGAACTGGCAGCCCAAACAAACGGCACATATTACCAGCAATACAGTCTCTCGTTTCTGGATCCGTGGTTCGGCCGCAAGCGTCCCAACCAATTCTCTGCAAGCCTGTTCTATAGCAAGCAGACCGATGTAAACAGCAATTACTACAACTCGGCCTACTACAACAACTACTACAACAGCATCTACGGATATGGCACATCGTCGGGCAACTACAACTACGCCGACTTCTATGACCCTGACAAGTATGTACAGATTTTGGGTGGAACTGTAGGTTGGGGCAAACGTCTGCGCTGGCCCGATGACTTCTTCACATTCTCTGTGATGGCAACATTCCAACGCTACATTCTGAAACAGTGGCAGTATTTCATAATGACCGATGGCAACTGCAATAACTTCAACCTCACATTCAGCCTCAACCGCAACTCATCAGACCAGCCGTTCTTCCCGAGAAAAGGTTCAGACTTCTCATTGAGCGTTTCAGCCACTCCGCCATACTCGCTGTGGGACAACAAAAAATATTCTGCTCTTGCCAACAACAGAAACTCCGCTACTTACCAACGAGAGATGAAGGAGAAATACCGCTGGGTGGAATACCACAAATGGAAATTCCGCCTAAAGACATATACCGCACTTACCAACGCCAACAAGTGCCCCGTCCTCATGACACGCACAGAATTCGGCATTCTTGGCTACTACAATCGCCACAAACCGTCTCCGTTTGAAACATTCTATATGGGCGGTGATGGCATGTCAGGCTATTCCTACGGCTACGCCACCGAAACAATCGGTTTGCGCGGTTATGACAACGGCTCGCTAACCCCGGCCGGCAATGAAGGCTACGCATACAGCCGCATGAGCCTTGAGATACGCTATCCCCTCATGTTGGAGTCTACAAGCATCTACGCTCTAGGATTTCTTGAAGGCGGAAACGCATGGACACGAACCTCAAAGTTCAACCCCTTCGACATGAAACGTTCTGCCGGAGTCGGCGTACGTCTCTTCTTGCCAATGATAGGCATGATGGGTATAGACTGGGCCTATGGCTTTGACAAGGTATTTGGCACAAGATCTTCGTCAGGTTCACAGTTCCACTTTATTATTGGACAGGAATTCTAAATAACACAACATATTATTTTGTCATGAAAAAGATTATCACGTTGCTGCTGCTTGCCTCCGCAGCCATCATGCCATCTATGGCACAGAAATTTGCCCTCGTAGACATGGAATACATACTCAAGAACATACCTGCATACGAGCGTGCAAACGAACAGCTCAACCAGACATCAAAGAAATGGCAGGCCGAAGTCGAAGCCGTCAACCTGCAAGCCCAGACTCTCTACAAAAACTACCAGAACGAAGTGGTGTTCCTTTCTGCCGAGCAAAAGAAAACACGCGAAGAAGAAATACTGAAAAAAGAAAAAGAAGCGTCAGACCTCAAGAAAAAATATTTCGCACCAGAGGGAGAACTTTTCAAGAAGCGTGAGAGCCTCGTTGGACCCATACAAGACGAAATCTACAATGCCGTCAAGGCCATAGCCGAACAAAAAGGCTACCAGCTTATCTTAGACCGCGCAAGCGACAATGGCATCGTCTTTGCCTCACCATCTGCCGACATTTCTAACGATGTGCTTGCCAAATTGGGATATTCCAAATAAAAAAGCTATCTTTGCAAGTCTAAAACAATAATCTTAAAATAATTACTTCACAATGAAAAAAATTATCCTCGCTGCGCTTTTGCTTGCGCCAATGACTATGTTCGCACAAAAGTTCGGTCATTTCAATTCACAAACCCTCATGCAGGAAATGCCGGAAGTAAAGGCCCTACAGACTGAGATGCAGAACATCGAGAAACAATACGACAAAGAACTCGAAACAATGCAAACAGAACTCAAAAACAAATACACTGCCTATATGACCCAAAAGGACTCTTTGCCACAAGGAGTGCAGCTGCGCCGCGAGCAGGAAATCACTGACCTGCAGCAACGCCTCCAGCAAACCTCGCAGACCTACAAAGAAGACTTTGAGAAGCAGTACACAGAGAAGATGCAGCCAATACAGCAGAAGATAATGAACGCCATCAAAGAAATAGGCGAGGCAGGCGGCTATGTATACATCATGGACCTCACCAACGGCATCCCGTATGTATCAACAACACTCTCTACTGATATAACTGCTGAACTAAAGGCAAAACTCGGAATGAAATAAAGGAGAGACCTCCTTTTCTATTTACACAAACACACGACAAATAAGGGTTCAAATCTCGCACACAGGCGGATTTGAACCCTTATGTCGTATTATCTTGCCGGGAACAAATTTATTGTCTCAAAGAAACTGACTGCCAGCTTTCTGAAACGATTTAAACCAAATCGGTCGTTAAGACTTATTGAGTTAATCATTGGCATTTCGGCCGAAATCGACATCCCTTTCGGCCGAAATGTGATTGCGTTTCCACCGAAATGCAACTGCGTTTCGGCCGAAACGAATGAGTCAGGTCTGATTTACCAAAGCTTGCATCAACGGCAGGCGGCATAAAAATATATACCGTTCATTTCCCAAGGCTTAGCCTCGGGAAATGAACGGCCGTGCTTAGGCCCTCCCTTTATCCCACCTGCGACAAATATAAGGAACAAGTCAAGCTACTCGGTCACCACAGTATAGAGCGGCAGTTCCTTTGGAAATACATCGCGCCCATGCAGTCCCTCGTCGGTTATTTCAAGGAGAAATGAGGCGTACACCGCCTTTGGGTTGAACTGTTTAACCAATTTGTAGGCGGCCAATGCAGTGCCGCCAGTAGCAAGGAGATCATCATGAATCAATACAACATCGTCTGTACTGATGGCGTCTTCTGCCATCTCAATGGTATCTGTGCCATACTCCTTGGTATAGGTCTCACTTTTGGTCTTGACTGGCAGCTTGCCTGGCTTGCGGGCCATAACAATTCCCACGTGGAGCATTTTCGCCAAAATAGCCCCTACAAGAAAGCCTCTTGACTCAAGGCACACCACCTTTGTTATACCCTTGTCGGCATATTGGCGATACAGGTCGTCAGCCATTATATTGATACTATCGGGATCCATCAGCCACGATGAGATGTCGCGAAACAAGATTCCTTCCTTAGGGAAATCCTTTATTCTGCGCAATTTGTCACTAAGATATTGTTTTTCGTTTTCTTCCATTACGTTTTAATGAATAACTATAATGCAAATATAGCCACATTTGCTCAAATTACAGACAATAAAGCCGAAAAACAGTCGCCGAGAGTGAACTTTCAACATATTTATATTATATTTGTGCCAATAATATCTAACTACTAACTGACAACATTATGAAACTTCGCTTCCTCTCAATTTTTATGGTTGCCTTGGCCACCTGCCATAATGTCCATTCACAGTACAGTAATGTGGCCTACAAAGACGGCACGGTAAGATTTACTGTCATTACTGACGGGGCTGTCAGGCTTGAGTACTCCCCCACCGGACAATTTACAGACAACGCCTCACAGGTGGCAGTGATACGTTCCTATCCGAAGAGCGACTACACCGTCAGGCAATACGGCTCTACTGTAACCGTCAGCACACCCAAAATGGTTGTTAGGTACAAAAAGGGCAGTGGCAAGTTTACTTCCCAAAACATAAGCATCACCTCCGCCAAAGGGCAGCCACCATTCAGGTGGACACCAGGAGTAAAGGATACTCTCAACCTTAAGGGCACTTACCGTACTCTTGACGGCTTTGACGGAGAATATTGTGGCAACTTCAAGATGCCGCTGTGTCAAGGTGTGTTGTCACGCTCGGGGTGGACACTGATTGACGACTCGAAATCATACCTCTTTGACAATGACAAGGAATGGCCTTGGGTAACAGAACGTCCACAGACAACCGACAGTCAAGACATGTACTTCATGGCCTACGGCACCGACTACAAACAAGCCCTCAAAGACTTTACCGTCTTTGCCGGCAAGGTCCCCCTGCCGCCCCGCTATGCATTCGGTTACTGGTGGAGTAGATATTGGAGCTACTCCGACACAGAACTGCGCCAACATCTTGACCACTTTGACAACTGGAACATTCCGCTTGATGTGCTCGTAATTGACATGGACTGGCACTACAGCGACGGAGTTAGAGGCGGTTGGACAGGCTACACGTGGAACAAGCAGCTGTTTCCCGACCCCTACAAGTTTCTTAATTACCTGCGTGATGAGCGCAAACTCAAGGTGACTCTCAATATACACCCTGCCGATGGCATACGCCCATTTGATACTCCATTTAAGATGATGGCAGACTATATGGGTGCAGACACTTCCAAGACCAGCCAAATTCCCTATGAAGGCAGTAACAAGAAATTTATGAGCGGACTGCTCGACAAAGTGCTTCGCCCCATGAACGAGCAGGGGGTCAGTTTCTGGTGGCTCGACTGGCAACAGTTCATGAACGACCGCAAACTTACCAATCTCAGCAACACGTGGTGGATAAACTACGCATTCTTCTCCTACATGCAAAGAAAACAGTCTGCCCGTCCAATGCTCTACCACCGTTGGGGAGGGTTGGGCAACCACCGCTACCAGATAGGATTCTCTGGCGACAGCCACATCACATGGAACAGTTTGAAATTCCAACCATACTTCAACTCTACCGCCTCAAATGTGTTGTACGGATATTGGAGCCATGACATCGGTGGGCATCAGGGAAACGGTATCGATCCCGAACTATATGTCAGATGGATGCAGTTCGGAGCCCTAAGCCCCATTCTGCGCACCCACTCCACTAAACAGGCCAACCTCAACAAGGAGCCATGGACGTTTGACTATAAGACTTGTGACATTCTGCGCCAGATTGTTTTTGACCGCTACGCAATGGCACCGTACATCTACACCATGGCGCGTAAAACCTATGACGATGCGGTATCGCTCTGCCGCCCCATGTACTACGATTATGCTACAGATCAGAAAGCATACGACTGCAAATACCAATATATGTTTGGCGATCAGATGCTCGTCTGCCCTATCGGAGAGCCGATGAAAGACCGTCAGTCAACCGTCAGTGTATGGCTTCCGGAAGGCAACGACTGGTATGAAGTGTCAACTGGCACACTGCTCAACGGGAACCAGGAAGCGAAACGTATCTTCCTGCTTGATGAATATCCGCTGTATGTAAAAGCCGGCAGCATACTGCCTACCTATACCAACCACGTCAAAAACTTGCAAGGCAACGAGAACAGCCTTACACTGACGGTGTATCCCGGCGCAGACAATGGTGAGTTCACTCTCTACGAAGATGCTGGCGACAGCAAGGACTATGACACACAATATGCCACCACACGGTTCTCACAAAAACGGCAGAATAACACGCTGACTGTAGACATCGCTCCACGCAAGGGATTCTACACTGGCATGCCCACCACCCGTAAATGGCGTATCAAAGTGCTCTGCTCGCAGATGCCGCTGAAAGTCCAGCTCGGACAGACAGACATCAAATACACCTATGACGCCAAAGATTTGGCCCTGCTGATAGACCTGCCAGAAGTTCAGGCCACCAACGCTCAGACTCTAATAATAACCTATCCGCACTACGCCAATGCCACAGACCTTGCCGACGGCACTGTCGGGCAGATGAGACGCGCCGCCAACGCCCTCATAGATTACAGAAAAAAGAACTGCAGCCTTAACCGTACTGACGAACTTGCATCTATGGAGACAGTGGCGGAGGCTATTAACTACAACCCTCAGGAACTGAACAGGATAGTCAGTGACTTCCGCCAGAGCCTCAAGCAGTTATCCAAAATCCTTAACGATAATAAAATCAACGGACAAGACTCCACAACAATTCTGAGAGCTATGGGCATGTAGCCCCAAAAATGTTTACCTGTGTGTCTGACACGCCCACAAACAAAAAGTCCCTCAACCATCGTTTGGTTGAGGGACTTTTTGTTTGTGGAAATCAGGCTGGCAGCAAAACTACTTTACTAAGAAGCATCTGCCCTTGACGACATAGACACCCTTGCCAAGTGAGCGGATATTCCGCGAAGATACCTTTGAAGCCACCTTAACGCCCGAGATATTATAGACATCCGTAAGTTCATCGGGCGCCAGTTCACCAGCAACATCCTCCACGCCTGTCATGCTGTAGTCGAGATGATTCGTTCTAAGCGTACTGCTTGTCTCGCCACCATTAAGTTTTATGAAGCAGCGTGAAGCGAGAATGCCATTTGGCACTTCGCTAACATCAACAAAGGTTGCTGCAGAGTTATCTTTCACGAGAATGCCGTAGATGCCTTCAGAACTTCCAGCCTCGGTTGCGCCTCCAAATATCACTGTGGTACCAGTGTTATCCGAAAATTTAAGTTCTACCGGGCCTGTGGATACATGTGCATCGCTCTGACGTATTTCACGCACTCCGCTTTCAAGGGTAGAATAGAGTATATACGGTGTGTTCGCCTTAAGTCCGTCAGGTTTCACGTCCTTGAAGTTTAGTTTGGTGGCAACACCCGTGTTTTCCACTCCTACCAAAGTTTCCAGACGGCACTCCTCACCGAAGATGCTGTTGACCTCATCTGTCGTCAACGACACCGGCAGGCAGATGGTGTTCCACCCTTTGTGGATAAAGCGGTAGATAGAAAGGTCTATCGTCTGACCGTTATAAGCGGTAAGGTCTTTGGGGCTCACCGTATTGGTGACAACCCTCTGCTGTGCGCTAACCGTGTTGAAAGTCATGCATGCCACGGCCACAAGTACCAAGTTCTTCAATGTAATCTTTTTCATAATGCCGTTATATTATAAGTGATTGTTCACAAATACTGTTTGCTGCGTATTCTATCATCTACCTCTGGCTCAAAGGCCTTACGGTCTCTTGATGCGGGCTGGAACACCCATAGCAACGCCATACGAAGGCACGTCATGCGTCACCACTGCACCCGCAGCCACCACAGCTCCCTTGCCTACAGTTACTCCCGACAATATCACCGCCTTCGGGCCGATTACCACATTGTCCTCAATAATCACTGAACCATGAGTGACAAGCTGACGATCCTGCGGAAGTATATGAAGCGACTCGACATCGGTCTTGCCGCACTGATGGTCGGTTATCAGCACATCATGGCTTATCAGCACGTTGTTTCCGATACGCACATCACGTATGGAGCTGACACGTACGTTGCGCTCGAAAGTCACATTGTCGCCGATAGCAATCTTTGGAGTATAGTTGCCCGTAGAGATGCTTTGCAGATGCAGCCCAGGCTTTGAACAAAAACCAGTACCTATGGTTATATTCTTGCCCTCAACAACTACAGGAACCTCCACCTGGCACCCTTTTCCAGAACGTACTCTGTAGCGGAACCGATAAGTGGCGAGGCTGTTTCTGAACTGTTGCAGAGCCCGTGTTACCAGAGTGTTGCAGATGAGCATCGTAATGCCGGCCAGCACCACTGTAAGCGTCTTACGCACCACGGCAAACAAAAAACGTACCACACGCCCCCAAACCTTGCCAGACACGCACATCTTAAGTACAGACGCCACCGGACGCCAGCCAAGATATTGCTTGACAGTCTGCCTCCCAGCCTTGGCATCAAGTCCCTTTGCTCCCCTGCGCAGCACAAACAAGCGTACAATCAACGGCAACAGACAGTCGCTCACACTTGTCTTCATCTTCATTATAGTGGCCGGCGAAAGACTGACCGTTCGACTTTCAGCCTCGTAACTGTCAAACACCGTAAGAAGGTTCTTTACATAGATTCGTATAGGGTCACGGGCCTCCTGCACGGGATTTACAGGAGCATCGTTGAGTAACCTCGGGTTATAGATGGCATTTTGCTTGCCCGACAAGGCAACATGCAGCAATAGCGGTACGGCAGGTATGCCCGTGCCTACACCAAACTCCCGAGGGTCATAGCCTCGTATGAAGTCTGTGCGTATGATATTACAGCTGGTATCAATAATACCCATACGCACTACCTGCAGAAAGTCATCGATGTCAACGTATTGTGTCAGGGTTTTGCGTGTCCTCGCATTGAGAGACAGGTAGACAAGCCCAAATTCATTTTTCTCCAACACTTGCAGCATGTCGCCAAAACGCTCTACCCTAACAACATTGCGCGCATCAAGCATCCAAATGTATTTGCTGCGCATAAGAATGGCCTGATTAATGGCAAACATAAAACTGTTGTCACGACTCAGATTGTCGGTGTTGCAGATATATTTAAAGGGCACACGACCCTCAAACTGCCTGACCATGGAAGAGGTACCGTCGGTAGAGTCATTGTCTACAATTATGACCTCCATACGTTCCTGCACACTGGCATCAAGCAACGCCAATCGCAGGAGTTGCTGCTTGAGCGACAAGACATTGTTGCGTGTTCTTATGCACAAAGTCAGGATTTTGCCGTAATTAAAAGTCAGTTGGGGCATCTTCTACTTGTCAGGATATTTTAGTTTCTTTTGGTCTGTTCCTATTGTTGCGGAATGTGTGTCATTATTTTGTTTTGCCACCTGTTGTGGCGGGCTTATGGCTATACAACTGGCGGTCGACAAGAATAATGTCAGTTGGTTTGAGTTTCACTGCTCCGGCTGTTTTCGCCTTGAAATGCAACACAACCAGAACAGCATCACCATTAAGCGGCCGTTCATTGTCTACCCCTACGAAAGTTGGATAAAACGCCTTGGCGCCATCAGTGTGAAGGCGGTCACGGCTGAAATTTGTGAACAACTTGGCATCTTGCGGTTCGTTGCCGATATATTGTAATTGCTTTTCGGAATAAGGAACAGACAGACTGAAAGCGTTGACATTGCGCAGTCCCTGTCCCTTTATGGTCACAACAACATCCTCGCCAGTCTTGTAGGCCGACTTGTCGGTTTCAATGGTGATATTGCCGTCCACTCTCTCGCCAGAGGGTGTCGTAAAACCACCTTCGCCAACCTCTACTGCTACGTTGGAGATGTCATAGGCATCAATGAGTCCGTTGCCGTTGATGTCTCCCTTTGACACATAACCCTCAAAGTCTGAATCGCCCTGACGGAGACCCGTATAGTTCATATATGATGTAAGGTCGTTGCTGTCAAGAATGCCATCATTGTTAATATCGCCTGGCACATAGTAAGCGGAACCCGGCACACGGAATATATATAGTTCGCAACCTGAGCCGAAGTCCCCGAAGGCTTTCGTAACGTCAAGCTTCACATAGCGTGCCTTAGGATTGTCTTTAAAGGCGATTTCCTTCAACTGAGAATCACACGCCCAATTAACCTTGCCAACTTCCGTCCACACTTCCTTGTCCATGCTTATTGACACGTTTGCCTCAAGAATAATGCCGTTCATACCCGAACGACGTGGCAGGTATTGTAGTTTATCGAGCGTGTTGACAGAATGCATATCAACCAGCAGTTCGAACGGCACGGCTTTCTTGCCATACTCTGTATGCCAGCCTGTTTCAGCATCAAAGTCAAATAGTTTGGCTGGGGTTTCGCCACCCTGCGATGGGAAACTGCAGGTGGCCGTCATGCCCTTCACGGCAAACTCAAACGGGTCGTCGCTGGTGGTTGCAACGAAATCTGTCCAGTCTGACACTTTGCCTGGAGCTGCTGAGCGCACCTTAAACGAATATTGCGTTTTAGGTTTGAGGTCTTCAAACAGAAATTCATTGCCGTGTATATCAAAATAGTTCATGCCATTGAACTCAATTTCATAAGCTTGAGCATCAGTCACATCCTCCCAATTAAGTCTGAGACTGTATGGTTTGCGGTCTGTCTCCCTAACATTAACATTGACAGGTTTAGCAAGGGTAACAGCAGGAATGCCAGCAATACGTGAAGACACCGTCTTTGTCTCGCCACACTGCACCATGATATCTACTGCCACAGGATTTTGGGTAACATCAGTCTCTGGCAGTTTTATGTTGATGCCGTTTGCTGCTGTCATGCGCAATGCATTATTGCCATCTTTAACCTCTGTGGAGAAGAACTTGCTGTAATCTACACCATAGCCGAGACAATATGCCGGCTTAGAACTGCTCTCAAGCTCTTCAATAGTCTTGACAGCTCTCAGCTTCATTTTTTTTCTGCCAATAGTGGCCGTAATTTTGTCTACAGATTTGAAGTTGCCGACAACACGCAACAGCGTTGCCTTCATCGCTTCCATGCCAGAGAATGTCCCCTTGACAGGACTGACGCTGATATTAACATGGTCATCACTTGCCTTGGCAGTAACAACGGTGCTTGAACTTTCACCGTTGAGATAGGCTTGGGTAGTGCCATCGTCATCATATTCACTGAAACTTACTTCACCGCCCCACTTTGGATAGATTTCATAGATGCGGAGTTTCTTGTTGATTTCACTGACATTATTGTTGGCTGCGGTCATTGGGATGATTGAACCTGATTTAACAAACACGGGCAGCTTCCAAAGCGGAGCATCGAAGCTGTTGAGTACGGCACCGCCTTGATAGACATTCCCGGTAAAATAGTCCACCCATTCACCTTCTGGCAGATAGATGTTGTTGCGGATATCATTACCAAGAGAGTCTGCCGCTGTGTTACGGTATATTGGTGCTACAAGAAGGCTTGGCCCATACAGATATTCATATTCCGTAGCCTTGCCGAGAGTATACTTATTGGGGTCTTCAAGGAAGATGGCACGTATCATCGGTTTGCCGTCCACAGCCTCGTGAGCAATACTGTAAGCATAAGGCAGAAGCATTGACTTCATTTTAAGGTAGGCACGGTTAAGGCTTGTGGCTGGTTCACCGAGAGCATGCGGATATTTCTCGTTTGACCCCCATCCGTCCATATTGAGCTGCATCGGGGTAAAGGTCTTCCATTGGAAGTCCCTGATGTTTACTGCCAAATTCTTGCCGCCGAAGATACCGTCCATGTCAGATGTGATATTCGGCTGGCCAGCAAGACCCGAACCGATATATGTTGGAATATGGAAGCGGATGTACTCCCAATTGCCACCAGTCTGGTCACCGCTCCACACACCACCATAGCGCTGTGTACCTGCCCAACCATCGAGTGTAATGATAAAGGGGCGCGCGTTGTCGCCATACTTGGGCATCGATTCTGCCACGTCAGCAATGCCGTTGAGTCCAAAGGAATAGCCTGCACCTACCCACGCCACATCGGTCTTAAGCACGCGCACACCAGCATCACGTATTTCTTTGACAATATCACGTTGTAGCAAGGCCGAGATAGTGTCTACAGGGTGCAGATTGCTTTGAGTCCAAAGGCCTATCTCTACTCCATTTTTGCGTGCGTAGTCACCAAATGCCTTAAGATTGGCAATATTGCCGTCAAGTGTTGTTGTCTGACCATATCCTGCACCGTAGCCATCGTTGGGCAGAACCCATCCAAGAGGCATGTCGTGTTTTTTATAGCGGTCGATGACTGCACGTGCAGAGAACTGGTAATTGCCGTCAAGTTCACCATTCAAGCTCTCACGAATGCCACCGTTGTCCTTCTGATCCTCCTTGTAGTATTTGCCGTCCTCAAATTTCACCACCATATATCCAGGCTTGTCAACCTCTTTCCAATAGTCGCGGTTGTAGGCGTTGAGATGCCCCTCATAGAAGCCGAACTTAGGAAGAAGCACAGGGTTGCCGGTCAACTGATAGTAATCGTTCAGTAGCTGCACCGGAGTTTCGTCTACCATGACAAAGCAGTCGAGGTAGTCGGCATCGTGGCTCAACCTTACGACACCATCATCCTTGCTACCGAAATCATAGCGTCCAGGCTTAAACGTGTAAGCCATAAAACCATAACCATTGGTTGACCAATAATACGGGGCCGGCGAGCATACGCCACCGTCTGTCCAACTGTTTTCGTTCACGATATTCACTACGTTGCCCTTATGACTGAAGCGGCCGTTCTGAATGCCAGCACCATAAAAATATTCGTCAGGCTGGGCGTTCAGCGATAATGTCACCTTGTTCCCACTGATTGCGGCCGGAGACTTCTCTGCCATTACGGTGCGCCCATTTTTAAGATTCGTAACACTGATGGCTCCATCTTGCTTTCTTACAGTTATCGCAACATGTGGCGTCTTTATCACAAAGTCGCCATTCTCTTTGCTAAGTTTGACTCCCCCAACGGGCTTCATCGGATTAGCCACCAGTATCTGCGCCTCCGGCTTGGCCTCTGGACTGCGGAATACAACACCGTTTTGCGAATCCTGGAACAAGCGGAATATGTTTGGCCCATAGAATTTGATATATTTTCTACCTCCACTCTCAAACTGAAGAACAACAGTGTTTTCCTCAGAGCCGACAGTGCAAGAAATCACAGCATCAGCTCCATCGTCAGAAGCAGGTATTTTCGTCTTGGAATCAGACAAGCCTATCCCCCACTTGTAAGGCACAGCCTCTGCGGGCAATAGATTGACGCATCCCAAAACCAATAGCGCCACACATACAGACAACAAGTTTTTCATGATAAGATGTTTTTATACTTTTCTTTGCAAAGATAGTGCAATTCGAGAGCAGAGTATCAAGCCTGCTTGAATGTCCTGCCAAGAAGCACCCTATAATATGCAAAGATAAAGAAATAATGCAATATTACTGCCACAAATCTTACGCTTTTTTACGCAAACATGTCTGTTCTGACCCAAAAGGTTTCTTTCAGCATACGTCCTTTCTTCCTTTTGGCTTTCATTAAACCCAAATCGGTCATTAGGTCGTAAATGACATCTTTTTATTACTTCTTATTGCCTTTTGTTTTTTATAAGGCAACTGCCGCTAACAAGTCTCGCCGTCCTGCATCTTTGCCTCGTCCCAGACGGCATCCATTTCTGCAAGCGTCATATCCTTTAGGTTACGGCCTTGCTTGAGAGTCTTCTGCTCAAGGTAATTGAAGCGCGAGATAAACTTGCGGTTAGTCCTTTCAAGAGCTGTGTCGGGATTTATGTGATAGAGACGTGCAGCGTTTATAAGACTAAACATCACATCGCCAAACTCCGCTTCCATCTTGTCTGCATCCATATGTTCCACCTCGTCTTGAAACTCTCGTATCTCCTCCTTTACCTTATCCCAAACCTGCGAGCGTTCCTCCCAGTCAAAGCCCACATGGCGAGCCTTGTCTTGAATGCGATAAGCCTTTATAAGCGACGGCAAAGAAGCTGGCACGCCCGACAATACGGTCTTGTTGCCGTCTTTTTCCTTCTGCTTTATCTGTTCCCACGTGTCCTCCACGGCATCAGCAGTCACGGCCTCCACATTGCCATAAATGTGTGGGTGACGAAAGATAAGTTTCTCACACAAACGGTTGCACACTTCTGCAAAATCAAATTCTCCTTTTTCTTCTGCAAACATAGCATAAAAGCACACGTGCATCAATACATCGCCCAACTCCTTGCACTCTTCTTTGCTATCTCCACGTATTATGGCATCGCTCAGTTCAAAAACCTCTTCAATTGTGTTGGGGCGCAAGGACTGGCTTGTCTGTTTGGAATCCCAAGGGCACTTTTGGCGAAGCTCTGCAAGAATATCAAGCAGACGGTTAAACGATTTCAGTTGTTCTTCTCGGGTTGACATAATATTTCCTTTATTTTACAACAAACCCAAGCCTGCCATTTTTCACAACAGGCTTGGGCCTCTGGGGTATGTTATTCCTCTTGACGGATTTTTATATTCTTATACGACAAATCGCTCCGTTACTGCTTTCTTAGCGAAGCAAGGGTTTCCTTGATAGCGGAAATCTTTGACTCTGTATCGGCAAGTTTTTTGCGTTCAAGTTCTACCACCTGAACCGGAGCATTGTTCACAAAGCGTTCGTTGCCAAGCTTCTTCTGTATGCCAATGAGGAAGCCCTCCAGATGCTTGAGTTCAGCTTCCTGCTTTTTAATCTCAGCTTCAAGGTCAATCAGGTTGCCCACCGGCACTGCATATTCATCGGTACCGACCATGAACTTCACTGCATCACCCGAACTGTCATCACTCTCACGTATGCCACTGAGATTAGACATTTTTAAAAGCACAGGATTATATGCCTCCCAGTTGTTCTTGCCAATGGCGATGAGTTCCAACGGTTCTTTAGGAGCAATGTTTTTCTGGTTACGTACAGCGCGCACGCCAGCCACTATTTTCTTGACGGTTTCAAACTCTACCACTACAGTCTTGCCCTCGGCATCAGACACACCTGCATCGAGCACGCTTACCATGATGCTCTCACCGTCCTTACGGTCGTATATGTGTTGCCACAACTCCTCCGTAATAAACGGCATAAACGGATGAATTATCTTCATCAGCTTGTCGAAAAACCGAAGCGTAGCATCATAAGTATCTCGGTCAATGGGTTGTTGGTAGGCAGGCTTTACCATCTCCAGATACCACCCAGAGAACTCATCGGTAAAGAGTTTGAATGCAGTCATGAGCGCCTCGTTGAGACGATACTTTGAATACAAGTCGTCCATTTCGGTCACAGTGGCTTTCAGTTTGGCATCAAACCACTTGATGGCCATGCGGCTGACTTCTGGTTGTGGCAACACGGCAACCTCCCACCCCTTGACAAGGCGGAAAGCATTCCATATCTTGTTACAGAAATTGCGCCCTTGTTCGCACAGACTCTCAGCAAACAAGATGTCGTTACCTGCCGGAGCTGCAAGCAGCATTCCCATACGCACCCCGTCTGCACCATACTTTTCTATCAGATCGATAGGGTCTGGTGAATTGCCAAGAGACTTAGACATCTTGCGGCCTATCTCATCGCGCACAATACCAGTGAAATATACATTGCGGAACGGCACGTCGTGCATATACTCCTCGCCTGCCATTATCATGCGGGCCACCCAGAAGAAGATAATGTCTGGCCCCGTAACAAGGTCTGTTGTAGGATAATAGTATTTTATCTCGTCGTTGCCGGGATTGTTGATACCATCAAACAATGATATCGGCCACAGCCATGAAGAGAACCAAGTGTCAAGGGCATCCTCGTCGTGGCGCAACTGGTCGGCGGTAATATTTTCATAGCCCTTAATCTTGCGAGCTTCTTCGAGTGCATCCTCTACCGTGAGCGCAACCACATACTTCTCTTCCTCACCCTCTGCTGTTGGCAAGAAATAGGCAGGAATGCGATGTCCCCACCACAGCTGGCGACTGATACACCAGTCCTGTATGTTCTCAAGCCAATTGCGATAGGTGGTAACATATTTGGTCGGGTAGAACTTGATTTTTCCATCGAGCACAGGAGGCAGTGCAATGTCAGCAAAATGTTTCATCGACAGAAACCACTGTTTGCATAAGCGCGGCTCCACCGCTGTGTCTTGATTACGTTCAGAGTAGCCCACCTTGTTTTCGTAGTCCTCTACCTTTTCGAGCAAGGCAGCATCGGCAAGGTCTTTAGCAATCTGCTTGCGCACATCCATGCGATCCATGCCCACATAAAGTCCCGCTACCTCACTGATGGTGCCATCGGGGTTGAATATGTCGATAGTCTCCAAATTGTGAGTCTTACCAAGAGCATAGTCATTGACATCATGGGCAGGAGTGACTTTCAGACATCCTGTTCCGAACTCTATGTCAACATAGCGGTCTTCTATCACCGGAATGACACGGCCTACGAGAGGCACCGACACCTTATGCCCGCGCAACCACTGGTTTTTAGGGTCTTTCGGGTTGATACACATAGCGGTATCGCCCATTATTGTTTCCGGACGGGTGGTAGCTACCACGGCATAGTAGCCCTTTGCGTCCTTATGCAGCACTTCGCCATCCTGTCCCGTTGGGGTCACAGGATTTTCCTCGGCATCAGCCACATAATATTTAAGGTAATAGAGCTTGCTCTTCTCGTCATGATAAACAACCTCCTCTGTAGACAGAACCGTCTGGGCCTTGGGGTCCCAATTGACCATGCGCAATCCACGATATATCAGTCCCTTGCGATAAAGGTCAACAAAGACTTTCAGAACGCTCTCGCTGCGTTTTTCGTCCATAGTGAAAGCCGTGCGATCCCAGTCACAGCTGGCCCCCAATCGGCGCAACTGCTTGAGAATAATGCCTCCGTGTTCGTCAGTCCAGTCCCAAGCATGCTTCAGAAACTGTTCGCGGGTAAGGTCACGTTTCTTTATACCCTGTTCAGCAAGGCGGTTCACCACTTTTGCCTCGGTGGCTATGCTGGCATGATCCGTTCCCGGCACCCAGCAGGCGTTTTTTCCATCAAGACGTGCCTTGCGCACAAGAATATCCTGAATAGTATTGTTTAGCATGTGCCCCATGTGCAACACACCAGTTACATTTGGTGGCGGGATAACTATGGTATATGGTTCACGTCCGTCAGGTTTTGAACTGAAGAGCTTGTTGTCCATCCAGTATTTGTACCACTTTCCCTCCACTTCGGAGGGGTCATATTTGCTTGCGATTTCCATCTTTTTCGTGATTTCGTTATTTTAGTGCAAAAATAACATTTTTCTCGCAGTATTGTTGTGTTTTTTGTTGGTTTTATCCCAATTCGCTTCACATCCTATTATGTGTTGCCTGCAACCGCTCTTCAGAAAACACATGCACTTTATGGCCTCGCCCAGATTGTCTGTATAATCTGAACGAGGCCATGCATACTTATATTGACTCTTGCGAGCGAACCCCTACCCGATATCTTTACTTCATAAAAACGCTGGCAAAGAAAGGAAAGGGACAGTGTCAATTCACTTCTCCATTTTCATTCCCGACAAACTATACGGCGGGGCCCAACTGGTTGAAACTTCTTCCTGCGTAAGGCTAAACGTGCCAGATCCGTCACTATAGGTGCCGCCCATAGGCGAGGTAAACACCAGAATTTGCGTGCGCACCCTATGTGTTGACGAATAGTCAAACGAATAAGTGAACATTGCCTTATTTTTTTCTATCTTCATATAGGACGCCCTAAAATTCTTTGCATCCGTGTAGGTCTTCATCTTATAATTATGCACGGTATTATTGTCAGCGAACACCACCCACAACGTATAGAGTTTGGGAGTGCCGAGCATAAGCTTATTGTAGTAGAGCTCTTCTGGAGCATAGTCTTCGTCAGGCAAAGCTTTACCCTCAATTCTGAACGTACCGTTTTCACCATTCCCAGTGTAGGTGCCCGTGTTTTCGTCGTTGAACTTCAGAATGTAGTTTCTCATGAGGTCCAGTTTGTGTCCGTCCGTATAACTTACCGTCATCCATACCAGATCAAGATCTTTACGTTCCCATCTCACCTGCTGGAGTTGCGGATTGGTTTCACCGCCCAGCTTCAAGATTTCTGCCACCATTGAATGTGTGAGCTGCACTTCGTTGTTGCCCCACACCAGCTTGCGACCAATGATATCCTTAGGGGCATATTTCTGGTACTGCCGGTCGGTGCTGCGCACAAAATGTATGGTCATGTCCCCCAAATTCTTGTCTTTATAAGTCCATGTCATCATCTGTTTCTGCACATTCACCATTTTCATCTTGTATACTGTGATGCCGCTGTTGTCCTCACATGTCAGGGTGCCGTCGCCATTGTCACGCCAAGTGCCGTAGACGCTGCTTCCGTTCTTGTAGACAATAAACGTGTTGTCAGACTTGAAATCCATGTAGAAATCGCCAGACTCATACCACGCCGCCTGTTCCTTGTTGTTGGCATCTTTCCATGAAACCATATACACAGACCATTCGCCTACAATTTTGGAACCCGTAATATCATCAGACTTTCCGCCGTCACCGCTGCCAGAACACGACAGCATCACCGCAATGCCCAACAAGCACAAAAAATTAAATGTAGCTTTCATCATCTCATATTTTATAAAGGGGTTATTATTTTTCCGGGCTTAGAGGCAGGATGTTTGTCTCCTTGCTGACACGCACAAGTTTTTCCAATACTCTCGTCCGCACGAGAGTCGTCCCCTTATCTTCTTCGAAGACAGCCTCTATCTGCATCTGGTCACCACCGACCTCCAACAATTTGAACGACTTAAAATCTCCGCCAAGTGGATAAAAATTGCCATTATACAAGCTGTAGACAAGAATCCCGTCTTCGTGCCACATACCTATATCATCTGAATATTCCATAAAAGAAACCTTATTGTCGGCATAGACAACATAATAGTTGTTCTCTTCTTCCACGTTTCCTTTTTTCTCTTCCACAAGCACATCGTTTTCCCAACGGCTATACTCTTCGTACATTATTTTCCACGTGCCCACAATGTCATCTTTCGTGAGTTCGGAAGCGCTGCCTGATTCAATATAATTATACAGTGCCACAACATCGCTGGAATTAACTTTGCCGTCTTTGTTGAGATCATAACTTTGGGCGTACGACATAGACAAGCCACACGAAAGAACTAAAAAAAACATTAAGATTCTTTTCATAGAAGATATATTTTTAAGATTATTATTGTCGCAAAGATACAATAAATTTTCTAATACCAAAAGATTTCTTCAAATAATTTGACCATATGCGTCCATGCCGTGCCCGACACAAATCCACAAAAAAAACCGAGAGCTTCGCAGCTGTCGGTTTTTTAATTATCAACAATAAAATTAAAAATTATGAAATAAAACTTCTATCTTATTTTTCAGGTCCCCTCGGTCGCGGCCCGTGAGCCATGTTGCTGAGCATTTTGCGCTCAAAGGCTTTTTCTGCCACTTTTATTTTGAGTAGCTTAGATGCACTGACCACCTTCAGGAATTTCTTCTGGTATTTTTCTTCCAGTTCGATGATGTCTTCCTCGTTTTCCATCACGGCCTTGAGTATGGCAAGGCTTTCCGCATTGCTTAGGTTTCCTTTCCACGCTTTGCGCATCATCTTTCCGTTTTTAAAGCTCAGTTTGCGTTGCCGGTCCTTCATCTGATGAAACAAGGGGAAGAACGCACTTGCCTCTGCCTGGGTGAGGTCTGCCTTTTTAGTGATAAAGGCCATCTCTCTCTGCCGGTATTCTTCAGGCGAGAAGCGGGGACGGAAGGCATTTTTATGCCCTTCACCGTCAGGACATGCCGTTGCCCCGGCTGCAAGCAAGATGCAGACAACCAGCAGCATAAGTTTTTTTACAATATCTCTTACCATAGGTATCAAACGGTTTTATTCAGATTCTGTCAGACACGCAATGATGTCGTGGCTGTTTGGCATCATATAGTCGCAAGCCTCGTCAACGTAGGCATCTATCCACTCGTCAGAAGCGTTGTGCCGCTCTGCCGGAGCATCGCTGGCAAGGCGTTCGACTATTTCCTTTTCGCCAGCCAGCCTCTGCTGATATTTATAAACCCACACACCGAAATATAGCCCTCCGAACATGGCCGCCATATATATGTACGGCTTGAGTTTTGCATATATCTCTGATTTCCAGAACGGCACGGTATTCTTGCGCTCCACAGGGTCTACAGCCTCTGAAACACCCTGCATCATGCGTTGGGAGAGGTTCTCAAAATACCCGTCTGGTGTTTTGAACACCTGACGTCCGTCTGTCGGCTTATTTAAATCTGGTATCTTCATATCATTTCCTACTCATCATGTTAGACTCCAGCGTCACGCGATGGTTTAATCTGCTCCTTCAAAAAAATCCTCAATTTTTTTCACTGCAATATGGTAGGAAGCTTTCAATGCCCCCACTGACGTGTTGAGCACCTCTGACATATCTTCATACTTCATATTGTCATAATACCTCAAGGCAAAGACCTGCCGCTGCTTGGGGGGCAAGGTCTGAATGGCTCTTTGCAGATTCTTTTGTATTTCATCACCGTCAAAATACGCATCACTCTCAAACATGTTCTCGAGGTTTGCGTCTACGCTATCCAGACTTACAGTCTCCGCACGATGGCGCAGAAAGGCGAGGCTTTCGTTGGCGGCAATACGGTAGAGCCATGTAGAGAGCATAGAGTCTCCCCTAAAGGTGTCAATTGCATTCCAAGCCTTGATAAATGTGTTTTGCAACACATCATCGGCATCATCATGAAATGTCACCACACAACGTATCTGCCAGTAGAGACGCGAACTGTATTTGCCAACCATCTGCTCAAATGCCTTGCTCTTCTCCGCAGGGTTTCCGAGCATTGCTATAAGCTGTCTGTCGCTTGGGTATTGCGCCATCTGTGACCTCCTGTTAATCTTATCATACGATTGTGAAGCTGTCCGTTTCAACCAAAACACATCGGGGTGACAGGCTTCCTCTATAAAAAACACAAAGCAACCAGCCCTAAGTTGCCTGATTGCTCCGTCTCCTGTCAGTGTCTGCACCAGTTGTCAATACGCTCGTCACGATATTGTAAGCTTGCGCACAAACTTACCGACCTTCACCACATAGACTCCCTTAGCAAGTCCTGTAGATATCAGTTGGTCGTCATTCTCTATGACATGGGTTGCGGCCTGAGTGCCTGTGACATAGTAAATCTTCAGCGTCATTCTGGCAGCCCCCGTCACGCGCAGAGTACCGCCATTTGCAGAAACATTAATCTCCTGTGGCTCAGAAGCCGAGAGAGTCGTCTGCGTTGGCTCTGTCTGTGAAGCTATTGCCGAAACTGCCGGAAAAGCCATCAACATGCCTGCTGCCAATATGTACACTGCTATGCGGTTCACTGTTTGTTAAAGTGTTTGTTGTTTCGTATGCAAAAATAAGAACCTTTTTCTATAATACCAAATTTTGCGATTATTTTTTTTGTATTTTTATGGACGAAAAACCTTTTTTTGCTTTTCTTCACTTCAAAGCTCTCACTTTTTTTTCATAACAATCACGGGAGCAGAAGGCTAAGAACGGCCAGACTTCTTACCGCCATAACGCCTACCCACCTTCATCAACGCCAGGCCTACCACAATCCATATCAATTCACGGGCTCTCGTTATCAGCCCTACATAGACACCGAATGCCCCACTCAGCGACAAAGCACTCACTGAAATGGCAAAACCACCCTCACGGGCACCCAGCTGCATGGGAGAGAAGAAAAACAGATTGCCAAACAGCGAGGTGAAAGCCATTATCAACACACAGTCAAAGAAGTTGATGTCGCTTGTCAATATGCGCAGAATGAAATATATCTCCAACGATGTAAGCACCCTTGCAACAAACTCAAGAAAGAAAGAAGCATAGAATGTTGCCTCATGCCGAGAGTGGAGTTCGGCTATCTGGCGGTCTACGTTCACAAGATAATCTTTCTTGCCGTCATGTAGTCTTTTGAAATATTTGCCTACAAAAGGGATGCCCGACAGCCATCGCAACACCCTGACAATCATGCCGTGCTTGTAGCCCTTCATAAAGAAAAATATCGCCACCAGGCAAAACGCCGACACAGCACACAAGAAAAACCACACCGGCAAGCTCGGCATATACATTATAATATATAGCACCACCGATAACAACCAGAAACAGACATGACTGAAAATGTGCATCATCACATAGAGTATCACACTGCTTGTTGCCCGCTCGCTACCTACCAGAGGGCTGAGTTCCATTATACGATAAGGCTCACCGCCCATCAATCCGCACGGCGTGGCATAATTCAGAGCAAAACCCGAAATAGTCAGTTTGTAGACCTTGCCAAAACCCACGGGGGTACGTTTTCCTCCGCTGCGTATTATGAGATACCAGCTTGCGGCGTTCAACAGATAGATAAGTACCCACACACCCACCACGAGCGGGAACCACCCACCTGCCCTGCGGATATGCGCCCACAGCTCCATGTAGTCCATGTCAAACGTCAACAACATCACGACTACAGCCGCAACGCCAAGAAAGAAAAACACATTGTTCCAAAACCTGCTCATAAGCACTATTCCTTTTATCCCAAATCGGTCATTAGGGCTTGCTTGTATCTTGTTTTTCAGAAGAGTAGATTTTGTTTGGCTTTTAATGAGTAATAGCGAGCTATTGCGAATTAAAAACAAGCAAAAGGCACCTTATAAAACAAGAGACTGCAAGCTGTTCCAAAATATCACATTCAACGGCCTAATGACCGTTTTGGGTTTATCAGACCTTGACAACCAGCCCCTCCTGGGCGGCGATGGTGTCAGGAAAAACCTTACGCGCCTGTTCTACCAACACCGCCACGTCGTCCACCGTGGCCGAATAGTGGCCTATCATCAACCTTTTCACACCTGCCAGTCTGGCAATCTCCGCAGCCTGACCCGCCGTAGAGTGACAGCGCAAACGTGCTTTTATCTCCGCACCGTCAGGATAGGTCGCTTCATGATAAAGGAGGTCCACCCCCTTGACCAACGATGCCAACGATGGCATAAACGAAGTGTCGGAACAATAGGCATAGGAACGGGGCGGAACTGCCGGCGTAACAAGCCGACCATTGGGGACTATTGTGCCGTCTTCGCAGACCCAGTCCTTACCCGCCTTTATTCCGGGCAGATAACATACGGGAATATTGTAGAAGTCTGTCATCTCCCTGTTGATATGGGGCAACGAGGGTTTCTCCCTGAACAGGAAACCGCAACACGGCATGCTGTGTCTGAGAGGCAGAGTCCACACTTCCATGGTGCGATCTTCGTAGACCATGGCATTCACAGTGGTATCAATGGCATGAAACACCACTTCAAACTCAAGTTTATGGCAAAACAGCTCCATCTGCGCATTGAGCACATTTTGCAAACCGGCAGGGGCATACACGTGGAAAGCCTTGGTGCGCCCGAGCAGTCCGAAGGTGGAGATGAGTCCCACCAGCCCAAGGCAATGGTCGCCGTGCAGATGAGAAACAAACACATTGCGCAGCGCCATGAACTTGATTTTTCTCAACCTCATCTGCAACTGCGTACCCTCACCGCAGTCCACGAGCGACAACTTGTCGCGCATGTTGACAACTTGGGCAGAGGGGTTGTGCCTCAATGTCGGAGTGGCGCTACCACAGCCCAATATTGTCACCTCAAACTTCTCCATACTTATATATATTACTTTTCTCTTGCGATCCGCCAAGGGAGCAGAAAGTGCCATTTACCCTTGCCCGCATTGCCGACCAAAACTAAACCTTGACAAGCAAAGAGGTGGGGAGGGATTTCACGTTCCCTCCCCACCCGGAATTGGATTATATCAGAATCCCTGTCTGCCTGCGAGGCAGTCTGGAATTACTCTGCGCTGCTTTGTTCAGCAAGTTTTGCCTTGAGTTCTGCAAGAGCGTCATTGTCGGCAAGCGAAGTGGCAGCTGCCTGATTCTGTATTTCAGGAGTGTCGTTGCCTGACTTGCGCGGAGCTGAAGCCTTGCGCTGTTCGGCGCGCTGCTCATCTTCAAACACACGGCTGTGTGAGAGGATGATTCTGCGGGTTACCTTGTTGAATTCAAGAACCTTGAATGGGAGCTTCTCGTTGAGCTGCGCCTTGGTTTTGTCTTCCTTGATGAGGTGCTTTGGAGTAGCGAAACCATCAATGCCATATTCAAGCTGAATTACATCACCATTGTCGTGCTCTTCAATGATAGTACCCTCATGGATTGAGCCTACAGTAAACACTGTTTCAAATACATCCCAAGGATTTTCCTCACACTGCTTGTGACCGAGGCTGAGACGACGGCTTTCCTTGTCGATTTCAAGAACCACAACATCGATGTCGGCACCAATCTGGGTAACCTCCGACGGATGCTTAACCTTCTTTGTCCAAGAGAGGTCTGAAATGTGGATAAGACCATCTACGCCCTCCTCAAGTTCTACAAATACGCCGAAGTTGGTGAAGTTGCGCACCTTGGCAACATGCTTGCTGCCAACAGGATAATTCTCCTCGATATTCTGCCATGGATCCGGCTTGAGCTGCTTGATGCCGAGCGACATCTTGCGCTCTGTGCGGTCGAGTGTAAGTATTACGGCCTCAACCTCGTCGCCCACCTTCATGAAGTCTTGTGCAGAGCGGAGATGCAGACTCCAGCTCATCTCGCTCACGTGGATAAGACCCTCCACACTTGGAGCAACTTCTACAAATGCGCCGTAGTCGGTCATAACGACAACCTTACCCTTAATCTTGTCGCCAACCTTGAGGTTAGGATCAAGAGCATCCCATGGATGAGGAGTAAGTTGCTTCAAGCCAAGAGCAATTCTCTGCTTCTCCTGATCAAATTCAAGGATAACAACGTTAATCTTCTGGTCGAGCTGAACGATGTCCTTAGGATCGCTCACGCGGCCCCAAGAGAGGTCTGTGATGTGGATGAGTCCGTCAACACCACCGAGGTCAACAAACACACCGTAAGAGGTGATGTTCTTAACTGTACCCTCAAGCACCTGACCCTTTTCGAGCTTAGAGATAATCTCCTTCTTCTGTGCTTCAAGCTCAGCCTCAACAAGAGCCTTGTGGCTGACAACGACATTCTTGTATTCCTGATTGATTTTGATAACAAGGAATTCCATTGTCTTTTCAACGAATACATCGTAATCACGAATTGGCTTCACGTCAATCTGGCTGCCCGGGAGGAATGCCTCAATGCCGAATACATCGACAATCATGCCGCCCTTGGTACGAGCCTTAACAAAGCCCTTGACGATTTCCTTGTTCTCAAAAGCCTGATTGACACGATCCCATCCTTGTTTTGCACGAGCCTTCTTGTGAGAAAGAATGAGCTGACCTTTCTTATCTTCTTCCTTTTCGATATAAACCTCTACCTTGTCGCCAGGCTTGAGGTCTGGATTGTAACGGAATTCATTTGCAGAAATGACACCGTCTGACTTGTAGCCTATATCAACGAGCACCTCGCGCTTGTTGACAGAGATTACGGTTCCTTCAACCACCTCGTGGTTGTTGACCTGGCTAAGGGTCTTGCCGTAGGCTTCTTCAATCTCTTGCTTTTCTGTGTCTGCCACTGAAGCACCTTCTTCATAAGAGTCCCAGTTAAAGTCCTCTATTGGCATTACATCTTTTAAATTGTTCATTAAAAAATAGTTAAAAAATAAATAAATTAGACTTTATGTTGATTATTGTGCAAAAATCGCTTGCAAAGTTAAGCAAATAATCTCACAATCCACGCTTTACGTAAAGTTTTTTGCTCATCAGCGATAAAAAACACTTATACAAACACTTCATTTACACCTTATTTTATAATAACAGATATGTTCACACCTCAAACCGAGCAGACACGCAACACCTCCGCACTGCCCACAACACAAAGGGCGGCAAACACAAACACAACTGTCGCCTTTCGGCCGAAACGTTTCTGCATTTCGGCCGAAGTGGTGAAGCGTTTCGGCCGAAACGCCATCACGCACCGGCCGAAAGAGAACGTTTTGCACGTTCTTTGCGGTGGGGTGATAGTGTTTTTGCTTTCAATAAAACCGAAAACATCTTTGTTATGATGATGGTTTTATCTACCTTTGCAAAGGATAGGGCGCCCCGGGCAACCGGAAGTTGCTTTCTTCATGACTGCGCCTGCGCACCTGCCAGTCATCCGTAAAAACAGACTAACACTAATAAAATGAAAAAGATTCTTCTTTTAGGCTCAGGTGAGCTGGGCAAGGAATTTGTTATTGCCGCCCAGCGGTTAGGCCAACACGTTATTGCCTGCGACAGCTACGCCGGCGCACCGGCCATGCAGGTGGCCGATGAATGCGAGGTATTCTCCATGCTCGACGGTGAGGCGCTCGAAACCGTCGTACGCAAGCATAAGCCCGACATCATCGTGCCCGAAATCGAAGCCATACGCACTGAAAAGCTCTACGACTTTGAGAAAGAAGGCATACAGGTGACCCCCTCTGCACGTGCGGTCAACTTTACCATGAACCGCAAGGCCATACGCGACCTTGCCGCCAAAGACCTCGGACTTAAGACGGCCCACTACTACTACGCCAAGACCTTTGAGGAACTCAAGGCCGGAGCAGACAAAGTGGGATTTCCCTGCATCGTAAAACCGCTGATGTCATCGTCAGGCAAGGGCCAGAGCCTTGTCAGGGGCAACGATGACCTACAGCATGCGTGGGAATACGGCATGAGCGGCAGCCGCGGCGATGTCAAGGAGCTCATCATTGAGGAATTCATCGACTTTGACTATGAAATAACACTCCTCACCGTGACACAGAAGAACGGCCCCACCCTCTTCTGCGCCCCAATCGGACACGTGCAGAAAGGCGGTGACTACCGCGAAAGCTTCCAACCCATAGCGATGAAAGAGGAACACCTCAAGGAGGCGCAACGCATGGCTGCCGCCGTGACGGAGGCTCTCACAGGTGCCGGCATCTGGGGTGTGGAATTCTTCATCAGCAACAAAGGCGGTGTATACTTCAGCGAACTCTCTCCACGCCCTCACGACACCGGCATGGTGACGCTTGCCGGCACACAGAACTTCAACGAGTTTGAACTTCACTGCCGCGCCGTGCTCGGCCTGCCCATCCCATGCATCAAACAACTGCGCATAGGTGCCAGTGCGGTCATACTGTCTGGCATTGCCAGTCAGAACCAGCCAGAATATACCGGCCTGGAAAAGACCTGCGAGGAGGATGCCGACATACGCATCTTCGGCAAGCCCACCACACGCCTCAACAGGCGAATGGGCGTGGTGGTGTGCAACGGACCGCTCGACGGCAACCTCAACGCCCTGCGTGAAAAGGCCAAGAGACTGGCATCATACGTTGAAGTGAAATAATCCCTTACTATTCTTTTATAAAACCCAACTCGGCCATTAGGCTATCAAGCAATGACCATAAAGATGACATGACATTTGAAGAGGATATTGACAAATACGAAGCCTTGAGGCAGAAGTATCAGGCACAAATCATAGAGCACATGGACAATGGAGAATATATCCGCTACAATGAGATATTATTCTCAACACATTCATGTGCTATAGAAGGCAACTCCTTTTCAGTGGATGACACACGCGAATTAAAAGAAAAAGGACTGGGTATGATTCCTGCCGGGAAAACCCTTTTTGAGGCTTTTGAGATGCTCGACCACTTCAACGCATTTGAATATGTTGTGCAAAACACGCAACACCCATTAGACGAAGCCTTCTTAAAAGAAACCAACCGCAGAGCGACCTGCCACACACTTACATACCGGTCTCCCGACGGCGTGCCAGGCGAGTACACCACCACAGACATGGCCGCCGGAGATACGGTATTTGGCGACCACGAGGAGCTCATTAAAAGAGTTCCCAAACTGCTGTCGTCCACCGAAAACGCCATTCGCACAGCATCTGTTCACCCAATGATACTTGCCGCCCGCTTCCATGGCTTCTTTGAATATCTCCATCCCTTCAGAGACGGAAATGGCAGAACCGGACGACTCGTCAGCAATTATATTCTATTGCGAATGAATCAGCCCATACTCATCATTCCGTCCAACTTCAGACAAGAGTATATTTCCAACTTGCGAATGATACGAACAGAGGGCACCGATGAACATCTTATCCACTTCTTTTTTAAAATGGCAATGCTTAGGATGGAGGATGAGTTAAAACAAAAGAAAGAAAACACCAGAAGGTTCAAGACTTTCGTCTTTTAACCCAACTCGGGCGTTAGGGCTTATTGTATTCTGTTTTTTCAGGAGAGCAGATGTTACTTGTCGTTTTAGGGAATAATAGCGGGCTATTTTGAGCTAAAAACAAGCATCTGTTGCCTTATAAAAGCAAAAGGCAATAAGAAGTAATAAAAAAGATGTCATTTACGACCTAATGACCGACTTGGGTTTAACAAAGTTCACAAAGTTGTGGACCACAGCCTTGTGAACTAATTCTTTTTTCATTACCTTTGCAATCTAATTAAACACAATTTAGTCGTTAGGACCTATTGTATTTTGATTTTTTGGGAGAGCAGATGTCGCCTGCTGTTTTTGTGAGTAATAGCGGGCTATTTCGAGCAAAAAGCCGGCGTCAGATGCCTTATAAAAACAAAAGACAATAAGAAGTAATAAAAAGATGCTATTTACGGTCTAATGACCGATTTGGGTTAAATAAGGAGTAAAGATTATGGAGAAAGCTTTTGTATATGGCATGTCGGTCGGTGGTAATAACTTTACAGATCGAATTGAAGAAACCAAGCGTATCAAACTTGACTTTGAAAATGGCGTTAATGTTATTCTAATATCTCCAAGACGCATGGGTAAGACCTCTCTTATAAAAAAGGTGATTTCCGAGATTGACGACCCTACGCTAAAAATCGTCTATATGGACATATATGACTGCAGAAGTGAATATGATTTCTATAACCGATTTGCCGAAACAATCATGAAGTCCACAGGCAACCATTTGAAGCAAATAATGGAGAACATCAAGCGTTTTTTGGTTAGAATCTCGCCCAAAATTTCATTTAGCCCAGAACCTAACTCTGAGTTTTCTGTATCATTGGGGATAACACCTAAGGATTATTCTCCAGAGGAAATTTTGAATCTTCCTGAATGTATTGCCAAGGAACAGGGCGTTCGCATTGTAGTATGTATTGACGAGTTTCAGCAGATAGGTGAGTTCACAGACTCGCTGACTATACAAAAACGTCTACGCGGTGTTTGGCAGCATCATCAAAATGTGTCTTATTGCTTCTTTGGCAGTAAGAAGCATCTGATGGAAAATATTTTCCAAAGTCGTCGTATGCCTTTTTATCAGTTTGGGGAGATGCTGCATCTAAAGTGTATTCCTACGGAATATTGGGTCCCCTTCATCTGTTCTCGATTTGAGAAGTACGGCAAGAAGATAACAGAAGAGTATGCCGGCAGAATATGCCAAGTGGTAAAGAACTACTCATCTTATGTGCAGCAACTTGCATGGAACGTTATGGCAGAAACAGAAAAAGAAGTAAACGAGGAGAGTTTTGAAGAAGGCTTGAAGGCTCTGTTGGAGCAAAACAGCAGTCTCTTTATACAACAGACAGAGGGGCTTACGACCTATCAGCTCAACTTCATTCGTCTTTTGTGCAAAGGTGTACATTCAGGATTTACCACTCAAACGGTTTCTGAAATCTATCCTTTGGGCAGTAAGTCAAATATAGACCGTATAAAGAAAAGTTTGGTTGACAAAGAGATTGTCACCATTGAGAAAGATGGTATATTCCTTGCTGATAGTGTATTTGAACTTTGGTTTAAAAAAGAAATGATGTAGTCTATAGCCGACACTATGGTTTACCATTCGCCAGTTTAATAACTATCATTAATCAATTTATTGGCCAAAAGACTGAAAATATGAACGAGTATAAAACAATAGGCTCTCTTTTGAAGAAAACGCAAAACTGACAGCCACGATTACGATAAAAGTTGCCACGTAATTCGGTCCCTCCTTGAGGACTTTTATCTCAAACTCTGTACTGAATTTGCTTGTTTTAGCTGTTGACACGACTAAAAAATGCCACTATTGGCGTATTTTAGCCGCGATTATTTGATTGATTAAACAAATCTTATTATCTGTTTTGTAAAAAAATATATAACCATGAGCAAAGACAGTCATTTTACCAGACAGTTCCCTTTGCCAGAATGGCAAACAAGTTGAGATAATAACAAAGGAGCGTCAGTTACCGCATTTACCTTGAATTTAGATGTCTGTAGCAAGGTGTTGTT
>OJNH01000121.1_pt1 | contig 66768 bp, 66 predicted proteins | sample 1597361 | NCBI WGS metagenome assembly OJNH01 (sample SAMEA2452136, study PRJEB22498) | human gut metagenome | biome: human feces; feature: human gut; material: feces | place: Australia | collected 2012
GCGTCTCTCAACCCAAGCCATTAATATGCATAATCCGCAAGAGGGTGAATATTCTAATCCAGGAAATCCCAGGTTTTCAACTTATTTCATGCGGAAATGCAGTTTCTTGCGTTGCACCGCCATTGAAGTGGGGTATAACCTCCCGAAGAATGTGCTGGATAAATTGAAAATGAAAAACGTGAAATTTTATGCCCGCGTCAATAATCCCTTCCTGATTACTAATTTTAAAGTATGGGATGTGGAGTTAGGTAGTAGTGGATTCAATTACCCCATACAACGTACTTGGTCGGCAGGGTTGAATGTCAGTTTCTAAATTTAAATACACGTGATGATGAAAAAATATTTATTATCAATTCTGGATAATTTTTTATAATTTTTCCTGTCATAGATAATTGATAAAAATCAGCGCTACTTGGATGATTCATTCGTACTTTTGAACCTGGAGATAGCATTAAAATTGCAAATCCTATTAAAGATATAATTACAATAAGGATGTTCTTTTTATTAATTTTTTTATTTCTTATTAAATCATTTAATGAATATATAATAACATATGATAATGCTGCAACTGCAATTTGTTCTTGTGAAAAAGTAGCAAAGAAAATTAGAATACAAACAAATATATTATAAATATTACCTTTTTTATTACAATCATAATAATATATAAACATTAGCAATGGTAATAATGGGAAAACATATAATACAGATGCGGTTGGCCAAAATATTCCAGTTCTTACAACCATTATTTCAATAAACCCATAACAACATGTAGATAAAATTGCCAATATATAATCATCAATCTTAATATGTTTTTTTGTTATTTTATAGATATAATAAACTATTAATGTTATTACAATACTTTGTACAAATCTATATAACACTATACTTTTTTCTAACAATAAACATTCTATAGCAAAATATAAAATTCTACCTCCCCAATTGTTATAATGTCCAATTAAAAAATCTAATAATTGACTAAAACTAAATGTGTGACCAGCAACACCTTGTACTTTATATGCATAACTTAATGATGCATACCCATAATCATCATGATACAACCACATAAATTGATTTTCTATTAAGACAATTAAGAAAAAAACAAAAAAAATTATGGGGATTCTATACTTATTTAAAAATTTTTTCACCCTTTACTCACCTACTCTAAAAACAATGTTATTGTAAATCAAATACAATAACTACTCCTATAGTTATAATTTTTGTATTATATTTTCATTCTCCCATCTATTCTCATAATTCAATTATAAACATTAATATTTGTATTGTCAACCACAACAATACGTTATAAACATGATAAACGCATAAGTTTTTTATGCTTATGCGTTTTTATATTTAAAACTTAATTTATACTTTGAAACTTTTTTTATTCCACAATTTCTCTTTAAAATTATTATAAAATTCAACTATTATCAAAATAAATATTGGAATATAGTTAAATATATATCTACTTCTATTTTCCCAAAGTAAGAAAAATATAACTAAACCTACTATTGCTAATTGAATATAATACTGTTCATTATCTTTTTTCTTTATCTTAAATATACAACCACTAATTATTATAATTATTAGTGCATATTGTACTCCTTGTGTTAATGCTCTAAACATTTTAGTTGTAGATTCATTTTCAAGTAACAATCGGTACAGTTTGCTATTTTTGTGTCTTGGATTAATCGATAGAGCAACATTACTAAAATAATAACCATCAGTCCAAGTATTAACAGCTTTATGAACTAAGTAATTAGAATAACCTATAAATCCCATTTTTTTAACTCTTGAAGAGAATTCATTTATATTATATTTAACTTTTTCTTCATTTGTTGAATATTTAGTTGTTTCATTATAATCAGATGCATTATATCCACCATAACTATTTCTACCTGAATTATCTTTATCAATATCTTCTACTCCCATCATAATCCAATGGCTTATCGGAATTGATCTAGAATCATTTACTTTAAATTGAAAAGCATTACTATTAACTATAAATACTTTAAATGATAATTCACACACGAAAAATATAGTAAAACTAATTATAACTAGAATAAATTTTTTTATTTTAAAATTTTTTGTTAAATAATCTATTATTATTGCTATAAATATAATTAGTGATGTTATTTTTATCTCTTTTCCAAAAAATAATAATATTCCTACTAAAGCAAATAATATTATATTTTTTTTAGTTAATACTTTTTCTTTATCTATATTTAAATATAAGTATACAAATAATATAGGAATAAAAAGTGATAATGTATCAGAATATATTATTGGAGTATATAAAAATAACGGTAAAAATGAAAAGCTTAAAATTAATCCAAATACAGCACTTTTTCTATCTTTCATTTTCTTTATTGTTAAATAAAGTATTAATAATGATAAATCTATAAATAATACATTTAAAATATATACAGAAAACAAAGGTTTTATATTAAATATAAATCCAAACTTAATAAAAATTACATATAACACAAATAACATTATATTATTCGGAAACAATTGTAAATATTCTGGATATGGGACACTTTTTCCACCATTCAAAGCATAAAATTCTGCATTTGAAAATACAACACCAAAATCCCATCCTGGTGTTACAGACAATTGTTTTAATACTATATACTGAATAATTGAAACAACAATAAAATATATTATTAGAAAAATTACTCCATTTTTCCTTGTTATATTTTTTATTTTTTTATCTACAAACATACATATAATTAACCATATAAACATAGTAATAATAGAAAATATAACACTAAGAAATGGATTGTCATGATAAAATACATTTGAATCATAAAAAAAAGAAAACAATAATATCACAATAAATATTATAGTTGTCATAGTCAAAGTAATTTTTTTAAGTATTTTATCCATATTATATCTCCCATATTTTCATATTGTTATCTAAAATATATTATACAAAAAACGCTTGTAATTTACAAGTTATATTTTTAAAATGAGAAAAGTATACTAAAAAAATTCATCATAATTTGATGAACTTTTTTACATTATTTCAAATTCCAAACTTCATTTAAAAAATCATACCTTTTATCTATTTCTTTCTTTTGCTTAGATGTTAATCCAAATTTTTTATCATAATAACTATGAATATTTTTTATTTCATTCATATGTGCCTCTTTTTTTGTAACACTACTTACATTATTTCCATGAACTCTATAATAATTTAATGGTTTATTTTTATATGATATATATCCATTTTGCATAACATTAACATAGAAAATCCAATCACCTGCTTGCTTATATTCTTTTGATATTTTAAAATATTCATCATAATTTCCCTTTTTTATTAGTGTACTTGAAACATTTGCTATTGTACAATTTAAGAATGAATAATTTTCAAATTCACTTTTTCCATCATTTATAAAATCATGATCCCAGTGACCTGTTTTCATTATGTCTATTTCAGGTTTTATTGATTTAAGAATAATATTACCATCTGAATCAATAAATGCAGTATCAGCATAAGAAATAACTATATTTTTATTCTTATCGATAGGTTTTGTAACACTTTTTAAAAAGTCCTTATCACAATAATCATCTGCTTCAGCAATCCAAACATAATCACTTGATGCTAAATTAAAACCTTTTTCCCATTGTTTAAATGCTGATCCACTATTTTTTTCATTATACACAGTTTTTATATCAATATAATTTTTTAAATTATTATATATTTCATCAATGATTTCTCTACTATTATCAGTAGACATATCATCTAGTATTATTATTTCACTTATTTTCACATTTTGAATCAAAACACTATATAAACGTTGCATTAAAAATTTTTCATAATTATAATTAGGTATTACTACTGAAATACTATATTCTTTATTTTTTAAATTTTTTTGTCTTCTAGATAATTTTATCAAATCATCCATATTAATATCTTCAGGAATTACTTTTTTAACTAATATTTTTCTTAAAAAGTCATACATAGACACTAACATACTTGATAAAAAGTATAAACCACTACAATTAAGATTAATAAGTAATTTATAATATATTTTATGTTTCTTTCCATTTGAGTTAATAAATTCAATTAAATATTTATTTTGCTTTATATTATATGGTTTTATTAGTTTATTAAATTTTCTAAACCATTTAATTCTTCTAAAGAAATTTTTTTCTTTTGGAAAAACATATAATAATAAAACTATTAATTGTTGAAAAACAATCGCATCTTTATATTCATCATAATTTTCATTATTTTTTATTCTCTCTAAAGTTAATTCAGTTCCAAAGAAAATATCATATCTTTTATCTGTTATCTTTGAATTTTGTATTGAATTATTTCTTTGAATATAATTATAAAAAACCTCATCATTATATACAGTTTTATTATTAATAATTGTAGGAATAATAACAGCTAAATCTTCATTTACTTTACCTTCTGAAAATTTATATTTTTCTATTACATTCCTCTTAAAAAGTTTATTACATGCTGATGCTGCTAAACCATTATATACAAAATCAAGAATGTTATTTTTTTCGTTTCCACATTTTGTTCTAATACTTTGATTATTGTTTTCATATACTATATTCATATCACAAACTACTACATCTGCATTATATTTTAATATTGTTCCTAATAAACTTTCATAATAATTTTCAGAAATATAGTCATCTGAATCAATATATCCAATATAATCTCCACTTGAATTTTCAAGTGCAATATTTCTTGAATATGATAATCCCATGTTTTTTTCATTATCTATTATTTTTATATTTTGAATATTTTCATACTGAACTAATTTTTCTCTTGTTTTATCAGTTGAGCAATCATTAACAATAATTATTTCCATATTAGAATAACTTTGATTTATTAAAGAATTTATACATTTTTCAATATAGCTTTCTGTATTATAAGCACTAACTATAACTGATATTTTATTTTTCTTATCCATACTATATCACCATTTTAATTATACAAAAAATAGATATAATATTCAATAAAATTTAAAAAAAAGTAAGTATAACTTACTTTTCATAAAATACTAAATTAACTTTTTCTTTTTTGCTTTTTTTATCAAATGCTCAATTTTACTTATATTACATTTTTCTATCAAATCAAGTAAAGAATTAAGTCCTAAACTATTTACATAATCTATTACATATTTATTTGTTTTATAATCATCAAATTGTTTCATTTGATCACAGAAATCTCTAATTAGTTTTTTTCTTTGATTATTATCTTTTACATCCATTATTGGATAAATTAATAAAGATAATAGTTGGTGCGTATAAATTGTTCCTTTTATTTTTTCTTGTTTTATTCTTGAAAACTCTTTTGCTCTATCAAAACATAACTTAGCTGTATAAAATGCTACAAATCTTTTTTCTGAAAAACCACTATTTTGAATTGAACCAGATCTTTGTAAATATTTATAAAATGGTGTTTCAATTTTATATGTTTTTTTGCTTCTTCCAAATAATATTGGACTTACTGCAATATCCTCATTATTATAACCATTTGGATATGTTAAACCTTTAAATAATTCTCTTTTAACAATTTTACTCCAAGATGCAGGCATTAAAGGTGTATTAATATTTTTCATTAGTTCATCTTTTTCTAAATCATCTGATGAACTAACATATCTATGACTTCCATCTTCATAAACCATTTCAACATCACAATAAACAATATCTGCATTTTCTATTAAAGCTTTTTTTAGCATTACATCAAACATATTTTCTTTAATATAATCATCTGAATCAACAAATCCAATATATTTTCCTTTAGCTTTTTCTAAACCATAATTTTTTGTGTGTGATAGTCCACCATTTTGTTTTTTATAATACTTTATTATTGTAGGATATTTTTTTTCGTATTTTTTTATAATTTCTTCAGAATTATCTTTTGTTCCATCATTAATTATTATAATTTCTGTTTTTATTGGAACCGATTTTAATACAGAGTTTAAACATTTTTCTAAATATAATTCAGTATTATAAACAGGAATTATAATTGATAACAAAACTTCGTCATCAATCTTTTTATTTGATAATATATCTTCTAAATTTATTTTAGATAGTTCTAATTCTTCTTCACAAAATCCAAAACTATTTCTAAAACTTTTCTTTCTATCTTCAAGTCTTTGTTTCATATCTTTAGATAAATTATAATTATTAATAATGTCACTTTGAATACTGCATATTTCTTCATATTCTTTTTCTCTTTTTGTTGTTAATGTTACAGAATTACTTTGCATTCTATGATAATTTAACGAATTTTTATTATATGCAATATTTCCATGCATTAATACCTTTTCATAAAAATACCAATCCCCTGCTAATCTATACTTTGTTGCTTCAATTAAATATTTATCAAAATCAATATTTTTATCTTTTTTAAATACCAAACTAGAAACATTTGCAATTGTATTATTAATACATAAGAAATTTTCACAAAAATCATTGCCTTCATCTATAAACGAATTATTCCATTTACCAGTTTTAAATATATCAATCCATTCTCTTAAATCATCCATTAAAATTTTGTTATTTTCATCCATTGTTAAAGATTCTGAATATGACATTACAACTTTATCATCAAGTTCAAATTGTTTCATAATATTTTCCAAAAATTTTCTTGAGCAACTATCATCTGCTTCAGCAATCCATAAATAATCTCCTGTTGATTCATCAAATGCTTTTTTCCACTGTTTAAAAACATTACCACTATTTACTTCATTTGGAATAAACTTAACGATTAAATTAGGATATTTTTGTTTTATATCATCTATTTTCTTTTTTATAATTTCTACACTATTATCTGATGACTTATCATCTAATATTATTAACTCATATATAGGATATGATTGAAATAAGACTGAATCTATTCTCTCAATTATATATTTTTCATAATTATAATTAGGTATTACTACCGATACTTTTTCTATTTTTTTTAAGTTAATTTTTCTACTTTTTTCTTTATATATATTAACAAATTTTTTATACTTAAAAACAGGTAACATTTTTAATGCAATATCTAACATAGGAATTATCATAATTATAAAATCATTATTTTTTATCATAATTAATAATGATATAAACATAATTAAATTATTATTTCTATTAACAACTTTATTTAACTTAGATATTTTTAGACCCTTTATAATGCAATAAATTAAATAAACTAAAACAATTATACACAATATATTTGTAATTATTGATATTGTATTATTAAAACTTATACTATAACCATTTATTTTAGATAATATATTAATATTAAATAAATTATACATATATTTTAATATAAAAGTTTCTGCAAAAATAATTGTAAATAATACAATAGGATATTTTCTTTTCGATTTTACAATTAAATCATAAAATAATGATATAAAAATTAATATTGTATAACTATTATATTCAAACAAAATAAAGGATAATATACCCATTATAATTGAAAATAATATATTTTTCTTTCTATCAATTGAAACTGTATCTATTAAATTATATAATACCATATTTATTATAATGACAAAAAAAGGAATGATAGCAATACCTTTTATATTATTGAATGAACATAACAATAATATAGCACTTAAAAGAGCAAATATAGATATTATATTAATAATTTTTAAAATTTTTTTCTTCACTACTATCACCTCTAAATTTCCTTATTAGTTTCCATTATTGATTTTAATTTTTCCAAAGACTTTACTATTTCTTTGTTTCTAAATATAAGTTTTTCATAGTCAGAATTTTTAAAATTTTCATTAAGTGATGCACCTTCCTTATGAAATATTTCTAAATTACTATCATAATAAGTTATAAGATTGTCCCTATTTTTTCTATAATTTAAAAATTCTTCTTCATGATATAAGAAAGTATCATTATAAAAAACATCATTATATTTTTCATAATATTTTTTTGAAAATATAATTGCGCAACCATGAAGTGCTACCCCATATTCGCTTTTAATCCCATTTTCGATTTTTACTTCTTTTTTTAAAATTCTTTTTATTTTTATATATTTTGCTAATAATATTCTTAAAAACTTATTTTTATATATTTTTATAAGTTTATTATGATATTTAATTTTATCATTTACCTCATCTAATGTTTCGTAAGCAGGAAATGGATTTACAGAATCTCCTCCATTTGTTATTATTTTAGGTCCCATCATATCAAATTTTGTATTTTCATAACATGAATATATTTCATCAATAAAATTACTTTGATTAATAATGGTATCATTATTAATTACACAAAGGAAATCAGGATTATATTTATCAATAGCGTACTTGCATCCAATATTATTTCCCTTAGCAAATCCAAGATTATCTTCATTAATAATTATATCATTTGTATAATTTTTTAATTTTTCAACCTCATCTTGATTAAGACTATTATTATCAACAATAATTATTGTAACCTTTTTATTTGTTTTTATATTTTTTATTGAATCTATACATTCAATTGTATCTTTAATATTTTTATAATGTAATATAATAAATGAAATCATATTGTCACCACCTAATTATAATTCTTCAGCAAAGCCTTTTTCTAGTTTTCTAAATATAAAATAACCAATAATCATAACAATAAAACTAAACAAAGCAACTAATCCTAATGATTTAAAATCAGGCCATGTAAGATAATATAGTATTGATCTATATGCTTCAATAATATGTGTCATTGGATTTAAATTTATAAGTTTAGATATAAATCCATTACCAAAAGTTGATAAAGAATAAAGTACAGGTGTTCCATAAAATAACATTGTTACTAAGAAATTAACAATATATTCTACATCCCTAACATATACATTTATTGCACTTAAAATAAATGTTATTCCTAGTGATAACATATATTGTATAATTGCAATTATTGGTAATAAAATAACATACTTATGAATACCAATACCACTTGCAATTACAAATATAAATACTATAATACACGATATAAAGAAATTTATAAGAGCACTAGTTGCTACTGATATAGGTAATATCTCTCTTGGGAAAAATACCTTTTTAATTATATTTTCATTTCCCAAAATAGTTGTTGTTCCCTGTTGAACAACAGTAGTAAAAAAGTTCCATGGTATTACACCAACAATTAAGAATATCAAATAATTATCTTGTTTAACTCTTAATATATATGGAAAAACAATCGCATATACAAGTACTGTTAATAGTGGATTAATAAATGACCATAATATTCCTAAAAATGATCCCTTATATTTTCCTCTTATCTCTTTTTTTACATTACTTTTAAGTAATTCTCTATAACTATATAATCTTTTAAAAACATCCATTTTTTTCACCTCTTATTGACATACCTTTAAATATTCATCTATAACTTCTGAAGTATTTCCATCCATTCTAACTCTACCATCATAAATCCATATTGCTCTATCACATAATTTTTTTATTGATTCCAAACTATGACTTACAATAACAATTGTTTTTTTATCATTATTTTTAAGTTCCATTAATTTAACAAAACATTTATCTTGAAAGTGTTGATCACCAACTGCTAATATTTCATCAATTAATAATATATCTGCATCAACATTTATCGCAACTGAAAATGCAAGTCTCATATACATTCCTGAAGAATACGTTCTAACAGGTGTATCAATCAAATCACCTAATTCTGAGAATTCAATTATCTGATCAATTCTAGACTCTATTTCTTTTTTTGTAAGTCCAAAGATTGATGCATTAAAATAAATATTTTCTCTTCCAGTAAAATCAGGATGAAATCCAGCTCCTAATTCTAATAAAGATGTTAATTTACCATTTGTTTCTATTTTTCCTTTATTTGGATAAATTATTTTTGTCATTAATTTTAACAAAGTAGATTTACCACTACCATTTGTTCCTATTAATGCAACTGTTTCCCCTCTTTTTATATCTAAATTAATATCTTTTAATATTTGTCTATATTCTTTTTTATTTTTCTTTCCAAAAACTAGTCTTTCTTTTAATGTATGTGGTTTATCTGAATTTAATTTAAATCTTTTAGACATATTTCTTACGCTTATTGCGACATCTTTTTTCATTCCTATACTCCTTTTATAACATTACTAATTATATCAAAAAAAAGAGTTTAATACAAACTCTTTTTCTTATTTATCCAAAGAAATATCAAAAATTGCCTTTGATAATGTATTTATGTTTGCATATCCATATTTTTCATCAGGTTCTAAATATGTTCCCTCTGCCCATTCATTCCATGCATTAACAAACATAAATCGATTTTCTTCATTATTTCTTCTTCTAGTTTCTTCAATTATTATTCTAAGCCATTTATAATAACTTTCTAATGAATAATTATAGTATACTGTATAATTTTCTTTTCTTCTTGCAGAATTATCCCATCCCATTGTACAAGAATAATAAAATGGTTTTAAAGGATAATGGTTTCTGTATAAATGTTCTATTTCATCAACAATTTGTTTATAATTAAATATTTTAGGAGAATCTAGTCCTGCAACAATAGTTTCTTTGTGACCAATTCCTTGTGGTGGAAAATCAAATTCAGCGTCAACATATTCAGTATATTTATTTTCATTATTAGCTAAATCACATTTGGATGCAATATATATTTCTCCAATTCCTTCTTCTTTAGCATATCTTCTCCATTCTGACACAAGTTTTTCAAAATCAGGAATTTCAGTAGGATTATAAATCATTATTAATGGTTTATTATCAATTTTTATATATCTTTTATCAGTAATATACTTTTTTATATTTTCAATAAATTCTTTATAATCTTTATCTGAATATTCTTGTTTTATTAATATATCTGTTTTTTGACCATTCCATGCTCTTGTCCAATTTTCATTTGCCCAACATAAACAGAAAGGAAAATCAATATCAGAATTTAAAAATAAATCTAAAGGTTTTTCCATGAGTCTTTTACCTGAAAACCAATAATAATAAAAACAAAATCCATAAATACCATGTTGTTTTGCTAAAGATACTTGTTTTTTTATTGTTTCAATATTATCTAACGTATAATAACCAATATCTTTATGTGGTACCCTTGGTTGATAATGTCCCTCAAATCTTGGTTTCGATTTTTTTGTATTAGTCCATTCTGTAAAACCTTTACCCCACCATTCATCATTTTCCTTAAAAGTATGAAACTGAGGTAAATAAAATGTTATTGTTTTAATATCTGTTTTTTTATTACTAAAATCAATATTATCTTGATATTCTGAAGTATATGGAGAAAGATTTTTATAATAGTTTTTATTTTCAAATATCTTTTCTACATTTATATTTTCTAAATCTATTTCTTCTTTTGTCTTAAGTTCAGAAATTTTTGTAGTTATTGTCCTTAATGGTTTTGTTACTTTCCAACTTTTACTATTTAACATTTTATTTAATTCGTTTTGATATGATGAAATCTGTTTATCTTTTTCTTGCCCACTAAGTTCTAACATTTTTATTTTTTCATTTAACTCTTTAATTTCCTTTTTTAATTCATAACTAGTTACAAAGAAACTTCTTATATCGCTCATATTTTATTTTCCTCCTATTTTTTTATATAAATCATATATTTCATTTGCACATCTATCAATTAAAAAATAATCTTTTGAATACAAAAACGCATTACTTCCTATTCTTTTTAATTCATCCCTATTATTGCATAAATATTTAACTTTTTCAGATAGATCAATATAATTACCACATTCAAATAAAAGACCTGTTTCTTTATCTTTTATAAGTTCTTTAGTACCACCAGAATTAGAACCTACTACAGCAATTCCACCCATCATAGCTTCAACATTAACTCTACCAAAAGCCTCTGATTTTGATGATACAATTTCTATATCTACATTTTTTCTTATTTCTGGTAAATTATCGACTTGTCCTAAAATTTTAAGCCATTTTTTATTTTCTATATTTATACCCAAATTTTTAACATCACCATTACCCGCAATTAGCAATTCTATATCATAGCCTTCATTTACAAGTTTTTCAATTGCTTTTATTGTTATATCTTGTCCTTTTGTTTTTGAAATCATTCCAGATTGTAAACAAATTATTTTTTTATTTTTATCTAAATTATATTCTTTATTACTATTTAGGTTTTTCTTACTAACACCATCATATATTAAGTTTAAACTTGAACTTGGAACCTTATCAACAAATTTTTTCATTACCTCTTTTGATACACAAATTAGATTATTATTGTCAGCAATTTTCTTATAATATTCCCTATAAGAACATAATGGATACATATTAAAATCTTTTTCTCCAAATTCTCTAATATGCCATATATGTGGTATATTCATAATTTTACTTAATCTATATCCAAAATCTACAACAGACGTATTTGTATGAATTATATCTATGTTTTTATCTTTTATTAAATCATATAACTTTACCGCTAAAATTTGATTTATTTTATCATATGATTTTTTAAAGTGTTTTCTTTTTGTTTTATATTCATCGTTTTTAAAATCAACCCATCTATAAAAAGGAGCATAGTATATTTCTACATTTCTTTTTTTCATTTCATCAACAAAAGGACCATTATTAAAAGGTGTTACAATAGTAAAATTACATCTATCACTAAGTTTATCAATTATATCAATCATTGAATGACTTGCACCATTTATCATTTGTTCATGAGCTATAAATAATATATTCATAAAAATCACCTTAAATAAATTATAAACATTTATTTTTAAAATTTCAAGTATTATTAAAACTATAAATTTTTACAAAAAAAAGATAACAAAATTATTTCTATAAAATATAATCCTGTTATCTAAATAAATTATAAAATACTTTCTTTAATTTTCTTAGTTACAATTTCATATGCTTCATTTGTTAGATGTATACCATCTCTAGTATATTCTAATTTTAAATTATCATTTTCATCTTTTAATAAATCATATACATTTATATAATTAACCTTTTCTTTTTTTGCAATTTTGACAATTTCTTTATTTAATGATTTTATTGTATCATTATTTCTTCCTTTTAATATAGATTGATTTATTTTATCATCATCACCATTATTAACAGGATAAATACTTTCTACATATATTTCACAATTTGGTAAATTATTCTTTATACCTTTTATTATTTTATCAATATTAGATATGGTTTCATCCATTGATATATCATATACAACATCATTAACACCTATTAAAATAATGACCTTACTTGGATTATATCTATAAACTCTATCTTGCATATTTTCTAATATATCTTTTGTGGAATTTCCATTTATTCCACTATTAACAATAGGTAATCCTTCATAATATTTACTTAAATCATAAAAATCTGTTATTGAGTCACCTAAAAATACATAATTTGGATTTAGTATATCTTTAACTTCATTTTTTATGGTAACACATTTTTTTGTTTCATATTTATAAAATAAAAATACACATGTTCCAGCCAAAATAATAACTATAAATATTAATAGATAAATAAAAAAATTTCTTTTCATTTTTTTCACCCTCACATACTAGTTAAGTATAGCACATATAAATAAAAAAAAGAACATAAAAATGTTCCCTTTACATATATTTTTAATTTTTATATGCATTTTTATATTCACCTGATTTAATATTTTCAATCCAATCTTGATTATTTAAATACCAATCAACAGTTTTCTTTATTCCATCTTCAAAATTATAAGTTCTGTTCCATCCTAACTCTTTTTCTGTTTTATTTGAATCTATTGCATATCTTAAATCATGTCCTGGTCTATCTGTCACAAAAGTAATTAAACTTTCTGATTTTCCTAATTGTTTTAATATTGTTTTAACAACTTCTAAATTAGTTCTTTCAGAGTGACCACCTAAATTATATACTTCTCCTACTCTACCATTTCTAACAATCATATCTACACCTACATTATGATCATGTACATGTATCCAATCTCTAACATTTTCACCCTTTCCATAAACAGGAATTGGTTCATTATTTAATGCTTTACTAATTGTTACTGGTATTAATTTTTCTGGAAATTGATATGGTCCATAATTATTAGAACATCTACTTATTGTTGTTGGTAAATTAAATGTTCTATGATACGCTTGAACTAAATGATCTGCGGATGCTTTACTAGCTGAATATGGACTTGATGGATTTATATTAGTTGTTTCTTTAAATAATAAATCTTTTCTATCAAGTGGTAAATCACCATAAACTTCATCTGTTGATACTTGATGATATCTTTTTATATTATATTTACGTGATGCATCAAGTAAAACTCTTGTTCCCATAATATTAGTTTGTACAAATATTCCTGGATTTTTTATTGAGTTATCAACATGACTTTCAGCTGCAAAATTTATTACTACATCAAATCTTTCTTTTTCAAATAATTCATCAATAAATCTTTCATCAGCTATATCACCCTTTACAAATTTAAAATTGTCTTTATTTATAATAGGAAGTAAATTATTGTAATTACCTGCATAAGTTAATGCATCTAAACATACATATTCATCATTTGGGTATTTATTTACAACATAATGTAAAAAGTTGCTTCCAATAAAACCTGCACCACCTGTTACTAAATATTTCATATAATCTCCTTTTAATTCATTTTAAGTTCTTTTGCTTTAACTTCATTTTGCTTTTTTAATAGTTCTTCTTTGTATCTATCTACAGCATCTTTCCAATCTGGGAATGCTTCAAAACCATTTTCTTTTATTTTGCTTCTATCTAATTTTGAATTAAATGGTCTTGGTGCAACAACATTTGTATTACCTTTATAATATTCTTCAGTTGTTACATAGTTTACCTTAGTATTTGTATCTTTTAAAATATATGATGCAAAATCAGCCCATGAACAATATCCCTCATTATTCGCATGATATGTTCCATATTTATCACTTTGAGCTAAATCTACTAAAAATTTTGCTAAATCCACTGTATATGTTGGACTTCCAAATTGATCACTAACAACATTAAGTTCATCATGATTATCTGATAACTTCAACATAGTTTTTACAAAATTATTACCATTTATACCAAATACCCATGAAGTTCTAACAATGAAATGTTTATCTAATTTTCTAACCATTTCTTCGCCCTCAAATTTTGTTTTTCCATATACACTTTGTGGATTAACCTTATCATCAACTTTATATGTTTCATCAAAAGGTTTACTTCCATCAAATACATAATCTGTACTTATGTAAATCATTTTTGCATTTATTTTTTCTGCTGCATCAGCTATATTTTTAGGACCATTTACGTTTATGTCATAACATCTTACTTTGTCTACTTCTGCTTTATCTACAGCTGTATAAGCAGCACAATGAATTATAACATCTGGTTTATATGTTAATATGATATTATCAACTTGTTCTTTATTTGTAATATCCATATCTTCATAATCAAGTGCTAAAATATCATTATAAGAAACTCCTCTTTCCTTTAATTCTTTTACCACATCATAACCTAACTGTCCTTTTACTCCTGTTACTAAATATGTCATGTTATCTCTCATCCTTTACACTAAAATTTATTTCATCTTTTTCAATTCTCAAAGATAAAACTTTTCTATTTTTATCCTTTTCAGATACTATTGGATTTTCTATATCATTTTCTTTAAACTTCCAATCAATACCAATTTCTGGATCATCATAATATATACCATCTTCTAATTCAGGTGCATATTCATTATCCACTAAATATTGAAATATAGTATCATCCTTTAGACTTACAAATCCATGTGCAAATCCTCTTGGTACAAGTAATTGTCTTCCATTTTCAGGTGTTAGTAATACGCTTGTCCATTGTTTAAATGTTTCTGAATCTTTTCTTAAATCAACAACTACATCTAAAACAGCGCCATTTATACATTCTACTATTTTAGCTTGGCACTTAGGATTTTTTTGAAAATGTAATCCTCTTACAACACCTTTACTACTTTTAGATCTATTTGTTTGAACAACTTCTCCAAAAATATTATCAAGATTATTTTCCTTAAATTGTTTTTTTACATAATATTGTGAAAAATACCCTCTTTCATCTCCGAATTTATCTGGTTCAATTATGTAACAATCTTTTAAATTTGTCTCAATTTTTTTCATTATTTTCCTCCATACTTATAAATAAGTGACTTTCCCTTTAATTCATTATTATTGTTTTTTTTTTCAGCTACATCAAATAAATATTTTCCATATTCATTTTTTTTCATAATTTCTGCACTTTCAAGTAATTTTTCTTTTGTTATCCAACCATTTTTATATGCGATTGCTTCTGGACAACTAATTATTTTACCATTATTATATTGTACAGATCTAATCATATTTGATGCATCAGATAAACTGTTGTGAGTACCTGTATCATACCAAGTAAATCCACCACCTAAAAGTTCTGCCCTTAAAGTACCTTCTTTTAAATACATATCATTTAATGATGTAATTTCAAGTTCTCCTCTTTCTGATGGAACAACTTCCTTTGCTTTTTTAGAAACTCCTTTTGGATAAAAATAAAGTCCTGTTATTGCAAAATTAGATTTTGGTACTGCTGGTTTTTCTTCAACACCAATAACATTATTGTTTTTATCTAGTTCCATTATTCCAAACCTTTCTGGATCACGAACTTGATATCCAAAAATAGATGCCTTTCCATTTTCTGCTTCTTCTTTTGCATTATTAAGCATACTTACAAATCCATTACCGAAATAAATATTATCTCCAAGTATCATTGCACATGCATCATCACCAATAAAATCTTCACCCAAAATAAATGCTTGAGCAAGTCCATCTGGTGATGGTTGAATTATGTAACTTAAATTTATTCCAAAATCTGATCCATCACCTAATAGTCTTTTAAAACCAGGTTGATCTTCTTCAGTTGTTATTACAAGTATATCTTTTATGCCTGAAAGCATTAAAACAGATAATGGATAATAAATCATTGGTTTATCATATATTGGAACTAATTGTTTACTAATTCCCTTTGTAATAGGATAAAGTCTTGTTCCAGACCCTCCTGCTAATATTATACCTTTCATAATTAACCTCCCTATAACTGATTATAACAAAAAAAAGACCATTTTAATAGGTCTTATTTATTTTTTATAGATTTAAATATACAAACAATATATGCAACACCTAAACTTATATAATATAAAAGTCGTAATAAAATCATTTTAAAGATATTTAAATTATTATATTTTTTTTCATAATATTTTTGACTTTCTTTTAATATCTTATATTTTTTTATTGAACTAAAACTTTTATTCACTGAAACTGATAAATTATGAATAATAGATACTTCATTATCAATATAAGTATCTTTATTAATATCTTTTAATTTTTTTCCAATAATATTTTCTTCATAATATAAAAATGTTCCATCATCAAAATATCCTATTTTTTCAAAATCAATCTTTCTTGCCATAAAAAAGCAACCAGATACAACTTCAACTTTTGTTAATTTTTCATTATAATATTCATTTGGATATAAAGTCCTTTTAGCTGCTATTCTATGAATATAATTTATATTTGAAAGTAATTCATCAGAATATCTAGGTAATTTCCATCCTCTTAATTTTTCGCCTAATTGGTTTACAACAGGCGCAATTATTGATATATTTTTATTTTTATCCAAATCTTCTTTTAAACTAATTATACATTTTTCATTTACCAATATATCTGGATTAGAAATAATTATGTAATCAACATTATAGTTATCATTTAAATACTTAATACCATAGTTATTTCCATAAGCATATCCCTTATTTTTATCGGTTTGAATTACATCAATATTATTACTTTTTAATTTTTTTAATTTATCATATTTTAAATCTGTACTATGATTATCAACAATAACAATATGATCTAATACTTTATAATCCTTTATTTGATTTATCATATCAAATGTTGTTTCATAATCATTATAATTTAAAATTACCATTCCTATTTTACTCATTTAATTCTTCCTTCTCATTTCTATTTAAAATTATCATTAACGCTAAATATATTGAAACATTTGTAGATGTTAAAATATGTCCTGCAAAAATTGATATAATAATTAATAATATAAATGTAAATTTATAAATACTCTTTAACTTTGCATTTTTCATTCCTTTAATCATATATAAAAGCCATATTACAAATCCAATTATACCAATACTATAAAAAATATCAAGTATATCTATTTCTATCAATTTTGTATTTAAAAGTGTTGTTTTACCTATTCCCATAAAAATACTTAAAATTGATGAATTAATAAATATATCATTTATTTTTTCTAAGAAACCTAATCTTCCACTAAAAACTATTTTATTTAATCCATATAGTGAAAATAAGTTATTAGAATCTACTTTAAAAAATTTTGCAGCTGTTATAATATTTTTAAACATTGGTGTAAATGGTAAAATTATCACAAGTAATATAAGTAATATACTTGGTATAGTTATCATAAAAATTTTCTTTAATTTTGAAAATTTATTAAAGTTATTTTTTAAATATAAAACAAAGAAATACATAAATACAATTAATACTCCAAGCATTAAAGTCTTTGTTCCAATAAGATAAGTACACATAAATAATTCCATAAAAAATATTATTTTTATTATATTTTTTTTATCTTTAAGAGTTTTTAATGATATAGGCAATAAACATGTTAAAATAGCACTAATTTCATTTCCACCATAAAATAAACCAAGATATCCTATTTTTTCTTTATAAAATTCTGATACAGAATACCCTATTCCTAAAAAATATGGAATTATAATTAAATTAAGATAAATAAAATATAATTTTAATACCAAATCATTATTGATCTTTTCATTATCATAGCTATTAAAGAAAATAATAAAAAATGGTAAATAAAATATTTGAAAAAGATTTGTTATTTCGGTATTTATATTATTATTTGTAAGTAATATAGTATATATAGTGCTTAATAAAATATATACTAAGAAAAAGAATATAGATTTTCTTTTATCTTTTTTAAATACTAAATACATTAAAATTATTAAGAAAGCAAGACCTCTAAATACTACTGAAATTGACAAAATATTTAAATTTGATTTTATTTGTATACATGTTAATGCATCTATAAAAGGTTGCATTAGTATAAATACCAATATGAAATTATCAAAAAATTTCTTTTTCTTTATATCATTCATTTTATGCACCTACTAACTATTATGTAATTTTTCTTTTTTATCAATTTGTTTTAATATTTTATCAATACCAATTGATGATAATATAAATAATGAAACTTGTGGATTAAAATAATATCTTATATGTACTTCTATAAGAAGATATATGAAGAAATATATAATAACATTAATCATAAAAAACTTTGACTCATTATCTAATTTATTTTTATATAAACCTATAATTACAAATAAAATTATCATTAAATTCATTAATTTTATATAACTGAATATCATTTGTTTTAATTCATCAGATATATTTATATTTTTAGCATTAAAACATTCTTCTAATCCTTCATATAACCAAATTATTTTTGTTTTCTCATAAAATAATTTTGGCCATTTTTTTACATTCTTTATTCTATTTAATGCTTCTTTTTTTGAATCCTCTAAATGATTTATATCAGTATAATAAACGTCATCCAAATTGTATATTCCATTTGTTTCATAACTAAATCCTGTAATAAATTTCCAATATGTATTTTTATTTTCAAATCCAATGTCATTAAAACCGGATTTTATAAGTATAAAAGAACTTCCCTTCACAATAAAAAAATATGTAAGCAATATTATAGCGCTTTTTTTCATGACATCTTTAAATTTCTCATTTGAAAATATAAAATAAACAATTATCGTAACAATATAAACAATTCCCTCTGGTCTTTCTAAATTACTAAGGGCAATTAATATACCAACAATAACCAAATTTTTAATATTATTTTGTTTAAATAATAAAATATATACTCCAATTAACATAAGCATTAAAGCAAGTTGTTGATTTCCAAGTACAGAATTTAAATATAGTGGATACAATGTAATCGAATATAAAAGGGATGAAATTCTAGCAGCATTTTCACTTGATATTTTTTTTGTAATTAAATAAATCATAATTGTTATAACTGTTGAATATATACAATTTAATATTTTTAAAATAATTACATCATTAAATATTCCTAATACAAAAGCTTCATAAAAAACATGAAATAATTGATATCCCCATGTTAAAAAATAAAGTTTATTTACAAATGAAAAATCTTTATTTATCATATTTTGTGATGCTTCATACATTATCCAATAATCAGCTAGTATTGGTGTTTTTAAAATTAGAATGCACACAGTTTTTGTTATAATTGAAAAGATTATTAAAAATAACATAAAATTTTTAATCTTAACTTTTTTTACAAAAAAGTATATTACAATAATTGATATTAAAAGTAATACAATACCATTTTTTATATTCCCAATTAATATTAGTAATGATAATAAAAAAATTAGACAATAATTTATTATATTTTCTAGTTTTTCTTTCATAGTTAAACTCCCTTCAATATTTCAAGCCATTTTTTTATTACATTTTTCCCTAAAAATTCATTAGCTTTATTAATGCAATTATTTTGCATTTTTTTTCTTTCTTCAAAATTATTCATTAGAAATTCAACTTTACTTACATATTTATCAATATTTCTATCATCTATTAAATATCCATTTTTACCATTTTCTATTAATTCTTCTGCACCTTCAGCAGAAGAAAATGCGATGCAAGGAATACCATAACTCATTGCTTCAATAAGTACAATACCAAAACTTTCAGTAAACGATGTCATAAGATAAATCATCGAACCAAGTAAAACATTATTTATATAATCTTTATTTTGAAAACCATGCATAATAACATTTTTTTCTAAATGATTTTCTTTTATATAATTTTCTAGTTTTTCCTTTTCTTCACCATCACCTATTATATTTAATTTATAATCTGGATATTTTTTTAATATTTTGTTAAAAATGATTAATAAATCCATAAATCCTTTTTCTTTAGATAATCTTCCAACAGAAACTAAATTTTTACTTAATAAATCAGATGATTTGTCATTTTCATCAACAATATTTGGAATATATACACATTTACATTTACTTTTTTTAAGCTTTTCTTTATAAAGTGATTGTAAATTTTTAGAAACTAAAACAAAGTAATCTAAACCTTTAGCACTATTAGTAACTTTATTAGCAAATTTCATATTACCATGTGGATGATTATGTTCCCATCCTATTTTTAATACATCTTTTTTACTATATTTACTAAGTATGTTATTAAATAAATATCTTGATGAAATTATAATTTTTGTATCAGTATTTTTTATATACTCTTTCATTGTTTTTTTTCTTAAATATAATACTTTAACAGAATAAAAAGATTCTTTAATAAATTTAAATATATTTTTTTCCTTTATAGTTTTTTTCCATTCATTTTCATTTGGTTTTACATCTGTTAAATATTTTACTTTTATTTTTGGATCAAGATAAAATGCAGGTTTATCTATAATTTTATATGTACATACAATTTCGACATCATATTTATCACATAATAAATTTGCAAGTGCGCAGATTGATTTTTCTGCGCCTCCATAATTTAGATGTAAAGATAAAATTGATAATTTTTTCATTTGTTCATCCTAACTTTCTCTTTTTAAAGTATATCTTTTTATTATTTCATCAGTAATTCGTTCACTTGCATGTCCATCACCATAAGGATTAGATGCCTTACTCATTACTTCATATTCTTCTTTACTAGTTAATAACTTTTTTGTTTCTTCATAAATAGTTTCTTCATCAGTTCCAGTTAATTTTAAAGTTCCTGCTTCTATTCCTTCTGGTCTTTCTGTTGTATTTCTTAAAACTAATACCGGTTTACCAAGTGCTGGTGCTTCTTCCTGTACTCCACCACTATCAGTTAGTATTATATAGCTTTTATTCATAAAATTATGAAAATCAAATACTTCTAAAGGTTCTATTAATTTTACTTTATCACAATCACCAAATATTTCATTAGCAATTTCTCTAACAACAGGATTTTTATGTATTGGATATACAACCTTTACATCAGGAAATTCTGTAACAATTCTTTTTACTGCTTTAAATATAGATTTCATTGAATCACCTATATTTTCTCTTCTATGCGCAGTTAATAAAATCATTCTATCATTTCCAACCCAATCAAATACTTCATTTTGATAATCATCTGATATAGTTGTACTCATCGCATCTATTACAGTGTTTCCAGTTATAAATATATTTTCTTTCTTTTTTCCTTCTTTAATTAGATTATCCGCACTTAATTTTGTTGGTGCAAAATTCATATCCGATAAAGAACTTACCATTTGTCTATTCATCTCTTCTGGATAAGGTGAATATTTGTCATATGTTCTAAGTCCTGCCTCAACATGTCCAATATCTGTTTGATTATAAAAAGCTGCTAAAGCACCTGCAAACGTTGTTGTTGTATCTCCATGAACAAGAACTATATTAGGTTTTACTTCTTTTATTACTTCTTCTAATCCTTTTAATGCTCTAATTGTAATATCTGTAAGAGTTTGTCCTTGTTTCATAATATTTAAATCATAATCAGGAACTATATCAAATGTTTCAAGAACTTGATCTAACATTTCTCTATGTTGTGCTGTTACGCACACAATACATTCTACTTCTTTTCTCTTTTTTAATTCCTTTACAAGAGGGGCCATCTTTATTGCCTCTGGTCTTGTACCAAATACTGTCATAACTTTTATCATTATTTCACCTTCTTCTTCATTTTTTGTATTCTAAATATAAATTTTACATTATTATTCCAAAATCTTTTTAATCTTGATGGTTCTTTGCATATTCTATATAACCATTCAATATTTAATTTAACAAATAATTTAGGAGCTCTTTTTTTACTTCCACTTATTACATCAAATGATCCACCAACGCCAATAAAAATACCTTTTTTAAATTTTTTTAAATGTTTATATATTAGTTTTTCCTGATTTGGTATACCTAAAGCAACCATAACAACATCAGGTTTTAATTTTATTATTTCTTTAAATACTTCATCTTTATTTTGTACGTATCCATTTGATGAACCTACTAACTCTGCATTTGGATATTTACTATTTATAACTTCTTTCATTTTATCAATTATTTCTTGTTTAGCACCAAATAAATATACTTTCTTTTTTAATTCATTTGAATACTCTAATAATTTAACAGCTATATCAACACCAGGTATTCTTTCTTTCACATCATATCCAAGCATTCTAGACGCTTTAACTATTCCAATTCCATCTGGAACTATAGTTGTATTCTCATCTAAAAGTAATTTATTAAAATCTTCTTCTTTTCCATATGAAAATGTTTCTGGATTTGCTGTAACAATAAATGTTTTTTTATTATTATTTAAATTATCTTTTATTAATGAATAAAACTTTTCTGCACTATCCTTATACATTTTATCAAAATAATATTTCATATACTCACTCCTACCATTCATAAGTCAATTATATCAAATATTTAAAGTAATTAAAACAATCTACATTCGAAAAATTACAAAAAAAAAGACATTTTACTAATCTAAAAATGTCTTTTCTCTTTTTTCTCTTTTCTTTTCTTCTTTTTTTAGTTTTTTTAATTCTTTTTTTGATAATTCTTCTTCTAGTTCTTCTTTATTTTCTTCTATATCTTCATATTTTATTTTATTATAATTTGGTTCATCAATATCATTTAATCTAGTACTTAAGTATTTCTTCTTAAACTTAACGTTTTTTGATAAAAGAATGATTATAATAATTGTAAATATTAAAATTACTGAACCAAGTATAATAAATGCTAATTTTAGTTTTTGAACTAAATTAACATAAAGATTAGTTTGTTCATTAAAGAATCTTTGAAGTGTATTATCTCTTATATCATATTGATAAAGCCCTTCTTCTCCTGTTATAGCATTAACACCATATATAACCTTAAAATCTGTATTACCATACGAATATCCATCTATACTATCATCATTATAATTAAATACTGTTTTACTATATTTATATGGAATATCATCTTTATCTTCTAATTTTAAAACAATAACATTTAAATCAGCAGATGATATCATATTAAATTTACTATATGTATTTTTTCCCTCGTTATAAATATAAAATTTGATATTATTATTTTCATCTTTAAGTGCAACTAAAGTATAATCTAACGATTCATTATAACAACCTTTGATAGTTTCATCATTAATAGTTACATCTTTTTCATTAAATGTTTGAGGAACTTTTAGTCCATCTAACTTTCTTACTACTGTATAATTCTTACCATCAACTTTTACATTAATAGGATCTTTTTCTTTTACAGTTGCATTAATAACATATGTTTTAGTACTTCCATTTTCTGCTGTTACTACAATCTCAATCTTATTTAGTCCTTCTTTTACATCTATTTCTCCATTACCTTTTATAGATGCTTTTGAATCACTTTTTTCTGCATTTACTTTAATCTTTTCTGTATCACTAGATAATTCTACTGAATACTCTAAAGTATCTTTATTAAATTCTGGGCTTAAATTTTGTCCTTCTATAGATAAAGATTTTAAATTATTATCAGAACTTTTTGGTGTTTCTGGTGCTTTTTTTACAATATTTATATTACATGAACCACTTCTATTTGAAGCTGACTCACCAGATGCTGTTGCAACTTCTGCATTAGCAACTTTTACATATGCATTACCTAAAGCAATTGTTTTAAATTTATATGTTAATGCTGTACTTGATGAAAAATTATCTGAAATATAATGTGTTGTTCCACTAATTAATTGTAATTTGGATGAATCATATGATATAGATAAATCCCACATAACACTATCAGATGCATTACCTCTAACAGTTACTGAAACTGTATTACCAAGTGTTACACTATTTTGTGATGAACAACTTGTAGATACAGAAACAGCAAATACACTTTTAGGAATCAAGAAAGATATTCCTAAAATAAATAAACTTAATAATCTTTTTTTCATTTTTTTCACCTACTTTGTAATTTTTAATGTTCCAAGCAAATGTGCTTTTACCATTGCCAAATCGGAAATACTTATCTTACCATCTTTGTTAATATCAGCAGCAGATAAATAAACTCCATTTAAGTTATTATTTCCAAGTAATTTTGCTTTTATCATTGCAAGATCTGAAATGCTTATTTTTCCATCACCATTGGTATCTCCTTTTACCATCATCGTAAATGTTCCTGTTTGTCCACCACTTTTGATAGTAATTACATCTCCACTTGCAATAGTGCCAGAACTTTTAGATACACCATTTTTATTTTTTACTTCAATTGTAACTAAATTATATTTATTTCTAATATTTGAAATAATATTTGATATATCTGTTCCTATTTCTAGTCCACTTATAACATTATTAGAATTATTATATCCAAGATTACTTATTATATCTGCAGGACTTTCTTTTCCTGCTTCTACTTTATTAACTGTTATTTTATAAACTCTTTCGTTTCCATTAGCCGCTGTTACAATTACATTTATTTCTGTACTTGCACCATTTAATACTATAACCCCATCACCCTTCAAAGAAGAATATGAACTTGTTTTAGTTGCACTAACTGTTACTTGATTTGTACTATTTGATACATTACAAGTATAATTAGTCGCAGATGAATTAAATGATGGATTTAAATTACATCCAGATACACTAAGTGAACTTAATGTATTATCAGAATTATTTTCTATTGATAATGATGTTTTATCTGGCATATTATTATATACAGGAATTTTAAATGTATATGCATTATCTATAAGTCCCTTTCCTAAATATGTTGCATAAGTTGTTCTTGCTTCTGATGGAAGCACTCTTACATTTTGCATATATTGATGCCAATATAGATTTTTATGATTAATTGTATTAAATTTTTCATAATAATTTGTATCTTGTCCAACACTTATATATTCTACTGATATAGTAGATGCTCCTCCAAGTATTGATAAATATGGATTATTCCATCCTCTTGCTTTAGCAACTGTAAGTGCATTAGCTACAATTTGTTCAACTGTACTACCACTTGCTAATATATTAAAATGGTTATAATATGTTTGTCCATCTCCACCATTCATATTTATTGTTGCACTTCCAGTTGATCCTTGTTCTTGAAGTACACGACTTGCTAAATGTATTGCACTAACATTTTTTTGTCTTCCTACATCAACAAATGTATCAGCATATGACCAATTTTTTCCATTATATTGATATGACCCTTGCATAAATGTACCATTAAGCATACTTTGAACATTATTTGATGTATGATAATTTTGGTTAAAAGATAATTGCTCGAACATAAAAATTGTTTTTTCATTAAGCCAATTTCTTGGATCCATATAAAATGCTATAGTTTGTTTACTTGGTGAATACCATCCAGGTTGAAACTGTCTATACACACCATTATTATATGCAGCACCATCTGTTGATAATAAAGATTTATCTACTTTGTCTAATGAATTTGTAAAATTAATTAAATTTTTATCAGCAGGACTTGATTCATTTGATACTGCTTCATTCCAATCTATATTTGTGTTTGAAACTGTAAAATTCCAATTTGGATGCATTGCATGTATCTTTTGAAGTGGTAATATATAACTTTCTGGAAAACCATTTTTTCTAAGTTCATTACCATAATTATCATCGGTTGTATATTCTTTGCATCCTGTTACCCAATTTGATTTTATATAACCAGTATAATTATTTGAGTAATAATTCGCATATATTTTATAATATTGTACTCCACCTTGATTTACTGTATCTAATACTTCCATTGTTGATGGATTTCTAAGTAAAACCCTTTCACCATCAACATCTTTTAATTCTGTTCCACCAGGGGTTGCCCTTAAATATGAAGCTTCTGTTAAATTTGTACATATTTTAAATTTAGTATTAGCAGATACATTTTCTACTTTTAAGAATGATAATAATAAAATTAATGTTAAAGCAAAAAAATATTTTTTTAATTTCATTCTTATCCCTCCTTATTATTCATAATACATTATAACAAAATTTTTAATAATTTTAAAGATATATAGTAGATATTTGTACTTTTTTGTAAAAATATAGTAAAAAAGAATGACTTTTTTTTAGTCATTCTAAAATTATTCTGTTTTGTTTTCTTCTTCTGGAGTTGATGGTGTTGTTGTTTCTTCTTTTACACATGAACCAGAAGAATCCTTAATATAACCAGAATCACAAACACATGTTACTCCATCAGCACCAAGTGTTGAATTTGCTCCACAAGATACTGTAGGTTTCTTTTCACAAACTCCTGATGAATTTCTTGTATAACCATTTTTACATACACATGATACTTTATCAGCACCTAACTCTTCATTTTCTCCTGTACATGTTTTTTCCAAATTTTTTTCACATGTTGCGGTTGTTTTATTTCTTGTATAACCATTTTTACATACGCATGATATTCCATCAGCACCTAATTCTTCATTTGTTCCACATTTTGAATTTTTATCCTCACAAACTCCTGATGAATTCTTTGTATACCCATATTTACATACACAAGTTTTTCCATCAGCACCTAATTCTTCATTTGTTCCACATTTCGAACTAGAATCAGATATAGTAGTATCAGAATCAGTATACGATTGTACACCACCATGTAAATCAGAACCAATTATTTTTTCTTCATATTTTTTATCAATACTAAAGCTAAATGATGTATCATATTCTTCTTTTACAAGTTCAAGATTTACTTTCATTGCTTTTACTATAGCATTTAATGATTGAGTTGATGGTACAAATTCATATAATTTCATACCCGCTACATTATCGTGAATTAATCCGCCAGAACCATTTAAATATGTTTTTTGTATTTTTATAATATCATTTGAATCAGATAATGAATTTGAATTTAACAAAACTTTTTTTAATACATTATAGAAACCTAATATTTGTTCTCTTGTAAGATTTGTATCTAAACTTATACTTATTGCATCAAGTACTTCATAAAGTTGATTTATGCTTTTTATATTTTTCATCTTATTAATAATACCTTTTATTACAAGTTGTTGATTTTGTCCTCTTACAAAGTCATTTCTTGTACCCTTATTCCATTGCTTTCCGCATTGTGGAACTTCTTTTCTATTTCTAGATAAAGCAAGAGCTTGTTCACCATTAAGTGTTTGATGTCCTGCATTTACATATTGTATATCACCTGCCGCAAAAGATCTATTTGAATTTTGCTCACAGAATGAATATGGAACATCTACTTCAATTCCGCCAAGTGCATCAACAATTTTTACAAGACCTTTAAAGTTTATTTTTGCATAATAATCTACATCTATTCCAGTAAAGTTTTCCACAGTACTTATCATACAAGAATCTCCACCTGCTGCTGCATGTGTAATTTTACTTTTTGCATTTCTATAGCATGTAATAGGAACAAATGTATCTCTTGGAATACTGAACATTGTAGCAGTTAAAGTTTTTGGATTAAATGTAACAAGCATTATTGAATCACCTAATCCACTTGCTTTTGATATATCTTCTGTTGGTGAATCAACACCTAATAAAAGCATAGTAAATGGTTCAGTTACCTTTTTTGTACTTACTTCTGTTGTTTTATCTACTTGCTTTTTCATTCTTTTTGAATATGAATCAAGTTCTACAACCTCTTCTTTTATTTTTTCATATTTATCAAGTGAAGAATATTGATCTGCATAATTACCAGATACAAAGATGGAACCTACTTCACCATCATAAAGATCATTTAACATACTAATATAATCATCATACTCTACTAAATTATCTTTTTTTATACTATCTTTTTTTATTATTTTTTGTGCAAGAACATATCCTTCAGTTTCATTTTTATTACTTATAATACCAATTTTACCGTTTCTTGCTTTACTTAAAGTATTATATTCTCCAGATTTTAAAGCAATCCATGAGCTTTTATATGTAACTTCATCTTTATTTAATTTATCAATAAAATTAACACTCTTATTAATAATACTACTTACATAAAATTCTCCAGTTCCTATTATTGCAAGAACTAAAATAAATATAATATATTTAGAAATCTTATCTTTTTTCTTAAATTTGATATATTTTATTATAACTATGATGCATATTATAATTAATACTGCCATAATAATATATCTAATTAAATCTTCAATACCACTTAATTTTGATATATTATAAATTAAATACGCATTTACACATAAAAACATGCCAGTTAAAACTCCTGAAAATAAATTCAAAAATTTATTGTTTTTCTTTTTTATATTTTCTTCTTCATCATTATACTTTTTCATATTTATCCTCCAACTTACCATGTAACAATTATAACACTATATATATTCAAATACAATTTACAAACCTATTATTTATTTACAAAATGTTGACATTAAAAAAAATCAATATTTTGATTTTTTTCTTATTTTATAAATGATTATAATATAAAACTATTAAAATATTCTTCAAATTCTTTTTGAATACTAGTTATTAAATTATTAAATATTCTAGCATTTTTTTTGTATTCTATATAATCACTAAATGTTTCTAACTCTTTATATAAACTTTGAAGTTCTATTTCTTCTTTATTCGAATCTATTTGTTTATCTTCTTTATTTATTATTGTTTGTTGTAATTTCTTTATTCTAGCAATTATACTATTTACTTCTTTATTATTATCAAGTTTTTTTTCGCTATTTTTAAAATTTAAGTATTCACTACTTTTTAATATATTTTCTTTTAATTCATTAACATCATTTATTATGTCATTCATTATTCTTTTTCTCCATTTAAACTCCAAGTTTTTGCTTCTGTTATTTTTACGTTTATTATTTTACCAATATCTTCTTTATCACACTTTACATTAGTTAATTTCATTGTATCTGTATAACCAGCATATAATCCGTTTCCTTTTTGTGATTCACCCTCTATTAATACAGGTACTACTTGTCCTACTAATTTTTCATTATTAATAAGTGCATATTTATTAACTATTTCATTTAATCTTTGAAGTCTTTCTTGTTTTACACTTAAAGGAATTGGATCATTCATTTTAGCAGCTGGTGTATTTTCTCTTGGTGAATATATAAATGTAAATGCGCTATCATATTTACATTTTTCTACTACATCTAATGTTTCATTAAAATCTTCTTCTGTTTCGCCTGGGAAACCTACAATTATATCAGTTGTAAGACTTACATTTGGAATCATTTTTCTTATTTTAAGTGCAAGTTCTAGGTAACTTTCTTTAGTATAACGTCTACCCATTAATTTTAGTATTTTATCACTACCTGATTGAACTGGTAAATGAACATAAGGCATTACATTTTCATAATCTCTTATTATTCTTATCATCTCATCTGTAAAATCCCATGGATGTGATGTTACAAATCTAACTCTTTCAATATTTGTTTTAGCAACTTCTTCAAGTAATTTATCAAAAGTTACTCCATCTTTTAAATCTTTTCCATATGCATTAACATTTTGTCCTAAAAGTGTTACCTCTTTATAACCGTCTTTTACAAGTTTATTAACCTCACATAATATATCTTCTACTTTTCTACTTCTTTGTTTTCCTCTTGTATATGGAACTATACAATATGTACAGAACTTGTCACAACCATACATTATATTTACATATGCTTTGTATTTATTATCTCTTCTAACAGGTAAGTTTTCAACAACATCACCTTCTTTAGAAAATACTTCAATTACAAGTTCATTACCATCAATCGCTTCACTTATAAGTTTTGGTAAATTATGAATATTATGTGTACCAAATACTACATCCATCCATTTGTATTTTTCTTCTATTTCATTTACTACTGCTTCTTCTTGAGCCATACATCCACATAAACAAGTAATTATATTTGGTTTACTTTCTTTTAAATGTTTAATTCTACCTAGCATACCAAATACTTTATTATGAGCATTTTCTCTAATTGCGCATGTATTTAATAAGATAAAATCAGCATCTTCCATATTATCAGTTTTTGTAAATGACATATCTTCAAGTATTGCACTTATTGTTTCTGAATCCCTTTCATTTGCTTGACAACCATATGTAATAATATGGTACTTTTTATTTATTCCAATTTTACTTAATTCATTATTCATTATATATGCATCTGTTAAAACTTTTACTTCTTCTTTACTTCTTTTTTTAGCATTTGCATATGATGGTTTTATATGTGCTTGTTTAATCATTATAACGCCTCCAAACTTCAAATATTATATCATTTATGACTTTCTTTTTCAACAACGTTTAAACTTAAATTTAGTGCATTTACTATTTTTAAGATTGTATTTAAGCTTGGAGATATTTCTCTTTTTTCTATCTTTACTAAATAAGGTTGTTTCATATTAATCATTTTACATAATTCTCTTTGTGATATTCCTTTTTCTTTTCTTATTTTTGATAAATTTTCTATAAAATCATACTCTAAATCTAATAAATTCTTTTCACTATTTACATAATCATCTAACAAAACTTTTCTCATTCCTATACTCCTCATATTTACTTTCAAATAGCTTTATCATATCAGAATCAATTCTTCCAACCTTTTTTAATACATCATTTTTATTTAATTTATATATATGATCAGTTTTAACAATACTATTTTTATATAAATTATTCTCTTTGTCTTTATTAATTTTAATATTATATTTATATTTTTCCTTTTTTATATTTGAAGATATAATCATACCAAAATATTCAATAGGCATATAACGATTATTATCTAATATTACAAACAAATGATTTTGACCTATTTCCCCATTACCATAAATAAATTTTTTTACAAAAACTATATCACCTTTTTGAATATCTTCAAATTTTTCAAAATTTTCAGAAACATAATAAGTAATTTCTTCAGGAGTTAATGCATACTCAGAAGGAACATCCTCTAATCCTAGAAAACTATCATAATATTTTTCATAAATTTTTTTACTCATAGTATCACCTCAAAATTATGATAACATATATATTATCATAATTCAATAAGCTATACTAATTTATTTCATATTTAAATAATTAGGATTTTTAGGCATACCTGGCATTAAAAGGACATTTCCCATATATACAACAATGAACCTTGCGCCATTATATACTTTTATATCTGTTACTGTCATTTTAAAATCTTTTGGATAACCTAAATTTAATTTATCATCTGTTATAGACATTGGTGTTTTACAAATACATATCATCATTTTAGTATCATTTAATTTATTTAATTTTTCTTTTGCTTCATTAGTGTATTCTACTTTGTTCGCACCAAACATTTTACACATTTTAAATATTTTCTCTTCTAAAGCATCTTCTAAATCATATACAAAATATTTTTTTTTATTTTCATTCATTGATACTATTTTTTCTGCTAAAGTAATGCATCCATCTATTCCTTTTTGATACATTTCACATACATTAAATTCTACATTTAAATCTTTACAAAAATTATTTACAAATTCTATTTCTCCATCTAAATCATCATCGAATTTATTTAAAGCAACTATTACATTATCACAGAACTTTTGCATGTTTTTTATATGGTATTCTAAGTTTTTTATTCCGCTTTCTAATGAATCATTACCATTATATTTAAGTGCTTTAATTGTAACATTTATTACTACTATATCTGGGTATATATCTCCTACCCTTGATTTTATATCAAAGAATTTAATTCCTCCCATATCAGATCCAAAACCTGCTTCTGTAATAGTATAATCTGATAGTTTAAGCGAAGATTTTGTTCCTATTAAACTAGAACATCCATGTGCAATATTGGCAAATGGTCCACCATGAACTATTACTGGATTATTATATAAAGTCTGTACTAGATTTGGTTTTATAGCATCTTTTAAAAGAAGTGTGCATGCATTTTCTACATGTAAATCTTTTGCATATATTTTTTTTTCATCTTTTGTTAATCCAACTATAATATTACCTATTCTTTCTTTTAAATCATTAATATCTTTTGATAAACATAGTATAGCCATTATTTCTGATGCTGGAGTTATAACAAAGTTATCTCTTAAACTTCTATCGTTCATATCTATACATCTTTTAATTAATACTTTATCTATTTTAAGTTCATTACCTTGAAAAATATGATTATCTACTGCAGCACAAATTAAATTATTAGCGCTTGTTATAGCGTGAAAATCACCATTAAAGTGTAAATTAATATCCATGCTTGGTTCTATAATGGCTTTCCCTCCACCTACTGCGCCACCTTTTCTTCCAAAAACTGGTCCAAGTGATGGTTCTCTTAAGTCCGCTGCTGATAAATATCCAAGTTTATTAAGTGAATCACAAAGTCCAATACTTAAAGTTGTTTTACCTTCTCCATATGGTGTTGGATTTGTACTTGTAACTAAAATTAATTTACCATTTCTATCAGTATTTATGTTTTCTATTTTTGCTTTATAATTTCCATAGCAAAATAAATCTTCTTCATTTAAATTTAATTTACTTGCTACTAACTTTATATTTTCCATAGTATCACCTTTTTTCTATTTAATTATATTCTTACTTTACAGTCTTCATTAGTTTTTCCATAACAATTTCCTTTGGCGTCCAATAACTAAACTGTAGTATATCCTTTTGTTTACTTGTAAAGAAATACTTAGTAAGTACAAAATCATTTATACTTTGAGTTATTCCCATAGTTTTTAGAGTATGACAAGTAAATAACTTACAAGCCATACAAGATTTCATCGTACAAACGCTATCAATTAAATACTTACACTTTCCTCTACCTTTACATTCGCAGCAACCATTTTTATGATCACTACCTTTTCTTCTATATTTAACACATATATCATCTTTAAATTCACAATAATTTGTTTTTATTCTTTCATCTAATTTAGCGCATACAGTATCATATATATAGTTAAATTTTTCTTTTATGTCTTTTAAGTTAATCGCATGAACAGTTTCTATTATATCTATTAATTTTTTATCTGTTATATTATTTTTAGTTATATAATCTATATCAACTTTTTCATTGTTATAAATAAGATCTATCATATATTTTTTATTACATACCTTTATTATTTTAGGTAGTGATTCATATATATCATCTAATGTTTCATTTGTTAATTCTAATTTTAAAACTTTATTTTCTATATTTCTTTTTACTTCTCTTTTTTTCATAATTACGACCTCATATAAATTTTAACATATTTTAAAGAAAAAAATTGATATTTCTATCAATTTTCCATAAGTTTATACATAACATAACTTTTTGGTTTAAAGAAACTATACTTTAATATATACTTTTGTTTTAAATTAAAGAAATATTTTAATAATGGTATATCCTTTATTTTAAAGTATACTTTTTTGTTTCTTAAATACTCACAAGAATATAATTTACAAGATATTGATTTTATTTGACATCTATGATTTTTTAAATTTTCACATAAACCACCTCTTGCATCACTATAGCAACAACCATCTTTATGCATTATCTTTGGATGATTTCTAAAAAATACACATACATCATCTTTAAAATCACAATAATTACATTCTAAATATTTTTTATCTATATAATCACAAACAGTATCATATATAAAACTATATCTTTTACTCTTATCTTTTATATTTATCGCATGCATTATATTATAAAGTTCTATATTATCATCTTTTGTTATTAATTTACCATTATTTATTATCTCTAATTTTTTATTTTCATTATCGCATATATTTAAGATTTTTCTTGTTTTCTTTATTACCTTTTTATAATTATTATTTTTTATTTCTACTAATAACTTTTCCATTCTATTTAAAATACCTAACCAAAATTTCTTTTACTCTATCTTCTTCATCTACTGAATGTATTGAATGATTACCACATCCACAATATTTTCTTATTCTTATTTTTAACTGTTGTACTTCATCAATAGTTGCTTTAATGTAAAACAACTCCACTTTTTGTTCATTTTTTGGAAAACATGACTTTATTTTAAAACGAAGTCCTTTCCAATCATCGCTACCATTTCCAATCCATAATTCATCTTTATAAAGGCAATGTACAAAATTAAAAATTTCTTGATTCATTAATTTAATTTTTCTTTTATCTAATACATCAAATTCTTCATTAAATACATTTTCTATATAATTCCAATGTTTATAACAAGACGGAAATAAAACTAATACAAATTCACTGGATATATTATTCGACATTATATTCAATTATTTCTGCTGGTAAAACCTTATCCACATCAGTGATAGCTTTAATTGCTAATTGATGAAAAACGAAAATAATGCAATCATAATTTTTATATTTTTCAATAACATTCTGAATTCTGTTTTTTAAATGTTCTTTAGACTCCCATTTTACATTTCTGTCAGCAGGATAAATACCATTATTACTAATATAATCTTTATAATACTCCTTCATTTCTTTTGCTTTGTATTGATAAGATGTATCCGGCTCCCACTCTCTAAGATCAGACTCAACTTCTATATCTAAACCTGTTTCCTTTGAAATAATTGCTGCAGTCTGCAATGCTCTAGTATATGGCGATGAAACTATTAACCTAGCATTCTTCAATCTACTATCTTTTGAAGTTTCTATCACATCTTTAATATAATTCTTATCTAATATTGCTAAATCATGTCCATGGCCAATAAAATTATGAGCATCTCCATAACTATAATCCGCTTTACCATGTCTTATCATATAAATTTTCATATTTACCTCTCCATTTTTAATTCCTTTATTATTAATCTAGATGCATAATCCTTACTCTTACCCGAAGTATCAATTATTCTTTTTCTAGATTGTAACTCTATTATATCATAAAATTCATTTTGATAATACTCAAATTTTTCTTTTATCCAATTTTCCTTCAATTCTTTTTTTCTACTATAATTTCTCTCTATTTTATCCTTATGAGATGCAGTTAAAATAAATACTTCTTCTGGTTTTATAAACCAATCTTCTTTAATCATTAAATTATACAGATTTAACGCATTATCATATGCCTTATATCTATTTAATTTCTCAAATGCATATGAAACTGCCAGTATTGAAAGATAACTTCTATCAAAAAAGACAATATGATCATTTAATAATAGTTTTTTTGCATAAATCATTCTTTCTTTTTCTATTTGATAAAATTTTTTTTGATTTTCTAATTCTTGTTCAATATTTTTTGAAGGACTCGGAGCTAAAGGATGTTCCATAAACTCTGGGAAAATACACAAATCTTTTACTTGTTTCAAATTATATGCTGTTGTTGTCTTACCAGAATTTGATGTTCCTTCAATTATGTATAATTTTTCCATTTGTTATCACCTCTCTGTTTTATATTTTTTCATTTTAAAATTTAATATTGAATATAATGGTCCAATATTCGATATAAAAGTACTTATACATGCAAAAATTATTAACAAAATTTTATTTTTTATCTTTTTTTGTTCTAGTTTTTCAATTATAGTAATCGTTCCTAAATAATTAGCAAACTGCATAAAAAGGTATGATAAAATTGAAAAAAGCATTAAAATAAACTTATGACTATATAAACTATATAAAAATGACAAAGATTCAAATATAGGTAAAAATAACCATATTATATTCATACATACTCTTTGAAATAACCAAAAAAATAATGATAATGTAATTTTATTTTCTTCTCTATAATTAGCTTTTAATATTTTAAAAACCTGACAAGATGTCCTAAACCAATTGGCATTTTGTTTCATTAATATCGACAATTTTTTTGGAGTTTCCATATTTTCAAGCGCTAAAACAGGCACAATATTTATATTTCTATTTCTAAGTCTTGAACTTAAAAAAATATCTTCACACCAAAAATGATTATCAAAACCATTTAATTCTTTTAACAAATCTGATCTAATGTATAATCCATGACCAACAACATACGTATATAAAAATCTTTTTGTAATAATAGAATTAATTAAACCATATTTTATTTCAAAATTGCTTTGATATACTGCAAAACCTTGCATTAAAGGTGAAATTTTGTCTAAATTTAAAAAAGCATATGAATATTGTTGGATAATTGGTGGATATTTTTTATCCTTAATAATTTCAATTACTTTCTCTATGGTATTAATATTCGGCCTACTATCTGCATTATATACAGAAAAATACAATTTATTATTTAATTTTGCATTATACTTTTTCACAACATAATTTAATTGATCCGCCATCATTCCATCAGTATTCGGATAATGGAAATGTTTTAGTTTTTCCGAACTGTTTTTTTCAATATATTCCAAAACTAACTCTGATGTTGTTTTTTGTTTAATATTATTTTTTTTATATTCATATTCCTCTTTTTCAGTTGTTATAATAGCTAATTCAATATTATCATACTTTTTAAGCAATTTAATAAAATATTCTATCGTTTCAATTATTATTGATTGCTCATATAAACATGGAATTATAATTACAACTTTAAAGTTATTTTTTTCATTCGAAACAACTTTTTTATTATGTTTTACTTTAAGATATGCAAGATATATTTTAATAATATTCCATATTGCAGTTAATATTTGAAAAAATATTATTAGTGTACAAAAAGTATATAACATATCACTCATAATTCTAACCTTTCTATTTTAATAAATTCATCTACAAATTCAATATATTTTCTTTTCATACCGCGATTTTCAAAAAATTCTTTATCATATTTACCATCTAATAAATCAAATACAACAAATGGTATATTAATATTAAAATATAAACATATCGCTATTCTATGTGCACCATCTATAGGAATTCCTGTTTTACTTATTGGTATAATTGTTTTAATTTTTTTCTCATTTCTTATAGAATTAATTAAATTATTAAAGTTTATTATAAAATCTCTTTTACATACTTTTCGTCCATCTGGTTCCTTAAAATTATTAAAAGCTTTAATATTTGATAAATAAATTCGTTTAGCCAACATATAATTGCTTTTTTCAACGTAACTTTTTACATAAAAATACTTTATATAAATATCATATCTATAGTAAGATAACAGTTTTTGAGGTATACATTCATAAACATAATATACTTTTCTTTTTGATAATAAAGAAAATATATAGGTATTATCTATGCATTTTTCTAAAGTTTTATTTGATATTCTTTTTACTAACCTAACGTTTTTTATTGGACTAGTATTTAAATCAATAATTTTAATATTTTTTTTATTATAAAATTTCCCAAAAGGCACGTTACCCATTTGCGGTATTTCCTTAATCATAATAAAAACACCTCTTTGATAAAATATAAATAATATTTACCGAATATTTTACACATATTTTTATTTTTGTCAATTTCTATATAAAAATTTGTTAATATTAAAAAACTGCGTAAAATAAACAATACGCATTTTTTTCTACTACTAACTTTTCCATATTATTTTTCTATTTTTTCTTTTCCACCCATATAAGGTCTTAAAGCAACTGGAATATTAATAGATCCATCTTCATTATAATTATTCTCTAGAAAAGCAATTAACATTCTAGGTGGAGTAAGTACTGTATTTCTCGTTGTTGCAATTTGCACCAATGGAGTCAAATTCAACGCTTTCATTTTCATCAACTTCTTTCGTATTCACTTGTATTATATTTTTCTCATCTGAGGAAGCTGAAGATTGTTGCTTTCTTATTTCTTCAGCATATTTTTCTATAACGGTTTGTTTGCTATTTAATTTACGGGGTAACGCTTGTTTTACTTCTTTTCCATTTCTAAATACAAATTTTATTACATTTGGATCCAAAACATCAAACTCATCTTTTTCTCCAATTATAATTTTATCTGTAATGCTATTAAATACTACTGAATCAAATTCAGTTAATATATTTTTCTTTTTGAATATGGATTTAAATTCTCCAATTCTTCTTTTAATATCATTTTCATCTTTAATGATATTTTTGTACTCATCCAACTTTTCTTCAAGCAATAAAATTTTATTTTTAATTTCATCACTTTTTTGCACATATATATTTGAATCTATTATTCCATCTAACTTCATATCAACAAGATTAGATTCTCTATCTTTAAAAGTGTTAATTTGTTCTCTAACCTTTGCTATTTCTTTGTCATAATTATTTCCAGATAATATCTTTTCCATTGTGTCCAATAATTGATTAATAATTATAGTATGATTTTCACATACACTATTGTATGCTTGTACGAATGCTTCTTCAATTATATTTTCTTTAACATTACCTATATTCTGACAATAATTATCGTTTCTCCTCATGAATGTTCTACATGACCAAGCAACTCTTTTTGGTTGCCCTGGTTTATGTGGTGCCCAAGATCTCCTAATAAATTTTTTAACCTATCAAAAACTTTTTTTATTCCTTTTTTAGATTTACAATAATTTGATATTCTGTTTTTCTTAATACCTATAGAACAAGCTTCTGTATATGAATCAATATCAGCACCTAAAAATATAAATTCCCAATTATTATGATTTTCAATTAATTTTTTTATCATATTCTTACTATACTCTATAGATGAATTTTCGTATCCATCTGTTGTTATAATAAATAAAACTTTTTTTAGATTTATACAATCTAAATATTTTATAGTCTTTCCAATCGCATCTAATAGTGCAGTACTCCCTCTTGTATAATATGTTCTTTTGTCCATCTTTTTTACATTTTTAATATTTGTTTGTTCTGTAACAAATTCATACTTATCATCAAATAATACTGTTGTTACTCTTACATTTTGACTTTTCATCCTTTCCAAATAATTATTATAACTTTTTATAGTATCATTTTCCAATCCTGACATTGAACCACTTCTATCAAGTAAAAAAACAATATCTGTTACTTCTTTTTTTATTAATACCACTCCTCTTTTCATTAATATATTACCAAAATAAAACTTAAAAAAGGTCGCTAAATAAGCGACAAATATATACTATATGGTATAATATTTCATGAAAAGGATGATATATATGAAAGAAGAACTTAAACAATATTTAAAAGAAAATTTAGAAAAAAGCAATAACAGAAAAAAATTTTTTAAAAAATTTATAACACGAATAAAAGATATACCTAAAAATGATGAATTTGAAGAAAATGAATACTACAGTATTTCGTCAATTGATGTTACTAATGAAATAAATGATTCTAATATAGATAAATATATTGAAAACAACGAAAATAAATATAATGACTTTCAAACAACTCTTTTTAAAATGATAGATGATAGAAATTTAAAAGATAGTGATGTTTATAATAAAGTACATATTGATAGAAGATTATTTTCAAAAATAAGAAATGATAAAAAATATCATCCAAGTAAAGAAACAGTTATCCTTTTAGGATTATCACTTGAACTTAATGAACAAGAAATTGATATACTTTTAAATAGTGCATCATATTCATTACCAAAGAATAATCGTTATGACCTGATAATTAGATTTTGTTTTATTAACAAAATTTATAAAATATCTACTATTAATGACTTATTATTCGACTATAATTGTAAATTATTTGATTATTAAAATAAATATATAATTAAAAAATCATGATTAATAAATCGTAATTTAAATATGCAGGTCATCATTATATTTAGTAATATTGTTATACATAAATTTCTTATATATATAAAATTTATGGTAGACAATTTAAATTGTACATACTTATAATATTTTTTCCAATTAAATATTCATAAATTTTACCAAATTGTCTTCCTGAACTACTACAACCACTAACTCCACCATGATGTGAACAACATCCCCTTGTTGCCTCAACCCTTACAGGAATAATTAATCCTATTTTTTTATTCATTTTAACACCTCACAAAAAAACACCAATACAAAATCTACACATATAGACCTGTACTAGCGTCCTATTTATTGTTTATATTATACTATAAATTTATATTTCGACATTATTTTTAATACAAAAATTATTTTAGTTTAAATTGAGAATGGCATTAAAATAAATATTTTTTAAAATTTGTTCATTAGAATTAATTCTAAATTTACTTGATTCATCAAATGGTGGAATTAATAACTCCACATTAGGTATTGATAATTCAATCATATAATCATAATCACTAATTTTTGTTATATATAATTCATTTCCAACATAAAAATTATAACTAATGTTTTCTATTTTAATATTTTGGTCTTTATTAATCATATCAGATACATTAGTTCTTTCATTTAAAGTTAATGAATCAAAAATTTCTTTTTTTAAATCTAGATATAATATAATATTTTGATTTTTTATTTTTAACACAATATTATATTTACCAGCGATTTCTATTTTATCTATTTCAAATTTTATATCATTTATAATTAATGTATTATTTGCAGATTCTAGTTCATAATTTGATATATTTAGCATTTTATCACCTCAATGCGATTCAATTATACCATATTATGTCAAATTATATCTTCTAAATATTATACTCAATTTGTTCAATTATTTTTTCTAAACAATCTATATTATAGAAATTTCATTTTTATTCTTAGAAACTAAATTAGAGTCTAAAATAAAACTATGGAATAATAATCCATAGTTTTACGTTTTTTTACATAAATCTTCTAGTAGAACTTTCTTCATATTCTGATTCTTCAATATTTTTTATAGTTTCTTGTTCTTCGTTTAATTTCATATGTTCATTATCATATCTATCCTTAAATTTATAATATAATTGCTCTGCTTGTGAAAATGGCGGAACTTTAATATTACTCCCCTCTGTAAAAATCCAATCAGCATCAAGAAGTACTAAGTCTCCTTTTTTTAATTCAACTTCACCTACTTTTTCATTTAATTCCCTTGCTTTTGAAGAATCTGATAATTCAGAATTCCAATAATATTTATTATCCTTCAATAACCTTCCTATATTAGCTGATTTTATATCCGTCCAAATAAGTCCCATATCTCTCAAATTTGAATACATTTCATATAATTGATTTTCATCAACATGTATATTTGTATCAACTTTTTCAGTCACTTCTACTACAATTCCACCAAAACTTCTTCTTAATAAAGGCTTTACAATATATGGATTATCTGTAAATGTATAATTCATTCTTGTTCCAATTTTAATTACCTTATTTCCTACATTATAAACTGACGAAAAACCACCCATTGATATTCTATCAATATCTGAAAATCCAACATTTTCATTTTTTCTTACTTCATCAATTATCATAAAAACAATATCAAAATAATCTTTCATCCAAAAGTTATAGTTATCATCTAATGTTGATACTATATAGTGTTCTAAATATTTTTTTGGTTCTTCATCTATTTTAGTTTTAATAACATCTATAATATCATTATATGATTCTAAACAATCTTTATAATAAATATCAATATTGCTTTTTAATTTAAATAAATTTATATACTTATCTACAATATTTTTTATTGTATTTTCATTAAACATTATGTTTGCTTGTTTTGAATTATATGAATCATCTAGCAAAAATTCATCATCAATTTGCTTGCTATATTTGCATAATAATTCTAAAAACATATCATAATTTTCAGCTTTCCCTCTGTTTAAATATTTTAATTTTTGTTTAAGTTCAAATATTTCATCTTCACTTGCATATCTTACTAAATTATCCATTATAGTAAAAGAACAAGAACCATACATATTACGATTTATACAATTCTTTATAAAAGATTTTTTTTCTTCCTCACTTGCATTATACTTATCAATATCAATTATTGCTTGATTTATCCTTTTTTCTTGATTTTCTTGTTGTTTTTTATTATCTTCTATTTGTTTTTCTATTTTTTCAAATTCACTTTTTAATTTTTCAATTTGCTTTTTTATTTTTCTCTTACCAAACATAAAATTATTTTTTACCGAATTCAAATAATCCTCTTCAAAATAAATCTTTAACGACAAGTTCCCTCTATTGATATTTAAGCTTTTTTCTTGTTCTAACAATGTATTATAAAATACAAATAATCCATTCAATTCATTTTCACTCATATTACACCTCTAAAAAGTATATTATCATTCTTTATACAATTATATAATTTATCAAATTTAAAATCAACATTTAGAACATCTGATTGACACAATTTTAAATCTTTGTAAATGGTAAAATAAAATGAGGACACAATTAATCGTGTCCTCTTCAGGGGAGGCTCGAAAGTTTGTTCGTATTATAATTGTGATAAAAGATTAAATCCCCCTATAATTTAGGGGATTTTTAATTTCTTTAATTTATTAAAATTTATAATAGTTTAAAATATCGTATAGGTAAAAATATAGGTAAAAGAAAAACTAGCAGTAGCTAGTATATTCAACTATTCATTATTTTGGGTATCATTTTCTACTGGTTGATTATCCACAGGTGGATTTCCTACCTCTGGATTTTTTTCTTGTAATATTTCAACAGGCTGTTCATAAATATTGTATACATATTCAAAGTATCCCTTATTATTACGAACCTTATCGATAATTAAATATCTTTTTCGTTTTAATTCTCTCAAGGTACTTTTAATAGCTGTTTCTTGTTCTTTACAAATGGCACACAATCCATTTAAAGAATAGTCCCAGTCAGAAGGCAATGATAACATAAAAGACAACAATCCTTTTGCTTTTAAGCTAAGATCTTTATCCCTTAAATGATAGTTACTCATTATGGTATAATTTTTCGTTTTTTCAACTTTAAATACTGCCATATTATCACCCCTTTCTTTATATTTTTGCATCAAAAAAAAGAGTCAAATTGACTCTTAATAGTTAAAATTACTTTAATTCGATTTTTTCTTTACCACCCATATATGGTTGTAAAACTTTTGGAATATTTACTGTTCCATCTTCATTTACATTATTCTCAATTACAGCAATCATCCCACGAGGTGAAGCGATTACTGTGTTGTTAAGTGTTGAAAGTAAATAATTTCCATTTTCACCTTTAGCTTTAATGCCTAATCTTCTTGCTTGTGCATCACCTAAAGTTGAACAGCTTCCTACTTCAAAATATTTCTTTTGTCTTGGACTCCATGCTTCAACATCACATGATTTAACTTTAAGATCTGCAAGATCTCCTGAACAACATTCAAGTGTTCTTACAGGTACATCTAGACTTCTGAAAAATTCAACTGTATAACTCCACATTTTGTTATACCAATCCATTGCTTCCTCTGGTTTGCATAAAACAACCATTTCTTGTTTTTCAAATTGATGAACTCTATAAAGACCTCTTTCTTCTATACCATGAGCACCAACTTCTTTTCTAAAACAAGGTGAATAAGATGTTAGAGTAATTGGTAACTCCTCTTCTTTTACAATTTGACCTTTAAATTTGCCTATCATTGAATGCTCAGAAGTACCAATAAGATATAAATCTTCATTTTCTATTTTATACATCATTGCATCCATTTCATCAAAAGACATTACACCATCAACAACATCACTACGAATCATAAATGGTGGAATACAATAAGTAAATCCCTTATCAATCATGAAATCCCTAGCATAAGCTATCATGGCTTCATGAAGTCTAGCAATATCTCCTAATAAATAGTAAAAACCATTACCTGATACTCTTCCAGCAGACTCTTTATCTAATCCTCCTAATCTTTCAATAATATCAGCATGATATGGAATTTCATAATCTGGAACAACTGGTTCTCCAAATCTTTCAATTTCAACATTTTGTGAATCATCTTTTCCGATTGGAACACTATCATCAATCATTTGTGGAATAACAAGCATCTTTTCTCTTAGCTTTTCAGACAAGTCATTTTCTTCTTTTTCAATTTCAACAAGTTTTGCGTTTATTTCATTTACTCTTTTTTTCTTCTCTTCTGCTTCTTCTAACTTTTTATCCCTCATTAATGATCCAATTTCTCCTGAAGTTGTATTTCTTTCTTGTCTTAATGAGTCCCCTTCTGATTTATATTCTCTTATTTTTTTATCAAGTTCAATTACTTCATCTACTAATGGTAATTTTTTATCTTGAAATTTCTTTTTTATATTTTCTTTTACCTTTTCTGGATTTTCTCTTACAAACTTAATATCTAACATATTTCTTTCTTCCTTTCTTTCTAATAAAAAAAGAATGGTACTTAAGGAGTGCATATGCACGGTACCATCCTTTATTTTACTTAATTTAGATAACGGTTTATATTCCCGCCGGCTATTAACCGGTCTAGAAAGTAGATTCATAAGTTTTTATTACTAATTTACACCATCCATTAGCTCTCTATTAAATAAAATACTTATTACTAGTCTTTCATCAACAATTTACAATATCATTTTAGTATTTTTTTTATCTTGTGTCAACACTTATTTTTTATATCTAAAAAGTGCGGAAGGCCTATGTCCTTCTCCTGTTTTCATTTTATTTGTTTTTTCTACTTTATTCGCAATTATTCTTCTAAATGCTGGATCAAGTAATTTTTTACCTAATATTACTTCATAAACTTGTTGAAGTTCTCCTAAAGTAAAATATTCTGGCATCATATTAAATACAATATCTGTATATTCTATTTTATTTTTTAATCTTGATATACCACTTGTAATTACAAGTGCATGATCAAATGCAAGCTTATCATTTTGAACCACTTCATACTTAAATCTATCTGTTGTCTTTTCTTTTAATGTCTTTTTAATTTTATATTTTATGGTCTCATTACCATTATCTAAAGTAACATCTATAAATTTTTCATCTTCCAAAACAATTACATTAAACCAAGATGCATTTTTAGATATATCATATTTTAACTTATTTTTATCTATTAATGCCATATAAGATGTTGATATAACTCTTGTTCTTGGATCTCTTTTTGGATTACCATATGTATATAACTGTTCTATATATATATCACTAATATTTGCTTCTTCCTTTAATATTCTTTTAGCAGCATCTTCTATATCTTCATCTATTTTTACAAATCCACCTGGAAGACACCACTTATCTTTAAATGGATAATTATCTCTCTTTACTAAAAGAACACTAAAATATTTTCTATTTAATTTTCTATAGTTTTCTTGTACACCATCTGAAACACTAAATATTAATATATCAGTAGTTAATGATAATCTATCAAACTTATTTGGATCATAATCTTTTAAAAATTCTTCTTCATTTTTATATTCTTTCATAAAAACACCTCTTATATAAGTTCTTTTTTTCATTTTGATTATAACATATTTTTTTTAAAATCACTATTCTAACTTAGAAATTGCTTCTTTCATTTTGACTGCACAATTAATTATTTCTTCTTTATTCTTAGCAAAAGTAAATCTACCAACAAGTTCATTTTTATTAGGCCATGCAAAACTCTTACCTATTAAAAAACGTAAATGTATTGTCTTATAGAAAAATATTAATAAATCTTCTTCTGTTTCTATTACTTTTCCATTATATTTTTTTCCTTTCAAATTAGTAAAATCAATAATAGTAAAGAAACCTGCTTTTGGATTAATCTTAATACTTATATCATTAATTCCATTTTCTATATCATAATCAAAGCAATACTTAGCCACATCTTCTTTTACTTTATTTTTATATTTTATATTACACGTATTAATACCATCTATTAATGCCTTAAACAAATTAAAATTGTATTCATATTCTTCTCTTAACTTTACAAAATAATCATTATATTCTTTATCATTTTTATTAAATGCACCTAATAAAGCTTCACCTATTATAGCTGGTACAGCATCCATTTCTCTAAATATACGATTTATTACTTCTCTAATAATAACTTCATCTGCAACTATAAAACCTGCTCTTAAACTAGCAAGTCCATATGACTTTGATAGTCCAAATAAAGATATCGTATTTCTAAACATTCCTGGTATTGTAGCTACTGGTAAAGATAAATTATTACTATCAAAACAAATATCACGATATATTAAATCATCTATAACAAATAAACCATATTTTTGACAAATACTACTTATATTTAGTAATAATTCATATTCATTTTTTCCCATAACATTACCAAGTGGATTATTAGGATTACTATTAACAAATGCTACAACTTTAGGTGTATAAGGTAAATCTTTATACTTTTCCTTTAATTTATTATTAGTTTTTATAATAATATTCTCTAAATCATTTGGATCTATAAAATAATTATTTTCACTTTTTAATTCAATTATTTCTACATCAATATCCAATCTTTCAGGCTTAAAACTAAATAATCCGTAATTTGGTGCTGTCATAAGAATAACATCATGTTTATTTGCGATTATATCTAAAATAATATTAAAAGCATGCGATGTAGATACTGTTAAAGTTAAATTATTAATAGATAAACCTTTTTCATCAATATCATCATAAGAATAAGCATCATTATTAATAAATCCTAGTCTTTCAATATACTCTAATAATATTTTTCTTACCCTGTCATCACCCTCAGAATATGGATATTTATATAAATCATTACCTAACAAATATTTATTAATTTCATCTAGTATAGGTGGAAATGTTTTATAATTCATTGGATTACCACTAGTCATATTAATATCTAAATCTTTATCATAATAATTATTTAATATATCATCATAAATACAAAAGGCATCTTTTACTTCTTGTACATAAGGAGAAAATGCCTTCTTATCTAATCTATTACCTATTTCTGGAAATCCAAATTTTCTTTCACTTAAATATGGTATTTTTTTTAATACTCTATCTATAGCACTATTTTGCATGTTTACACCTTTTTCTATCTTAAAAATTTTTCATTAATTTTCTTTATAAAGTTATAATCTTTATTTCTTAAACATTTAATAGTTTTATTCCTAACAACTGTTTCTATTTTAACAACGTCTGTATAAATACTATTTTCACCATCAACACTTATTATAACATCTTTTGTATTTTTTGGAATAACAGTTATTTTTTTATTTTGTGGTAGTACTACAGAATTAATAAGATTTCTATAACTACGATTATTTAATGGTGCGATTGGAGTTAATTGAATAGAATGAAACGTATTATATACTATACTTCCACCAAAACTTAGGTTATATGCAGTTGAACCAAATGATGTAGAAATAAGTATTCCATCACCTGCAAAACTCTCAAGTAAAGATTCATCAACATATATACTAAGTTTTAATGTATTTAAATCCTTTTCTCTAATAACGATCTCATTTAGAGAATAAAATTTTGAATTAGATTCATTTGTATATATATCATTTTCTTGTATGCCTAATTCTTCAACTATAAAATTATTATTATTCAAGTTATCAATAAATTCATCTATATTATCTATAGAAACTTCCTGAGCAAAACCAAGTGTACCTGCATTTATACCAATATAATATATATCACTATTAAAATTATTTTCTTTAATCATTCTTAAAAAAGAACCATCTCCACCAATCGCAATACCTAAATCATAATCATTATCTACAATATTAATATTATTTTTATTTAGTTTATCAATAAGCAATTTTTTTATTTCTTGTGATTTTTCACTATTATTAGAAAATATTTTTACTTTTTTAATATTCATAAAGCCTCCATTATATTTATAAAATTATCCTTTATATCATTAACAATATACTTTTTATTTTCATGTCTTGTACCGCTTATACATTTAAGATGAAAATCATAATAAATATTATTATCTTTATCATATATACAATAAAAGACTTTATTATCATCACCACTTAAATTATTTTTATCTATTCTATTAATCTTTCCTGTAATACCTATTCCATAATTGCTAAATGAAAATACTGCTATATTATAAGCCATTTGTCTTGCAACTTCTATACTATATACAGAATACTTATCAATTATTTCTTTACTAACACCCATTTTAATTTTATACTCATTTGAATATGTTACAGCACTAAATTTTAAAACATCACTAGCGCCTTCAATATCTGTTATTGAACTTGCTATAAAACCTCCTGTACAAGATTCCATTGTTGAAACTGTTTTATTTAATTTTATTAATTTATCTACTACTTTTTTCATTATACTCCTCTTTTCATATATTTAATAATTTTTAATTTAATTAATATTCTTTTTTTACAAGTATATTATTTTTATTATTAATTGTACTATAAAATTTATCTATAACATCTTTCATATAATCCTTTATATAGGTTTTAGCACACTCTATAATTTCTTCATCAATACCATAATAACTCTCAGCTAGAGCACCTGTAATGCATGCAATTGTATCAGAATCTCCACCGATTGAAATGGATAATCTAATAGCTTCTTCGAAGTCATTTGAGTTTAAAAAACAAAATATTGCTTGTGGAACAGAATCTATTGCCCTACTTGTAAACCTATAATTTTTTCTTAAATCATCTAAGTCATATTCTAAACTAAAATAATTTTTCTCTATATATTCCTTTAACGAATCTTTATTCATTCCTCTTCTTAATAAATATATTGATACTGCGACTGCTTCACTTGATTTTATACTTTCAATATGATTATGACTTGGAATAGTTGCATTTAAACTTTCGCTTTTTATTTCATCAATACTATTAAATAAATATCCTATAGGAGATATTCGCATAGCAGAACCATTTCCAAAACTTTCACCCATATAATCATTTTTTAACCATTCAACAAATCCTTTACCAAACCTACTTCTTCCGTATATATCTTTTCCTAAATTTATTTCTCTTAAACCGTACTCTCTTAGCTTTTTTTCATAAGATTCACCATTTAATATTGCATCCGCAATAGCGGTTGTTAAAATAAAATCATCTGTACACGAACAATTTTCATTAAATAAAGGAACATTTCTATCCATTATTTTCATTCTATCTTCATATGATCTATTTTTATTTTGTATTTCTAATACTTCGTAATATGAACCTACTATATCACCAATTATTGCTCCATACATATTTACATATCACCCCTTTTTCATCTATATAAATTATTTTCAATTATATATTTTACTATATTTTCATCCATTATTTTTAATATTTTTTTATTATTTATATTTTTTCTAATATAGCTTGAAGAAATATTATCTGAATTAATATTAGAAACCACTATATTTTTACTATTAATTTTACTTAGTATTTCATTAATATCATCATTATTTCTTCTTATTACTATTAACTTAAAATTATCTAATATATAATCATAATTTTTCCAAGTTGTTATTTCTTTTAAATTATCTGAACCACATATAAAATATATTTCATCATTTTTATAAATATTTTTAAAATGATTAAGTGTTTCATATGTAAAAGTTAATTTACCAAATTCATAATTAGATACATCTAAATTATCATACCCCTCTATCATTAACTTTAACATATTATATCTATCATTTTGATTTGCTAATCCTTTTTTATTATATTTATTTCCTGTTGGAACATATATAACCTTATCTAAATATTTATTTTTTATTAAATCTAATGCAATATTTTTATGCATGTTATGTGGTGGATTAAATGATCCTCCAAATATACCTATTTTCATATACATCTATCCTTTTAATTATAATTATTTTCTTTAATTAATTCTGCTACTCTTTTAGATAAATCAACTTCTTCAAACCAAGTTTTATCCTTTATCTTTGATGGTATATAAGATAAATTAGTTGTATATAATTTATCAAATAGCCCCTTATTAAAGCAATCATCAAATTCTTCTATTCCTTCTGTGAAAAATGCAAATGTTACTGCTAAATATATCTTACCTGCACCTTTTTCTTTTAAAAGTTTTATAGTTTCTATTATTGATGAACCACTTGCTATCATATCATCAACTATAATGATATTTTTACTTTTTACATCATCACCTAAATACGTATGCTCAACTATTTTGTTTTTACCATCTTCTACTTTATTTAAATCTCTTCTTTTATAAAATACTCCTACATTAGATTTCAAAATATCAGCATACGCTCTTGCTCTTGTCATTCCTCCCATATCTGGACTTACAACTAGAATATTGTTAATATCTTCTTTTGCTTTAATTTGGTTTAAAATATCTAAAGAAGCATAAGAGTTTTGAAATGAAAGATTTAAAAGAGCATTAGAAACACATATATTATGTACATCAAATGTTATTATATTATTTACACCTAATCTTTCAAGTTCTTGAAGTGCAAGTGCACAATCTAATGATTCATTTTCTATTCTTTTATCTTGTCTTGATTGATATAAAAGTGGCATAATAAGCACTATTTTTTTAGCGTAACCTTGAAGCGCAGATATTACTCTTTTTATATCTTGAAAATGTTCATCAGGTGACATATGATGAATAAATCCATGCATTTTATAAGTTATATCATAATTTGCAATATCACTAATTATGTAAACGTTTTTACCTTTTATATTAGTATTTATTCTTATCTTTCCTTCACCATTACTAAATCTATCTCTTGTTATATTAGCAATAAATGATTTATCTGTTTTATATATTTTCTTTAAATTATTATCAATTTTTTTACCTAATTCTTCTATATTGTCAAGTACAATAAGTTTTAAATCTTCCATTTTAAATACCTCCTAAATTTCTTCTAATTCTTTAATCCATATATTATATGATGCATCACTTGGCATCCTTAAATCACCTCTTGGTGAAAGTGATATACTTCCTACTTTTACACCATCAGGCATACAACTTCTTTTAAATTGTTGAGTAAAAAATCTTTTTATAAATACTTTTAACCATTTTAATATTTCTTCTTTACTATATTCATTTTCAAATGTATTTACCGCTAACATATATATTTTTTTAGGTGATGCGCCATATCTAAAAAAGTGATATAAGTAAAAATCATGTAATATATATGGTCCTATTTTATCTTCTGTTATTTGTTTAATATTACCTTTTTCATCTGCGGGTAATAATTCTGGTGATATAGGTGTTGATAAAATATCATACAAAACCTTCTTATTTTTCTTATCAGTATCAGCAATATATTTAACTAAATACTTTACAAGTGTTTTTGGAATACTAGAATTTACAGAATACATACTCATATGATCTCCATTATAAGTACACCATCCAAGAGCAAGTTCACTTAAGTCACCTGTTCCTATAACAAGTGCATTTTCTTTATTTGCAATATCCATAAGTATTTTTGTTCTTTCTCTTGCTTGAGCATTTTCATAAGTTATATCATGATTATTAATATCTTGATCAATATCACTATAATGAACTAAACATGCTTTTTTAATATCTATTTCCTTTAGTGTTGCATTATTTATTTTTATTAAATCAAGTGCATTTTCATAAGTCCTATTAGTTGTACCAAAACCAGGCATTGTAACTGCAATTATATTTTTATTATCAATTTTAAGTTTTTCAAATGCCTTTTTTATTACTAAGAATGCTAGTGTTGAATCAAGTCCACCAGATACTCCAATAACACATTTTTGTATATTTGTGTGTTTTAATCTTTTAGCAAGAGCACTACTTTGAATATTTATTATCTCTTTACATCTTTCTTCTCTTTTGTCTTCATTTGATGGTACAAATGGATATTTACTATATTTTCGTGAAATAAGATTATTTTTAGAAGTTGTAAAATATATATTTCTATATTCTTTATCAGTATTTGAAATAAAACTTGTATTTTTTCTTCTATCATTTACTAGTCTTTTTATATCTACATCACTATATATTAAATTGCTATTAAAATCAAACCTATTATTTTCACTTAATAATTTTCCATTTTCATATATTAAACTTGAACCTGAAAATAACAAATCTGTACTACTTTCATTTATACCTGATGATGAATAAACATATCCTGATATTGTTTTAATAGATTGCATTTTTATAAGTTCTTTTCTAAAATCATATTTCCCTATTGTTTCATTACTTGCGGATAAATTAAATATAATACTTGCACCACTTGATGCATAATCATTACTCTTAGGATATAAACTCCATAAATCTTCACATATTTCAACACCAAATTTTAATTCATCATCTAATTTACTTGTAAATATTAAATCTACACCAATTGGTACAATTTCATTAAATAAATTTATTTCTTTTATTTTTAAATCATTGCTGCTTTTAAACCATCTCATTTCATAAAATTCATTATAATTTGGGATATATGTTTTTGGTACAATTCCAAGAATTTTTCCATTATTTATAACTACTGCACAATTATATAATTTATTTTCACATTTTATAGGTGCTCCTACTATAATAACTATCATTTTATCTTTTGAATAATCTACTAAATCTTTAAGTCCTTCATATGATTTATCAATTAAGATATCTTGATTAAATAAATCACCACATGTATACCCTGTTATTGAAAGCTCTGGAAAAGAAATTATTTGAATATTCTTATTTACTGCTTCATCTATTTGTTTTTTTATCATTTGAACGTTGTATATTGTATCTGATACCTTAAGTTCTAAAGTAGATGCACCCACTTTTACATATCCATATTCATTCATTTTATCACTCCATTATATATTTTTTTGATTTTTCAATTACGTAAGCAGAATTTAATCCTTTTATGTAACCTTCATTAAATAATTCTTGTAACTCATCACTTGTTACTAATATATATTTTATAAATTCATCTTTATCTAACTTTTGACTTCTTACCTTTTTACAATTTCTAGCAATATAGTAATAATTATATGCTGAAGAACATCCTTGATCTTGATAGTAACTTCCAAGATATATAAAGTCATCTGATTCATATCCTGTTTCTTCTAATAACTCTCTTTTTGCGGCATCAATAGGATTTTCAAAAGACTCTATATATCCTGCAGGTAAACCAATATCAACAGTTTCTTTTGTAAAAACTCTAGGTTCAATTGCAAGTATTATTTTTTTATCTTCTGTAATAGGTAATATTATTGCTGCACTTCCATCATTATTTCCTTTTAATATTTTTTCTCTTGTTATTGTTTTATTATTTTTAAGTGTACATGAATAAGATTCTATACTTAGGAAATTTGATGGTGAAGTTTGTTTCATTTTGGTTGTCTTTAGTTCTTCAAGATAAGATTTTATATTTTTTAACTTTTCTTTATCCATGTTTTCACCTACATTTTCTTAACTAAACTTCTATACTCTGAAATCATATTATTTTTAAAATTTACATATTCTTCTGTTCCATCAACATAATATTCATGTGGCATTTTTTCTCTTTTTACTTCAGGATATAGTGTTTTCATTTGATCACTACAATATTTTTGTTTTGTAAAAATATCTGGATCTTCATAAACTAATTTTCCATTTTTAAATATAGGCTTTTGTAATTCTACAAGTTCAAAATCAGTTATTGTATTTTTCTTTAATGGATCTATAGTACTTACAATAGTTAATTCTCTTTCATTTGTTTCTTCATTTTTTCTACACATTATATCTGCAAGTGCATATCCAGTTGATTTTGAATAAGCACGATATAATTTTTTGTAATCTGGATTTACTATTTTTACAGTATCATTACTTAATTTTATTTTAGGAATTACATTACCTTTTTCATCTATTAATGCAACTTCTTTATAAACACATCCCATTCTTCCATTTGGCTTTGATATATTATCTCCAATACCTAAACTATCAAATTTTGCACCTTGATTAAATAAAGATTCTATAGTTTCTGCATTTAATCCATTACTTAAACAAATTTTTGCTTGTGGGAATCCTGCTGCGTCAAGCATTTTTCTTGATTCTTTTGATAAATATGCTAAATCCCCTGAATCAATACGTATTCCAATATGATCAAGAGGCATATTATTTTCCTTCATATATCTAAACACTCTTATTGCATTAATAACACCACTTTTTAATGTATCAACTGTATCTACTAAAAGAATACAATTATCTGGATATGCCTTCGCATACGCTAAGAATGCTTCATATTCATTTGGAAATGATTCTATAAAACTATGAGCCATAGTTCCCATTGCTTTTATATTAAGCATATTTGCCGCAATTATATTGCTTGTTCCTATGCATCCGGCCATTATTCCATATATTGATGAATCAATAGCTGCTTCAGAACCATCTGCTCTTCTTGCACCAAACTCCATAACTCCTACTTTTCCATTAGTAGATTCTATTATTCTTCTAGCACTTGTTGCATGTTCCATAGCACCATTTATCATAGATAATATTGCTGTTTCAACTATTTGTGCTTCTATTATTGGTGCTTTAATTGTTATAAGAGGTTCATTTGGAAATACTGGGGTACCATCCGCAATTGCATATATATCACCTGTAAATTTAAAGTTTTTTAAATAATCTATAAATTCTTCTGAATAACCATTTCTTCTGAAATAATCTAGTTCTTTTTCTGTAAATTTTAAATTTTCAATATAAGGAATTACCTTATCAAGTCCTGCCATTATAGCATATCCACCATCATTTGGTATTTTTCTAAAAAATAAATCAAATACTGCTTCTTCCTTTTCTTTATTATTACTTAAATATCCATTTGACATTGTAAATTCATATTCATCACTCATTAGAGTATAGTTTCTTGGTAATCTTTCATAACCATTATATATTTTCATAATTTTCACCTATTTAAGAATTAATCCTAATTCTTTTTCCTTTCTTTCTAATTCTTCTATATTTGGAACCATAATAATTCCTGCTTGTGTCATAACTTTTTTTGCTATATCCATCCATTCTTCTCTGTTATGTTCTAAAGAATCATAAGTATCAATTGTATTTTCAACAACAAATATTTTTGCTCTTCTATTTATTTCATCTAGATACCTTGAAAATGTTCTTGCAAAATCCATAACACATAAATCTGCACATACTCCTCCAATAACAATTTCATTTAAGTTGTCTTGACTTTTTATATCATCTTGCAAATTTCTATTAAGCATTCCATTAATTGAATTTTTATAATAAGTTCTTGTGTTTTCTTTATTTTGTTCATCTATAAATTCTGGTATTAATTCTGCTTCTTTTGTTCCAAGTACACAGTGAGATGGATATGAATCAAATTCTATTGAATCAGTAGTATGTCCTTCTAATACAAAATTTACTAATTGATTTTCTTTTCTAAATTTATTAATTAATTTTAATTGTTCATTAACTAGTTCATTATATTTTGGATTAGCCATATTTCCAAAATTAACAAATCCATTATTCATATCAATCATGTATAATGCCTTTCTTATATTTTCATACACTTCTTTTTTTGACTTTCTGTCCATATTATATCCTTCTTTCTTTTTATCTTTTTGTTAATAACAAATTTTAAAAAAATAATCTTTATAACATTTTGTTAATAACATATTTTAATTTAAATCAGGTTTTTCTCACCTGTTACTAACATTTTATTAAAAACATATAAATTTGTCAACTCTTTTTGTAAAAAAAATTAAGAAATTTTATTTTTTCTTAATTTTTATTATTTAATCCTATTTTTTATTCATTAGTTAATGTACTTTTTTTCTTTAATTAAATCAGGTTCACTCTCACTATGTTCTTTTATTTCACCATTTATATTTTTTATTCTATGTATTAATAATATTTTGCCATTTTCTATTAATAATCCACCTGCTCCATGTCTCATAATACTACTCCTTTAAAAAAATTGTATCATAAAAAAGAAAAAAATAGTAAAAAAATACTATTTTCTAAAATACTTATATTGTTAAAAAATTCATTATTAAATCTATTAATATATCTTTTTCTTTTGGATTAGATTGTGCGACTAAAAGAGTTAATGCAGTAAGTGTATTATTATCTATTATTCTATTACCATTTTTAAAGAGAATATTATAGTAATTTAAAAAATATATAAATAAGGTTGCAGCTATTCTTTTATTACCATCTATAAATACATGATTTTTTATTATCAAATAAATAAAATTAGCAGCTTTTTCTTCTATACTTTTATATACTTCAGTATTATCAAATGTTTGATATATATTATCTATTATAGAAGATAATCCATTATTTCTTTCAAGTGCGAATAAATCACTTTCTTCATTAAATTTTAATGTATTTATTATATTCATACATTCTTTATAATTAATTTTATCTTTTGACGTATTTCCTTTTATTTTTTTTACAGTTCTATGATCATAATCATCAAGTAAATCAAGTGCTTTAGAATAATTACTTATTACATTTAATATATCTTTTGCTTCATCACCATTTAAATTGTCATCTGCTCTAGTTGCTATATCAATTAACTTAATTGTTTTTTCTAAATATTCAAGTCTTTTTTGATTAACTACATAACCTTTTATCATATAATCTTTTAATACTTGATTAGCCCATTTTCTAAAAGCTACACCTTGTGATGATTTAACTCTATAACCAACAGATATAATAACATCTAAATTATAACAATCAATCATATGAGTTTGAGTTTTACCCTCTATAGAACCATGTTTAGTGGTTGTTGCAAATTTTGCAACAACCACATTATCACACTCTTCTGCTATTGCATTTTTTATATGTCTTGATATAACCGATTTGTCCCTATCAAATAATTTTGCCATTTGATCAAGTGATAACCACACAGTTTCATCTTTCATATTTACTTCTAATTTTACATTTTGATTTTCAAAAATTTTTATTTCATTTTCCATTTAAGTTTCCTCCTACAATTTTTTTATTTACTAAAGCGTAATGTTTTGTTACTTTAGCCTAATTTTATTACTAAAATTCTTCTCCTTTCTTAATAAATTTTGTCTCCACTTAAATTAAAATTCACACTAACATTTCCTTATACTTGTAAGGTTAGACCATAATATATTTACATCATATATTGCAAACAAAAGTTTGTCAATGCAATAAAAAGAAAAATAGTAAAAATTTACTATTCTTCTTTATAATCACATGCTGAACATTTTACTTTTCCATCTTTTGTAACTAGCATACTATTACATTCTGGGCACTTCTTACCTGTAGGCATATCCCAATAAGCTTCTTTACATTTTGGAAAGTTAGAACAACCATAAAAAACTTTACCCTTTTTTGTTTTTCTTTCAACAATCTTATTACCACATTTAATACAATCACAAACTTCTACGACTTTTTTCTCTTCTTTTTTAATATATTTACATTCTGGATAGTTAGAACAAGCTATAAATTCACCATATCTACCATTTCTTTTTACTAAATCTTTACCACATTCAGGACATACTTCTCCTGTCTTTTCAGGTTCTTTTTTCTCCATATTATCAAATGCATCTTTTACCATTGGTTCAAAATCCTCCCAAAATTTCTTTAATAATTCATTCCATACAACAGTTCCACTCGCAATATTATCTAAATCTTCTTCCATTTTTGCAGTATATTTTACATTAATTAAATCTTTGAAGAACTCTTGAAGTTTATTTGTTGTTTCTATTCCTATTTCAGTTGGAACAAACTTCTTATCTTTTTTATTTACATATCCTCTATCTATAATTGTACTTATAGTAGTTGCATATGTTGATGGTCTACCAATACCTAGACTTTCCATTTCTTTAATTAATGAACTTTCTGTATATCTTGCTGGTGGTTCTGTAAAGTGTTGTTTTGTCTCTACTTTATCTGTAATAAGATTATCGGATTTATATTTATCTAAATCAGGTAAAATCTTATCTTCACTCTTCTCAAATTCACCATATACTTTTAAGTAACCATCAAAAGTAATTACACTACCATTAACTTTAAATTTATAATCATTGTTATCAAGAATAACAGTTGTTAATTGTTGTTTTGCATCTTTCATTAAAGAAGCAAGAGCTCTAAAGTAAATAAGTCTATATAACTTATATTCATCATTAGTTAAATATTCTTTTACTGAATCTGGTGTTCTTGTAATACTTGTTGGTCTTATTGCTTCATGAGCATCTTGTACATTTTCTGTTTTCTTACTTTTTTTCACAAATCCAACATATTCTTTACCATAATTTACTTCAATATATTTTAAAGTATTTTGTGCAAACTCATCTGATAATCTAATTGAATCAGTTCTCATATATGTAATTAAACCTACTGTTTCACTACCTATATTTATACCTTCATAAAGTTTTTGTGCAACACTCATAGTCTTTTTAGATGAGAAATTAATTTTGTTTACTGCATCTTGCTGCATTGTACTTGTTGTATAAGGTGGCTTACTAGCCTTATTCTTATTTTTCTTTTCAGTACTTTCTATTTTATAACTATTAGATAATTTATTTAATATATCTTTTGCTTCAATTTCGTTTTTTATTTCTAATTTAGTATTTTCTTTATAACCAAATAAATTTGCATCAAATGATGGGAATATTGCTTTTATTGTCCAATATTCTTCTGGAATGAATTTTTCAATTTCTTTTTCTCTATCAACTATTAATTTAAGTGCAACTGATTGTACTCTTCCAGCACTTTTACCACCTGTTTTTGATTGCATTAATTTACTTAATCTAAATCCTATTATTCTATCTAATATTCTTCTTGTTTCTTGACTTCTTACCATAAGATCATCAATTTTTCTAGCATTTTTAAATGAATTAACAACTGCATTTTTAGTTATTTCATTAAATACTATTCTTTCATAATCTTTATCATCAATACCAAGAGCATCTTTTAAATGCCAACTAATTGCTTCTCCCTCACGGTCAGGGTCGGTTGCAAGATATACTTTTTCTGCATTTTTAACTTCTTTTTTTAGTTCTGCAATATCTTTTTTCTTTCCCTTGATTGGTTCATAATTTGGTTTAAAACCATCTTCAATATCTACACCAAAACCATATTTACCAGAAGTTGCTAAATCTCTAATATGTCCTTTGGATGATAATACTTTATAATCACTACCTAAATATTTTTCTATTGTTTTACTTTTAGCTGGTGATTCCACTATTACTAAATTTTTACTCATAAAATCAGTCCCTTCATATATTATATTATCTCTTTTTCCTAACAATTCCCCTATCTAATACATTTTTTACAGGTTTATATGTCATTCTATACTCATCAAACACACCAAATTCATTTATTTTCTCTAAATGTTCTTTTGTTGGATAACCTTTATGTTTTTTAAAATTATATTCTGGATACTTCTTATCTAGATCAATTAATATTCTATCTCTTGTTACTTTAGCAAGTATTGATGCAGCCGCTATTGTTACACTTTTAGCATCACCTTTTATTATTTTTAATACTGGTATATCAAGTGTTTTTATAGGCATAGCATCAGTTAATAAGTAATCTATTTTTACTTTTTTATTTGCTTCTTCATATGCTTTTATCATTGCTTTTCTGCTTGCTTCATAAATATTTAATTCATCTATTTCTTTAGCAGATACGATTCCAATCCCATAAGTAACCGCATCTTTTATTATTATATCATATAATTGTTCTCTTTTTTTCTCTGTTAATTTTTTTGAATCATTTATTAAATCATTTTTATAACCTTTTGGAAAAACTACACATCCTGCGACAACTGGTCCAACGAGTGGTCCTCTTCCTGCTTCATCTGTTCCCGCTATAAAATTATATCCTTCTTTATATAAATTTTCTTCATATTCATACATATTATTCATCAAATGTTACCTTACCTAAATGACCTTCATTTAAATCCCTTACTATTAAAGCAGATACTTTATCATAATCTATTTCATTACCTCTTAATATGCATCCTCTTTTTCTTCCTATTACTTCATATGCATCTGTAAAATCTTCAAAATCTATATTTTCTAGGCCATATCTTTCTTTTAAATTTTCTTTATAATTAATAAACATATACTTTAATATATAACATGCAACTTCATCAATTGGAAGTATTTCCTCTTTAATTGCTGAAAAACATGCTAAATTTAATCCTACTTTTTCATCATCTATTTTTGGCCATAATATACCTGGCGAATCCATTAAATCAACATCTTTACTAATTCTTATCCAAGAAAGTTGTTTTGTTACACCTGGCTTATTACCAACTCCTACTACCTTTTTACCTGCAAGTCTATTAATTAAAGTTGACTTACCTACATTTGGAATACCAATTATAAGCGCTCTATAGTTTCTTTTCTTTAATCCTTTTGCTTCTCTTTTTTCATTTAATTCTTTTAATACTTCATCTGTTGCAGATTTTATTTTATCTACATTTTTGTTGCTAATTAAATCTACTAAAACAACTTTATATCCAAGACTTTCATAATACTTAATATGTTTATTTGTCTTATTTAAATCACATAAATCACTTTTAGTCATAATTAAAATTCTTGGTTTATTTTTTACTAAATCATCTATATCTTTTATTTTTGATGATATTGGTATTCTAGAATCAACCACTTCATATATTATATCTATTAAATCTATTTTTTCTTTTATTTGTCTTTTTGTTTTGGCCATATGACCAGGATACCAATTTATATTTGTCTTATTTTCATTCATTTCAATCAACTCACTTTTTAAATCTACTTAAGTATAACATAAAAAAGATAGATTTTATAGTTATCTATCCTAATTTTTAGATTTACACACATTAATTTCATTAACAAATTTGTTATTATTATATACTAATTTTGAATTTAATATATTTTCCTTATCATTTTCTTTCATATTTAGAAACAAATACATATTCAATCTTTCATCATAATAATCTAAATATTTATTATCTTTTTTTATCAATATAATTGAGCTAATATGTTCCACTTCTTAGCTATTTTTAATTTACATTTTAAAAAATATACAATTACATATAATTATTTATCTTTAAAACTTAAATCTGTTACACTATAACCCAGTTCTTTTAATTTATTATATACTATGCTTGGAGAAATTCCTAGCATAGTATTATAATCACCTTCAACTTTATCTATAAACAAAGATGCCTTGCCTAATGGAACAAATCCACAGCATTTAAATATTTTTTCTTCATTATTTACATACCATTTTATTTCTTCATCTGTTATTTTATTAAAATAAATATCAACCTTAGAACTTGAACATATAATTCTTTCTTTATATAAATCAATCAATGTTATTCCTGTATATGCCATGCATTTATTATTTGATAATTTTTTTAAATTTAAATATGCATCTTCTTTACTTTTTGGTTTTTCATATATTTTATTATTGCAATATATAATAGTATCTGCAGAAATAATTATTGCTTTACCATCAATCTTTTTTCTAACTGATTTAGCTTTATTTAATGAGAGTTCTTCAACGTATTTATCTGGTAATATTTGATTACTTTTTTCTGGTACATCACTAGTAATAACATCATACTCTAGTCCTATCATATCAAATATATCTTGTCTTTGTTTTGAGCTTGAAGCCAATATTATTCTCATTTTATACATCCTTTACTATCCAATATTTATATCAAGTATAATTATATCACAAAAAAAGTAAATTTTATAATAATCTATCTATATTTTAATTTTGAACTATTACAAATTTCCATTATACTTATATATTTTTTTTACTATAGGATTATAATCAACTCCAGACAACTCTTTATTTTTTTCTTCTGCAATATATTTTGCCAAATACATACATTTAATTAAGAGTATATACTCTGACATAATTGAATCACATGTATTTAATATAATTACATCTTTATAATATTTAGGTAATTCATTAATTAATAATTTATCTAGTTCAGTATTTAAATTAAAATAAATAGCTATATTATTGTTAGTAGTTGCTAATGTACTTCTTCCATGACAATATGAATACTTATCATGTATAATTGGTAACCCTATTCCAGATTCAACCATAGTAGATTCTAAAAATTTACTTGCTGATGAAGTTTCTAATCCTGAAAATATTTCATAGGCAGTACAATTTACATCAAAACTATAATTATAAGAGTCGGTACTATCAATTATAATTTCCTTATTATTGCCTATATAATAATTAAGTAAAATACTACAAGGTATTAATGTAGATGCAAGTGATATAAAACTATGTTCTTTATCATCACAACTATATGTTAAATTAATTGTTCCTTCTGTTTCATTTTTTTTACTGGCTAACAAATAATGTTTCATATCATTTAAAAATGCCAATTCAACACCATAATTATTTCCTGAATAACTACAAGATAAAACATTTTTATATCCAATTAAATTCAAATATTTAAAATCTCTTGGTTCTACACGTCTAGTTATTATATTATTTTTTTTATTTAATATTTTCGAAGCATATTCTGCAACTACACTTGAACCACCAACACCAGAAATAAGCGTAGGTTCTGTTATTTTTGATAATTCGTAATTAATCCTTTCTAAATCAGTATTGTATAAACTATAAAATACTCTACTTTCTATTTTTTCAAAATTTTCTTTCATATTCTTTTCCATAAAAAATCCTCCTTAAGTAATTAATAACACTTAAAGAGGAAATATTTCGTCTACTCAAAATTTTTCATCTAATAATTCTATCTTATTTATCCTTTTTAACTCAAAATGTCTTAAATCATTTTTTAATTCACAGTAAGCTGCACATCCCCATCCTGTATTATATAAAAACATATCATATGGTCTAATAATTCTATCCTGATTTCCATGGGTAAACGAATAATAATTAATTTTGACTTTTCTTTTTTCTTTAATTGCTCTAGTTAATATATTATAACTATTTTTAATTTCATCTTTTAATTCTGTTTTTTCATTATTAGAATTAAAATATACTCCATGAACTTTATCTGCTATAATTTGAAGTCTTTCTTTATCTTTTTCATCTACTTTTAAATTTTTTAAAAATTCATAATCGGATTTGGAAAATTTTCTAATGGGTATTTTAATATTTTGATTTAAAACATAGCCACCATATGGTCCCATCAAAGTATCAATATAAATACCTGCTTTTTCAAGTTCTTCTTTATATATTCGAATCATTCTTTCTGATACTTCTAATTTATCTGATAATTCTTTAATATTATACTTTCTTCCATTTTCCAAATATTGAAGCATAAGTATAACGTTGGATATTTTTGACATTATCTTAAATTCCTTTCTTGTTAAATTCAATATTTATGCAATTTTATATTAAAATAATATTACTAAATTTATTTTTTTCGTCAACAAATCATATTATATCATACGATTTTTGTTTTCTATAGTTGATGCACGTGATAACTAAAAAATAGTTTGCAATAACTATTTATATATTAGTACTCCTCTATCTTCTTTTGAATCTTCTTTTACTTCACACATATCAAGAAAATCACTATATTTTTTAACATGAGAGAATATATATGACAAAACAACTCCATTATCATTTAGATTAAATTTGCTTAATAAATTCTTATAATCTTTTTTATTTGCATAATCAATAATATTAGATAAATATACTAAATCATATTTAGAATTTAAACTACTTACAAGAGTAAATATATCACCTTCATAAAAATTTAATTCAGCATTTTCAATATTTCCACTTAATTTATAATAATTTTCATCTTTTAAGTAACTTAATGATTTATATATAAAATCATTAGGCATTGCATCACTTTAAAATAATCTTGAACCAAATATTTCATACCAATCTGTATGACTAAATAATGCATCCCAATATTCTTTATATATACCATTTAAATATTTTCTTATATTTTCATAATATAAATCATCATAATATTCATCAAGTGTTGTTAATGGTGATTCTATAAATAATTTTACATAATCTTCCTTTTTTAATGCTTTAAGTGCCGCAAGTTTTAACATCAAGTAATATTTTGGATACTTACTAATATCAAAACAATCAATTATTTTCTTTTCTGATGTAATTGATTCAATTATTTGATCACCAGATGATATAACAGATAATATTCTTCTACTATTTTTTAAATAATCCTTATATATGCTTACATCTTCATTTGCCATTCTATATATAAATGAACTTGAATAAAATGTACTATTTCCATTTATATTACTTACCCTATTATCAATAATTTTTAATGATTCAGTAATATCGTCCATATTTTTCACCCACTTATAAGCACATATTATACAAAACAATATAAAATAAATCAAATAATTTCTTTATTTGACAAAAGGTTATTATTTGTTATAATATTCAGGAAAAGGCGTTGATAATATGACAAATGAACAGAGAATTGAATTATGTAACAATATAAATGAAAATCTAAAAAATAAAGACAGTTATTTAATTGAAAATGACAAAGATTTTAGAAAATTAATTAGTTCAAAAATATTAACTTTTAATGATAAAATAGGTTCTAAATATTTTGGATATTGGTTAAGTCTTTTCCATGGTAAAGATAAAGATACAGATAATTACGTTATAAAGATTTCTAAATCAAAAGAATTACCTATAGCATTTTACTTAGAATTATTAAATGAAAGATTAGCAGCTCACTGCAGTCTAAGTACAATAGAATCAAAAATATTTAAATATAAAAAAGATTCAAATATATATGGAATAATAAGTGAAGATTATAGAAAATTTGGTTATAGAACTATTGGTGGTAAAGATATTATTTATAAATTTTTAAAAGAAATAAAATATAATGTTAATGATGATTATGAACTAGAAAATATGGATATTGACTTTAACATTAATTCTCTTCCAGTTATATATCAAGCACTTAATTATTTCTTTTATGATAAGGTACTTGATAATGAGATTAACTATAATTCTCTAAAAGCATCATCTAGTGTAAACATGATTTTTAATGAACTTGTAAAAAGATATGTATTTGCTTATATAACTATGCAAAAAGACTTTCATTTAGATAATTGGGAAATTTTATATAATGATCATTCAGCTTATTTATCTCCAATGTATGATCTAGAATTAAGTATGGATGAAAGTTTTTATGATGATAGATTTAATACTTCTATGAAATGGTCAAGAGAAAAAGATATTGAAATTGATCAAGATTTTCAAAATTTTATTGATTGTAGTGAAGAAAATAAAAACTTAGTTATAAATATGCACAACATTCTTACAGTTGATGATGTTATTATATTTATGAATGATATTCAAAATAGAGGCATTGTAATAGATGAAAATAAAAAAGAAGAAATTATCAAATGTTTTAGTGAACACTATGATAAAATAAATACAATGTTATATGGACAAAAAAATACATTAAAGTAATATTAAAAAGACTACTAAATTAGTCTTTTTTTCTAGTTTTTTTAGCATTATATCACAAGTTAATATATACAATATTTCTAAATTTTATTTAACTTTTCTTTTTCCTTTAATAAATTTTCTTTTTGTAAAGCATATTCATCAAGTAAATAATGATATTTAGGTGACTGTGCAAGTAAGTCACTTTTCTTAATTTCATATAACATATTAATTTCATCAACACTAAATTCATCTAAAAATTTATTTAATTCTTCTCTATTTAGTTTTGAAATATTTATATCATGATAATATATTAATTTTTTTACTTCATTAGTTAAATCCTCTGGTAATTCATATTTTTTTGAAAAGTTTAAAAATATCTCACACGATTTAATCCAATGATTATAAAAATGTCCAATATTATTTTCATCTTTCGTATAAGTATATGGCTTACCTATATCATGAAAAAGTGCGGTTAACCTTAAAATTATATTTTCTTTTACACCATCTATAACATGTAAAATATGATCATAAACATCATAAATATGCCATGGATTATTTTGATTAAACCCTTTTGATTTTCTAAGTTCTGGAATAATATTAAAAATATAATCTTCATTTTTTCTAATAAGAATGCTTGGTTTACTAGATAATAATATATCAAATAATTTTTCTAAATTTTCTTTCATTATATCACCCTATTACATTAATATAAATTGGTACCCTGGACATATATTTTTTAATAACTTCTATATTACAAAATATTTATATAATTATTTTGTAAATTTATACATCCTACTATATTTATTTCATTATACCATTTTTTTATACTAATTCATATTCTCTTGCTATTATTCTATCATCTGAACAATATTCAATTACATACTTATTTTCTTTCTTGCAT
>OJNH01000129.1_pt1 | contig 65170 bp, 72 predicted proteins | sample 1597361 | NCBI WGS metagenome assembly OJNH01 (sample SAMEA2452136, study PRJEB22498) | human gut metagenome | biome: human feces; feature: human gut; material: feces | place: Australia | collected 2012
AGTGCTCAAAGTATTTATTTTAAATATTTTGTGACAAATGATTGACTAACCTACATAAAAAAACGAACATTTTTTCTTAAAGCTATTGACAAAGAAAAAATGTTCGTATATAATTATCTTACAAAACGAACATATATTCTTTTAAAAATGCAGGAGGTAATTATAATGAAAATAGTAAATGTAAAAAAGTTTATAAGAACAATAAGCATATTAGGTATATTAATATTGATAATAATATTATTTTCTAATAAAACATACTCAAAAGTAGATACAAAATATAAAGAAGAATCCATAATATTAGGAGATACCTTATGGAGCATTTCACAAGAAGAATCAAAAAACAATAAATATTTTGAAAATAAAGATATTAGAGAAATTGTAAGTGAAATAAAAAGAATAAATAAATTAGATAATTTAGATTTAAAAGAAGGACAAAAACTTTTGATCCCAACATATTAATAAATAAAAAATCCCTTAATAATAAAGTAAAATTAAGGGATTTTAATACAAAATATAAAAATTTAATCTTGAGTAACATCTGATAATGGATTATTTTCAATAGCACTTCTAGCCTGAACATTAGCAACATGAGTATAAATTTCCGTAGTAGAAATACTCTCGTGTCCTAGAACTTCTTGTAATGCTCTAATATCAACATTTCCATATTGATACATAAGAGTTGCAGCAGTATGTCTTAATTTATGAACTGAATATTTACTAGTATCTAATCCTGCAACTCTGAGTTCTTTATCAACAATATATTGAACAGTTCTCCTACTAATACGTTCTTTTCTTTCACTTAAAAACAAAGCATTTTTAGAATTAGCTTTATCAGTCTTAATTCCTTCAACAGGGCGAACAGCTAAATAATTATTAATAGCAGTCATACAAGCTTTATTTAGATAAATAGTTCTTTCTTTATTACCTTTACCAATTACAGTCATTTGGCATTCACTAAAATTTATATCTTTTATATTTATTCCTACTAGTTCAGATAAACGCATACCACAATTTAAAAACAAAGTAATAATAGCATAATCTCTTTTGTTATTTCTATTATCATCACTACCAGCAACATTTAGAAGTCTTTTACTATCTTCTAAACTTAGATATTTGGGCAATCTTTTATCTAATTTAGGTGTTTCCAAATTTTGAGCAGGATTAAATTCAATTAAATTAGCTTTTTGACTTAAATAATTAAAAAACACTCTAATGCTAGAAGCCTTTCTTGCACGTGTAGCTGCTTTGCTATGATATGTATTTGTTAAATAGCTCAAGAAAGCATGAATATCATCTAATTTAATTTGTTTAATAGTGCTTAAAGGAATATCTTTTATAGTTATTTTAGAAAAATTTTCTTCATCAGTCATTTTAAAATGCACTTTTATAAATTTTAAAAATGTTGCTAAATCGTAATTATATTCTTTGATTGTATTAGGTGATTTATTTAATATAGTTACTGTATAATCTAAAAAAGAATTTAAGTAATCTGGATTATTTTCATGATTTATCATAAGTTTTCACACTCCATTATTTTTGTATATTATATAACATTTTTTGATAATTGCAAATAAGGAAACAAAAATAATTTGAATTTTGCCCCATTGACTGATTTATGTAAATATGCTATAATATAAAATATATCAAGTTGTTGATATTTGTTAAGAACATCTAATGGAGGAAAAAAACATGATGAAAAAATTACAACAAGACACAAAAAATAAAACAGATATTAAGCCTATCAAAGAACTTGCAAGAGTTTTTGTAAAAGAGGCACTTAAAAACAATTTATGCGAAAAAGATACGCTACGAATTGTCCAAGATGCATGGGATGAACTTTATCCTGGACAAATAACTTTAAAGGAAGAATGTCCGGAAGAAAAGGAATTTAGAAAGAAGGCAAGTATTTTCTTAGAAAAAAATGAGGAGAGTATTGCAAGACATGTACATTTACGGGATTTACCAATGAGCTCTTTAAAAGGAAATGTTGCAGTAAGGGAGAAAATGGAGACAATGAGCAAAGAAAAATACAAATCTCTTGTTGGTAATTGGGATTTACTTAAATTCATTTATTCTAACTTTAACGTTTCAATTGAAACCACATTTCCTTTAGAAGTAATATGTGCTATTTATAAAGCTTTTATGAATTTTGAAAGAATTTCCGCTGATGATGTTGCTAATATAGCAGCCGTAAGACTTGAAAAGATTTATTTTAAGCTTCGTAATAAAAATAGAACATATACAAGAGATATGGTTAATTGGCTAAATAGTTATTTAAAGTCAAAGGAAATGACAGAGGAATGTGAAGAGTTCATTAATATGTATTTTTGCCGTAATGAATTTGAAAAATTTGTATGCCGTTTGATATTTGAAGTAGAAAATTGTTGATACTAAAAAATCCAGAATCGAATAATTTCAATTCTGGATTTTTTAGTATCGAAATATACTCTTATACTTGACATAATACTTTTGAAATGGTAATATATTTATATAAAATTTTAATCCTATTTTACATTCATAGGAGATTGCAGCTATAGTTAAATTATTTTTTATAGGAGGTAAAATTATGATAAATGCAATCTATTTATTTGTAGCAATTTTAATATTTATTGCTTGGGTAATGAATATTAATCCAGGAGAGAAACACTTAAAAAGTGTAAAACGGTTTCACTTTATAATGCAAATACTCTTTTTTATATTAAACGTAATATGTTTGATGTTAGTAAGAGAAAATGAGTTTTTTAAGTATTCTGTTATTAAAAATTCTTTAACTGGAGAAAAAATAATATCAATAGGATATATATTATTTGGAATACCAATTATAATGTATATTATAGATTTTATTATTTTTTTAATAAAAAAAGATCATTATTCTAACTCATCATTAATAATTATTCCATGGGCAATTTATGTAATGTTATTATTTTGTGAGTGTTACCCAGTATGCATTAAAAGTGAAAATGTTATTCAAGAAAAAGAAAAACTAGTGTCTTACCAAGAAGAAATAGTAAAATCGTCTTTTTTTAATAATTCTGTTTATGGAATAGATTATGTTATAAAAAAACAGAATTCATCTGGAGGAGAAGAAGATGAAATTATACAAACAAAAAATTATAAAGACACAGTGAAAGTAGAACTGTACCCTCATCAGGAAAATTCATATATTGAAAAATATTGTGCTGTAAAAACAAACATAACATTTTGGGGAACAAAATATGAAAGAATAGAAGAAGAGACAACTTACAAGATATATCTGACAGATGAGCTGTATGAAAAAAGTAAATAGAGGTATTTAATAGGGAAATAGAAAATGTATGTGTATAATTTATACTACATTTTCTATTTTCATTTTTATTATTAGTTTGCACATATAATCTTATTATGATATAATAAAAAGACACAAATAGAGATTTTTTATAAAATAAAAGGAGGAAAGTTGTTTTGGAAAAATTAAGTATCATTATAAACAGTTTTGAATTTCAAACAATTATTAAGTTATTATTAGGAGTTATTTTAGCAGGAATTATAGGATTAGAAAGATCATCTTGGAGCAAGCCAGCAGGTTTTAGAACACATGCTTTGGTTGGGATAAGTGCAGTATTAGTTATGGTATGTGGAGAATATATGTCAAAATCTTTTGGAGTGGATTCATCTAGAATACCAGCTCAATTATTATCAGGAATAGGATTTTTAGGTGCTGGAACAATACTAAGAGATGGATTTAATGTAAAAGGTTTAACAACAGCATCAACATTATTAGCTGTTACTTGTATAGGATTATGCATAGGTGCAGGCTACTATCTATGCGGAATAATAGCTACAGCTATGGTATATGTAATTTTATCGTATTCTTATTTAATATCAGATAAAATAGAACATTATAATATGCTTGAATTACAAATTGAATTGGAAAAACAAGACCAAGAAACTTTAGAAAAAATAAAGAAATTATTACAAGATAACGATATTGTTGTTACTGAATTAGATATGTCTAAATATAAGAATAACATTATTAAAATAATTGGTAAAGATAAGAAAAAATCAGAACATTCTTTTGTAACAGATTTGATAAGCTTTGATAATGTTATAAAAGTAGAACAAAATTAAAATAGGAGGAAATAATAATGTTAACAATAGATGAAAAAATCAAACATTTGCAAAATCTAGGATTTGATGGAGATTTGAAAGAAATAGAAAAGATGTATAAAGGTCAAAGTTTTAATGCTTATGATTTAGAATATAGAAAGTTATTAGAAATATCAAAAGAATATTGTATGAGATTTACAGAATTATCTGGTTTGATTGCAAAATCAAGCACTCAACAAGAAAAAATAAAATATGAAAATGAAAAAAATGAAATATTAGACAAACTATTCCCAGGACATGGCCAAATTTTTGGAGGAGGAGACGGACTATTTACAATAATAGGAACAGTTGATTTAGATGGGAATAATTATATAAATGCAAGAGTACATTTTAATGCTTCATCACTTGTACACCTAAAAGATTCAGTCTTTGTTGCTTCAAATGTAGAATTTCGGAAATAATGATATATATACTAAAAATGGTCTTTCTAAACTTGGAAAAATCAACATTGATAATGATACATGGATTGGTGCTAATGTTAATATTGAAGATAATAGCTATATTGGTGAAAGAAGTGTTATTGGAATGGGAAGCCATATTGTAGAAAATTCCAATCTTAAATCTAATATGATATCTTTTGGAAATCCTTGTAAAGAATATAAAGAAATATGCGATAATTATGAAACTACAGTAAAGATTCCTGGAAATGAAGGAAAAAGAACAGAAGATGAAATTAAACATATACTAGTACATTTAAAACAACTTGGAATAGAAGGAGATTTCACTCAATATCTAAAAGCAATAAACTATGAAAAATATAATACACTTGAACCAACAATATCACAAATATACAATCTATCACATAAATTATGTTCGGAATATAATAGCAAAGATATATCTATAAGACGTAGAAAAGAAATTTTAGATGCCTTATTCCCATTACAAGGTAAAAATTTGATAGTTGGAGATGATATTTTTGTTGATTGTATAGGAACAGTGAAAATAGGAAATGATGTTTCTATCGGAAACAATCCAACTTTAGCCGGTAATATAACAATTGGAGATAAAGTTAAAATTGGAAATAATGTAACAATTCAAACAACTGGACACGAAATTTATTATAAAAACAGAAAACTTTCAAAAGATGAAAATGGAAATCTATGTGAAATATCTACTCCTGGATATATAGTAATTTTACCAGAAATAATATTGGCCGATGGTACAAAAGTTATTCCAGATCAAACGGTAAGAAATAATACTCAGACAGATGAATTAGTGGCACATTCTAGATAAATATGCGATTGACAAATTTATTCAAATTATAATATAATATATAAGCAATTTTAAACTAATTGTTAAAATCTCCGTTTTTTCAGCATAGGCTGTTCTTATATATAAAAAATTTTTTGGGAGGATATTATAAATTGAAAAAGAATATTTATAATTCAATTTTACTAATTTTATTATTATTCTTTGTTTCTTTTGACTCATTACAAAATATAGGAGAAAAATGCGAATATATAGAGCCACGGACATCTTACACTGCTAAATATGAGTCGGATTACTGGAATTTGCTAGATGATGATTATTCTAAAATGTACTATGAAGCAACATTGAAAACAGACTTTTCAGATTCTACTAGAAAAAGTATTTATCAATTTGATAGTAATAATATTGATTACACATTAAAATTAAAGATGATGAAAGCAATACAATTTGCTAGGCTTGATCATCCAGAACAAGAACTAATGGATTTTGATACTAAAACTAACATGAAATTTTTGATAAATAAAAAAGGAATAGTTTGCAAATTTTATTCTTTATATATTTGTAAGAATTTCAAAGAATATTCAACTTTATTAGATGAAGTAAACTTGGAAATTCAAGATTTAGTTACTACAGTAAACAACACAAATGATATTGTAGAAAAGTATAAGTTGATATTTCAATGGATAACTAGTAATGTAGAATATGAAAGAACAAACAAGGATGTAAAAACAATAGGATTCTTGGGTGACGAATATGTTTTGTCAGAATTAAAAACAAATTCTACTCAAAATATTTATGGTGCAATAGTTAATAAAAAAGCTATATGTGATGGCATAGCAGATGCATATAAATATATTTGCAATTGTTGCAATCTTGAATGTTTAATTGTTGATGGGTATGTAGGCAACATTTCTGATCAAAACTACCATGCATGGAATCTTATAAAAGTGGAAGATGAGTGGTATTTGGTAGATGCTACTTGGAATCTAGGTAAAGATTCTTTAGATTATTTTATGGTAAAAGATATTAAAAAAGGTAATAGAACGCCAATAAACATTGGTTATGATTTGCCAGGTTACAGCTCTTTAGAACAAAGTGATACAGAAAAGGCTGTAACTCCATCTGATATTATAATAGAGTAAATTGAATTTTAAATGCCTAAAGTATAAATAATTATTTATACTTTAGGCGTTTTGACTATTAAAATATTATAATGTATTTAGATAAAAAAGAATGTCAAACATATTTAGATTATTTTTATTTTGCATTTACTTTATTATTAAGATCATTAAATAATAAAGATGTTAAAAAAATATTAAATAAATTAAATCCTAAAGATATAACGGCTTCTTTTGAATTTTTTAGAAAATTATTTAATGAGCGCCTAGAATGTTCTATAAAAAATGATGTATTGAATGTTATTGATTTTTCGTTAAAAAGTTTTCTACTTTAGAAAAATACATAGAACATTATGATGAAGTAATTGAAAAAAATAATATAATAGATAATAACCATAGCGTAAATAAAATGGATTAAAAATCCAATAAAAATTTGAGGAACTAAAATGGAAATTAAAGAAATAGAGAATGAATTAAATAAAATACAAGAAATAAATTATAAAGTAATAATGTTAGTCAAACGATAGCTAATAAATATCTGTAAAAGCTTTCAAGGCTAGTAGTTTCAATAAATTGACAGGTAGGATTCTGATAAGGGTTCTATTATTTTGTTCCTACTCCTTATTGCACAAAACTTTGGTACCACGACAGTTTTTGTAAAAGAATAAAAAACAAATAATCTTAAAAAAGTATAGACAAATGTTTGTTCTTATTGTAAAATATGTACAATAGTTCGGAAATACTAAAAATTAGAATTTATAAGTACCAATAAATGTAATAAGAACTAAATTTTATATAAAGGATGTGTTCTTATGGACGAAAAAAGAAATGAAATTATTTTATTTGAAAACCAAGGAGTAAAATTAGAAGTAAACTTAAAAGATGAAACTGTGTGGCTTACACAAAAACAAATGGCAGAATTATTTGGGAAGGATAGAAGAACAATCACTCGTCATATTCAAAATATTTATAAAGATGAAGAATTAGTAGAAAGTTCAGTATGCTCATTTTTTGAGCATACTGCTGAGGATGGCAAAAAATATAATGTACAATATTACAATTTAGATATGATTATTTCTATTGGATATAGAGTAAATAGCAAACAAGGTATTTTGTTTAGAAAATGGGCAACAAACATACTAAAAGACTACATGATAAAAGGATATGCTGTAAATCAAAAAAGACTAGAGTACTTAGAAAAAACTATAAAACTTATAGATATTGCAAACCGCATTGATGAAAGACTAGAAGGAAATGATGCAAAAGAAATATTAAAAGTAATTGGAGAATATTCAAAAGCATTAAACTTATTAGATGATTATGATCATAGAACTTTAAAGAAAATTGAAGGGAATATAGACGATAGGAAAATTAAATACCAAGAATGTATAAATATAATTAATAAATTAAGATTCAATGAAGAAAGTTCGCTTTTTGCTGTTGAAAGAGATAAAGGATTAGAATCAATTATTGGAAATATTTATCAAAGTTTTGCACGGACAAGATATTTACAAGAGTATAGAAGAAAAAGGAGCAAATTTCTTATATTTAATAGTAAAAAATCATGTATTTGCAGATGGCAATAAAAGAATTGCAGCAACTTTGTTTATATATTTTCTAAATTTTTACGGAATATTATATAAAAACGGTAAACAAGTAATTGATAATAATACATTAACGACTCTTACTTTGCTAATTGCTGAATCAAATCCAAAAGAAAAAGATATAATTATAGATTTAGTGTTGAATTTTTTGAATAATGAATAAAATTGGAGGTAAATAATATGTTAGATTATGAGAGTGCTCCAGAAAGCATAATAATTAAAGATAAGGAAGATTTGAAAAATAAATTACAACATGGTTTAGATGATATAAAATTAAACAAAACATATTCTTTAGATGAAGCTTTTAAGTATATTGATAATTTATAAATAGGAGTGAAATTTATGATTGGCATAGAATATTATTTTAGAAAAGCGACAATAGATGATTTTGATTTTATATTTGATTTAAAAAAGAAAAATTTCAAGAAATATATTGAAGAATATTTTGAATGGAACGAAGAAGAAAGAAAAGAAATGTATTATAATACTCTAAAAAATTATTTTGGAGAATATAATATTATAGTTATAAACAATAAAGATGTTGGTATTTTTGCCGTTGATGAGTCATATAAAGGAGAATCCTACATTAGTGAAATTAGCTTGAACAAGGAATACCAAAACAAAGGGATTGGAACAGATATATTGAATAATCTGTTAATTAAAAATAAACAAAAAGGTTTAAAAACCAAATTAAAAGTTTTTAAAAATAGCCCTGCAAAGAAATTATATGAACGATTAGGTTTTTCTGTTTATGGAGAAAATGAATCACACTATCAGATGGAAAAAATGTAGAATTAAATATATCATTATTAATTTCCATAAAAATAAGTAGAGTAGGGGGAATAGCCATATTTTTAATGTTGTAGATTTATATTTAATATAAATATTTTATATTTGTGCAAAGTTTTTACAAAATAAAATTTGCTTCAGATTTATAATTAAAAATTTTTAAAAAATAAAAAAATATTATATTTGAAATTTAAAAAATTACAAATTAAAGGTTTTAAATTTATAGAATTTTTTAAAACGAACATTTGTTAATTGCAAATTTTAATGTTTGGTTTTTAATTTATATGTATTTTAATTATTATAATTTAAACTTACGAAAATCAATTTTAAGCCATTTTTATATTTAAACCATATAACATTGTTGTTTAGTATTTGAACAAAATATTGATAATTGTAGGTTTGAGAGTTTTTAGATAAAAAATGACTAATTTTTTTATACTTATATATGTATATAAAAAAGCACAAAAATACCTCAAAAAAGCGACACACGAGAATCGATTTTAAGCCGTTTTTATTTTTTAGGCTTATAGTTTTGTTGTTGACAAAATACGGTAAATATAGAGAAATAGACATTTTGAGGATTTTTGAAAAAAATATATAAAATATAACTAGACTAACATTATTACAAGTAATAAATTATGAAGTAATAATGTTAGTCAAACGATAGCTAATAAATAGCTTTTAAAGCCTTTAAAGCTAGTAGTTACAAGAACTTATTGGTAGGACTCTGAAAGTGGTTCTATTATTTTGCTCCTATCTCTTATTGCACAAAACTTTGATTTTGTGCAATGTTCTGTATTCCTTTTTTTACACTTTTCCATATCTGCTTCTACCTCTCTTCTATTGTTTATTGATATGTTAAAGTGAATCCAATTATAATTTACTATTTTATTATTTTATGTTTTTTTAAATTAGCTTTCGCAATGATTTTATTTTTTAAATTATTATTCTTCTTTTATTTAGTTTTATTAAAGTTATATTTATCATTTTATATTTATTTTTATAATTATAAAATTTCTGATTATTAAAAAATATTTGTAACTTTTACAATTTTTTCTTTTATTCCCCTACCTTCTTAAAAATTAGTAATTTTACTTAAATTATAAACAACAAACTTAAAGAACTGGAAATTGATTTATTGCGTTACCCTATTTATAATACATATTACAAGGATACTTTGAAAAAAAGAATTACAGAAAACATAAAAGAACATTATTACGAAAATTAAAAAATTTTATTTTTGTAATAATGTTCTTTTATGCAATACAATAAAATAAAATAAAAGCAAGAGAAATTCTTCTCCCGCTTTATAATCTTACCTATAAATATTAATACTCCTTCTTTCTTTAGAAATCGTAATTATTTTAGTTCCGACTTTCTTCATTTCCTTAATAAGTCTTTCCATGCAATATGAATCATTACAAAAAAAATAATTTGCTTCTTCTCTATCATATTTAAAAAGATCATAGTCAGGATCATTGGCATAAATCTGATAATTATCTATAACTAGAATGATTTTATCTTTATTTGAAAAATAACGATAAATCTCCTCTATGTTATTAATTAAATATTCAGGTGCAAATTGATAAAACCAATTCGTGTCCAAGTACCAGAATTCTGAATCATATAGCTCATTGGGACAATCTTCTAATTGATTTTGAATATTGCTTACTAAAGCCTTTAAAAGATTAATATCAGAATTATTATCTTTTAAAGCAATATCTCTGTTATTTAAAAGACTTTCATAGGTCTCTTTTAATTTTGTATTATCAACCTTTATATATGCTGGTATACAATAAAATTTTTGTAATAACCTATATTTTAGAAAATGATGACTTGACCGCCCAAATCTTTTGATTTTGGACTTGATAATGCAATAATCAATAATGTTTATAATTTTTTTCATTTTGTCTTTTCCTCCATATTTATATAAGATTATTGTTGCTTTGTAACTATTTTTTATTTTAGCACAATTTAAAAGTTATGTCAATCAAAATTGATATATGTGTAAAATAAATGAAAAAGAGAGAAAAAAGTATTTACTTTTCTCCCTCTTTCGAAATCTTTTTGAATTTTAAATTTTGTTGTTGTTATTATTGGTTCTAAACTCTTTGCGTTCTCTCTTCATTTTTTTGTCAGCTTCATCATGGCAAATCTGCTTTAAATCAATTTCGTCTAAAACATCGTTACTTAAGAGCGCATTTGCAATTCTATCAAGTAGTACAAAGTTATCTTTTAATATTTCCTCTGCTCTTGTATATGCTTCCTGAACAAGTTTTGACGTTTCTTTATCAATCTTATTTTTAATATCTTCAGAAAGTAAAAATAAGTCTGATATATCTCCTCTAGGAAAATATGTCATATTCTTTCCAAAATCATCAATCATGCCGTATTCTGTTATGATTCTTCTGGCCGTTTCAGTTGCATCCATTAAATCCTGTGATGCTCCACTTGTATATTTGTCAGAAGAATTTTCACCTATAAGAAGATTTTCTGCTACTCTACCAGCTAAAGCCACTGCAATATTATCTACAAAATAATCCTTGCTTAGATTTATCTGCTTTTCATATTCAAAGTCAAATGTTGTGATTCCAAGATAATCCTCAGCTGGAACTATTGTAATAGCAGATGTCTTTAAATTGCTGATATTCTCAGATAAATAATTCACCAAGAAATGACCTGCTTCATGATATGCGGTTGATTTCTTGTCATCAACAGACATTTTCTTATACATATCATAATTGAAGTTAAAATTAGTGTTGATATCTTCCTTTGTAACTTCTTTACGATGTTTTCTCTTAGCTACAATCATTGCTTTTTCTATTATTTCCAATGTTATAGCTGGATTGCATAATTCTGTAATGAAAGCATCTGACACATTTACAACATAATTAATTAACCTAGGTGAAATATTCACGTTATACTTAGAGACTAAACCTTTGACAACATCTTTTATCATTGGATAGATTTCTCTATGCTTTGGTTCATTAATATAGATTGATTCCAAATGTGCTCTGGTTTTAGTATCAACCTGAAAGTATTCATAATACTCTTCTTCTGTTGTTGCTCCTATTATTTTTACATTTGGATATTTAACTAAAAGTGAAAAGTAATATGACATTATAGGTGAACATTCAACAAAATGAATATTGTCAATATATATAACAATTCCAGAATGTGATAAAATAAAATTAATTATTTTTTCTAATCTTTTTGTAGATTTTTGGGTGGCTATTTCATTTACCAGTAAATCTACATCAAGATAGAGAAAATGTGAATTTTTTAATTCTTTTGGACATTGTTTACGAACAACGACATTATATATGAGTTTCTGAATGATAGCAGTCTTCCCTACACCATGTTCTCCCAGTAATACTACCTTAGATTTTAATCCACTAAGCAAGCAATTGTATATTCTATTAATTTCCTTATCTCTTCCATTTATAGTTGATAAGGATTTAGAACTTGCAATAACTGGATTTAGGTCTATAAGATATGGGTGAAATCTAGCAGGTACGACATTAAGTTTGGAACTGTCAAGTTTTGCTACATTTTTCCGTCCTATAACAATTTTATAATTCTTCATAAAGATTCCTCCTTTTTACTAATGAACAGTTTTGTTGATATTAAGTATTTTATCACCATTTTAAAATTATGTCAATTAAAAACAGCTATATCTTTGGATATAACTGCTTTTAAATTCTATTTAAATTTTTTTACAAAATTATCTATTTCATCAATAAATTCATTGTTATTCTTAGTTTTTACCATCATAGATATAACTTGTTCAGTAACATCCGCAACAGGCATACTGTTCATTGCTTTTCTTAAAGCAAATACAGTGTCCTTTTCTTTTGGAGTAAGTAATAAATCTTCTCTTCTTGTTCCAGATTTATTAATATCAATTGCTGGGAATATACGTTTTTCTGATAATTTTCTGTCTAAGTGTACTTCCATATTACCTGTACCTTTAAATTCCTCAAATATAACATCATCCATTCTACTTCCTGTTTCGATTAATGCTGTTGCCAATATTGTTAAGCTTCCACCATGTTCAATGTTTCTAGCTGCACCAAAGAATTTTTTTGGTTTATGTAGTGAAGCTGGATCGAGACCACCAGATAATGTTTTACCAGATGATGGTATTGTTAAGTTATATGCTCTTGCAAGTCTTGTGATACTGTCTAGTAAAATTACAACATCTTGTCCTTGTTCAACTAATCTTTTTGCTCTTTCTAGTACCATTTCTGCAACTTTTACGTGATGTTCTGGTAATTCATCAAATGTTGAATATATTACTTCACCATTTATAGAACGTTTCATATCTGTTACTTCTTCTGGTCTTTCATCTATTAAAAGAACTATTAATTTAGCATCTGGTGTATTTGCTGATATGCTATTTGCTATTTTCTTTAATAATGTTGTTTTTCCAACTTTTGGTGGAGCAACAATCATTCCTCTTTGTCCTTTTCCTATTGGTGAGATTAAATCTATTATTCTCATTGCATACTCATTTGATGTTGTTTCAAGTTTTATTCTTTCATCTGGATAGATTGGTGTTAGTTCATCAAATCTCTTTCTTTTTGCTGCTTTTTCAGGTGATTCCCCATTTACTTCACCTACAAATATTAGTGATGGAAATTTTTCTCCCTCTCTAAATCTTGATATTCCTTTTATTATATCTCCTGTATCTAATTTAAATCTTCTTATTTGTACCATTGATATGTATACATCTTTTGGAGTAGATAAGTAATTATCTCCTCTTAAAAATCCGTAACCGTCTGGTAGGATATCTAATATTCCTTCTACTATTTCATCTCCTTCAGTTGTTAGCTTGTAGCCAGACATTTCTTCTGAAGTATTATTTTCTTCTTTTTCTACTTTTTCTTCCCTTTTTATAGAATTGTTTTGATTTAATATTTGACTTAACATTTCTATTAATTCATCTTTTTTTAATTTTGATATATTTTTAATATTATTTTCCTTTGCTAAGTCTTTTAATTCTGTTAAAGACATTTCTTCTAAATTCAATATAATTACCTCCTGAATAATTGTATTTTTTTTAATTTTAAATTTTAATGGGAATTTTTTGCGAATTAAAAAATTTATATTCTTATTATAGCATAATTTTCCAAAAAAAGGAAGTATTTTCCAGATAAAAATAAAAAAATCCCTAAAAAAGGATTTTTTTATATACCTTTATCTATATAAATTTTTTCGTTAGGATAATACATATCTAGTTTTTCTCTAGCTGTTTGCTCTATGTATTCTTTTGAATTCACATCTTCCTTTTGTGCTAATAGCTTTTGATTTGTAGATTTTTCTTCTTCTATTTGAGATGATAAATCATCACTATTTTTACTATATTGATTTATTACTTTTTGTTGATTTATTAATGTAAATGATGCATATAAAATTACTGCTAAAACTAATAATCTTTTATATAATTTTTTCTTTTTCATCCGTATCTCTCCTGTCTAATTTACGTATAATATATATTTCTACACTTTTTGCAAAAATCCTTCCTATTTTTCGAATTTTTTTGAATAAAATGTAGTTTTTTTAATTTTTTGTATGTTTTAGTTGTTTTATGGAGATTTTTTTTATGTTTATGGTTATGAATCTTATAGGTTTAAATAGAAATTTTATTGGTAATAATAATATTGAAAAAATAATACCAAATATCTTTTTAAAAAATACGACAATTTTTACATTAATTTTTATAAAATATTTACTGATTAACATCATATAAGTTAGACATCCAAGAAATACTCCCAAGAACATATATAAACGTATTTCACCATTGCTGAAAGTGAAAATTGAGTATAATAGTGATAGTCCTGTTAAAATCCAAAATAAAATATCTTCAAAATATGTGGTTATATCATTTGTTTCAAAGCTTTTTCTTAATACTCGAAAAATGTCAAATAGAATTCCTATAAAAATTCCATTTATTGTATATACCAAAAATAAATAACATTGATTTTCAATCATTTCTTCTCAATCCTTTGTTTATTTGAAAATTTTGCTAATTAAGCTTCCTTTATTTTTTTCTAACTCTTTATCACTATATGCTAAATATGAAATATCTCCTTCTATTATTACTTCTGAAGTATCTATGCTTAGCTTGTTTATTCTTATATTTTCTCCTTTTACAGTTAATAAACCCAATTCGGTTTCTACCATTACTACTTGGTCATCAAAACTTAATACATCATTTACACCTGATATGCTTAGCTTTCCCCTATTTTCTAATATTAAATTTTGAATAACTCCTGTATTTATATTTTTTCTTTCATCTACTGTCATATACACCAGTCTCCTTTACTTTTGATTGTTCTGATATTTATATATATTCAATGGTTGTCTTTTTTAGAACAAAAAAAGCAGCAAGAATAACTCTTGCTACTTTTTTTTTACAGATACAATATTACCCCTAATTCTTCATATTCAATGCCTTTACTATCTAATAGCTTTTTTTCTTTACTTTTTAATTTGAAAACCTTTTGTGCTTTTTCATTATATTTTACTTTTATAAAGTTTATTGGACAATTTATGCACTTTAAATCTTGCTTATTTTTGATTTTGTATAATACAGGTTGTACAAAAAGTCCTTTTGCTACTAAATACTCTTTTTCACCGGGGAATAGGATTATTTCAACCTTTTTCTTATTTTGAGCCCTCCATTCTTCTATTTCTAACTCTATGTCCTCTATCTTGTCGTTTCTTTTCCGGTTCAACATAGCTGAAACACTCCCTTCTAATTATGCAATTTGCATTTGATATTTTATATATTATCACATAAAATCTAGTATGTAAACACATTTAGACAATTTTTATATTTTTTAAATTGACATAATTATAAAAAGATGGTAAAATTTATTTGTTAACCATAGTTTATTATGTTATTTCTATAATAGCATAAAATCAAAGTTTTGTGAAACAAGAAAGGAGTTATTTATGAAAAGTGGACCTTATGTAGATATTCGAGGCTATCATAAAGGTGTAACAGGTTCTACTATAAGAAATACTGTTCATTTTGCTGATGGTACAATTTATCGGTATCTAGTGGATTACGGTATGTATCAAGGTGAAGGACATTCTAGAGGACTTGATTATAACGATAGTGTCAATCCTGAAAAAATTGATACTGTATTATTAACCCATCCTCATCTTGATCATGATGGTGCTTTACCTATTTTTGTCAAAAAAGGCTATGACAAGAAAATTTACATGACAGATGCAGCCTATTGTGTTATTGATATAGGATTTAATGATAGTTATAATATCATGAAAAGAGATTCTAAGATAGTAAAAATACCACCATTATATTCTCAAAATGATATTGATAATACGCTACAGCTGACTAATCCAGTCCGGTATGAAGAACCTATAGATATTCTAAAAGATAGAATAACGGTCACATTCTTCAATAACGGCCATTTAATGGGTAGTTCTATAATACTTGTGCAGATTAAAGAATTTGGATATGATAATATCAATATTCTTTATACAGGTGATTATAAACCTACAAATTGTTTCTTGGATATTAAGCCATTACCATATTGGGTATATGCTCTACCAAATTTAACAATTGTCTCAGAAGCTACCTATGGCACTACTAATACGTGGGATATATCTCATAAATGGGAAGAAAATATCATTGAAGCTTGCTCAAAGAAGCGTGTTATTCTTAATACTGCTTTTGCTCAGGGACGTTTTCAGGAATTGATGTTAAAAATTCGAAATTTGAAAGAAAATGGATTAATTTCTAAAGATTACCCTATTAAAGTAGATGGAAAAACAGGTATAGATTATACTTTCCGTTATATATCTCATAGTAACATTATCCACTTTAAGTCAGAAAGCCTAAACTTCTTCCCTGAAAATTTGCAATTTGTAGATGATAAGACTAGACCTGGAATACTTAGTAGTTCAGAAGGTAAAATCATTATATCTACTGCAGGTATGGGAAGTAATGGACCAGCTAAAGAATATATAAAAAGATTATTACCTAATCCAAATGCTTTAATATATTTCCCTGGCTATACTTCTGAAGGTACAATAGGAAGAAGAGTTTTTGAAGCAGAAAAAGATTCAACAGTTTTAATTAATGGCCAAGAAATAATTAAAAGAGCCACTGTACTTCAAACCTTAGAGTTTTCTTCTCATGCTATGGCAGATGAACTTCTCGAGTTTTACTGCATGTTTGCACCTAAAGCAATACTTTTTAATCATGGAACTTTAGAATGTAAAGAAGCTTTAGAAAAGAAAACCAATGAGTTATTGTTCAAACCTAAAAAATATGAAGATTCTAATATTGAAGAAAATTCATCAAAAAAGAGAACTGGAATTTTGGGCAATGGCTATGTCTACCGTATTAATCAGTATGGTATTGATAAGGAAATCAAAAAGTAAAAATAATCTAAAAAATAACTTCTAAAAAGAGAGTCAAACTTATTTGTTTGGCTCTCTGTCTTTTATTATTTTATGAATCTTCTCCAACATTTCATCATCAACAACATTCTTAAAATCAATAGATATTTTACTCTCAGAAACATTAAATTCCAAAATCTCCAACTTGTTTTTTTGAATAATATTTAATACTTCATGTAATTTTTCAAAATTTCTACTAATTCCATTTCCAACAATAGAAATTCTAGAAATTTCCTTTTTCACAACACTTTTTATTGTATTTTCTTCTATTATATCTGTAATTATAGTGCCAGCTTTATTGTTAAAAGTAGATTTTGTTATAATAGGTATTTTAAATTTTTGACCAATCTCTGCACATCTACCGTGTAAAACTTTTGCACCTTCACTTGAAATTTCTATCATTTCTTCGTATGAAAGTGCTGGTAATTTTTTAGCATTTTCTATTTTGTTTGGGTCTGCTGTATATACACCATCAACATCAGAAAATATATAACATTCTTTTGCATTAAGTGCTGCAGCAATTGCTATTGCAGATGTATCCGAACCGCCTCTACCAAGTGTTGTTATATCTAAGTTTTCATTATAACCTTGGAAACCTGCAATTATAACTATTTTTCTTTTTGATAATTCTTGCAAAATTCTGGTAGTGTCAATATTTTCTATAATTGCATTTTGATTCGTTTTATTTGTAAGTATTCCTGCTTGCCATCCAGTAAGTGATATTGCTTTATAGCCCATTTTATTTAACAATATACTTAATTTTGCAATTGATATTTGTTCCCCTGCACTTAATAATACATCCATTTCCCTATCTTTTGTTTCATTTGATAATTCTAATGCTTCTGATATTAATTTATCAGTTGTTTTTCCTTGTGCAGATAATATTACTACTATATTATTATTTTTATTATATAAGTTTATTATTTTTTCTGCTACTATTTTTAATTTGTCATTATCTGCTACAGAACTTCCTCCAAATTTTAGAACTATTGTGTCCATAAATGACACCTCTTTTAAATTGATATAGAGAGTATTTTCTAATTTTAGATAATACTCTCTATTATAATATGCTTGTTTTGAAAAAATGTTATATTTTCATTTTTAGATAGCTTTCCATAAATCCGTCCAAATCTCCATCCATTACTCCTGCAACATTTCCTACTTCGTAGTTTGTTCTGTGGTCTTTAACCATTGTGTATGGGCAAAATACATATGAACGTATTTGACTTCCCCAAGCAATGTCTTTTTGTTCACCTTTTAAATCTTCTATTTTTTCTTTTTGTTCTTGTTCTTTTAAATCTAATAATTTTGATTTTAACATTCTCATTGCTGTTTCTCTATTTTGTATTTGTGAACGTTCTGATTGGCAAGCTACTACTGTATTTGTTGGTATGTGTGTTATTCTTACTGCAGATGATGTTTTATTTATGTGTTGTCCCCCTGCCCCTGATGCTCTATATGTGTCTACTCTTAAATCATCTGGGTTTATATTTATTTCTATATCATCTGTTATTTCTGGTAAGACTTCTACTGAGGCAAAAGATGTATGTCTTCTCCCCCCTGCATCAAATGGCGAAATTCTAACTAATCTATGTACACCTTTTTCTGATTTCATATAGCCATATGCATTTTCTCCAATAATCTCAAAGGTTACGCTTTTTAATCCTGCTTCTTCTCCCTCTAAATAATCTAATTCTTTTACTTCATACTCGTTTTTAGTAGCCCATCTTGTATACATTCTATATAGCATTTCAGCCCAATCCTGAGACTCTGTTCCTCCAGCTCCTGGATGAATTGTTACTATTGCATTATTAGAATCATATTTACCTGAAAACAACGTTTCTAGTTCTAGTTTTTCTAAGTTCTTTTCTTGTTTTTTATAATTATTTGTAACATCTATTGCTAGTTCTTCATCATATTCTAATTTTACCATTTCGGCTAATTCTATTAAATTATTTATTTCTTTTTCAAGTTCTTTATATTTAGTATATTTGCTTTTGATTTTTTTTATTTTTGCTAGTACTTTTTGAGTATTTTCACTATTATTCCAAAAATCCGGATTGCTAGTTTCTTTTTCTAATTCTGCTAATTCGTTTTCTAATCTTGGTATGTCAAAGAGAAACACCTAAATTCTCTAATTTTTGTTTTAACTGATTTAAGTTTCTTATTGTTTCTTCTAAGTCTAACATAAAATTTATCACCTCTTATAAAAAATTAGGGGAAGCAAAATAGCTTACCCCATTCTTAGGACATTTCTACTTAATCTTGAAAATTTGTTATTTTTTCAGCAATCTTTTCAAGTTCTACATTATAATTACCAAAGTTATTTAGTATGATGATTATATCATTATCAAGCCTGTAAAATACTAAAGAAATGTTTGATTCATATGCTAAGCAAATAGCTTTTGATATAAATTTTTCATCACTTTCTTTATTTTCTACAGGTTTTACTATTGATAAACATCCATTACTTATTTTTGCAGTAATTGTAGTGTTATCCATTTTTTTGTCCTCCTAATGTGAAAATTTTTAATGCTTACTTATTATATCACACATTTTTAAATTAATCAAATTCCCATTATATTATACCCACTATCAGCATAAAGAACTTGGCCAGTAATACTATCAGACATATCACTTAACAAAAATGTAGCTACATTCCCTACTTGTGTTGTTGTTACATTTCTATGCAATGGTGCTTTTTCTTCTACAACCGTTAAAATTGAAGAAAAGTCTTTTATTCCTTTTGCAGAAAGTGTTTTTATTGGACCTGCAGAAATTGCATTTACTCTTTTTCCTTCTTTTCCTAAATTTTCTGCTAAATATCTTACACTAGATTCTAGAGCAGCTTTTGCAACTCCCATAACATTATAACCATTTAAAACTTTTGTTGAACCATAATATGTTAATGTTACTAAACTTGCATTTTCATTTAATAAATTTATTTCTTTTGCAATTCTTGCTGCTAGTACAAATGAATAACTACTTACATCTAAGGCATGTGAAAATCCTTCTTTGCTGGTATATATAAAATCGTTGTGTAAATCTTCTGTTTTTGCATTTGCTATTGCATGTACCAAACCATCTATTTTGCCATTTTCTTCTTTTATTTTTTCGAATGTTTGCTTTACTAATTCATCTTCTGAAGCCCCATTTAATACATAAGCTTTGCTTCCTTTAAATTCTGATATTAATTCTTCTATTTTTTCTTTGTTTTCTTCTCTCATATATGTAAATATTAATTGTGCTCCATTTTCATATGCTGATTTTGCTATTCCATAAGCTATACTCCATTTATTTCTTATACCCATTATTAATATTTTTTTGTTTTCTAATAACATTTTTTCCTCCTTGAAAAACCATTTAAAATGGTATTTTTAAATAACATTAAAATTCGTTATGTTTCTAAATTTTTTATATCTTTCTTCTACTATTTGTTCTGATGTCATTTTATTTGATTTTTTGATTTCTTTGATAATTTCTTTTTTTAATATTTCTGATGTTTTTGAAAAATTTTCTTCTGATATTTCATTTTTTTCAGGTATTATTTTGTCAATTATATTTAACTCATATAAATCTTTTGCAGTTAATTTCATTTTTTCTGCTGCTTCTTTATATCTGCTCGGGTCTTTCCATAAAATACTGCTATAGCCTTCTGGTGACAATATTGAATAAATTGCATTTTCTAGCATGAATACTTTATTTGCAACTCCTATGGCTAAAGCTCCTCCTGATGAACCTTCTCCAATTACTATTGAAATTACCGGAACTTTTAATTTTGCCATTTCAAACATTGATTTTGCTATAGCCTCCCCCTGCCCTCTTTCTTCTGCTTCTATGCCTGGGTAAGCTCCTTTTGTGTCTATGAAAGTTATTACTGGTCTTTTGAACTTTTCTGCTTGTTTCATAAATCTTATTGCCTTTCTATAACTTTCAGGATTTGGCATTCCAAAATTTCTTTCTATGTTTTCTTTTGTTGTTCTTCCTTTTTGCTCTGCAATTATTGTAAATGGAGTATTGTCTATTTTGGCTAAACCACAAATTATTGCTTTATCATCTTTAAAATTTCTATCTCCATGTAATTCTATAAATTCATCAAATATTTTTTCTATATATTCAAGTGATGTTTTCCTTTTTGGATTTCTTGCTATTTCTACTTTTTCCCATGCTGATATTTCTTTTTTATTTTTCATTATGTTGTCCTCCTTTGTGATAGCAAATTAATTTATATAGTGTTTCTTTCATATCTTCTCTTTTTACTATTTTATCAATAAATCCGTGTTCAAGTAGAAATTCCGCTGTTTGAAATCCTTCAGGTAGTTTTTCACCTATTGTTTGTTCAATTACTCTTTGACCTGCAAATCCAATCATTGCACCTGGCTCTGCAAGTATTATATCTCCTAAACTTGCAAATGATGCAGTAACTCCTCCATATGTTGGATCTGTTAATACTGATATGTATAATAAACCTGCCTCATCAAGTTTTGTAAGTGCTGCTGTTGTTTTAGCCATTTGCATAAGTGATATTATTCCTTCTTGCATCCTTGCACCACCAGATACCGAAAATATTATAATTGGTAATTTTAGTCTTATGGCTTGTTCTATACTATATGTAATTTTTTCCCCTACAACAGCTCCCATGCTTCCCATTAGAAAACCACTATCCATTATACAAATCACTACATCTTCTCCATTTATTTTACCAGTACCACAGGCAATTGCTTCTTCTAATCCTGTTTTTTCTCTTAAGGCTTTTAGTTTTTTAGGATAATCTTCTAAATTTAAAGGATTGTTAGTTTCTATATTTAATTCAAATCTTTTGTAAGTTCCTTCATCTATAATACTTTCCAATCTTCTATTAATATGCATTCTAAAATAATTGCCACAATTAGGACAAATGTTTAAATTTTCTCTAATTGTTTCTTTGTATAATATTTCTTTACACTTATTGCATTTTACCCATTTTCCTACTGGAATGTCAACTTTGGATTTTGTATTATTTAAATTTTTACTTTCTCTTTTCTTTATTTTATCTACTACCATTTATACTATTTATCTCCTTTAAACATCTCTTTTTCAATAAATGATGTATCAAATTTTTCTCTAATAAAGTTTGGATTTTTTATGATTTCAAATAAAAAGTCTCTGTTTGTTTCTATTCCATCAATTACTAATTCTTCCAAAGCTCGTTTCATTTTACTTAATGCTTCATTTCTATTTGCTCCATATGCTATTATTTTAGCAAGCATTGAATCATAATTTGATGGAACTGTATAGCCATTATATATTGCTGTATCTACTCTTATACCATTTCCACCTGGAAGATTTATTTCCTTTATTTTTCCAGGTGATGGCATAAAGTTTTTACTAGGATTTTCTGCATTTATCCTACATTCTATAGAATGACCTCTAAATTCAATTTCTTTTTGTTTAAATTTTAGCTTTTCTCCAGCTGCTATTCTTATCTGTTCTTTTACTAAATCAATACCAGTTCTCATTTCTGTTATTCCATGTTCTACTTGAATTCTTGTGTTCATTTCCATAAAGTAAAAATTCTTGTCATGGTCTACTAAGAATTCTACTGTACCACAATTTGTATAACCTGCTATTTTAGCAACCTTTACAGCAATATTCCCCATTTTATTTCTTAGTTTTTCATCAATTATAGTTGATGGTGTTTCTTCTATTAATTTTTGATGATTTCTTTGTATTGTACAATCTCTTTCTCCTAAATGAACTATATTTCCATGTTCATCGGCTAAAATTTGGATTTCTATATGTCTTGGCTCTTTTATATATTTTTCTATGTAAATTTCATCATCATTAAATGAATTTTTAGCTTCTTGTTTAACAATATTATAATTTTTTTCTAGCTCTTCAAAAGAATTAACCAATCTAATCCCTTTTCCACCACCACCAGCAGCAGCTTTTAACAACACAGGATATCCTATATCTTCACATACTAAAATAGCTTGTTTCAAATCTTTAATACTACCATCAGAACCTGGAATAACTGGAATACCTTCTTTTTTCATTAATTCTTTACTATTAGACTTATTACCCAGCAAATCAATAACTTCAGGTCTAGGTCCAATAAATTTTATATTAGACTCCTCACAAATTTTAGCAAATTGAGAACTCTCAGATAAAAAACCAAAGCCAGGATGAATGCTATCAGCTTTAGTAATATTTGCAGCTTCAATCAAATTCTTTATATTTAAATAACTTTGTTTTGAATTTGCAGGGCCTATACAAACGGCTTCATCTGCTAATTTAGTATGTAAAGCCTCCCTATCTGCCTCAGAATATACAGCAACAGTTTTAATATTCATTTCTTTACATGCTCTAATTATACGAACTGCAATTTCTCCACGATTTGCGATTAATATTTTATTCAATTTTGTTTCACTTACCTTTCTTTATTAAACTATTGCAAAAGTAAATTCTCCTTTAGCTGCTACTTTTCCATCCACTGTTGCAATGCCTTCACCTATACCAATAGGACCTTTTCTCTTAATTATTTTAACTTCTAACTTTAATCTATTACCTGGTACAACCATTTTTTTGAACTTCATCTTATCAATTCCGCCAAACAATGCATTCTTCCCTTTGTTTTCTTCCATTGAAAGAATTGCAACAGCACCTGTTTGAGCTAATGACTCGGCAATTAAAACTCCTGGCATTATTGGATTATCCGGAAAATGTCCTTTAAAATACCACTCTTCTTTATCTACATTTTTATATGCTGTTGCACTTTGACCAGGCTCAAAACTTTCAACTTCATCTATCATTAAAAATGGTTCTCTTTGTGGAATTATTTTTTTTATTTCTTCTTTACTTAACATTTAAAAATCCTTTCTATTCTATAACAAATAATGGCTTTCCATACTCAACGGCTTCTCCATCTTTTACACATATTTCTATAATTTTTCCATCAAATTCTGATTCGATTTCATTCATCAATTTCATTGCTTCTATTATACAAAGTGTATCACCTTTTTTTACTGTTTTCCCTATTTCTACATAAGCCTCAGATGTTGGAGAAGGTTTTAAATAAAATGTTCCTACCATTGGAGCTTTTACTATTTTTCTATTTTCATTATTACTTGTTTTACTTTCAAATATTTTTTGTTCTTCTTTTTCGTTATTTTCGATTTTAACAGTTTTTGAACTTTGAACTGTATAATTTTTAGTTTCTTCATTATTTTCTTTTTGTATGCTTATTTTAGTTCCATCTGGTAAACTTATATCTAAAGATGATAGGCTTGAATTTTCCATATCTTCCATTAATTGTTTAATTTCTTTATATTCCATTTTTTATTCCTCCATATTCCATCTTTTTAAAATTATGCTTCCATTGTGTCCTCCAAATCCTAAAGAATTTGACATCACTATATTTAATTTTGTTTTTCTTGATTCGTTTGGAACTATATCTAGATCACATTCTTCATCTTTTTCTTTATAATTAATTGTAGGTGGTACTATTTGTTCTTCAAGTGCCTTTGTGCAAATTATTGCTTCTACTGCACCTGCTGCACCTAATAAATGGCCTGTGTTTCCTTTTGTTGAACTTACCATTACTTTTGTTTCGTTTCCAAGTATCGTTTTTATTGCTTTTGTTTCTATTGAATCGTTTAGATGTGTTGATGTTCCGTGTGCATTTATATAATCAATTTGTTTTTCTGATATATGTGCATTTTCTATTGCTCTTGACATTGCTTTTGCAGCACATTCTCCATTTGGACAAGGTGATGTAATATGATATGCATCTGTTGTTGCTCCAAATCCTATTATCTCTCCATAGATTTTTGCATTTCTTTTTAGTGCATGTTCTAGTTCTTCTAAAACAACTATTCCTGCACCTTCTCCCATTACAAAACCATCTCTTTCTTTATCGAATGGAATACTTGCTCTATTTTTATCTGTGCTACTTGATAATGCTTTCATATTTTCAAATCCAGCTATTCCTACTTCACATATTGCTGCTTCTGTTCCACCTGCTAAAATAACATCTTCTTCACCTAATTTTATTGTTTTATATGCTTCACCTATTGCATGTGTAGAAGAGCTACAAGCTGTTAAAATGCTCATTGATTCTCCTTTGAAGCCAAATTCGATAGCTATGTTACCAGATGGCATATTTGCTATTGACATTGGTATAAACATTGGAGAAATTCTTTTATTTCCTTTTTCAAAATTGACATCACATTGTTCTTGAATTGTTCTTAATCCTCCAATTCCAGAACTTACAAAGATACCAACTCTATTAAAATCTGTATTTTCTTTTGTTATTCCACTTGAAGTAACTGCCTCTCTTGCTGCAATAATTGCAAATTGTGATACTCTATCTAATCTTTTACTTTGTTTTAAATCAAAGTAATCTAGAGGATTATAGTTCTTTACTTCAGCATCTAACTTTGTTTTAAAATTAGTAGAATCAAATAAAGAAATATTATCAATACCACATTTCTTATTTAATATACTTTCCCATGTTTCATTTACATTTTTACCAATTGGTGTAATTGCTCCTAATCCTGTTATAACAACTCTTCTTTCCATTATAAATCTTCCTTTCTCTATTACTACATTAACATACCACCATCAATATTAATTACTTGACCTGTTATATATGAACTATCTTTTGAAGCTAAAAATTTAACAACATTTGCTACATCTTCTACAGTTCCCATTCTTTTTAATGGTATAGTCTTGCTTATTTCTTCTTTAACTTCTTCTTTTAAAACATCTGTCATTTGTGTTTCAATAAAACCTGGTGCAACTGCATTTACAAGAATATTTCTACTTCCAACTTCTTTTGCTAGGCTTTTTGTAAAACCTATTATTCCTGCTTTTGATGCTGAATAATTTGTCTGACCTGCATTTCCACTTATTCCAACAACAGATGAAACATTAATAATTCTTCCGCTTCTATTTTTCATCATATATGGAATTACATTTTTAGTAATATTAAAAGTACCAACAAGATTTACACCAATAACACTTTCAAAATCCTCTTTTTTCATTCTCATAAGAAGCATATCTTTTGTTATTCCAGCATTATTAACCAAAATGTCAATATGATTAAATTCTTCTATAATATCTTTAACCATTCTTTCTGAATCTTCAAAACTAGAAACATCTCCATGAACAGTAAAACATTTTACCTTTTGATCTTCTACCATTTTTTTGGTTTCTATTAAATCTTCATTTTCTTTTCTATAGTTAATCGCAATGTCAAAGCCTTCCTTAGCAAGTGTTATTGCGATTTGCCTTCCAATTCCTCTAGTTGCACCTGTTATAAAAGCAACTTTATTCATTTGTTTTTACCTCCTTAATTACTTCTTCTAAATTTTCTACATTGTTAATATTCATTATTTTTATTGGCTTTTCAAATTTCATTCTTTTAACAAAACTACTTAATGTCTTTCCTGGTCCTATTTCTATAAAAGTATCTATTCCATTGTCATACATTGTTTGTAAACATGAAGTGAATTTTACCGGCTTGCAAATATGCTCTGATAATATTTGAACAATATCATCATTTTGAGTATATAATTTTCCGTTTATATTTTTTACAACTTTTGAATTCTTTGTATTGCTTTTTATGTTTTCTAATTCTTTTTTCAATTTTTTAGAACATTCTCTTAATTTTTCAGTATGAAATGGTCCAGCTGTATTTAATATACTTACTTTTTTTGCTCCATTTTCTTTTGCTAATTCTCCGGCTTTAAGAACCGCTTCTTCCTCACCTGAAATAACAACTTGACCTTTTGTATTATAATTTGCGGGTATCACATACCCGTCTTTAATTCCTTTACAAATATCTTCTACCTTATTCTCATTTAATCCAAGTATTGCAGCCATTTTCCAATTACCTTTAGGAGTAAATTCTTGCATTATTAGTCCTCTTTGTTTTACTAGATTTACACCAGTTTCAAAATCAAAAATATTATCATCTATTAATGCTGTATATTCACCTAAACTTAATCCAGCTGACATATCTGATTTTATATTTTTGATTTTTAGAACTTCCAATATTGCTAAACTTTCTGTAAGTATTGCAAGTTGGGTATTTTGCGTTTTGTTTAGTTCTTCTTCTGGGCCATTGAAAGATATTTCTTTTATATTAATTCCTGTTATTTGATTTACTTTGTCATATACTTGTTTTACTTTATCGTACTTTTCGTATAAATCTTTTCCCATACCAAGTGTTTGAGAGCCTTGCCCTGGAAATAAAAATCCTATTTTCATTTTTTAATTCTCCTTATAAGTGTTTTCTCAAATTCTTCACAAAAATTGGTTATAATCTTTTTTCTATCAACTTCTATTTCAAATTCTTTTTTTATTGAGGTTGCTATATTTTTAATATCATCAGTAAAATTCATTTTTTCTGTATTTATTCCTATGCCAATAACTAGAAATTTTACTATTTCTGAACTTACTTTGCTTTCTGTTAATATTCCTCCAACTTTTTTATCTTTAATCATAATATCATTTGGCTTTTTTATATCTAGTTTAATGCCATAAAATTCTTTAAATATTTTTACTAGAATCTGAGCAATTTCTATTGTTATTCCTTCTAGATTTTCTGACTTACAATTTGTTTCTATATAGTAAGAAAATGCTATATTTTTTTCTTCGTCTGTATGCCAAATTCTACCATGTGTTCCTTTTCCATTTGTTTGAATATCTGCCATTATTAATGTTTTATTTTTTATCGTTTTGCTTTCTATTAATCTCCAAATTTCATTTTGTGTTGAATCTATTTTTTTATAAAAAATAAAATTATTTGATTGCATTTAAATTGTCCTGCCTTTTTATTTTATTTGTTGTTGTTTTTATTAGTGGTTCTTCTGTTATATACATTCCTCTTATTGCTTTATATTTTGGTATTTGTGCATTTATCTCTTTTACTTTATCTAAAAGTGCCTTCTTGATTTCTGCTTCTGTTTTTGCATTATATACATTTTTCATAATATCTTTATCATAAACAATTTTTACATTTATTTTTATATTTTCTTTATCTTCTGATTGTTGCTTTCCAAATATAAAAGACTCTTTTACTCCTTCAATTTTATTAACTAGATTTTCCATCTCCTCAGGAAATATGTTTTTACCATTTTTCAAGACAATAACACTTTTTTTTCTTCCACATATAAATATGTAACCCTCATCATCTATTTTGGCTAAATCTCCTGTATGGAACCATTCTCCATCAAAAGCTTCTCTTGTTGCTTTCTCATTATTATAATAACCAAGTGCTACGTTTGGCCCTTTTACAACAAGTTCTCCTATTCCATCTTGATTTACATCAACTAGTTTTACTTCATCACTTGGAACAGCTTTCCCTATTGAACCTATTTTATGTTCTTTGTTTGTTCCTACTGCTACTACTGGTGATGTTTCTGTAAGACCGTATCCTTGCACTAGATTTATTCCTAATAATCTGTATTTTTCTTCTATTTTAGGATCTAATGATGCAGCACCACTAATAAATAGCTTGATTTTTCCTCCTAACATATCATGTATATCTTTAAAAGCTTTTTTACGTTCTTGCATAGTTGCATTTTTTAATTCTTCTTCTTTTTGTATTATTTCTTCTAGTTTTCCTTGTTTATCTAATTGCTTTTTTATCATTTCAAATATTCGTTCATAAATTCCTGGAACACATGCCATCACTGTTACATTATATTCATTTAAATTTTCTACTACATGTCTTATTCCATCACAAAATACTGTTTGTGCTCCTTTATATAATGAAAATAAGAAACCTACTGTACATTCAAATACATGATGAATTGGAAGAATTGATAATAGTGTATCTTCTGTAGTTACATCTAATATACTTCCTATATCCATTAAGTTTGAACATATATTTTTATGAGATAGTGCTACTACTTTTGATTGTGAGGTTGTTCCTGATGTGAATAACATTATGCTCATTTCTTTATTATTTATCTTTGCATCTATAAAGCTTCTATTTCCATTTTTAAGTAATTTTTCTCCTTTGTTAATTAATTCTACTTGTGAATAAATTCCGTCTGTATTTTTGGTATTATCCATTGAAATTAGATGTTTTAATTTGTTGTTTTCGTTATATTTTATTTTTGTTAATACTTCTTCATATTTTTTTGAATAAAATATTGCCTCTATTTCTGATCTTTCTATTAATGATTCTAGTTCATTTTCTGGTAATGCTTTATCAAGTGGAACTACAATTCCTGTTCCACATACTATTGATAAATATGCTATTTCCCATTCATATCTGTTTTCGCCTATTATCGCTATTCTTTTATTTTTTAAACCTAAGTCTATTAATGCTGTTCCCAAAGCATCTACCATTTCTCTTGCTTGTTTGTGTGTGATTATTTTATATTTACCCTCTTCTTGTTTTATTTTGTATGCTGGTTTTTCACCGTATATATTTTTTGTTTTATTTAACATATCTTTCAAGTTACTTATTTCTATTGTTTCATATAATTTTTCACTCATTTTTATATTCTCCTTATTTTTTATCTTTGTTTTGTGATTTATTTTATAACATAATTTTTTAGATTAGTCTTTAGACTGGAAGGTCAGTACAAAAATATAAATTTTATGTTTTGGGAATTTTTCTATAGGTTAATTCATATATTGTAATTGATATTTTATTGACTAAGGCTTATTTTATATTCTTTACTTTAATGAATATTTAATATGCCTGTTGTTTAAAATAAAGGAGGTATTTTTATGAAAAAACGGTGCTTATTAACCTTTCTTTCGTTTTTATTATTAATTACTGTAATTGCTAGTCAAACAGCAATTACAAAAGTAATAAGAACGACTAGTGCAGAAACAATTTCTGCTAGTATTACACAGAATAAGAAGATAAAATATGTTGATTCAAGTGGAAATGCACTTTCTTCAGCTGAAATTAATAAGATACACACTTTTTTAAATTTACTTAAAACAACAAAAGGTTGTGTTGTTTATGCAAATGAAATTGCTCGGACAAACCACATAGAAGGTAATATTATTGTAAATAATGTTAATGTACCTACATCTTTGGTCATTACCAGAGTTAAGAACTTAAATCCTGATGATTACAGTTATGTTGGAAATACTACAGCTTCAATTCAGTTAAGTGATAATGGTAAGATTTTTCTTGGTTCAAAAATCCAGATTACTAAACCTAATGGAAATCAAACTATTATAAATGGTGGTTATTCTAATAATATTTCTGCCATTAACTTATCTGAGAAAGATACTAAAAAAAATGAAAAGATGATTTTAAATACTTTGGATAATATCTCAAAAACAGGTTCTGCGATTAAATCAATTGCTGATACTAGCTTTTTTGAAAATAGCACTAATTCTTTTCAGAGTGTGAATAGCTTATTAGAAAATGGTATTGTTTCAAAAGGTGATGTTATATCTATAAACATTGACTATAATGAGATACTTAATAACGAAGGAGCTTTTGGAAATTTGATAAATTCAAATCCAGGTGTTACTGTTATTGTGAATGTTATCTTCTCAAGTTCAGCTCCAAAAGATATTAATATCAATAAAGCATTTTCTTTAAATGTTAAGGTCCCTATGGAGTTTAACCCAAAGTCTTCATATATTATATGGAATTTTGGTGATTTTGCTGGTAATATAACAATAAATGAAGAAATGCTTGGTATTATTGTAGCTCCTAATGCTAATGTTTATCAGGCTGCTGGAAATTTGAATGGTCAGATTATTTCTAATATTGCTGGAAATAATGGAGAACTTCATCAGGTTACTTTTAGAGATGAAGAGAAAGAAGAAGAATCATCTACTCCTGAAGAAACAACTCCTTCAGAGTCTGAAAGTTCTTCTCCTGGGGAGACTACACCATCAGAAACTGAAAGTACATCAATAGAAGAAACTACACCGTCAGAAACAGAAAGTATATCAAATGAAGAAACTACTCCAGTTGAAACTGATAGTACATCTAAAGAAGAAACCACATCTTCTGAAATAGAAAGTGTTTCTAGAGAAGAAACTACTAAATCAACAGAAAAAGAAAGTGAAACACAGACTGTTCCTCAAACTACAGAGTTTTCTTTTGAAGAAGAAACAACTGTTACTCCAACAAAGCCTTCTTCACCAAGTACAGGTGATAATTCTACTGCTTATTTACTTGTGTTTTTATTAATTGCTTTAGTTATGGTCGGATTAATAAGCTATGCAGGTTTTAAGAAAAATGATAATAAATAAGATAATATATTTTAAACGACAAAAAGGCAGACTTTATTTTTAAGTCTGCCTAACCTTTTAATTATTTTCTATTTTTATAATATGTTCTGCTTGTCCTTGATTTTTCCATCCGCCGTTATAACCGGAAATTTTGTTGTTTGTGATATTTATTGTTTGAGGTGTTTGGTCTTGCAAATTTAAAAGATATATTAAGTTTGCCCTAGTATTTCCTTTATCATATTTTACTGTATTTCCATCAAATGTAACAATATGATTATCTAGTGTTCCACCGTTAAACATTAAAATTATAGATTTTTTATTACTTTCTGTTTCTTCAAAATTAATTTCAAAGTTATTGTTTTTTATATCACTATTCCAATCAATAGTACCTACAAAGTATTGAGCTATTGCTCCTAATCTATTATTAAAAGTTATATTGTTTCCATTATATTCTCTAGGTTTATTTACTAGAATATTAACTTCTCCATTGAATGTTATAGTGTTATTTATATTAACCATTCCTCCTGAAAAAGCTTCTGCAATACTGCTATTTACAGTTAATTTGTTCTTATTGAAAGTAATATTTTTTGAATTTGATGTTAATATTCCATTTATGGCTGTTCCAGTATTGTTTTGTATTTCTATTTCATTATTTTCTATAATAGCATCTTGTACATTGTTTTCTGGTACATACATAACAAATGTATTTGTTTTTGTTGTTACTCTTTCAAATTTCATTTTATTATTTTTTATGCTTAAATTATTTGTGTTTTTTGAAACAAATAAATCCATTGTTGCTTTTACATCTACTGTATTTCCTTCAAATTTAATATTATCTGCTTTTATACTTGATTTTGAACCGAAAGTAAAGGCCATCGTACTTGGATCTTCACTTTCGTCCATTATAAAAGTATTATTTAAAATATTTACATTTTCTATACTTCCCATAAATACAGCCAAAATTTCATCATGTGTTTTTTTATAGCATTTATTATTTGTAAAGGTTAGATCACTTGCTCCTCTGTTGAACAAATCTCTTACCCATATACATCCTCCAGATTTTGCATTATTTGCTAAGTATAATTCACAATTTTCTATTAAAACATTATGCCAAGCAGTGTATAAATCTATATTGTTGTAACCATGTTCACTGCTAGTTGTTTCTGGAACTTTAAATGAACAATTTTGTACTTTGATATTTGAAGCACCAATATACACTTGTGCGCTATATAAATTTTCTAAATTTTGAGTTTCTCTAGCTTCGATTTTCAAATTATTTATATTGCAATTATCTGTTCCCATAATAAATAGAAATTCACTATATTTCTTTGGTTTATAGTCCTTGTCTGTGAAAATTGTACTTGCATTTCCTATTACATTTGTATTTTTGGTTGATATGTTTATAACATCTGTAATTTTGTATTCACCTGTTGGAATTTCTATATTTGTAATGCCTGAATTGAAAGCAGTATTTAAATATGTTGTATCATCATTAGCTTTATTTCCTTTTGCTCCAAATTGTTTTACATTAACTGTATTATTTATAATTGCGAGTTTTGCTATTAATCCATTTTCTAATTGAATATATAATCCATTATCTACTTTTATATCATTGCTATTTGCAATAATATCATATCTTCCTTCCCCACCATCATTTTCTTCATAGTAACCTAAGGTTTTATATTTATCTCCTATTTTTGCGTCTAATTTTTTTAATTCTTCTATATTTTTTACTGATTTATACCTATCTGTTGCAGGTGTTAATGGAGTTGTATTTGGCGTTACTATTGAGTTTTCGTTAAATTCTTCATAGCCAGATGGTAATAATGAATAGTTTTTAAATTCTTCTTTTTTTATTATGAAGTTGCTTATTTCTTCTATTTTATTTATATCAACCTTTTCTTTTAATATTAATTCATATATATCTGAGGAATTAATAATTCCATTTGAATTTTCGTCTCCATAAATATTTATATTGTATTTTTCATTATTTTTAAAAGTTGCTATTTCTCCTGTTTTAACTGTTTGTCCATTATTAGACGTTATTGATGTTGCCTTTGTTTTTTCTTTAAAATCTTGTGTAGTTATATTTCTATTTTCGTTTGATGTTGAAAGAACTATTAATATATTTTTTTCATTTTTATTTATTAGTATTTTATCTTCATTTTTAGCAAATACATATCTACTTGAAAGCACTATTATTCCTAATAATATAATTATGGTTGTTAAAGTTATTTTCGTTCCTTTTGTAAAGTTTTCATTTTTTATAATTAATCTACATAGCAATATTGTTATTATTATAACTACTATATACATCAAGTCTAATCCTAAGCCTGTTTTAGGTATTGGTATTGTTGATATTGTGTTGTCTTTTATTTGTGTTGTATTATTTGTTATTTCTACCTCGTTTGGCTTTTCTGGATTATTTTCTGTTTGCTTTACAATTTTTACATTTTCAATTAAATCTTGTAGTTGTTTTTCTTCTGTATTAGTATGTGCTGTTATGTTTGTTAATTTTATTTGTGTTTTGTTTGTTTCTTTATTCGCTTTGAATTTTAGTGTTATCGTGTTCGTTCCAACTTTGTTTATGTCATAATAATTGCAATATAATTTTGAATTTTCTTGAAGGTAGTTTGTTTTTAGATTTTCTGTTGACGAGCATATATATGTTAATTTTTCTGTATCGTATGATATTGAAAAGTCTGAGGTTATTATTGGCTCATCAAAGTTTATTGTAAATTCTATATATTCGTTTATATTTATATTGGTTTCTGCATTTGAATAATTTATAGTTAATAGTATATTTATTATTAATAATATGATTGTTATGATTATTAGTAGTAATCTTTGTTTGAATTTTTTATTCATTTTTTCTCCTTATAAACATTTTAAAATGTTTTTTGCAATATCTTCTAATAAAATTTCTTTTTGTTGTTCTCTTTTTGCATCGGCTATATGTACTTCTTGTACTAGAGTTTCATTTTTGTTGTTAATAATTGCATACCATACGACATTCAATTTATCAACGGGATTATTAGGGTCAATTCTTCCAAGTTGACCAGTAACACCGATTCCAATATTAGAAGATGCTTTTTGTTTTACTGCTCTAGCCATTTCGATTGCTACTTCTGGGCTGTAAACTGTATATTTTTCGATTATATCTTTTGATACTCCTTGTTTTATTTTTGCCTCATTACTATATGTAACATATGCTTCTCTAAATACAGATGATGCTCCTGAAATATTGGTTATTTCGTTTGATATACCTCCCCCTGTACAGCTTTCCATTGTAGAGATAGTTAAATTCATTTCGGTTAATTTTTTTACAATTTCGGTCCATAGATTTGCTTGATTTTCTTTCATAATTTTTCTCCTTTTCCTAAAATATTTTATATTTAACTAATATCTTTAAATGGTATTTTCTTTAACCAAAATTGTTTTGAATTTTCATATGCCACATACAAAATTTGTTTTTCGTTATCGAAAAATGCATGCGGGTAAAAAAATATCTTATCATCATCTTCTATTTTAATTTTTTTATAAAAATTTTCTCCATCTTCACTTACCCAAATCTGTAAATGTGTTCTATTTTTGAACCCCATAACATTATTAAAATTATTTATTAATAAAATTAGATTATTAGCCTTTATTAAGGTTACTTTAGTATTTGGATTGGGTATATTTGTTTGCTTAAATTCTGTCCATGTTTTACCATAATCGTAACTATGACTAATTCCTAAATATGGAGCATTATTATTCCTTATATACATAATAATATGTCCATTTTCTACCTCTATACAATTAGGTTCCCATAGACTTTTTTCACTCTTTATATAACCATATCTTTTATAACTTTTTAATTCATCATCAGATATCATTACACCACAACAAAATTTAAAACAATCATCCCAATTTGTTACATTTTTCCAATCAAAACTATTTACAACTTCTCCATAGTAAATTGGGAATAAGTAATTATTGTTACTTAATACAATTCCTTGTCTAACACTAACCCCATTTATTCCATTAGGCAATGAGACTGGTTCACTCCATGTTTTCCCATCATCATAACTTATTGAATAAAAAGTTTGTAATTCTCTATAATAGCTTTCTGCATTATATGTTTGTACGATTATCATTATTTTATCATCATTTATAAAAATTTCTGAAGACCATACTCCTCTACTATTGTGTGAAAATAATACTTGTGGATTAGTCCATGTCTTCCCATCATCATAACTTTTCAGTATTTTTACTACATTAGCATTTTCCGGTTCCCAATTACCACCTGATAGACAAACACAAAGTAATGTTCCTTTTTTTGTTTTTCTGATAATAGGCTCTCTTCCATAACTATCTTTAAAAGCATGTATTAAATATTTTTCCACTTTTTATTTTCCTTCCTTGCTTAATTTTAGTTTTAAAATCTCATGGTATAATTCTTCCCAATTTTGTACAACTCTTAAATTCCCATATGGTGTTTTGTCATACATATTTTTTCCTCTATATAAATAGCAATTGATACCGCCTAAAATCATTTTATTGCAATTGTTAACACTATCGTCAAACATAATATCAACTTTACATTCTTTACAGTATGGTGTTTTATCATTTTCATTGCTTATTATGAGTTTTGTATATCTTATTTTTTTATCTTTTAACCATTGCTTAGTTGTTTCAAATGCATTTGTATAATGAGGATAAACTCTATGTGATATTAAATATATCTCATCACCATCATCCATTAATTTATCAATAAAATGCTTTGCTCCTTCATTTAGCTCTAATTTTTTAGCCCACTCTTCACATTTATTACAGAATAATTCTTCAATTTCCTCAGCACTAAAGTCAAACATTTGGTATATATTAGTCACGTTATGATTAATAATTCCCCTATTTTTTTTATTTTTATCTTCTTTTATTAATTCTTTCATTAATTTTTTATCAAAATTACTTATTACATTATCTATATCTAGTCCAATTTTCATATGATATCTCCTAACGTTATTATATTTATTAATAAACTATTTGTCAATAACTCAAGTTTGGTTTAGAATAAAAAATATGTGTCAATTAATACTTTCTGCAGATGATTATCTAAGCATATAACTTTCAAAAAAAGCCCTTATCAAAAAGGGCTTCTTTGAATTATGAATTATTTTCCACAGCAATTCTTATATTTCTTACCACTTCCACATGGGCATGGGTCATTTCTACCAATCTTTGGTCCTTCATTTACAACTGTTTGGCTATATTCAGGAGTATTTATCTTCTTTCCTCCATCAACACTATTTATAGCTTCTAATGCTGCACCAGTAATTTTTGCTGCTTCTTGTCTTTTAACATCACCATTTTGTTTTCTAATATTCATAAGAATTTTAACAACATCTAATTTGATATTAGCAACCATTTCTTCGAACATATCCATTCCCTCTGTTCTATATTTTACAACAGGGTCTTGTTGTCCATATGCTCTTAAACCAATACCATTTTTTAATTCATCCATACTGTCTATATGGTTCATCCATTTTTCATCAACTACTTTAAGCATTACAACTCTTTCAAGTTCTCTCATTTTTTCAGATGTTATTTCTTCCTCTTTAGCTTGGTATTTTTCTATAGCTTGTTTTTCTAATTCTTCTACTATTGCATTTAAATCTTTTTCGTGTGCATTTATGAATTCAGCAATATCTATACCGAATATATTTGATATTTCTGTATTTAAAGATTCTGCATTTACTGTTTTTCCATCTTCACCTTCAATATATGTTGATACTGTTTCTTCTGCTATTGTTGTAATCATATTTACTATGTTTTCGTGAATATCTTTTCCATCTAATACTTCTCTTCTTTGATTATAGATGATTTCTCTTTGTACATTCATAACATCATCATATTTTAATACGTTTTTACGTATGCTAAAGTTTCTGCCTTCTACTTTCTTTTGAGCATTTTCTACTGCTTTTGAAATCATTCTAGATTGTATTGGCATATTTTCATCTGCACCTAAAGTATTGTATACTCTTGTTATTGCATCTCCACCAAAGATTTTCATTAAATCATCATCTAGTCCAATATAGAATTTAGATTCTCCGACATCTCCTTGACGTCCTGAACGTCCTCTTAATTGGTTGTCAATTCTTCTTGATTCGTGTCTTTCTGTACCAATTATTTTTAAACCACCAGCAGCTATTACTTTTTGTTTTTCTTCTTTTATTTGTTCTTCATATTTTTCTACTAGTTTATTGAATTGTTCTCTTGCTCTTAATATATCTTGGTCATCTGTTTCGTAATATGTGTTTGATTCTTCTATTAAGTATTCTGGAACTCTATTTTTTCTCATTTCTTCTTTTGCTAAATATTCACTATTTCCACCTAACATGATATCAGTACCACGTCCTGCCATGTTTGTTGCTATTGTAACAGCTCCATATTTACCAGCTTGTGCAACAATCATTGCTTCTTTTTCATGTGATTTAGCATTTAATACTTCATGAGGAATACGTGCTTCATTTAATAATTTGCTTAACTTTTCAGATTTTTCAATTGATACTGTACCAATTAGAACTGGTTGTCCTTTTGCATGACTTTCTTTTACACTTTCGATTACTGCTCTAAATTTTGCATTTTCATTTTTGTATATAACATCATTTTCATCTTTTCTTACCATTGGTTTATTTGTTGGTATTGATACAACATCTAAGTTATATATTTCTTCGAATTCTGCTTCTTCTGTCATTGCAGTACCTGTCATACCAGATAATTTATCATACATTCTAAAGTAGTTTTGGAATGTTATTGTTGCTAATGTTTTTGATTCATCAGCTATTTTAACTCTTTCTTTGGCTTCTATTGCTTGGTGTAATCCATTGTTGTATCTTCTTCCATACATAATACGTCCTGTAAATTCATCAACAATAAGAACTTCTCCATCTTTTACGATATAATCTATATCTTTTTTCATTACCCCATGTGCACGTAATGCTTGGTTTACGTGATGAACTAATGTTGAGTTTTCTAGGTCATTGAAATTCTCTAATCCAAAGAATTCTTCTGCTTTTTTAATACCTTTTTGTGTTAATGATGCTGATTTTGCTTTTAAGTCAACTATATAATCATATTTTTCATTATCTTCTGCTTGTTCAAAATCTTTAACATCTTCTTCAATTATTACTTTTGGTTCAAGTCTTCTTACAAAATCGTTTGCTTTTTTGTATAAATCTGATGATTCATTTGCTCTACCTGAAATGATAAGTGGTGTTCTTGCTTCATCAATTAAGATACTATCGATTTCATCAACTATTGCATAATGTAATCCTCTTTGTACTAATTGATTTTTGTAGATTACCATATTATCTCTTAAGTAATCAAATCCAAATTCGTTATTTGTACCATATGTTATATCTGCTGCATATGCTTTTTGTTTTGCATTTGGGTCCATTCCTGCAATTACTAGTCCTACTGATAATCCTAAGAATTTATATAATTTTCCCATCCATTCACTATCTCTTTTTGCTAGATAGTCGTTTACTGTTATTACGTGAACTCCTTTTCCTTCAAGTGCATTTAGGTATACTGGTAATGTTGCAACTAATGTTTTTCCTTCACCAGTTTTCATTTCTGCAATTCTTCCTTGGTGTAGTATAATTCCACCTATTAATTGAACATCGAAATGTCTCATTCCTAAGGCTCTTTTAGAAGCTTCTCTTACAACTGCAAAAGCTTCTGGTAATATATCATCTAATGTTTTTCCTTCTGATAATTGTTTCTTGAAATAATTTGTTTTCTCTTTTAATTCATGGTCTGTCAATTTTTCCATTTCTGGTTCTAAACTATTGATTTTGTTTACAATTGGCATAACTCTTTTTACTTCTTTTTCACTGTAACTTTTGAATAATTTCATAATTGGTATACTCCTCCTAAGTTTATTTTACTTTGTAACTATATCACTAATATTCTTTTTTATCAAGTATTTTTTGTAATATTTTTGCTTTTCTGGAATAGATTGTAATAATCAAATTAGAAAGAGGATTTGCTATGTTTATTTTTAATGTTAAAGTTAATGGTAGTAAGCTTTTTAAAGTGTTTTTTACTTTTGTTATAATTCTTATGATTGGTATTTTGTGTGCGGTTTTTTATAAGGTTATTTCTGGTTCTAATAAAAGTTTTTCTGTTTCTGATAATTTGGACAGTTCTGGTGTTTGTAAAATTTCTGCTAAGAATTATGCTAATATTTTAAAAACTGTTCACGAAAATGTTGATAGTTATGTAGGGAAAAAAATTAATTTTACTGGTTATGTTTATAGGGTTTCTGATTTACAAGATAATCAATTTGTTTTAGCTAGAAATATGATTATTAATTCTAGTTCTCAGTCTGTTGTTGTTGGTTTTTTGTGTGAGTGTGATAGTGCAAAGAATTTTGCTAATGATACTTGGGTTGAAGTTACTGGTGAAATTGTTAAAGGGTCATATCATGGTGATATGCCTATTGTTAGAATTACTGATATAAAGGCTGTTGATACTCCTAAAGAGGAGTATGTTTATCCTCCTGATGATAGTTATATTCCTACTAGTGGGGTATTATAAAAATATAAATAGCAAAAAAGTGGAAAATATTATTCCACTTTTTTGCTATACTGTTTTACTAGATAAAGTTCTTAATATTTTCAGAACTTAATGCTAATTCAGTTGCTACAGTTATTGATTGGGTTCTAGAATAATCTGGTCCAAGTAACTTCTCTATGCTTGTAATTCCTTTTCTTTTAAGATAAGTATCAAGATTTGTTGTCTTAATTTCTTCAATATCAGATGAAGGAATTTGCCATCCAGCACTCTTGCCCCAAAGATATGACTGGGTTTTCTTATTAAATATGCAAATAACTTGTACATTTAAATATTGCCCCATAAATTCTTCTATACCCGCTTCACAGCTTATATAGAAATCTGCTTTCTCAGAATTTTCAATAAGAGTATTTACTCTATTTAAAGCTCCCTGATAAGTTTCTTCATTAAATGGTTGTTCTGATACTCCAGAATTTACTTTTTCACAATGAAAAACTATCTGAGATTCTTCAATATTGAAAAACCGAGTAAATGCTACTTTAATTCCATTAATTTTATCAATGGAATTAGTGGCAATTTCTACTCTCATGGTATATTACCTCCTTAAGTATTATACTTATACTATACCACATTTTTCAAGTTTTTTCAATAGTTTACGTAACTTATTTATGTTCCATCATAATAATCAAATCCGCCTCGAGAAAGTTCTTTATATGGTACAAATTTTGTTCTTTTTTCTTCCAGTTCCTTTTCATCAAACTCTCTTATCTCTTTATTTTCTACATCAACTAGGTATTTTTTATTATTTATGTCTAAAATTAAACATCTTATATATCGTGTTGATTCATTGGTATTGCCTTCTATTTTTTTCCATATTTTTTCTCTTCCCTCAGATCCAATTCTAATGTCAACTATCTCTTTCATATATTCATACATTCCTTGAGAATCTAATTTGTATTCTTCTGATAATATTTGCATTGCTTTGGCTAAAAATTTCACTTCATCATCTTCTGTTTTAGCCTGGTCTTTATTTTGAAATTTTTCTTTTGATTTCACATTATTTGTATTTATTTTATCTTCTACTTTTTTAATGGCATATTCATTTTTACCATCATTAAATTTTTCTAATGCATTTTTAAATTTATTTTTATTATCTTCTAATATTTGTATTCCCTCAATTGTTAAATCTGCTTTTACTCTTGTAAGATCTTTAATATTAAAGAAATCATCTACATCAAGTGCTAGAGTATATTCGTTGCTAGTTAATCCTACAAAATAATGTGTAAGATTTTTATTCCAAAGAATACAAACATCATAATCTTTGTTTTCTTTCAATAGTTCATCTAAAGCTTTTGCTAAATATCTGGATAATTCAAAACAAATTCTTCTGTTATGGTTTTCTCTATTTTTTTCCCATTCTTGGTCCACATCTCTTCCATACCAATCTGGTATACTAAATACATCTTCATCAATTTTTTTTATGTATGATATTAAATTATCATCATATACATAATCTTTACATATTTTTTCATAAATATATAAAATTTTATCTTCTATACTCAAATCATTGTTTTGTGATAATTCATCAACATATTTTTTTAATTCATCTGTTATTTTCCAGTTTGCTTTATCATATATAATGTCTTCTTCATGTATATCTTCTTTTTTATCTGGATTTAATACAATTGTATGTTTTCTACGAAATTCTAGACTTACTAATTCATTTAATTTGTTAAATTTTGCAATATTTATACTCATTTAATTTCTCCTATTTTTTATTAAAACTTTTTGTACTTAACCTCCATAATATGGGTATTCATTTTCTTCTGGGTTAAAGACAAATGTATTTTTATCCAAATCATCTGTGTTGATTATGCTTAACTCTTTTTCTACACTATCAATTAAATATGTTTTTCCTTCAAAGTCAAATATTATGCATCTTGCGTATCTTTTTTCATCAGCATTTTTAACTTCTTTCCATATTTTTTCTATTTCAATTCCTTCATGTTCAACAATCGCTCTTATATATTCACAAAATCCTTGTGAATCGATATTATGGCTATTTAATATTCCTATTACAGTATTAAAATATTCAATAAGATTTATATCTTTTATTTTTTCTTTTGCTTCTTCAATTTCTGCTAGTTCATCTTTTTTGTCCTCATTGAATTTATCTACAGCTTCTTTAAATGTTCCTAAGTTATCTCTAAGTATTTTTATTCCTTTTATTCTCAAACCTAGTTTTAATCTTGTAAGGTCTTTAATATTGTTAAAATCATCTAAATCTAATATAACACTATATTCTTCTCCTGTTAGGCCTACAACATAATGTAAATTTTCTTTATCTCCTAGCATAAATGCTTCTAATTTTGTATCTCCATTTAATAGTTCATTTATAGCTTTTGCATAAAATCTTGCAAATTCATAACAAATTCTTCTGTTATGTTTTTTTCTATTTTCTATCCATTGTTTACCTACTATTCTTCCATACCAATCTACAGCTATATATTTTATATTATTAATATCAGTGGTGTCTTTTCTGAAAAAGTATAATACATTATCATCATATATGTAATTTAAACATATATACTTATAAATCTCTAAAACTTTATCTTCGAAACTAATACTTTCTTCTTTTTTTAGTTTTTCTACTAATTTTTCTAAACCTTCCTCCATTTTCCATTCTACTTGGTCATATTCAATCCATTCTTCCGTAAAATTTCTTGGTGGTTCCAATATTATTTTATAGTCTCCATCTAATGTTTCTTTTACTTCATTATAAAATTTTCTTATATATTCATCTCTCATTTTTTTCCTCCAATATTATTTTTTGTTTTTAAATAAATCTTTTTGATTATATATGTCATATTTAATAATTAACATATCACCATCTTTTATTTTTCCTTTATTTAGTAAATCATAGAAAGTTTTAGGACTTATTAACTTTTCATATACTATTTGCAATCTTTCTTCCTTCACACCTGTTTCTTTTAAAATTTTATATGCTTTTTCTTTATTTATTTTAAAAAATAAAGCTTCATCTTTTAGATATTCTTGAATTTTGACGTTTAATGAATAGTCATCATTTTTTTCTTTTAAAATCTCTATTCTTGCTTCATTCATAACTTTAATAACTGTAAACTCATCCATCTTATTTTTCTCCTGTATATCACAATTTATATTTATCATTATACCATAAAAAATACAACCTTTGCAACCCTATTTTTTATCAAATATAGTCTTCACTACTCCTTCATCAATAAAGGTTGCAAAAACATTTTTAATAATAATCAAAATAATTGGCCCCACCAATAGTCCTATTACTCCTAAGAATTTAAATCCAGTATACATAGCAATCAATGTAAAAATTGGATGTGTTCCAATATGTTTACTGACTAATTTAGGTTCTAAAAATTGTCTTATTGTTGACATTATTGCAAATAATATAATAATTGCAATTCCTAGTTTTAAATCGCCATTTAATCCAGATACTATCGCCCATGGAACCATTACTGTTCCTGAGCCTAATATAGGAAGTGCATCAACAAATCCTATAAATAGTGCCATTAGTAATGGATATTCTATATTGAATTTTGCAATTTTCAATATATATAACCCTATTAAAGAAATTATAAAAGATATTAATATTAGTGTTACTTCTGCTTTTAAATAACCTCCAAGTGTTTTTGTTAATTCTTTTATATGTGTTCCTAATTTAAACACCCATTTTTTTGGAAGGTGATGCTCTATTTGATCTAATATATATACTTTATCCACACATATTAAATATAGTGCCATTATTGTTACTACAAAATATATTGCTATTGTTGGTATTGAGGTTATTATATTTAATAATCCCGTCAATGAATTTCTTAGCCAATTAGAAGCGGTATTTATTATTCCTCCTGTTGAATTTTGTAATACTTGATTTATTTCATTTGGAAAGTGAATTTTATTAAAGTCAAATCTATTTGTAAAACTTTGAAATAAACTATACATTTTATCAACATAAAAATTTAGACTTTGTAATAGGTTTGAAGCCTCTGAAAATAGTGCTACTATCCCCCATGCTAATCCTCCTAGAATAACAGTTGCTACAACTATAAATATTATAATAGAACTTGTTTTTCGTGTTAATTTTAGCTTTTTCATAATAAATCTAATAGCTGGTTCTATTATAAGCGATATTATAAACGCAATTAAAAATGGCATATAAAATACTGATAATTTTAATGCAATAATTAATCCAATTAAAATTAATATTACGTATAATATTCTTTTCCCTACTCTTGTCCAATAAGACATATCAATAATCATAATTTTTCTCCTATTTTTAGTATATGTAATTATTGGTTTAATCATACATTTTGCATAATAAAAAGAAGCTCTTTGGCTTCTTTTGAAAAATTATTCAGCATTTTTATTGCTATGGCAGTTACATATTTCATCTATTGTTGTACAAACTTGTTGTTTTCCTAATTGTTCATCATTTTGTGCTAAATCTCCTAATGTCAAAATTCCTATTACATGATTGTTCTGATCACATACTGGAAGTCTTCTTACTTGATAATTTGCCATTTTGCTTTCTGCGTTTGTCATATCATCACTTTCATTACAAGTGCATACATCTTTTGACATTATTTCACTTGCTGTTGTTTGGCAAGTATCTTTATCGCATGCAACACTTCTTAATAATATATCTCTGTCTGTTATAATTCCGCATATACAATTATTTTGGTCACATACTGGAACACATCCTATATGATTTTGGCTCATTATTTTTGCCACCTCATTTATTTTTGTTTCTGGTTTTACACAGCAAACATCATTACACATACAATCTTTTACTTTCATTTATTTAACCACCTTTCAAAATTTCTCGTTTTTATTATTTGTTAAAAATAAAAAAATATACAAACTAATTTTGTATATTTTGGAAATTTTTTAATTAAAAAAGGGAGATATACTCTCCCCCATAAAACATTACTTCGTTGAAGCCATTATACTAAGATAATTAAATATTATCTCAATTTTTTCTTTGTCTTCTTCTAAAATCTTTTCTAATTCGTTATTACTTCTCATCTCAGCTATTGTTATTTCAACTGATTTAGCAATAGACCATTTTTCGAGTTTCATTATACGTTCTGGTATTTCTGCTTCTTTCGAAGTGTATAAATCCCATTCAGATAATAGATTTTTTAATTTCTCATAAAGCATATTTTTTCCTCCTGTCTATGACTTCAATATTTTACTTTTATATTTTAGCATATTGCCAAGATTATGTCAAATTACATTTCATATAAATCATAATTATCTACTTCAAATTCTCTTGGAAATGGTGGTCTTCCCCCTGGCCCAAATGGTGGTCTCATTGGTGGTCTTGGTGGACGTGGTCCCGGCCCTGGAGGCATTGGTGGTCTAACTGGCGGACGTGGTGGAAATGGTCTTGGTCTGTTTAAAAGTTCTCTAATTAACAATATTTTTACCAAATCCCTTAATCCACTATTAAATTGTCTCGTTTCTCTTTTTGGACTCTCTGTAGCACTAACATCTGCTTTTCTTGCATTTACACTACTACTTGTTCTAACATCATTTTTTAGATTTATATTTAATTGTGTTTCATTTTTATTTTCTAATGCAAAATATATTTCATCTGTCATTTTTTCTAATTCTTCATTTGATAATTCTGCTCTTACATTTTCACATCTTTTTGATACCATTGGGTATACAACTTTATAGATTTCTGGATAGCTTTGTTCTAACTGAGAATTTTGAGCAATTGTAATATTATCTTGCATCCTGTAGTTACTATAATTATCATTATAGCCATAATCATATAATTCATTTTGATTATAGCCTAAAATACTTCTTATGTATTCATCATAAGTTCCATCGTACATAAAAAAACCTCCTCATATTTTTTATATAATATGAGAAAGCTTTTATTTTGGTTATATTTCGTTTACTAATTTTTTAAATTTGTTTCCTCTATCAGCAAAATTTTTAAACATATCAAAACTTGCACTTGCTGGTGAGAATAATACAACCTCTCCTTTTTGTGCTGATTTTCTTGCTATTTTTATTGTTTCCTCTAATGAATCACACATATATATGTCCATTTTTTTATTTTCTTTGTCTAGTTCTTCTTTTACTGCATCAAATATTTTTTCTGCTGTTTGCCCAATTAGTATTAAAGTTTTTACTTTATCAACAACTGTTTTAGCAAGTGGCGTGTAGTCTAAATTTTTATCATATCCTCCTGCAATTAAAATTATATCTTCTTTAAATGAATTTAATCCTGATAATGTTCTTGTAGGAGATGAACTTGCTGAATCATTATACCATTTTACTCCTCCTATTTCTCTTACAAATTCAATTCTATGCTCGACTGGTTTGAATTCTTTTATTGCTTTTACTGCAATGTCTGTATCAACTAATGTTTTTGTAGCAGCTAAGGCTGTGGCAATATTTGCAAAGTTATGAGCACCTCTTAGTATTACATCATCTGTGTTTAAAATATGTTTTCTAACTTTGTCTTCACACTCTTTTATAACTCCATCATCTACTATAAATCCATTATCTAATTTTTCTTTACTACTAAAGAATATAACTTTTCCTTTTGCTTCTTTTGCACAATTTCTTGTTATTTCATTATCATAATTTAAAATTAAGATATCCTCTTCGCTTTGATTTTTGAATATACATTTTTTTGCTTCTATATATTCATCATAATCTTTGTGAATATTTAGATGGTTTGGTGTTACATTTGTCATAACTGCAATTTGTGGGCTTACTTGCATATTCATCAATTGGAAACTACTTAATTCTAATACTACTATATCTTCTGGTGTCATTTCTGGTAACTTTGTAAATAGTGGTGTTCCTATATTTCCTCCTAAGAATGTATTATAACCTGCTTTTTCTAAAATATGATTTATTAAACTTGTAGTTGTTGTTTTTCCATCACTTCCAGTTACTCCTATCATTTTACATGGACACATTTCCATAAGCATTTCTATTTCTGTTGTAACAATAGCTCCTCTTTGGGCTTCTGCTTTTAATTCTGGTTTTGTTGGTAAACAACTTGGTGACCTAAATATAACATTAAATCCTTTTAAATTTTCTAGTGAGTTTGCACCAAAAGAAAATTCAAATCCATATGTTGTTATTTTATCTAATATTTCTTTTGAAATGTCATCTATTGTTTTGTTGTCAAAAACTGTTACTCTAGCTTTTTTTTCATATAAATAATCTAATAAAGGTATATTACTTACCCCAAGCCCAATTACAGCCACTTTTCTAAATCTTATGTATTCATTAAATTCTTCTAATTTTTTATTTTCATATGCCATTATTTTATGCTCCTTTTTATTTTTATATATTTTATGCTTATTTTCTAAATTCGTTTTATATTATATATCTTTTTTATAAAAAAAACAATTTTTGAATGAATATTTTTTTGTTTTTGGGTAAAAATATTTTTAGATTTTGATTGGAGGTGCATTTCAATGTCTAAGAAAAATAAAGAAAATAGAAATAATAATAACAATAATAGCCAAAATGAAGAAAGACAAAACAATAATAACAAAAATTCTAAATAGTTTTCGATTAAAAAATAGCTTTTTAGCTATTTTTTCTTGCATACTTTGACTTTTTTTGACATAGGTGTTATAATAATTTTTGTTATTTATTAATTTAAGTAGTAAAATCCATTTTATCAACAAGGAGGTAATCAACAATGGAACAACAAAATATGGATTTTAATGTATCAGAAGCAACACGGTTTTTAGAATACTACAAGAAAAAGAAGGCAATAGCTAAAGCTGGATTTTTGGAAGAATTAATAAGAACTAATAATAATTTTAATGGAAAAAGTATTTTTGATAAAAAATTATTATTAGAAAACTATTATTCTAAAAAAGCTATAGATTTGGTCTTAGCCGACTTAGGCTATACTTTAGATTATTCTAGTGAGCAAAAACATTACGATTGTTTTGGGAATCCACAAGGTAAAACTTCTATAATTGTTATTTCTAAGAAGTGATGTTTCTAATATTTTGACTGGTGAGAATTCTTACCAGTCTTTTTATGTTGTAATTATTTCATTTTTTTATACTTTTTTCTAGACATGTTTATTACTTTGTGTTATTATATACAAGTAAATCAAATGAAAAAATAGGAGGTTAAAAATGTTAAAATTTTCTAAAAGTTTTTTAGTTATAGCAATTATTCTTTTATTAACTTTATTACCTTTTACAGTAAATGCTGTAGATTTAAATTTATCTGAAAATTCAAGTAATACTTCTTCTAACACTTCTAACGAGAATACTTCTACTAATAGTTCATCAAGAGAAAGTAATACTTCAGCAAATAACTCTGCTACATCTACTAATAGTAATATATCAACTACTAGTACAAGCTCTGCAAAAGTTAGTAATGTAAATTCTAATTCTGGATTAAGTTTATCTAACATTCTTAATATTTTATTAATTGTTGTAGGTATTGTTTTAATTTTATTAGCTATAGCTATATTAATTAAATTGAAATAAATTTTATATATTAAGGCAGATTTTACAAAATTCTGCTTTTTTCTTTTTTTAACATGTATATTTTGTCCAAATTTTAAAATAATATTATTAGATTTAAATTAAAATTAAGTCGTTTATTTTTTAAGGAGGATATGTCATGAAGAAAAAACTTTTAATTTCTTTAGCTATTATTTTGGCTTCAATTTTTTCTTTTACTGTTTGCTTTGCTACAGATGGTTTAGGAAATGTTGCTAATGATGTAAGAAATGTTGTTGGTGGAGTCGAAAATACTGTTGAAAATGCTGCAAGAGATGTTTCTAATGTTTCTAAAGATGCTACTGGTTCTGTAGAAAATGGTATGAATTCTGATACTCATAATTCTATGTCTAGAACAAATAATTATAATACTACTAGAGTTGCTACTGGTTCTTCTAATATGTCAGGAGGAATGTCTGCAAGTGCTTGGACTTGGCTTATTCTTGGTATAGTTGCTATTGCTATTATTGCTGTGGTTTGGTATTATTCTATGCAACTTACTAATGGTAGAAACAATCATGATGATAATGATTAGTTTGTTTTAACTTTTATTGCAGTTTTGGATTTTTCGTGTTATACTATATTTGTTTATTTTATTTGAATCGAGGTTTTTTATGAAAAATGATAATTTAATTGCGAAAAATCCTACTGCTTATCATAATTACGATGTTACTGATAAATTGGAAACTGGTATTGTTTTAAGTGGTGCAGAGATAAAATCTATTAGAAGCGGTAAAGCTAATTTAAAAGATAGTTATGCCATAATTAGAAATGGTGAAGTTTACATAGTCGGGATGCATATAAGTCCATATGAACATGGAAATATTTTTAATAAAAATCCTTTACGTGATAGAAAACTTTTGTTAAACAAACGTGAAATTAATAAATTGATTGGACTTACTAAGCAAAAAGGCTATAGTTTAGTTCCTATAAGTTTATATTTTAAAGGCAATTTAGTTAAACTTGAATTAGGTATTGGAAAAGGTAAAAAACTTTATGATAAACGTGAAGATATTGCAAAAAAAGATGCTGAAAGAAGAATTAGACAACAAATGTCTAATAAAATATAAAAAGAAACACTAGAAATTGTTAATAATTTTCTAGTGTTCTTTTTATTTTTATGCTTTGTTTGCTGAACCGAAAACATCAACCATTTTATGTTTTACAGTTTCTTTTATTAATTCTCTTGCTTCTCCTAAATATTTTCTTGGATCAAATACATTTGGATTTTCAGCAAATTCTTTTCTAATTCCAGCTGTCATTGCAAGTCTTAAGTCAGTATCTACATTTATTTTTGAAACTCCTGATATACTAGCTTCATGTAATATTTCATCTGGTACACCTTTTGCTCCAGGAATATTTCCTCCAAATTCATTACACATTTCTACTAATTCTGGTATTACTGTTGATGCTCCGTGTAATACTATTGGTGTATTTGGTATTCTTTCTTTTATTTCTTTTAATATGTCAAATCTTAATTTTGCTTCACCTTTGAATTTATAAGCACCATGGCTTGTTCCTATAGCTATTGCTAAAGAGTCACATCCTGTTCTTCTTACAAATTCCTCTGCTTGTGCTGGGTCTGTGTACATTGCATCATTTGCATCTACATTTACATCATCTTCTATTCCAGCTAATTTTCCAAGTTCAGCCTCTACTACTACTCCATGAGCATGAGCATATTCTACTACTTTTTTAGTTAAAGCTACATTTTCTTCAAAATCATATTTTGAACCGTCAATCATAACAGATGTAAATCCATTATCAATACACATTTTTGCTGTTTCAAAATCTGGTCCGTGGTCTAAGTGTATAACTATTGGTATATTGGGATGTTCCTCAACTGCTGCTTGAACCATTTTCATTAAATAATTTATTCTAGCATATTTTATTGCACTTGCTGATGTTTGCAATATAACTGGTGAATTTGCTTCTGCTGCAGCATCTACTATTCCTTGTATTATTTCCATATTGTTGATGTTAAATGCACCTATTGCAAATCCTTCTTTCATTGATTTTTCAAACATTTCTTTTGTTGTTACTAATGCCATATTAATTCCTCCTAACATTTTTATTGTTAACATTTTTTCTTTTTTTATTAACATTATTTTTCAATGTTATTTTATTTCTAAAATTTTAATATGTCAATAGATTTAGTTTATTAATTTTTATTTTCTTGCCATTCTTCTTTTAAAATTGAATATATGTATCTATCTATTTTTTCTCCTTTATCATTGATAAGTCTATTTCTCAAAATTCCTTCTCTTATCATTCCTATTTTAGTTAAAATGCTATGTAATATTTCTATATCTTCTTGAATTGTAGCATAATACTTCATTACAACTGTTTCATATATAGTTTTTGTAAAAATATATTCTATTACTTTACTAAGTACTTCTTCTGGTGTTCCATCTCTTCTCCATTTTTTTAAGAAATAAAATGCAACTTCACATTTTCTATTTTTTAACGACATCGCTTGTAGTTTTATATAGCCTACTATTTCATGTTTTTCTTTTTCCTCTATAATCCAGAAGGTTATTCCATCTTCAGTTTCTTCTATTACTGCATTAATCAATCTTTTTGCTTCTATTATATTTCTATATGTTTTATGTTCTTTGTATTGAGCCATTTTTTCTTTGTCTGTTCCCCATTTTTCGTATATTTCTTCTGCATCTTCTATTTTTGGAATTCTTATTTCATATCTTTCGGTTTCTATTTCTTTCATTCTTGTTCCTCCTTTTTTATGGGTGCTTATTATATATTATTTTTTCTTTATGAATGATTATTTTTTACTAAAAGTCATTTTTCTTTTGCAAAATGTTTAATTATCTTTATAAAATTGTTTTTATAAAATTGTTAATAACCATTCACATTTGTATCATTTTCTTAATATTATATCAAAAAACGAAAGGAGATTTTTTATGGATTATGAATTAATGATGAACGGCAATGTTAAAATCGGTCAAAAAGCTCCAGAATTTGATGCTATTACTAGCTTTGGACCAAAATCTTTAAATGATTATAAAGGTAAGTGGCTTGTTTTGTTTTCTCATCCTGGAGATTTTACACCAGTATGCACAACAGAGATGATTGCTTTTGCTAGAGCTTATACATACTTTCAAAAATTGAATACCGAACTTTTAGGGCTAAGCATTGATAGTAATCCTTCTCACTTAGCTTGGATTTATGATATATACTGCAGAACTGGTATTGAATTACCATTTCCTATAATAGCAGACAGAAATGGTCAAATTGCAAGAAAATATGGAATGATTTCAAATGATGTAAGTTCAACTGAAACTGTTAGAACTGTTTTTATTATTGATGACAAACAAATTGTTAGAACTATTTTAATTTACCCTTTAAATGTTGGAAGATTTATTCCTGAAATTTTAAGAACTGTTCAAGCTTTGCAAATGGCTGATTGTAGTGGTGGTTCTACTGCTGCAAATTGGATGCCTGGGCAACCAGTTATTGTTCCTTCTCCTAAAACTTTTAAAGAATTACAGGAAAGACAAAATTATATTAATGAAAATCAAAATGGAATTAATTGGTATTTGAGTTTTAAAGAGCCACCGAAAATTTGTGAAAAGAATGTTAATTCTTCTGATGAAAGTAATTGTAAATAAAAGAATAGCTAAAATTAGCTATTCTTTTATTAGGTAATCTTATTTTTTCTACTTTAAATTTATAATTAAAGGATTAAAGTTTTTTACAATTATTTTTCTTTTTTAAAATATTCAATTTCATATTTATCTAACAAATCCATAGATATTTTTCCTTGTTTTAGCGCTTCTTCTGCTGTCATTATATCTCCATTCTTAAAATATACTTGGACAACTTGTGTTTTTTGAGTTGGATAATAATATTCATATTTTTCATCTTCAAAAAATTTATATTCTCCACCTTGTAAGTATTTGCTATAATATTTTTCCCTATCTGCTAAAGTTGTACTATCAAATATTTTTGGTTCATCTGTTTCTTCTATTTTTTCCAAAATATCATTATTATCTACTTTTAATGCAAAATATGGTTTATCAGATTTTTTCTCTTTCATAAATATTATAAAAGTATCTTGAAAATAACAATATTTTGTATCTTCTCCTATTCCCATATATTCTGTAACCATTGTCGCTTTGCTTGACAAATTACAACCTCTTTCATTTAAATAAAAATTAACATTTTGAATAACATCATATATGTATAATCCTTTAGAATTTTTTATCTTTTTATCATATAATTGGTTGTAATTAATCATTCCATTTACCTTTACATAAGGAACTCTTAATTCGTCATCTTGTGAAAATTCTGTACGTCCTTTATAGTTTTTTGTTTTTGCTTTTATGTCTTCATAATATTCGTCAAATGATTTTTTATCATCTGTTCTATAAAGTATTATTTCGTCTCCTTCTTTTGTCTTTAATTTTATAGCCATATCATTACTTAATAAACTACCATTATTTAATTTATTATAAAATAGAATTTCAACATTTTTATTCATTTTTTCTGGACTTGCATTATTTATTCCAAAATATTTAATAGCTTCATCACTGTTTCCAAATGTCCATTTATAATCATTAAAATTATCAAATGATTCTAAAAAATTCAATTCTTTATTAAGTGTAGCATCTATTTTGTATCCATTTGTAACTGTTCTTTCTACATTTATTTTATAATCATTTGGATTCAGCATTTCTTTTGAAAATGTACTTTCATTTAAATCATTTGCAATTTGTGGCATTTCACCTTCTAATTCTATCTTATTTAATCCAATTTTATCTTCTAGTTCTTTCCATGCTAAATCTAATGTTCCCACCCATAAATTATTTATTGTATTTTCATCTAGTGTACTTTGATATGATGGGTTCATTGTAATATTATGATTTGTATTATTTTTTATATACTTATTATATATAACTGTTGTAGCATAGACTATTCCTGATAATGCGATTGTTGTGCATATAATTATTACAAAAATTTTCAAAACTTTATTCATTTCATTAAATCCTTTCTTTAGCAGGATTTTTCTTAATTGTTTTTTTCCTCTATGTATTAAATTCTTTGTGTTTTGTAGAGTTTCTCCTAATATTTTAGATGTTTCTTCATAAGATAGTCCTTCAATATTTACGAGATAAATTGCATTTTTATATCTTTCATCTAACAATTCTATTGATTCTAATAGTTCTTTTTTACTTTCCTCTGCTGTAATAATATCTAATACGTCTTTTTCAATTTGTTCATTATCATTTGCAAAATATTTTTCTGTTATTTCATTTCTTCTTTTTTCTACATTTATATAATTTAGTGCTTTGCTTCTTGCAACAAGATATATATAGTATTTAAATGAACTATTTTCTCTCATTTGGTGCTGTATAACGTATATAAAAGTTTCTTGAGCTATGTCCTCTGCTTTTTGATAGTCTTTTACTATGTTATAAATGAAATATTCAATTTTATTTTTGTATTTGTTATAAAGAATTTCAAATGCTTCTTTTTCTCCATTTAAATAATCATTGTACAATTTTTTATCTAAATCTTTCTCCATTTTTTACCTGCTTTCATTTATATATAACAGTAACATTAAATAAAGTTTCATAATTTTTCTAATATATAGATCAAAAGCGGACATTAATAACATTATCGCTTATTAAGATATTTTTAAGTCCGCGTCTTTGTTCGCGTGCGAAATTTGCTTTATGCAAATTTCTGTGCAAAGTATTTATATTATAGGAAGTTTGGAGCACTTTCCTATAATAGTATAAAAGCAAGTGGGTATTAATCACTTGCTTATTTAATCATTTGTAACATCCCCATTACCACTGACAGGAATTGTTTCTCCTAAGTATGTAGGTTCTGGCTTAAATATACATTTTATAAAATCTTTATCTCTTGCCAATATTTCTCTTATTTCTCTATATGTTGCTCCTACATATTGTCTTGGATCTGCTCCAACTCCATATACTTCTAAATCTAGTTGTTTTGCAATATATAATGCTCTATACAAATGATATTTTTGAGTTACTATAACAATTCTTTTCGCTTTAAAAATTGCTTTTGCTCTATAAATACTTTCATAAGTTGAAAATCCTGCATGGTCCATAAAAATATCTTCTGATTTAACTCCTCTTTCTATAGCATAGTTTTTCATTATATTTACTTCATCATATTCTGCTCTACCATGGTCTCCACTCATTATTATTTTATTTGATACATTATTTTTATATAAATTTATTCCTTCTAATAATCTATCTTCTAGCATAGGACTAGGCTCATTATTCCATATTCCAGCGCCTAAAACTATTATACAATCTATGTTTGATAATTTTGTATAATCTGTTTCTTTCACAATTTGTTTATTAGTAGATATTTTTACATACAAATTTATACCTATAATAATTGTTACCATTATAATAATTGCAATTGTTCCATATTTTAATATTTTTTTCATATATCTTTTCTCCATATTTTTTATTTTGTACCTAGTTCATTAGAAAATCAAATATGTTCATTGCTGCACTTGTTCATGTTTTGTATAATTCCGTGTATCCGCATTTGGTACAACTAATTGTTATAAACTTCTTATTTTGAACATCAAAAATTTTCGCAAAATTCCCTCCAGTTGCCTGAAATTGGTCCTTTTCATATTCTTCATTTCCACATTTTGGACATTTCCATTTTTCCATTATATCATTACCTCCAATTACAATATTTTCTCATAAAGTAGTATGATTGTTTTTATATTCTAACACAAAAAATATTTTCAAACAACATATTTATACTTTTTATCTAATAACTCTAATCTTTTAAATATAAATTTACATCTTTTAGTTTTAAATTTTATATAAATATTTTTTATTGTATCATACTCTATTATCAAAAAAGAAGTCCAAACTGAACTATACCCCTAAAAAATAGAGTTCATACTGGACTTCTTTTTATTTTTCTATAAGATTATATTGATCTTCCATTAATTGTGCAACTTGTTCATTTGAACCATTCCATCTATTTCCACCAATAATTTCTCCTGTCGTTGCATCAACATAATAAACATATCTTTCTTGATAATACTCATTATAATAATCATAATAAATTTTTACTTCCCAAACTTTTCTGACACGATTATCAACTTTGTAAAATTCTGCGTTATCTTTTATTTTATATGTTCCATTTTCATCACATTCATAATTAATTGTTCCTTTATTGTAATTTTCTATATCTTTCTCTCTATATACAACATCTGCATTCATTTTATCAATACCAATTTGTGCTTCGGTAGTTGCTATATTATGCCTTGTTTCAATTTTTTTATCTCTTTCTGTTGCAATTTTTATTGCTTCCTCTTTTGTAATAATTTGTTCATTATCTTCATATTTTGAGTTTTCTATATTTAAACTATATAATCCATTAATTGTTGGTATCCATCCAATTGATATTTTTTCATGCATATTATACATATCGCCATACTTTTTATAAAAATCCGCATACCAAATATATGAAGCCTTATCATTTTCCATATTTCTATGAAGTGATACTAATTCGTATTCATTATTACTATTTTCTGGATTATATTTTGCTAATAATTCTCTTGCCGTCTTTCTTGCTTCTTCTCTTGTAATTCCATAGTTATATGGAATTGTATAATTATATGATGGAATATTTAAACTTTTAAAATTTCCTTTGTCATCCATAATCATTGAGCCCTTTGTAAAGCCTATATCCCATATAACCTCATTTCCTTGCCAACTTTTCATTAGTCCTAATCCATTTATTTCATCTTCTAATCCTATTTTTCTTAAATATTCTTCTGCTTTTTTTCTGGCATCTTCCTCACTAATTGCATTTTCTTTGTCTTTTTCAGTAATTTCATGAGATACTTTATATGTTTCAGGTTGTTTCCATATTTTATCATGAATAGCAGTTCCTGTTGCATATACTATTCCTGTTCCTATTCCTAATGTTATAATTGCTGTTGCAACATATTTTGAAATTTTATTTATTTTAGGCATTTCTTTTCTCTCCTTTGCAAATTCAGATACAGCTATTTTCATTTGTGATTTTTTTATAATGTTTTCTACTATTTTATCTTCTTCCATAACCATACCCCCTTTTTTCTAATTCATTTTTTAACTTTTTTCGTATTCTTGATAGTCTTGATTTTACTTTAATTTGTGATATTTTTAATAAACTTGATATATCTTTTATTGATTTTGACTGATAATAATAATATGTAAAAATATTTTTATCTTCTTCTTTCATTTTTTTTAGTTCATTAGTTAATATATTTATTTTTTCGTTTTCTTCTGTTTTAATATGTATATCATTATTTTTTTCATATAATAAATTTTCATATTTTTCAATATTTTCATTATTATTTTTGATATTGTTTTTTCTTTTTAATATCAATTTTTTGGTTGTTCCTGCTATATACGGGGCAATTTCTTTATTAATGTCTAATCTTTCTTTGTTTTTCCATATTACAAGAAATACATCTGATGCTATTTCTTCTATGTCTTCATTATTAAATACACATCCACTATTTTTTATTATCATAAATATATATCCGTGCAAAATCATTCATTATTTTTTCCATATCAATGTTTCCATTAATAATATATTCTTTTATTTTTTTGTTTTTCATTTTGCTTTAGAGCTCCTTTTTAGATATCTATTTATATATTACCATTTTTTTGAAAAAGGTAACATTATTTATTGAATTTTTTATAAAAGAAAAAGAGCCTTTGAGGCTCAATGTTCAGACTATATTATTAATTTTTTAATTGTATTTTCTTTCTTATACCGACATATATAGTAAAAACAATCGTTGACAAACTTATAAATATAGAAATTTTAAATATATAATCATAGTTAAATGTATTATTATATAAATATTCTTCTATGTAATAATGTTGTTCAGTAGTATATAAATTAACAGATTTGCTTTTACCATCACTATAATAAAAATTCAAACTATAATAATCCCATAATCCTTGCCCACATAATTCAATTTTAATAACATTATTTAGATTTTCAATGTCAATATTATCTTTCTGTAATGTTTCTTCAATAGCTGTAATATTACTAGAATTAACATTTAATTTATATATCGGGCCCCAAAATGACTTAATATGATATTCTCTATATTCCAGCTTTCCATTATCATTATAAAATTCTTCTATATATTCTTCGGTCTTTTTATATGTAAAAGTATTATATTCTTCATAATAAATAATTGTTTTTCTTAATCTATTGCTATATGATTCTATGCATAAGTATTTTTTTCCATCAATTTCTTTTATGTATGTATTTTTAAATATTCTTAAATACCACCCATTATTTATCATAAAAAAAGTTATACCCATTATAAAAGAAAGAAAGATAACTATAATTAATACTAAAATTTATTTATTCACCTTAATCTCCTATTTTGCTTATTATTTGCTTTTATTTTGTTAGTTGATAACTTTGTTCTATCAATTCTTTTACTAATGTTTTGTCCACTTTTTCATCTACAATAATCGTATTCCAATGTTCTTTGTTCATGTGATAAGCAGGTATTATATAATCATAAGTATTTCTTAATATATCAGAATAATCTGGATTTGTTTTCACATTAATATATAACTTATCATTAACGTTCATAATTAGAACAAACCATTTGTTATTTTTAATATGTTTCATTGTTACTGATTCAAAATCATTTGGAAATGGACAGTCTTTATATGTATCTTCTAATGTCAAACAATACTTTATTATTTCTTCTTTATTCATATCTATATCCTTATAATATATTTTTATTTATTTTAATACTTCGTCAAGGTTTGATATTACATTATCTATATCTATTTCCTATTTTCATTATTTTACCTCTTAATATTTCTGTATTTCTTAATTTTGTTTTATCTTATCATAAATACAATATTATTACAATAAATCAAACTAATAAAATTAATATCTATCTTGTACGATAAGTGAAAAAGTAAATGCAATTAATAATGTAGTTAGTATATTTTAGTCTTACAAGACAGTAGTGACGAATATTGTTCACAAAATGACGGCATGAATTTTTTTATTTTAAAACATTCCCCCTTAAAAAATAATACATAAAGAAAATGAGAAAGCCTACTCCACTTCCTCATTTTCTTCATTTTGTTTTTCAATTTGTATATTTTTTTCTTCTTTCTTAGATTTTAAAGTGCTAACAATAACTACTATACCGCTAATTAAAACGTAAAAATAGAAATTTATACCTCTTGTCAAAATCATAGAACTACTAATTACACTAGATGGAAATACTGTTTTAAATATTGACATGAATCCGCCTTCACTTACACCAACTGCTCCAGGTGATGGTATTCCTGATACTGTTGCAAATAGTACAGATTGTAATGTTATTATTTGAAATATATTAAATCCTTTTAAGTTAAATGCACAATATACCCAATATGGAATGCTGTAATAAATTATAAATTGTATTGCTGTTGTTAGTATTATTTTTATTATTACACTTGGATTTTCTTTTATATATTTAGCACTTCCGTGATATTGTTCTAATTCTTTTTCTAATTTTTCTTGTACTTTATCTATTTTTTTAAATTTGAAGAATTTTAATATTTTTATCGCAATTTTTATTAAACCTTCTGATAATTTTTTTGAAAATATTCCTACCAACAATAATGCTAAAGCCATTAAATTCAATGTCACACCAATTGCAAAGAACCAAGCTAATCCTGAACTTAAATATTGATGATTTATTATTACACTTACAAATGCAAATGAAATTGTAATTACTTGCATACTAAATAAATTCATTAATAATGCTAAGGTTGAATTTGCGATTTTTATATTGTCTTTATGCATATAATATATTTGCATTGGCTGTCCCCCACTTGCCGCAGGTGTTATTGAACTAAAGAAAAATCCTATTAATGCATATTTAAAATTACTCAAAAAATTACTTTTTTCATTTAATGCTTTTAAAGTTCTTCCTAAGTTAATCGCTTCTAATACTAAATAGCCAAGCATACACAATAACCCAATTAATATAAATTCTTTTTTTACACTCTTTAATATATTAAACATTTCATATATATTTTGGTCTCTTAGAACAAAATAAAATGTCAATATAATTAATAAAATAAACAGTATAAAATTTCTTATCATTTTTTTATTTTTACTCATTGCTTTTCTCCCACTTTTGTATGATAACATATATTTGTGACTTTTAAATGACTTTTTTTATATATTTTATATGTTCTATATTACTATTTTCGCTTCTTTCTTCCATACAGTTATAGATTTTATTTCTTAATTCTTTCTGTTGCTCTTTTAGCGTTAATTCTTTATTTGGATAGAATGGTCCATCTATATAAGATACAATCTTTATTTTTTTGTTATTTTTTCCATAACTTTGATATGTATTTGTAATACAAAATGCTGGTTTTTCTAGTTGAATTGGATATTTAAATGATACATCTTTAAATGGTCTAATTTTTGTATAGTATGGCCATATATGTGCTTCTGGGTAAATTGTTATTGCATAACCTTTATTCATTTTTTGCTTTATTGCTTCTAGAAAATTTTTCATTGCACTTTTGTTACTTGGAATTGGCATTGCTCCTAACATTTCTACTAGTGTACCTGTTCCTTTAAGTGATATGTTTACTGGATTTACAATGAGGAAATTTCTTTTAGGATACATTGGTATACTTGGTATAAATGTATCTGCAAATGGTTGAGTATGATTTCCGTATATAAAGTATCCTTCATTTCTATATGGTTTTATTTTTTCTTTCCCTATATATTTTATTCTAAACTTTATTTTTGCATACAAAATTTTTATTGGAACACTTAGAATGTTTTGTAAAACAAAAGAGCATAAATTCCATAATGGATTTTTATGCACATATTTGTAATTTTCATCAATTATTCTAGGTTCTATTGATGATTTTGAAAATTCATCATTTAATTCATCTTCATAATATATTATTTTATCCATTTACTGTTTCCTTGTCTTCTTTAATTGTTGTATATTCAAGTGGTATTTTGTAAAAGCCTTCGTATATTTCTTTCCAAACTTTTGCATTTTCTTCTCTCATTTTTTCTGTGTTTTCTTTTATTGATAAATTCTCATCTGGATAAATTGGTTTTGCTACATTAACTGTATATTCTTGTACTGGTTCACCATCATCTCCGATAATTTCACTGTCTTCCATTGTTATAAATATTGGAATAACTGGTACATTGTTTTTGGCTGCCATTTTATATGCCCCTATTTTTAGTGGCTTTGGTTTTCTATAATTCCACCACATACTTTGTTCTGGGTATATTAGTATAAAGTCTCCTCTTTGTAAAATTGTGTCTACTGCATTCATAAATTTTTTCATTGTACTTGTATTAGCACTTAGTGGTAATGTATCACAATTTCTAAAGAAAAATCCTGGAAGTCCTGGAAAATTAGTATAATTTCCTTCTCTAATTATTCTATATAACTTTTGATTTTTGAATTTTTTATTACTTCTAAATGCTAATTCTACAGCATAAGAATCATTAGGATTAAAGTGATTACATGTTAACATTGCGCCACTATTTATTTCTTCAAGATTTTCAAGTCCTTTTATATCTTTTATGATTAATTTTTTATCTTTTACTAGTTCTTTTATTTGCGTTTTAGCAACCTGATTTGCTAACATATTTTTGATTTTATTTAATCCCTTTTCTCTTAAATAATCAACTTTATCTGGTGTTAATGGAATTGTTGGTGGATCTTGTTCTACATCTAAATCAAAAATTCCATTTTTTTCTAAATCTCTTATTTTTTCATATGTTTCTTCTCTACTTTGAGATTCTATTACTTTATTTCTTTTTAAATTTCCTATACTATATTTTCTATGTTTCTTTTCTTGGTTAGCTTTTCTAAGCATTCTATCTTCACCTACACAATCAGATTCTTTTTTTGCGAGTTCTCTTAATTTTGTATCTGCAACTCTATCTTGATATTTCATTTCGTCCGTAAAACTTTCTTTTATTTTTACTAATTCATCATAAAATTCCGTTTTTTTAGCAAAATCCCAAAAATAATTTGCATATGGAATGTTATCATAATGCCATGGTTTATATTGATAATTATAATGAATCAATTTAATGTCTTCTTCGTTCATATTTTTTGTTGCATTTGGCATTACATTCCAACATTTATCTAAGAGTTTAACTCTTCCTTTACATATTCTATTTAAATAGTCTTGGTCTTGAACTACTGAATATTTTACATTTTCTAATAAATATAAGAATTTTTCTTGAAAATTATGTTTTCTAAGCTCATCTAAATTCATTATTAACATTCCAGCGTTAAAATAATTTTTATAGCTTGCAACTCCAACAACTTTTTCTACATATTCTTGGTAGACTTCATTTTGTTGAATTATATCATCTGGTACTGCCCCAACTAAATTATCTCCAATATCTTGCATATACAACTCTGCAACATCTGTTAAAAGAACTATATCACTATCTAAATATATTGCTTTGTTATATTGTGGATATAAATTTGATATAAATAATCTAAAATATGTTGTCATAGAAAAATAATCTCTTGTATATAATTTATCTTTTACCTTTTCTATATAATAATTTAGGTTAACAAATTCTATTTCTATGTTTTCTCTTTTATATTTATTAATTTTTTCTTTGTTTTCTTCACTGATATTTGTATATAATATTTTTACCACATAGTAATATTCTTCTTTTGATTTTTCTACAATAGATTGTAATGTTACTGCTAAAAATGGTATATAACCATCATCAACAGCAAAAAATATTGGTATAACTTCTTTATATTTTTCCATTTACACTTCCTCTTTCATTTTCGTATTGAATTGTTCTTTTAATTTTTTGTATTCTTCTAAATCTTTATCAAAGGTATAACATTTTAAATATTTATGTATTTCTTCGATATTCCATTGTTTATAATTTTCTGTATGTGGATATGGTAACCACAATAATCTTTTACAGAAATGGCAAATTACTGTATCTTTTTTATTAAATTTTGCTTGTTCATTATATTTTCTTGGTAATAATTTTTTCTTTGTTGTATTCCAAAAAATAGCATCTTGGTCAGCAAATAATAATTTTTTTCTTTTTATTAATTCTCTTGCTTTTTCTAATAATTTTGTTTCTTTTATATTTTTCATGTTTAAAAGTAGCATTCCTGCATTAATATAATCTGGTCTAATCATTTTGCTACCATATTTTTCTTTTACTGCAGCATATTCATATTCTTCAATATCTGTATGATATAATGGAGAAATATCATCATTTGCCATCATATCTATATCTAAATATAATAATTTATCTGGCATACCAGGAACTAAATCCGCTAATAATCTAAGTAAAGTATAAGGTGTACAATATGCTGTTTCGTTTGCACAATTTGCAAATTCTTTTTCATATATATTTGTTACATCTACTTTTATTATTTTATTTTCTGGATTTTTACTTTTGACCACTTGGTCTAAAAATTCTACTTGTTTATCTTCTATGCATGTATATTCTGGTTTTATTCTTGATACATCCATTGTAAATATATAGCATGTAATTGCTTCTTTTGTTTTATTTGTAATTGATATTAGTTCTGATAATGCTCCATCAAAAACTTTTTTATTTCCACATAATAATATATTAATCATTTTCTTCCCCTACTATTTTTTTCTTTTATATAATAACAGATATTGAAAAAAATTTCAACATTTAGTCGATTTTTGTTTTATTATATTTTTATTATTTGAATTTTCTTATTATATTCAAGTTCTAATTTTAATTTTTTATTCTGGATTTCTGCAAGTTCTACATATGGTTTTACTATTTCTTTTATTAATTCATTTATATCTGTTGATTGTTTTTCTATCTTTATTTTTTTTTTATCTTCTCTTGCTTGTTCCATTAATTCTTTTATTAGTTTGCTTAATCTTCTGGTTTCTTTTAGTGTTAGATTTATGTTTTCTGATTTTTCTATTATTTTTTTATTTGGCTATGTTAATAATAATTCTTGTTTTGCTTGTATTATTGTAAGTGGTGTTCTTAATTCATGTGATGCGTTTTGTACGAATTCTGTTTGTTTTTCATATAAAATTGTAGAGAAGCCCCAAAAAAAGTAATTTCTTAATATTCAAGTGATCCGTGGGTGACCGTTTTAGAAAATGTCCGAACGACAGTGAGTTACATTTTCTAAAATGGGGCAACGCGAATATTAAGAAATTACTTTTTTTGGGGCGGTTACTTTTAAAAAACTAATTAATTTCAATCACATCTTTTATTACTTCCCCAGCAATAATCATTCCAACAACTGATGGAACAAAAGATACACTTCCTGGTATTTGATTTCTTATTGTGCATTTTCTTTTTGTTCCAGGCGGACATATACAATGGTTTTTACAACTATTTTCTATTCCTTCATATGGTTTTAATGGCTCTTCTTTTGAATATACTACTTTTAATTTTTTTATACCTCTAGCCTTTAGTTCTTTTCTCATTACTTTTGCAAGTGGACATATACTTGTTTTGTATATATCTGTTACTTCAAATCTTGTTGGGTCTAGTTTGTTTCCTGTTCCCATTGCTGATATTATAGGAATATTTAATTTATCTGCTTGCATTACTAATTCAATTTTTGCAGTTACTGTATCTACCGCATCTACTATATAATCAATACTTTTATCAAGTATTGTTTCTTCTGAATTTGGAAGATAGAAGTGTTTGTATGTTTCTACTTCAGCATTTGGATTTATTTCTAATATTCTTTCTTTCATCACATCTACTTTGTATTTTCCAATTGTTTTTCTTGTTGCATGTATTTGTCTGTTTAGATTTGTTAAACATATTTTGTCATCATCTACTAATACGAACTTTCCTACTCCAGCTCTTACTAATCCTTCTACTACAAAAGATCCTACTCCTCCTATTCCAAATACTGCAACTTTTGTTTTACTTAATTTTTCTATTTTTTCTTTTCCTAATAATAATTCTGTTCTTGAAAATTGGTCTAGCATTTTGATTTTTCCTTTCTTTATAATATAACTACTGTTTTATATATTATCATATTTTTACGTTTTTCTCCATAGTTTTTGAAAAAATTCAAAAAATTTGTGTTATTATAAATGATTAACTTTTAGTAAAAATAAAAAAGATAGAGCCCTTTCCCAATTTATAGTAATGAAATTGGATTAATATTTCTATCTTTTTTATTTTTGTATTATCTTAATTTTTCTATTTTCTCTTTTGTTAATTCTGTTACTTCTGCAATTTGTTCTATTGGAATATTCATTTTCAACAATTTTTTAGCTACTTTTATTGATTTTTCTTTTGCTCCGTTTTTTCATTCCTTTTTCTAGTCCATCATTAAAAAAGTTATGCTCACTCACTAGTCTATTATATTCTGCCATTACTATTGAATTATGTCTCTCCCTTTCTTTTGGGTCTTTGCTTAAAAAGTCTAAAGTATTTATTGCTCTTTTTATTTCTTTATTTTCTTTCTCTGCCAACATAA